>Ga0180430_10000893_pt1 | contig 31155 bp, 25 predicted proteins | sample SS_ome_9_FD_132999 | JGI IMG/M metagenome (GOLD analysis project Ga0180430, IMG submission 132999) | Hypersaline lake sediment archaeal communities from the Salton Sea, California, USA - SS_1_S_2 metaG | ecosystem: Environmental > Aquatic > Non-marine Saline and Alkaline > Hypersaline >... | reverse complement strand
TCTTCACAATCTGTTCCGGACTGTGTCGTTTACGTCTCGTCTTGCTCATCAAAAGTCTCCTTGACCATCGCGGCCTGGTAGACTCTCATAACACATGGATCAGTTTTCGGGGAGCACGCCACCCTCTCACTGTCTTTGCGAATCGGAATCAGGCGAGCAGTACAATCTAAGTCCGGTGACGGGCACGTAATGCTGCGGAATCACGTTGCGCCGTTCGCCAGTGTTGGTGCCATCTGTAACGCACCATTGACTCGGCTGATGCGGGTCCCCAAACCCGGAGCTGCTGCTCTACTCAAGCACATCATTCTCGTCTTCGGCTGATCGTTTACAGCCACGAGTGGGGACCCAGGTGTTGCTACTCATCAGTTTGATGTCTCGCAGCTTTTCGGCAGTGACAGGTCGTTGCTGACCGGGGCGCCCTGATGGCTGAGGGCGAATGGATTCCGGTGTGTAGTCAATCGGCAGATCGCGATCGGTTCGCGCCCGGAACATTGCATTCCAGAATTCGAGGCCGGTACCGATGCGAGGAAAACGAACACCGATCAAAGCTGCCAGAAACAGGACGGCAACGGTGATGATGAAACCGTGGATCCAGGTGGAACCGTTCGGCTGTGCGGCCGCATACAACACAGAACAGACACCGGCACCCAGGACAACAATGACGGCTGTTGCAAACACGCTCCCAAGATCATTGCGATGACTGCGGCGAGGCCTTGGCATGGACGACTCCATCTTGATGGTGTCCAGCCACTCTACTTCATTGGCTCGTGGACGTCGACAGTCGGCGTGCGTTCGTCAGGAGTTTGCTGGTAGTTCTCTTAGAATATCTTCAATGTCGAGGACAAGCTGAGTATCTTCCTTAAGGGACGGGAACTGAGTCTGAGGAAAAATTGCTGTGAGAAACGATCGAATGTTGGATCGGTTTTCTGTTGTGAGAACAGCCACGATCATCGCAACCATGTTCTGTTGTTCGGGCTGCAGATGAAACACCTTCGAAGTGACGCGCTCTCGCAACTCTGACGCACTAATCTGGATGCCTTCCTCCTCGGCATTCTCCTGTAGTAATAAATGACCGGCTGCTGCTGTTGGACCGGCAAGAACGTGCATCACGCTCGCCCAGTTCTCACCCGCTGACGCAACGGCCAGGGAACTCTGACGATAGAACCGCCGCATCAGTGCAAGTTGACGTTCCAGTTGATCCAGCTGGCTGGTTCGCGGTCCCTGTAACGAAGCAGTCAGCATTCGGCCTTCAATTGCATTGGGCGCTTTTTCCCAGTTGGGGTAGCTGAGTTCGTAATCAGACAGAGCTCGTGCCAGCGCCACATTCGCGAAACTGGAATGTGACTGTCGAGTGTACGATCGAATGACCTCACGTTTGAGAGTCCGGATACGATGCTTTCGGCCGGTTTGCAGTTGATGCAGCTCGCGGACGGTCATCACCAGATCCCCGCGCTGCAGTGCAAGTGCGGTCTCACACATCGACTGCGTCGCTTCTGTTTTCGTGACAGGAATGCGGCCAATCGGTTTGAAGTATCCGTCGACAGATCGGAAGGCCGCCAGGTCGTCTCTTGGTTCAATGGTGTGGGCTTCGCCCAGGTCGATCCTGACGGATCTGTTGGTCACTTCGATGACCTGACCAATCATGTAGACGATGTCAGTTCGGCTGTTGTCAGGCTGAGCAGCGGCAGGAACGACGTGACAGAAAGTCAGCATGATGGACAGAAACAGAATTCGCATGAGGTTGCTCATTTGTGCAGAACGAATGATCCCGGATGAAGCGGGCTGCGCCGGTTTGCGACCGAGAGCTCTGGTGAGCGTCTGGCCAACAGGCATCCCCACGACACAGCACGACGATAATGCTGGTCGATGGGCTCCATCGTACTGAGATCTGCCAGACGTCACCAAAGGAGAAAATGTGATCACAGGAATTCAACGATGTTTTTCAGGGCCGTTTCGAGCTTGTTCGTCCAGCAACGTGATGCGAGCGACGGTGCTCAATCGGATCAGCAACGTTCCGCAGCGCATCACAATCAGAGCGGCAGACAGGGTAATTCCGGCTTCAAACACCTGACGAGCTTCGACGAAGTTGATTGCCGTGTTGATGATGTACAGGGAGAGCGCCAACAGCGCCCATCCAATAATCTCGCGGAGCCAGAAAAACATCAGTCGACTTTCTGTGGAACATCAGGAGAAATCGATGGCACCTCGTGAAACTGCCGTCGTTGCTGTCGGGATCTGAGTCGCCTTCGTCGGCGTTCGATTGCACGCAGATCCCGGTGGAGCCATTTGACTGTTTGACTTCGCAGCCAGATACCGGCCTGAGTCGCTGTCATTCGTTTCCAGTAGAGTTCTCGCGCGGGCAGTGCCACAATCATCCAGGCACAGGTCAGCAGCAGGCCAATCTGAATTGTCTGTAACCCGTAAGCGGTCAGTCCGTACTCTCTCACGGCGTCTTCATGTCGCGGAACGCTTTGCAGGAGCATTCCTGCGATGGCGATGTGTATGACGCTGCGAGCCGCCAGCCAGAGTACTTCCGTCATGGAGCCGGCTTCGTCTGCCTTCCGATCCGTTGAGACTGATTCTGCGCTGCTGACAGCCGAACGGATCAAACGAGTCGCTGAATCTATGCCGGACAGTTCCTGTGTCGAACGCAGTCGCGAAACGACCATCAAAGAAACAAGCGTTAGCAGAACGATCCCGACTTCGTGTTCGTCCCGGGGAGGGACTGTCGGAGTGTCGAGATACAGATGGAACTGAATCAGCAAGAGCACAAGCGCTGCAGTCCATCGGATCAATCCGAGGACCAGTAGTCCGGTCAGAATGATCCGATTGCCGATTGGGAACCAGGTATCCTGAACCAGCCAGACCATCAGAGGAATCAGGATAAGTAACGACTGTGTATAGCGTCGTTTGCGAGTCGACATGCTTCCACGGACCTGGTCCGAATTGTCTGTGGTGAATGACACCATTATCGGAGTCCTCCCGCGAATGTCCGACCGTCATGAAGGAAATGCAGGTCGCGCAGGATCAGTGAGATGGGGCGGTCATGGTGGCAGAACGATACTTCAGCTCCCCATGATCGAAGTTGCCGTGTCAGTGCCTGGCGTTGTTCCTGAAGTTCAATGTGCCAGGCTTCATGCATCAGACTTGCGACCGACGGTGGGTCATCCCCGTTTCCGGAGATTCCGCGAGTCACGGGCAACGGGCAAACAAATCCGACTCGATGATGCCTTCCTCGCGCCAGTTGTACAACAGATCGCAGTGCATCTGATTGATTGCCGGAGCCAATGAGGTTGCAGATGACGACATAGTATTCGTTGTCGCGAGCGTGTCCGATTGTTTGTCTTAGCGCACGTGCCAGCTGCTCCAGTGTTCGCGAAAGAACTTCCACTCCGAAGGATGACTTCGATTGAGCCGATTGTCCGGAGGGAAACGGGCGGCCGACGTCAGCCAGCAGTTTCGACAAATGGTGACCCATCAAGTTGTCGTCATAAACGAGGCGTACCCAATCCGTAGTCGTCAGTTCGTGGAGCTGACAAATCACGCCCGCCAGACGGGAACGTGTGTTGGCAACAGCTCGATTCCAGGGAAGCAGTGGGAACAAGGTCCACGGAATCTGATTCACTGCGGCATCAAGCAGATGCGGGTAGTGGTCACGACACGCCAGCATCGCCTGCTGTTGAAGTTCACGCGACCAGCGAACCGGAGTGGTATTCACGCGGCAGCTGCTGGCCAGCAACTCCAGAATCCGAAACCGTGTCCGATCGCCCCAGCCGGGAACCGAATGAGTGTGTCGGGATTCGTTAAACCGGACGAGACCGACCGGGTCTCCGCCAGCGAGTGACGACTGGACGATGTTGGCAGCAAGTCGAGCGTTCACATCGCACGGACGTTCCCCCCAGGGACCGCTTTGAGTACGCCGTGAATCTTCGACGAAGACAACGGTACGAATGGGTACTTCGGATTCGTACTGGCGAGTCATCAGTTTGCTGCGACGCGCTGATACTTTCCACGCGATCGATTTGGGGGGATCGCCCGGTTCATATTCACGCAGTTCCAGGAGTTCGGATCCCATGCCGGCGCGCTGCAGTCGATGGATTCCGTGTTGAGGCAATCCGTTGATGCGTTTGATGCCGGGCGGAACAGAAACGGACGTGTCGGCAGCCGGGAGAATTCTCAGGACCTGCCGGCATTCAACGAACCGCTCGGCATGGAAGAATCCGTTGGAATCCTGGATGCGAATGCGCACCCCGGACAGGATCGCTTCGCCGGCAGCTCTGGGCTGGCACTGATATTCCATCGAAAGTGTGGAAGTAGCCGACGCGATGTTGTGTTCGGTGTGCCCGGAGACCAGGGATAAGTTGCCTGGAACGATGTCTCGCAGTCGTGTCCACGGACGAAGCGTGCCCGACGGAACTTCTACGTTTAAGACAACACGCAGGGTTCTGCCGGCAAAGCAGACCAATGTTGTTCCTGCCTGGCCGTTGATCGATCGGCGAACCTGAATTCGGTTGAGTTCTCGCACCAGCCTCCATTGGAGCCAGGCCCATTCAGTCATGACCCACAGAGTGGTTCCCAGCGAAAGCAGCGTCAGCGCAGAACGATGGTTCAGCAATCCAACAGCGGTCCCGACAAGTGCTGGAAAGAGCAGACAGATCCCGCGTGTGGTCATGTTGAACCTTGTTCCCAGAGTCGTTTTACTCGTGCAGAACCGGGACGGCTTCCACAATCTGTCGAATTGTACCTTCGACCGTACGTCCATCCATTTCAGATTCAGGTCGCATGATGAGTCTGTGTCCCAGCACCGGCTGAACAATCGACTGAACGTCAGCGTGTGTCAGGTAGTCTCGGCCGTTCAGCAGTGCATGGACTTTTCCTGCTTTCATGAGAGAGATGGCGGATCGCGGACTTCCTCCCAGCAGCAGATCCGGGTGATTACGACTCACTCGAATGAGATCAATGATGTATGCCTGGAGTTCGCTGGTGGAATAGACGGAATCGACCTGTCGCCGAATCGAAAGGACTTCATCTGCAGTCGTGACGGTTCGTGGTTCCGCAGGTGGGCGACTGTGCAGATCCAGCATGCCGATTTCCTGCTCACGTTGAGGATAGCCGACATGAACTCGAAACAGAAAGCGGTCCAGCTGGGCTTCCGGAAGACGATAGACGCCTTCCTGTTCGATTGGGTTCTGAGTTGCCAGAACCATAAACGGATCCGGGAGCGGCAGGGTGGAACCTTCGATCGTGACCTGCTGTTCCTGCATCGCTTCCAGCAGAGCCGACTGTGTTCGTGCGGGAGCACGATTGAGTTCGTCGGCGAGCAGAAGCTGGCAGAAAACTGGTCCTTTGCGAAGGACAAAGTCGCTGGTCTGACGATCGAGGACTTGTGTTCCGGTCACATCGGACGGCAGCAGATCGGGTGTAAACTGGATGCGTTCGTAGTGAATTCCCAGCACGCTGGAGAACGTTCGGCACAGTGTGGTCTTGGCGGTTCCCGGGACTCCTTCCAGCAGCACATGTCCACCTGCCAGCAATGCCATCAGCAGCTGATCTGTCACGTGTTCCAGTCCCACAACCACCTGACCGACTTCTGCCAGCGTCCGGCTCCTTAGCTGGCTGACGAGTGTGGCCAGTTCCTGCTGATTCGATCGTGTCACGGATACTCCTGGGATGGCTGCACGCAATGCAGGACTGCTGATGGTTGTCGACGGGGCAGTTCAGCTCGCATCGCACTGTCGAGCAAGCAGGTTAGCGAGGTGAGTTTGATTTCACCAGATTAAGGCACTTCTCTGTGACCTATACTCGGATTGGGCTGGTTAATAAGTCTGCTCAGGCGAGCAGCGCGCCAGTTCGTCGAGAAGCCTTAAGAAGGCACCTGTTGTCGGAACGATACTCAGCTGACGTAATGTCGCACGTCTGTCGAATGCAGTTGCCTGAGATCATAAAGTCGCTGGCCGAAGTCTTCGAACTGAGCCTTTGACAGCATTGTGGAACGTGGCGATGTGGACCATGCGACGAGATCGTTGAGGGTTCGGCGGGTGTCGTTGGGATTCTTCGAAGCGTGCAGGAGCTGTTGTCCCACAGGTCCGGATGCATCCAGTTTCTTCTCCCAGTCTTCTGCCTGATCGCTGTCCGTCAGTAGTCGACAAGTGTCTCGCGACAGTGCGGCTGCTGCCTGACTGAGTGGCAGAACTGCGGCTCCGTGTGACGCAGGCACAGTCTGTCGGGACTGTGCCCACGGAAGTAATGTCTGACTGCCCCGCCAGGCGAAGAAAAGAAAGATGGCCAGAGCAAACGCGCACAGTGCAAACAAAACCGCTCGTCGGTAGAAGCGATCCGGCATTCCTCGTGGTCGATCGACAACTATGTCATTCAGAACGTTTGAATCTTCGATGTCGCTGACGACGGCGTTGGCAATGCCAAGCAGTGCATCCGCAGGGAGATCGCGAAGTGCTTCGGGAGGAATCATGTCCGGTTGGATGTCGATCTTCGCTGCTTCGGCGGCGAGCAGATCGTTGATGCGGCTGTTGACCGCTTTGCCGTTTCGCAGGAACAGCATCTCTTCACGACCACCGGCACTGAGTTCCCGGACCAGATTCAGAGCCAGAATCTGATTGTCACCGTACCACAGCATGCCGTTCGTCAGGATGCTCTCGTCAGCAAGTACGATTAACTTACCGCCGTTCTCCTGAACGGACTCTGCGACGGCCAGAAGCGGCATTCTGCGACTGCGCCCAGGAGTTGTTGTTGATGGCAAACGGGCCAGTGTTCTCCAGCGATAGCGAGGTGATGTTTCGAAATTGCTGATCCATCCGGACCGATTGGTGATCACAGTGTTGACACCGTACATCAATGAGTTTGATGTGGTCTGAGTCTGAACCTTCAGACAGTCGTCATGTCCGAACTGAGCATGGTTTTTGTCCTTCACCGGACGGCTGTGAGTTCGGAAAAAGCCAAAGATTTCCAGAGCCCGGTCCGTGGCAATGACCACCGTTCCGCCCGCTGCAATGAACCGATGTATTCCGTACCGACCGTCAACATCCGGGATCTTACCAGTCAGTATCAGAACCGATCGCTTTGGATTCGTCAGAAGCCGGTCCAACGGTAACTCCCAGATTGAAACTCGGGGTGCAGCATGTTGGCGCAGTCCCTGAGCGCTCAACATGGAATAGAAAAGATCGAAGCCAAAATCCCAGTCCTTCGGAATATTGACCTGCGGCGACGGTTGTTGAGCGACAGCCGCATTGTGGTTCCAGAGCGATGTACAGATCACAGCCATGATGACAACGATTTGAACGGCTGGCTGTGTTCGCTGTCTGCGGTCGGGATCAGCTTTGGCCACGAAGACAGATCTCGTCATGCGAGACACCCGGCAAGAGCGTCACGAGCCTGCTGGAGGCGAGTGTCGTCGAACGATTCATCATTCCGATCATAGCGAGCGACTTCGTACAACTCGGCTAACTCACGAATAGCGTCTTTGCGTTCGGGTGTATACTCGACCATTGTTTCGAGAGCCCGGCGATGGTGCCACCATTCAGCGAATTCGGGAGTTGTTGCTTCCGTTAGCCAGTGGAAGGCACGGACGATATCCTCACGGGAACGAATGTCGCCTGGTTTGACAGGAACGTGCCTGAAATGTGTTTGAGACGACTGCCTGAGTGACCGGTGCCGACCGGCCAGTAACAACACGGCAATAACCAGTCCGACAACCAGAAGAAACGGGAACATTGATTCGGCCGAAATGTCATTCGGCAACTGTGGCAGTGCATCGTCCAGAGACAGCGGAGGCGGTTCCGGGACTGCAGAAGAATTCGATTTCGCTGTCGGTTGTTCAGATTGCTGTGACGCGCTGTTGTTTTGTCGTTGCCTTTGGGAAGGCGGACGGAAACGTGAATTGTTAGTGGACGAATTCTGTGTCTGTTGCCGTCGTCGTTCGTCGACGAATTCGACAACATCGTCCCGCACGAAATCGACGGCGGAAGCAATCGTTCGGTTCCAGATTGATGTCGAAGAGTTGGTGTTCTCCGCAGCGCCGGTACTGTCGGAAAGCACGGTCTCCTTTCGAGCATTCTGAACCAGATGCTTCAACGCTCTTCGGACGCCCTGTTTTTCAAGTACCCGACTGAGGTTTGATGGCAACGATGATTTCTGAGCTTTGTCAGGCTGTGCTTCTGATGAATCTGTATTGCCTCGTATCTCCCGGTCACTAACCTTTGACTCAGGTTCTTCTCTGCTTGCACCGGGGGCATGCTCTAGTAGATCCTCAAAACCATCCGGCAACGACCTCCGAAGCGGCTCGGCAGCTTCTGTCGGATTCGGTGCAGGTTGCTGTGGCGAGGATGACAAACTTCGTTGCGCATCCGGTTGCAGCCGTGTGGCGTTTAGACGGCGATCACCTTGTGGTTGTTGTGCTTCAGATTCGCCAGGGACTCCGATTGGTTCGTCGGTTGATGGTGCTTTTGGAGCGCTTGATCTCTCAGTGGGCGCAACGTCCGGACGGTTTTGCTGAAGCCGCTGAAGCTGTTGCTGGATCTCGATGGCGTGTTCAATGACCTCAGGATGTTCCAGTGCCAGCTTCTTGATATCCAACGGAAGATTGGATTGATAGACGCCGCCCGGCTTGTTGAAGACTTCGCTGAGTTTCTTTAGTTGTTGATCGTTCAGCCCCAGCATCTTCTTGAGTTCGTCCACATTGGCCTGTTGAGTCGCATGCTGCAGCTGCATCAGTCTTCGATACTGATCCAACGGACTCACAGTCCTCTGCCCTTTCAGCCGCCGTTGAGCTCCGGAGTTTTGCGCCAGGACATCATGAGACGCAAACACACAAGCTGTCACGATCGCTGCTGTGATGCACCAAAACGATAGTCGCGAACAGGAAGTGAACATTGAAGAAGCCGAACAGGGATAGGCCGAATCAGCTGTGACACGGACCCATTCTATCCTTCGGCTGCCTGCTGACTACCGACGAAAGGAGGATCTTTCTGCCCGCATCCCTGGAATCGCTGTGTCTGCCTTGAGGCAGCTGGTCGTTTACGCCGCTGAGCGCAGGGCGAGTTCTTCGCTGTTGACGGCTACGACTGCGATGCCGAATTTGTTGGCCAGTCGGGCGACTTCTTCCGGTTGCAGGATGATTGTCATCCCCGCTTCTATCGCCAGCACTCGCCCGCCGGCTTCGTGCATTGTCTTGATCGTGTCGATGCCGATCGTGGGGACATCAAACCGCATGTCCTGACTGGGCTTGGCAACCTTGACGACCGTGAATCCTCCACGCTGACACAAATTGCCGGCCCGCCGAATGCACTGATCTGTTCCTTCAATGGCTTCGACGGCCATCACTGCCGTGTCGTTGACGGCAACGGTCTGGCCCACATCCAGACGACCCATTTCACGAGCCAGACTCCATCCAAATTCGATGTCTTTCCACTGCGACGTCGAAGGGTGTTTCTTTGTCAGGAAGCCGTGTTTCACGAGTAGCTCCGGGCAATACTTCAGGGCGGAATCAAAATGCAGGTTGTCTCGAGCGTATTCCTTGATGATCGCCAGCAGGATCGTGTCGTCCTTCTTGTTGGCCGATGCATACCGGTACCACATATGGAAGGTGCGATAGTCAGGAATCAGTTTCAGCCATCGAAAGGGATGAAACAGAACTGTCTTGTCGATCTTACCGGCCATGAGGATGCGAGTCGCGCCGGACCGGCGAAACAATCGGATCTGCTTGCCACCTTTTGCGAGCGGGACCGTGCGATAATCGTCGCACAAGTCTGCCAGGGCATCGGACGCCATCCCTGCAATTCCCAGACAGTACACCGAATGTCCAGCGGCTCGAGCCGCCTTCGCGACCTGAATGGGAAACTCACCTGCTCCCGCCAGCAGTCCCAGACGAGTCGGGCGCGCAGATTCTTCCAGTTCGCTCTCAGCGAACGGAAGGAGATTCTGGTTGTCCGAAGAGTCGGCGTACATCTGGAACGGTCAAATTTCGGGATCGTGCAACTGTTGGTGACATCCCAACGTGATCACCAGTCAGGATGTTGTCAGCAGACGAGAACAGTTCTAGGCTGCTTTGATGTCCGGGTTACAGGTCGAGTCTGGGTCAGCATGTTTGTGCAGGTTGGCAATTTCTTTCTCAAGCTTCTTCAACGAGGATCGCATCTCCGGTAGACGTCGAAGTGCCATCATCTGTTTCGCTGCATCGGCGATTGGTGCGGCCGGTGTTCCGAAGTAGGACGCGTCGCCTTTCATGTCGCGATGGACGCCCGTCTGAGCGCCAATACGACATCCATCAGCAAGATGCACATGGTCGGCGATTCCGGCCTGGCCGCCACAGACAACGTACGAGCCGGTACTGACGGATCCGGCAAAACCAACCTGAGACACGAGAAGGTTGTGTTCGCCAATCTGGCAGTTGTGAGCAATCATCACCTGATTATCGATTCGAGTACCGGAGCCGATGGTTGTTTCGCCGATCTTTGCTCGATCGATTGTCGTCGCAGCTCCGATTTCGACATCGTCGCAGATTCGAACGGTGCCAAAGTGAGGCAGCCGTTTATGCCTTCCGTCGACAGTTCGGTAGCCAAAGCCTTCCGAGCCGATGACGCATGCGGAATGGAGAATAACATCGCTGCCGATGATGACGTCTGAATACAGTACGCAGTTGGGATGTAGAACCACGTTGTCACCGAGCGTGCAGCCATCGCCGATGATGGTTCCGTGTTCGATGCGACAGTTGGCGCCAATGGTGACGTCTTCGCCGATCACGACATGGTGACCGATTGTGATGTCCGGACCGATGCTGGCGGATTCCGGAATGACAGCTGTCGACGAAATGCCGGTGACTGAGTTCTCGCGCCGAGGTTGAAGTATGGATGCGATTTCAAGAAACGCTGACTCGGGATCATCAACGAGGATAAATGTGGCGTTATCAAACGCTTCCAGCTGGGTACTGCATTCTTCGGGAACAAGAATCAGCTTCGCCTGAGTCGTCTTCACTCGTCCGAGCTGTCTGGGGGCGCCAACAAATGCCAGATGCTGTGCGGTGGCTCGTTCGATCAGTTCAAAAGATGAGATCTCGACATCGGTACTGCCTACGACAGTCCCCGCAAGGTGGTCTGCAATCTGTTGTGCCGTCAGCGTGTTACGTTCGGTCATCGCAGCCTCCCTGCTACGGATCTTTTCTCTGTTCACCGGAACGGGAATCTCAGCTGAAACCTGCAACTCATCCAGGCTGCCAGTTCTGTCCCGCTTGGACTGAGACCCCGATCACTCAAATCCCCGATGCTCCACCTGTACAGCTGTTGGTGAGATCGCGGTTTTTCCAAGTGTTTTGTATGGGATTTTGCAGAATGGCTGCAAGACGGGTCGCGACCGTTCAGAAGTGGCAGTGGGGTGCACTTTGGGCCGGATCAGCAGAAGTGAACATCTCCATGTTGCAAGGTGTCGAGAACTGCCGAATCATCCTAAGAAGGCCAGTTCCGGAGACGGCTGCAATCAGATGCCCATCCGGAGCAAATACTCAGTTTTGCGAGGTTTTCAGTGCCAGCCGCGACGGAAATCAGATGATGACCCGTAGAATCTGCCGCTTCGCATTCGATTTCCGCAGCTCCGAATGTTTCTTTTTTCCTTTTTCTGCACAGCTCTCCACCTCCCATCCTGTTTGCCGATGCCCAGTTCGCCTGAATCAACACAATCCGATTCCGATGCATCCGTGGGACTGGTGGATGTCCAGACGGCGACGCTGTTCAGCGACAGACCGCTGACGCTCATTTCGGGTCAGCAGATAGGACCGGTGACGGTCGCATTCGAAACATACGGGACGCTCAACGAGGAACGGAACAACGCGGTCTTCGTGTGCCATGCTCTGACCGGAGATGCACACGCTGCAGGACGGCACTCGGAGGATGATGACAAGCCGGGGTGGTGGGATCCGTTGATTGGGCCAGGTCGAGGGATTAACACTGACAAGTACTTTGTGATCTGCGCAAATGTCCTCGGAGGATGCCAGGGGACGACGGGCCCTGGAACGATCAACCCGGAATCCGGTCAGCGGTACTGTCTGGACTTTCCCTCGCTGACTGTCGGCGACATCGTGGCGGTGCATTCCGAACTTGTGAAACACTTGGGGATCACTCGTTTGTGTGGCGTCATTGGTGGCAGTCTTGGCGGAATGCAGGTCCTGGACTGGTCCGTCCGTTTCCCTGACCAGCTGGCGGCCGCGATGGTGATCGCGTCAGGCCACCATCTTTCGGCTCAGGGGATCGCATTCAATGCCGTCGGTCGGCGAGCGATTCATGCGGATCCAGGATTCGATCGTGGCAATTACGACCCAGCGAAACCGCCACAGTTCGGACTTGCTCTTGCGCGAATGATCGCTCACATCACGTACCTGTCGGAAGACTCCATCGAACTGAAATTCGGGCGGCGGTTGCAGGACAGTGACCAGTTTGCCTTCGATATGCTGAAGGAAACGGAGTTCCAGATCGAAAGCTACCTGCACTATCAGGGTAAGCGTTTTGTGCAGCGATTTGATGCCAACAGTTATCTGTACCTGACGCGAGCCATGGACTATTTCGACCTGGCTGAAGAATACGACTCGCTTTCAGCGGCATGCGAACGTGCGACAGCTCGGTTCCTGGTAATTTCGTATGACACGGATTGGTTGTTTCCGACGTCCCAAAGTCGTGAGTTGACATCGGCGCTTCTCAAGGTCGGCAAGCATGTGTCGTTTCTGGAACTGGAATGCAGTTTCGGACACGACTCCTTCCTCATTGACATCGATCCTCTGGCTGAACTGATTCATCCATTTCTCGAACGAACCCGGGTTTCGGAAGCCCGTCGGCGTGGGCAGACCGATCCTGGTCTTCCTGGCTAACGCGACGCCCTCTGCCATCTCACTCTGGTTTCTCCTGTTTGTCTCTTTTATGCCTGTCGCCAATCGATACCAACTGCCGGACATCAGCATTCGCCTGACGGATGAGCTGATTATGAAGCATATCGATCAGTCCAGTCGCGTCATCGATCTGGGTTGCGGAGACGGTCGGCTGCTGGAACGTCTGCGTCGAGAAATGAACTGCGAGGTACTCGGGGTCGATTTGGAACGTTCGAATCTTGTATCAGTGATTGAGCGGGGGTTGCCAGCTGTCGCAGCGAATCTGGACGAAGGGCTTCAGGACATCCCCACAGGCAGCTTTGATTATGCGGTGCTTAGCCAGACGCTGCAGCAGGTGAAGCAGCCTCAAGAGCTGCTGATGGAGATGCTCAGAGTGGCCCGACGGGCTTTGGTGGTCGTTCCAAACTTTGGCTACTGGCGAGTCCGCCTGGAAGTGTTGTGGCGAGGCCGCACGCCTGTAACAGGGAACCTTCCTTATCAGTGGCATGAGTCACCGAACCTGCACTTCATGTCGATGTACGATTTTCGGGATCTGATGGAGAGCATTGGGCTGACGATCGTCCGGGAAAGCCCCATCATCCACGGACATGCGGTCGATCGAGCCTGGGCCGCGAATTTGAGGGCCGACAGTGCTTTTTACCTGCTGGAAAAGCGGTTGTAGCTCCGAATCCTGAATTCCCGGTACGCCTGAAAGTCAGCGAAACAGGCCGGGCTCGACACGTATTGACCCGAACCGAGAATCCCGGTTAACGTGCGCAACTGCCAGTTGCCGGTTGCAATGCTGGCGTCTCTCTCAATCCAACATTGGTCGCTGCTGTGTCTCTGAGGAATGGATTCCTGAGACTTCTCTTCGTTGGCCTGTGCGCCAACACAGCTCATGTGTGCGCCGATCAGACGGTACCAGCGATCGCCAGTGATCGCGCGGAGTCACCGCAGCTACTGATACTCAAGTCCTGGCGCGTCGTGAAGGGAATGATTCGCTCACGCGGTGACGGATATGTGATCGATCACCTCACAGGACGGGAATTCACTTCCTCGCAAGACGTCTGGCTCATCGCAACGGATCTGGAAGATGCTCATCTGAAGATGAGAGATTCAATCCAGACGATTACTCCCGACGTCAACATGCGTCTTGCGGAATGGTGCGCCAGCCAGCAAATGTGGGGAACGGCGAAGCAGGAACTACTTGACGCATTACATCAGGATCCGTATCGCGAAGAAGCTCGGAAGATGCTGGCGAGAGTAATGGCCGCTCAGCAGGCTGCAGCGGCGCCAGCCGGCCGGCGAGCGTCGAAAGCGGTTGATCCATCCGTGCAGACAGAGAATTTTTTCCCCCGAAAAACATTGGGCGGGCTGAATACAGAGCTGGCTCGTGACTTTACCAGGCAGATTCAACCATTGTTGTCCAACACCTGTGGTGACTGTCATCATACCAGGTCCGATCGGGAGTTTGTCCTTCATGTGGCTCACAGGAACAAACGTTCTGATCCACGTGTGTCCGGGCAGAATCTTCAAGCGATCATCGGCCAACTGGATCCGGCGGATGTAGACAACAGTCCTCTTCTGACGTACTCAGTGAAGCCACATGGAGGAATCGCGGCGGCTCCGTTCCGTGGACGTCTCGCTTCACAGCATCAGCAGAAGCTGAAACGCTGGTCGACGGAAGTCGTCAAGGCTCTGGGGCAACGATCGACAGGCCGAGCGTCAAAGATCGCAGCGCGAACGACGGAGCTGCAACGCCAGTCGCAACCGAAACCTGTCAACGATGCTGCAGTAACGCCCGCGGCCTATGTTGTGGGAAACGACAATCCTCAGGGCAACGACAGACATTACGACCAGCTGGTCTCAAGCCAATTGACCGCTGCTGCAAAACGAAATCGAATCGATCCATTCAATCCGGAAATCTTCAATCAGCGTCATCGCGGCAGGAGCGTATCAACGACTTCCTCGCCCGGCCGCAGTGCACGTCGATCACCATAATGCGAAGGATTCGCAATGTGTAAATTCAAATGGACAATCCTGGTGACGATCTCTCTGATCTCAGGTACTCTGGCCGGATGTGCTGTGCCAGGCCGATTCAGTCGAGAACAGTACGCTCAGCTTGATTCGGATCCGTTTATCTCAGACGAACCTGAGAGATCCACGGTGATGACTCAGCTTGCCGATCGTGCGGCTTCGATGGTGACGGATCCGTCTGACGACAAGACGGAAGACCGTTTTGCATTCGTCGCCGACGAAGAGTTTCCGGAGCTGCAGGAGTGTGATGCATGCGACACGCCGCCACTCGCTGAAGTGCAGGCCCAGCCGGAAGAACCGCTGGCCAGCTTCTTTGAAGCACCTGAGAAGCCGGCAGTGCCGAAAAAGTTGATGCAGGCTGTCGCTCAGGCAGATGATGAGTTCTCACATTTCATGGAGAATGAGAAGAACAAGGTGGTGCATGCATCGGCCGAATTCATCGATACCGTGGAAGCAACTCAGAAAGACGTGCAGCAGACGGTTGAACAATCCGGATTCTGGGGATATCAGACCGATAGTTTGGTGGAAACAGAACCGGTGATGCAGAAAGATGAGGTTGTTTCAGACGCCAATCCATTCTTTGACGACAACGCGGCTGTGGCACAGCCGAATCCATTTGCTGACGATGAAGCGGCACCGGTCGTTGCTCCACCAGCCGATGTGTTCGGCGATACGTCCGAAGTCACAGAGTGGCCACCTGGTGATTTTGAATTCAACTAACTGGTCTGCAGATCTGTTTGCTGTGAGTTCAGTGTCCGGAAGTCGTTTCGGCTGGGTCAAGTGCTTCGTCCCCAGGCTGGTGGTTGCTGCCGTTGGCTCAAAGATTGGGCCTCGTTTTCCAGCGAAAGAGCGGGCTACAAACCGGGCTACGGTGAACCGGTATTTGCATCTGAGATGGCTCAGACTGCCGACGACCTGCAGAAGGTCTTTGGTTCGTCCGACGATGCACAGCGGGCGTCCCGGATCGTCGCGATGGATGAAGGGAATCGCTGGGACTTCGCGTTCATGGCTGCTTATGGTGTCTGGCTGACGGCGTTCTTTCTGGCGTGTTGGCGTGCAACGTGCAGGCGAGTGTGATTTCTGCCAGTAGTACTTTCCATTGCTGCAGCCCTTTCGGACGCCGCTGAGAACATCATTCTGCTGGGGCTGACGAAAGATCTCGCAGAGGCACCAGGTATTGAGTACCTGGGTTGCTTTGTCTGGTTCAAGTTCTTGTGTCTGATGGTTTGTGGGATTGCAGCGGTGATCAATCGGATAGGAACCAGTCGTGTTGTGTGGCAGATCGCCGGACTTACGGTGATCGGTGGAGCACTGGCAGTTGTTCCTGCATTTGTGATTCCGGCCGATTACGGAAATCTGAGCGCCAAGGGGCTGGCCATCGTCTGGATCACGCAGCTGGTCTATGCGTTTTCACAAGTCGCGTTCGACGGGTCGGATCCACCAGCAGTGAAGACAGAGCCGTAGTCCTCGGCAGGTTCAGTTATCGGCGTAGCAGATGCGGATTCCGGCTGGCTTCGTCAGGCGGCATCCTTTAGAGCACGTTGGCGTCGGCGAGGTTCTGACTTCCAGCGTCGGTGGACCCAGAAGTACTGTTCGGGAGCCCGGTGGATGAGCTTTTCCAGAGCACTGGTGAACGCCTGTGTGATCTCATTCAGAGTGTTTCGGCCGGCGAACTGACGGGTGTCGATCACTGCCTGTGTGGCGAGTTCAAACGGAACCCAGTTCGTGCGAGTGGAGGCCGATCGCGACAAACGCAGTCCACCTCCAACAACCAGAATGGCATCGTATTCCATTGCCAACAGGGCAATCGATTTGAATGTCGAGGCAGGGCGCCCAAAGAAATCGACAAAGACCCCACGTGGACCAGCATCCTGGTCGCAAAGCAGAGATGCCATCCCGCAGGTTTCGAGTGAATCGATGAGTTCGTTGCCTCCACCTTTCTTGGAGATGATCCAGTTTCCGCTGGATTGACGGTAGTTGAGGAACCATCGATGCAGCCAGGGATTGTCGAGATCGCGAGCGATCACGCCCATGGGAAATCCGAAATGTCCAAATGTGTTGACTGAGATTTCCCAGTTTCCAAAGTGACCTCCAAGGAAAATGACTTTGCGTCCCGCCATCACAGCCTGGACACATTCGTCGCGTTGATAGAAGTCCAGAATCAGGGGAGTCGTTTCAAGACGCAGTCGGCGGCGGATGTGGGTGATTTCGAACACCATTCGAAACAGGTGCTGCCACATCCCCAGAATTATGGCGTCAATCTGGCTGTCATCCAGTTCGGTGAATGAACGTCGAATGTTCTCTTCAGCGACCTTACGACGATTGATCCTTGCCGGAAGCCGATGAATGAGGAGTGCGAGGGTGTCTGTCAAACGAGCGGCGGCACGAAGTGGCAGTGACTGGGTCACAAACACGATTACGCAGAAGACTGCATACTCAAGGCGGTACCGGATTTGGCGAGCATCCATGCATCAGGCTCCGAAACAGTAGGCTGCCGCAGTGTATCGATTCGTTGTGACGTCGAACAGACGGGCCTTCTGCTGATGATTTTGTATAGCCATGACACGTTTCGACAGCCACAATAGCGATATGAACAAAGTACTATTCCGTCTTCGTCCTGCCGTCCTCCTTGTGTTTACTTCTTTAGTTGCCTCGACCAGCGCATCGGAAGTAAATACCACTCGGCTACCTTCGACGCCTCCGCTACACGACCGGTACCGTCTGGACATTAAACTGCTATTGGGAGGCAACCCGGCGGCTCGCATCAACACCACACGCGACTGGTCAGCCGCTTTTCAGCGAATGGGTCAAAGGGTCAAGATTATCCCGGACAGTCGAAGTGAGACGCCTGAGATCAGAAATGACAAATACAGTGTTCACCTTACCGGACTGATTGACCAGAAGGGGGATGTTTGCTTTGACGACAAGACATTCAGGCGTTCGGATGTCGCGTCGCTCGAGAAATTCCTGACCAGCCTGGAAGAACACGGCGCGGGGGGACCCATCCGACAAAGATCAACCTGGGGGTTGTCTGAGGAACAGTATGCGGAAGTGCTCAAGCTGTTATCGTCGAAGGTTTCCAGAGATTTGACTTTGTCATCTTCGGTAGCGGCAGACGTGGAGTCGATGAAGTTACCGGAACAGCTGCACGTGACATGGTCAGACAAGGCTAAGCAGATCGCATTGAGCAATCATGATGGCGTGCCTCTGCCCGGTTTAACAGACCTCAGTCAAGGAACAGCTCTGGCGATTGCCCTGGCACAGAGGGGACTGGGATTTCGAGTGATGTCGCATCCACAACGCGGGTATTTTCTTGAAATCGATGCAGGAAACGAGGCGAGTAATCTGTGGCCGGTTGGCTGGAAGAACACCAGGTCAATGTCGGCGTTGTTGCCGGTGATGTATCGAAGCGTTGATGTGGATCTTGACGATGTTTCAGTTGAACTTGTGATGACAGATGTTGCCGGGCGGGCTGGAATTGGCTGGCTGACCTCGCGATACCAATTGACCAAAGATGGGATTCGGTTCGAAGATCTAAAAACATCTCGAAGACCCGGCCGCATTTCGCCGCATCGATTGCTGCAGTCGATTGGTGCGAAGAATCGATTCAGAGTTGATGTGCGAACGGACGAATCCGGAACACTGTTTCTATGGTGTACCACCGTCGCCGATCAGAAGGCCTGGAAACAGCGTTTTGCTCAAGTGATCCGAGGGCGCGCAGCGGATTGACGGCTTACCGCTGCGACATGTGTTTCGTAATACGCGGTATTGCGAAACACATGTTCGCAAGTGCCTGGTAGATTCGTCATGATGGGCAGCCCCGCTGTCCGGAGACTTGATAATCAACACAGCGGGATCAACCTCGCTGACAATGCTTCATCCTGACTGGAAACCTCAATGCGATCCGTTCGATTTCTATCCATCCTCGCCCTGTTTTCATCGACCGTTGTTGCGGACGAAACTCCAGGGGTTCTGGAAACCCTGTTTCTGAATGGTGAAAAGCCACCGACAGTCTCCTGCCATGCATCCACGATTGAACACTCACCTTCCGGCCTTGTCGCATCGTGGTTCGGTGGGGCATACGAAAAGCACCCGGATGTCGGTATCTGGGTGACCCGACAGGTCAACGGTGAATGGACACCTCCGGTGGAAGTGGCAGACGGAGTGCAGTACACGCGGCCGGATGGATCGGTGCATCGTCATCCCACCTGGAATCCCGTCCTGTTTCAGTATCCAGATGCCGGTCCACTCATGCTGTTCTACAAGTGTGGTCCGAGTCCCGACAGCTGGTGGGGCATGATGATGTCGTCCACTGACGGTGGTGTGACGTGGACGGATCCTGTTCGCCTGCCCGAACACATTGATGGACCAGTTCGAAACAAACCCATACTGCTGGATGACGGCACCCTGCTTTGCGGCAGCAGCACCGAATTTGATGGATGGAGAGTTCACTTTGAATTTACGAAGGATCAGGGCCGGAAATGGCAGCGAATTCGGGCCATTCATGACGGCAAGACGTTTGGAGCCATTCAGCCAACACTCCTGCAGCATCCGGACGGACGTATTGAAGCTTTGTGTCGCAATCAGGATGGCAACGGGCAGGTTCTGACAACGTCGTCAACGGACCAGGGCAAAACGTGGACAGCACTGAAGGAGGTTGGGCTTCCTAATCCCAATTCAGGCATTGATGGCGTGGTGCTTCAGGACGGTCGAACCCTGCTGATCTACAACCACACCAAGAGACGCGGCACACAGCCACGAGGGCGTGAAATGATTAACATCGGCATTACCGAGGATGGTTTAAACTGGCAGGCCGCTGCGGTTCTGGAGAACGAATCAAGGTCGGAATTCTCTTATCCCGCTGTGATTCAGTCGCCTGATGGAATGGTCCACATTACGTACACGTGGAAGCGGAAACTGGTGCGATACGTTAAAGTCGATCCGGGGCAACTGCAGCTAACATCAATCGAAGGGGAAGACTGGCCGTTTTAGATCGTGCCTGTCTGACGTGATGCGGAGTTGCAATCATGGCGCTGCTCTACATGGATGACATTTTCCTGCAGCATGATACCGGCGATCATCCGGAATGTGCGGCACGACTGGAGGCGATTCATTGCCGCCTAAAGGCCAGCGGGCTGCTGGAGCAGGTCGTTCGTCAACCGGTGGTGGCAGCTCAGACGCAGGATCTGATCCGTTTCCATGATGCCGACTATCTCAAACAGCTTCAGACAACTTCGGAGTCGGGTGGCGGCCGCGTCGAAGCGGATACGGTGATGAGTCGCCATTCGGCCGATGCGGCGTGGCGAGCTGCGGGGTCCGCTGTAGATGCGGTCGAACGAGTTGTCGCTGGCGACCATTCACAGGCACTGTGCCTCGTGCGTCCTCCTGGACATCATGCTCTTCGAGATGTCCCCATGGGATTCTGCCTGCTGAGCAACGCAGCGATTGCAGCGAAGACGGCGGTCCAGCGTTTGGGGCTGACTCGTGTATTGATCGTGGACTGGGATGTCCATCATGGCAACGGCACTCAGGATGCCGTCTACGAAGATGAACACGTCACCTTCTTTTCCGCTCACCGGTTTCCATTCTATCCCGGCACTGGCCGAAAGTCGGAAACAGGTCGAGGTGCCGGTTTGGGCACTGTGTTTAATCTGCCATTGCGATTCGGGACGGCCCGCGAAGAGATCGTGTCAGCGTTTGAAGGGGAATTGACCAAAGCAGCAGAGAAGTGCCGACCGGAACTGGTCATCGTGAGTGCCGGATTTGACGCTCACGAGGAAGATCCCATTGGTTCGTTGGGACTCCAGACAGATGATTTCGCGGTGTTCACCGGACTCGTCCAACAGGTGGCAGCCACGCATGCCAACGGGCGTCTGGTCAGTTGTCTTGAAGGTGGCTACAACGTCGATCGTCTGGCAGACTGTGTTGAACTACACCTGGACACACTGCTGAACAGTACTTCTGCTTAATTCGCTCGATTGCGAATCATGGTGACTTCATTTCCAGCGCTGTTGAACTCAACAGAGTCCATAATGGTGTACATCAGAGGCAACCCGCGCCCTCCTTCCGAGTCGAGGCTCAGGACGTCCGGATCAATCTTAGACGTGTCAAATCCTTCTCCTTCGTCTGAAACCACGAATCGCGCCTGTTCGCGAGAAATTTCTGCCGTTAGCCGAATCTGTCGGTGACACCACGGTTCCTGATTCCAGCGTTCGCGAAATACTTCGGCCAGATCAGTTTCACTGAGTCGGTTTCCTTCCCTCGATGCATCCATGTTTCCGTGATACAGAGCATTAGACAATGCAGCTTCGAGCGCCAGGCCAACGCGCGTTCGTTCGCTCTCATCCTGCAACGGCAGGCAGCGAAGCATCTGCTGCAGATGCGCGACGACTGCCGAAACCTGTAGTGGATCGTTGCTGAGTGTGAACTTGCAATTAGAGTACTCAAGGCGATGCATGAGTTGCGGTGGAATCACAGAATCCTGTGACGCGGAGATGATTCGCTTTACTGTCCTGGCGAGATCTTCGGCCAGCCGCCTCTTGGGGACATAGCTGGTTGCTCCTGCTTTCATTGCGGCTGCCGCGATGTCTTCACTTCCCTGCGCCGTAATGAGGACGACCGGAATCATCGGATACTCTTCTTTGATCGCTTTGAGCAATTCCAGTCCATCCATGTCGGGCATCTGGATATCTGTCAGCACGAGGTCAGGTCGTCGGGCGTCAATATAGTCCAGTGCTTCTTCACCGTTTTCAGCCGTTCGGACGTCGCAAATCAGCTCACGTTCCAGCAGACCGGTCATGAGCGTTCTGTCTGTCAGGGCATCATCAACGACAATAATATGACTCATAGTCAAATGCTCTGTTCCACGGAAAATGTATCCAGCTGTTCGAGCAGCGAGGGAATTGTTTCTTCGAGTCGAGCCACCAGTGCAGCAGCGCCTTCCATCGTCTCCGTCGACCCAAGTTCTTCCAGTTGCTGTGCCAGTTGTGCCCAGGATTCAGCTCCCAGGGACATCATCGTTCCTTTCAGCGTATGCCCGCTGCGCTGTAGAAGTTTCGGATCGTCTGTGCGGATGGCTGTTGAAAGCTGTTCCCGAAAAACGGTGGACTCCCTGAGGAAGGCGTCGATAACGAGCCGCAGCAGACTGCGGTCGTGGTTGACGCTGTCCAGTGCCATTTCCCAGTTGACGGTAAAACTCATGGATCCACAGTGGCTGGTCTTTGCAGGCCAACTCAAGAGTTTGGTCCGTTGGAACTCCTGCCCAGAATGACGGGCATTCCCAGATCAACGGCCTGACAAGGCCATCGTACTCTGGACTCCTGAATCAGCATGCTGTTGTCTTTTGTCGCATGTCACGGTCAGTGCGACTGACAGCCAGTATAGCAGCATGCCGAAGAAATCTTCTGTGCACACAGCACAGATTGCGGCTCATTGGGGCGGTTTGCCAAAGTTGCGCTGGTTGCGGCTCTGAGAACGTCTGGATATTCACTGTTTGCGGCCGGATTTGACACCAACCAGATGTACCGGCTGTGGGGAGGCAGCAGATTTCCTGCGGGGAGGGCGCAGTTTCTTGCTCTGAGAAGACGCTATTCACCGGGAGCACGAGCATTCATTACGAGTGTGACCTCGTTGCCTTTGGCATTCCAGTACACCTCATCCAGAAACATTTTCATTATCATCACGCCACGCCCATGTGGCTTCAGGAGATTCTCGGGATCGGTGGGATCCGGAAGACTCTCCGGATCGAATCCATTTCCTTCGTCACGAACAACGATTCTCGCGCGTTCCTGAGTGATCGACGCATCGACATGAACATGCCGGGTATTCCAAGGGGGCAGATCTGAGCGCTGATCCGCCAGTGCTTCGAACCTGCTGCCTTCTCCTTCGCGTAGTTCTGAATCCAGTTCCAGATTTCCGTGCAGACAGCCGTTCAACAGAGCCTCTTCAATGGCAATCCCCAGACGAAGGAGTTCTTTGTCCGGGCAGATCTCCGCTGCCTGAATTCTTCCTCTCAGAAACCCGGCCGTCGCGGACATAAACGACCGACGACTGGGCAGCTTGAAACGGTATTCGTCGACCTCACGCCGTCGAAGCACTTCTGCATGAGCGAGATCCGTAGCGCGGGCAGCGAGCAGTCGTGTGGCCAGAGGTGCCAGTTCCTTTGCAACCGCCGACTTGTTCAGATATCCCGACGCTCCCTGCTGAATGGCCTGAACCGTTTCTTCTTCGCTGCCAAATCCGGTCATGAGGATGACGGGGATGCGAGGATAACGCTCCTGCAGTTCTTCGATCAGTTCAATGCCATTCATCTCCGGCATTCGCAGATCAGTCACTACCAGATCCACTGAAAGCTCATCGATGGCGTCCAGTGCCTGGTTGCCCGATTCGACATGATGTACCGCATGTTCTTCATCCGCGGAAAGCAAACCGGAGATTCTGATCCGCTCAGTTTCTGCGTCGTCAACAATCAGAATTGAAGCCACGGTGTGATTCCGAATGAATTCCAGTTGAACAGTGTCGATCCGACTACGGCTGGCAGGACGTCGGTTGAGTAAACTCTTTCTTGAGGGACACCTGTCTGCCATTGTAGGCAAATTCGACGCTGTCCATATGCTGCCGCATCACGCGAATCCCGTTTCCGTCGGTCGTCGCAGCAGATTCAACATCGAACCCTTCGCCCTGATCGGTGATTACGAAGCACAGACTGTCTTCGTCCTGTATCAGTTCCAGTTCGATCGTCAGATCTTCATCAGCCGACGCCTTTGAATCTCTTTGGTCACTCACTCCGACCCGGGGTGCAACGTGGATTCCGTGAGTAAAAGCATTCATGAGTGCTTCGCGCACCGCATCAGTAACCTGACGTACTTCTGTCTTATCCAGGCGATGGTGTGTCTGCAGTCTTTCTCTAAGGAGATGCAGCAGACAGCGTATCTGTTCCAGGCAGTAATCGATGCGAAAGACAGTCCGGCTGAATGTCAGGTGCAACAGAATGTTCTTCGCCAGTGCCGATTCAAGATTGCTTCTCAGAATCTCGTCGATGGCGGGAACCAGGTCTTCTGAAAGACGGCGCTTGGGAACATAGTTCACGGCTCCCAGATCAAGACTTCTGGCTGCGATCTCATCATTTCCCATCGACGTGACCAGGATCACCGGGACGGACGGGAAACGGCTGCGCACTTCAATGAGAAACTCCTCACCCGACATTTCGGGCATAAACAGATCCGTGATTACCGCTGTGATCTCGCAATCTTCCAGAGCCTGCAGACCTTCGGCAGCCGTCGGACGTGACTCAATCTGCCACGTGGGATGAGACGAGGCCAGCAGCCCTCTCACCAGCGTTCGGTCAGTCTCCGAATCATCCACCACCAGGATGCGCGGGTCGCTAGCTTCCTTCTCATCGGGCATTGAGAATTCCTGCCGGTTGGTCGTGGATTCCGAAAGAGCGACCCGCCTCGAGCGATTGTACGGTGATGGAAAGTCCCCTCAAGCAGGACATGCGGGAGGGTAACATCTGGTCAGTCTGAGACAATCAACTGCGGCCCGGGCAGCTGGCAGTCTGTTGGAATCGGTGAAGCATCTTCACACAGAGTACCTACCTTTTGAACATACTGTCTTCTTTGATGCCTCGGGACAACAGATACGCCAGCAGATCCAGAACCTCGTCCTGATTCAGCCTGTTCAGCAACTCCTTTGGCATGAGAGAAGTCGACGATGGCAGGATTTCATCGATGTTCTCTTTAGGAATATCGACGACTTCTGTGCTGTCTTCCGGGTCAGTCAGCACACTGATTTGAGATTCGTTTTCAGCGACGATTCGCCCGCTGACAACCTGCCCGTCCACTCTTGCGATGCTGCTGGATTTGTACTGGTCGCTGATGACTTTACTGGGTTCAATGATGGCTTCGGTGAGGTCTTTGATGTTGAAGCGGCCTGCCAGTTGAGTGAGATCCGGGCCGGTGGCTCCGCCATCTCCTGCAAATCGATGACAGACGACACAGCGAGTCGCTGCAAACATCTTCTGGCCGTTTTCGAAGTCGCGTTCCTTCAGACCATCGGTGGCGAGTGTGCGGACTTCTTCGAGCATCCATTCTCTGCCAGGACCCACCGGTTCCGGAAGTTTGTCGGCTTTGTAGGGTGTGCGCGCGTTGGCGGCTTCGATGAGGATGCGTTCGTTTTCTGACGTGCGACTCCAGAACTCATCATCCATGTTTTGCAGGAACTTGCGGAAGCTATGCCCCCCGGACCATTTCTGTGCGCGCCCAAACCATCGGAAGTAGTCGGCTCGTAGATCTGTTGTCCATCCTGCTTCGGCGACACGCAGACAGAACGCATACCAGATCTGATCTTTGTCCGGCTGGTTCGCAATCATCTCATTGATGGCTTTGCCATAACCCGGATTTCGTGCCAGCAGGTCTGCCATGTCGATATCGGCGCGCTGAGGTTCCTGCTTCAGCAGCTTGATCGTCTTATCGACAACCGTCGGAGACTTCAGATAGACCAGCATCTGGCAGAGTTCACGGTTGAGACGGGCGTCCTCAGCCGGAAAATGATCATCGAGAATATCGATCAACTGCAGCCGATCTGCGTCTGTTGGTTCTCCGAGTCGAATCCAAACAAGTGCGAGCGTTCGTAGATACTTAAGTTGCTCAGTGGCGTTTAGTTGGCCGTAACCGATCTTGCTGAGAACATCTATCGAGGCGGACCGCAACGCTGAAGTATTGAGGCCATTGCGGCCTATGCCGCGAGTCAATGCTGTGATACTTTCGAAATGTTCATTTGGAGAATTATTTCCAGATTGCCAAACTTTCAGAACGTGAGATGCCACAACGGTGTTCTGCGTAGTGCGTCTGAGGGCGGCCAGCATTGTTCTGTCACCATAGTTTGCTTTGAGACTCTTACGTGGCAAGCCATTTGCCGACGCGGCTGAGAGTGTTTCAGCGAATTCTTCAACCGTGTAGTCTCGGCCATGGAACGATTCCACGATCTGTCGCAACTCACGTTCTGGTGCGAACTCGTTGTTTTGTAGTACGGCCGTTTCCGTGGATTCGTCACCGAAATAGGTGACTCGATAAAGCTCTGATTGAGTTCCTCGCCCGCCAATTGTGAAGTAGAGAGCTCCATCCGGTCCTGCAGCAACATCTGTGAGCGGCAACGGAGTGCGCGATACGAACTCGTTCTTTTCCGCCAGGTAACTGCTGCCGCTTGGGGTGATGTGAATCGCGTACATCGTCCCAAATGTCCAGTCGCAGATGTACAACGCCTTCTGATACTTTGCCGGGAATTTCAGGCCGTAGCCGAATTCTACTCCAACTGGTGAACCGGGACCGATGTTGACCAGTGGCGGCAGACTGTCGTGGTAGTACTCCGGCCATTTGCCGGTTCCGCTGCGCCAGCCGAATTCGCTGCCGCTCGTCGCATGGACGACTCGCGTTGGACGGTACCACGGCGCACCGTAGTCCCATTCCCTGTCGGCGTCGTAAGCAAAGAGCTCTCCATCCGCGTTGAACGCCATGTCGTACGGATTACGGTATCCGATCGACCAGATGTCCCAGGTTTTTCCATCCGGATCTGTGCTGGCAATCCAGCCACCGGGTGCCATGCGACCTCGAGCGTGTCCGTTCGCATCCCACATGCGCGGTAGCAGCAGGTCCTCACCCCAGTTCGTGGGAATCCGACTGGTGTAGTCCTCGTTTTCGAGATCTTCCCCTGCTTTGAACGGCGGGTCGGTGTGGTTGCCGGCGATGAGGAAAATGCGTTCACCGTCGGGTGATAACCTCAACGCGTGAGGTCCGTGTTCTCCCCCACCATTCAGTTTCTTCAGCAGAACACACTCGTCGAACTGATCGTCTCCATCTGTGTCTCGTGCGCGATAGAGTCCGCTGCCGGGACCTCCATTGATCGATAGATACAGACTGTCAAAGGCATACAGCATTCCCTGAGCAGCGGTGGGCTGAATGTCGCAGGCGGAGAAATCCAGATGCTCAACTTTCGTTTCGCCTCCTTTAACACCTGGTGGTGGAAGCGTGATGCGGCAAATGCCGAGATCACCCTGGTCACTGGCCAGCAAACGTCCTTTGTCATCAAATGTGATAGACACCCACGAGCCGAGTTCGTCTTTGGGGACCGTAAACAGCTTTTCCACCTGAAACCCCGGCAGCAGTTCAAAGACGTTGCGCGGGACGCGACCGCTTTGAGGTTCCTTTGAGAGAACGTTGCCCCACGGACCATCGCCCAGAGTCGCATATTCGGTGACCGTGTCCTGGAAGTCGCCGTCACGTTTGCGATCAACGTTCCAGGAACCATCAGTCGCAATGTGTGATACGGAATTGTCGTTGTGGCGAATCGTCAGCTTGAGAATGAATCCGGCCGTGCTGCCTTTGTCGTTTGCGATGTTGGCTTCCAGCAGGTTCTTACCGGCGACGAGGTGCTTCGTGACATCAACCACCATGGGATCCTGCCAGACGTCACTGGTGGCGACTTCATGTCCATTGACCGCGATGCGGCCGGAATTGTCGCTTGATGCTTTCAGCAATGCCGATTTGACGTCGCTCAGTTCGAACGATTTGCGGACCCAGTAGCTTTGGTCGAAGTCGTTTCCCCAGACCCACTTCGGAGCCGGGCCAGCATGAAATTCTTCTTCGCTGATCTTCCTTTCAGCAAGCTGTTGAGCCTGCTGTTCTGGTGTACTGCCCTGCTCAACCGATGGCTCGATCGTCGCCGTCTGGGTGTGAAGTGCTTCGTCGTCTGCTGACGCACTACCAAAGGTAAGGAGACATACAAATGCAAAGGCAGCGATTCTGGTCATCGACGAACGTTCCGGCTGGAGCAACGACGGGAGGAAAGTGTGAACTCCGCAGAGTAACAGCGAGCCGGGGGAATCCGCAAACGGTTTCCGTTGCGCAGACCGCTGGCGATGTCACTCTGCGTTTGTATTGCGTGCCATACTCTCGCGTGCGTGAGCATCCAATCTGACGAACATCGCCACGCGAACGAGGCCATGATATCCAGCAGTCAAACTGCACACAGTGTTACGTCAGGCCGGTGAGTGCGCCGTCGATGCAGAACTTTGGATTGCCGAATGATTCAATCGGATGTCCCATGGCTTCACTGAAGCTCATGAGCAATCGGTTGTGAGGCACCTGGCCATAGTCCAGGGCCTGGCCGGTTTTGAATCCAAGTCCTCCACCGACCAGCACGAACGGGATGTTGTCGCGAGTGTGACTGTTGCCCTTCCCCAATTCGCTTGTCCACACGATTGTTGTGTTGTCCAGCAATGAACCATCACCACCCGGTTCCGGTATTTCGCTCAGGCGTTTGGCGAGCTGAGCCACCTGCTCGGCGTACCAGGTATTGATCCTGACGAGATTCTCGTAAGCTTCCCAGTTGCTGTCAGGTTCGTGTGACAAAGTGTGATGGCCTTCCTGAACTCCCAGCCATTTCATCCGCGGCTGGCCCACGCTGTTGGTGATTTGAAAGGTCGCGACTCGGGCGAAGTCGGCGGCAAAGCTATTCACCATCAGTTCAATCTGCATGCGGCAGATCTGAGGAAGATTGTCGTTCGTTTCTTCGATGTTTGGAGCGAGTTGTGGGACTGCATGTCCAATGTTTGGTTGTTGTGTTCGCTGTTTGAGATCAGCCTGAAGCTCTTTTTCGATCTGGCGTACCATCTCCAGATGTTCGTTCAGCAACTGTCGATCTTCCCGCCCGACCATGCTTTCGATTCGCTCGAAATCGTTGCCCAGATCGTCCAGTACGCTGACAAGGAGTTCCTCATCACGCGATGCTCCATAGAGCTTTTCAAACATTCGATATGGGTTGTCGATCGGTGAGACCGGGTGGTTGGGGCCCGAATAGCACATCCGTGTCCACGTGTCCGCGCGGTCAGGAATCATCACACCAAACTCCAGCGAACCGAATCGTGTTGCTGTTGTCGGATCAGCCTGCAGCTGATTCTTCAGGTGCTGGTCGATGGAAATGCCCTGAGACCAACCAGCTGGTGTGTCATCGCCCATCGCCTTCATGTCGCCGGGAAACAGTTCGATCCCTGTTAACAGACAACCTATGCCTCGCATGTGCTCATCGCCGTCCCCTCGAATCTGATTACAGATTCCGTGGATTGTCAAAAGCTGATCGCGGAACGGCGTCAGTGGTTCCAGAATACGTTTGAGCTCGAAGTTCACACCGAGTGTTTCCGGCCAGAAGTGATCTGGAATGACACCGTTGGGAGTGAAGACGAAGACCAAACGCTGCTTCGGTGCGGCAGCCGAATCTGTACCGAAGGCAAGCCCCGGCAGGTGCATAGCGAGGTTGGCTGCGGCCACACTGACGCCGGCATTTTTAAGGAATTCGCGTCGATGCGTTCGGTAAGTCATCGCAAGACCTGCTCGTTCAATTTGGATTGATGCGTCGACATCGAGATTACAAATTACTTCGTCCGCATCACTAGTCCGACTATGGTAACCAACAGCACCCCCGCGACCGCCAGAAAAATGATGATCGTTGGGACATGAGTCTGCTTCGGTGCAAGGTACTTTCGCGAACTGGTATCCGGTAACACCGAATGCTCAGTTTCTGGATTCTCTACTGACTTCAACTCATCCGCCTCAGCAATCGATGGCGTGGAGGCCGCCGGATGAAGCGGTTGTGAGGCGATGATCGCGACTTCCAGCAACAGTTGGCGAATGCTGAAATTGTTCTCCCGGAAGTGTTCGGTGAGTTGTTCCAGTGTTTCCGGCCCCCACGCGCCAGGCGGTTGTTTGACAAAGTGCACAAAGGCTCTGGAAACAAATGCACGATGAGCATCATCACTATTGACAATGAATTGTGCCAGTTCTAACGGACCGTTAAACCGGACTTCCTCGCCAGAGCGCGTCGTGTACATTCCAGTCGCGTCGATCGACTGTCCTCGTTCTGCTTCCCGGTATCGTCCGGCGGCATCCAGGTTTTCCAATGCGAAACCCAGACTGTTGATCTTTGCATGGCAACTTTGACAGCTTTCCGGGGAAGTCTGAAGGTGAACTCGATCTCGCGTGGTCAGATCCGGGTGGAGATCCGGATTAAGTGGAACAAACGCGGCATCTGGTGGTCTGAGAACTCGTCCCAGAATGTGGCGCATCAGGAAGATGCCTCGGTGAATGGGAGATGATGAATTACGATACGCCAGACCACTCATCAGGTAAGGATGAGTTAACAGGCCGGTCGATGCCGTGACGCGGACTGACTCCGATTCGCCGGATGCTTTCTCCACGGCGTAGAACCCCCGCGTCCTGTCAGAAATGAGGTTTGGTGTCGTGGTGAACAGCTCTTTGTAGCTACTCGATTCGCTCCAGACAGCTTCTTCCAGAAACTGGTAAAACGACTCTCGCAGTTCACTCAAATGTGCTTCGTCGAAACCTGGGAATTCCTGATCGTCTTTTGAAATGTTTCTGAGCTGTGAAAGGTTCAACCATTCGGACATTAACTGTCGAGTTTTGAATTGAGTGCGATAGTCAGCCATCATCCGGGTCGCCGCTGCACGAACCTGATCCGGAGTTTCCAGCTCGTTGTGTTGGACAAGCTTCTTGAGCCATCTGTCAGTCGGAACAGAATCGTGCAGCACCAGTGCGAGGAGGTTCGCACGTTGTTGAGAAACCGACAAACGGTTGTTCAGAGTCGGGTAGAGAAATCGGGGTGACTTGAGGGCGGCTAAAAGGACTCGGCGAATAGCTTCCGCATCATCTTCGACAGCATCGACCTGAGAGTCTACGTAGAGAGCTCGCGTCGCAGCATCGATGGGACCTCGAAATGCGGTCTCAACAATTCCCAGCAGAAAGGTCCGCAGCTGTTGTCTGTGGTTGTTGGGGCCGTCACTTTGCTTTGCCCTGTATTCTGGCCACAGTTCGTGAATGACAATTGTGGCAAACTCAACAGCTGCGTTTGTGACCGCATTATCCCATTCGCGATCAACGGAGATACCTCTCTCGAACCCATGGCTCCGATCATCCGGTGGCAGCGACGTCTGCAGCGCGAATGCTGGAGGGACGTTTCCAGGTACCAAAGATCGTTCCGGAATAATCTGTTCGACACCACCCGGCGGAACCCACGATAACGAAACTGCCGCCGGTGGCTGTTCTGTCCTGCGTTTGCGCTGAGCAAACCTGATCTGGAATGGATAAACACGACCGCCTGTCAGCGATACTCTCTTGCGAAACTCAGTCCTGTCACCGGATTGGACGTGGTTGTCGATAAACATCCGCGAATAGTGGCCCAGCTGACAG
>Ga0180430_10000892_pt1 | contig 31156 bp, 19 predicted proteins | sample SS_ome_9_FD_132999 | JGI IMG/M metagenome (GOLD analysis project Ga0180430, IMG submission 132999) | Hypersaline lake sediment archaeal communities from the Salton Sea, California, USA - SS_1_S_2 metaG | ecosystem: Environmental > Aquatic > Non-marine Saline and Alkaline > Hypersaline >... | reverse complement strand
TGTCAGAGGTAGCGGCAACATTCGCAAGACGGCTTTGTCGTTGCGGAGTTGAGGAGCGGGTACTCGCTTCGGCAAGCGCGCTCTGTTGTTGCGGCTCAAAGGAGGGCGCTTGTGTGGGGACAGCCGCCGAGGTTGCGTCGGCCGTGAGTAATTCGGGAACCGGCATTGTGGCGTCGGAAACCTTCTCTACGAGTGAAGGCGTAGCAGCCTTACCTGCTGCGGCAGACATTTGCGCTTCCACCTTTGGGGTAGCACTTGCGACTCTCTGACCCTTAGCCGTTGGCTCCGTTTCGGCGGCTATAGCACCGGTTGACGAGGCTCGCGGCGAACTGACCTCCGTTCGTTTCGGTTGGGCGCGTGAAGGAGAACTGGTGGGTTGCACCAAGGCCAGCTCGGATTTGCGTGGCGTCGAGGGACTCGGGGTCGTAGCGTTCGACTGCATACCGGTCAACGTTGGGATGTTCTCACCCGTGGCGGCCTCCATAGGCTGCGGCATTGTGTTGGCAGGTGCGGTGGAAGTTTTCTTTGCAAAACTGGTGGCCAACTGTGGCATTATCTCGGCGGCACTCGTCTTACCGACTGCCACATTATCCTGCTGCTCCGGTGCAGGATTACTGACGTTCATTTGGTTGATCGGTGTCGTCGCCAAGTGACGCGGTTGCGTGGAGGGCTGGTCCTGCTCAGCTCTTGCGGTGGCAGCTGTTTCGATGGTTGCCGTGGTAAGTTCTCGACGCACAGGCGTTGAGGCAACAACCTGCTGCGCGGTCTCTTGTGTGGCTTGCGGCGAGGGAGCCTCACTCGTTGGCGTTTGCTGGGCTTCGGCACTTTCAGGGACAGCGGTTTTTGCATCAGGTGCGTCCGTTGCGGCGAGCTTGGCAATTTGGTTCGGCGAAAGCGGCGTGGTGAGCGTTTCTGGACGCGGTGAAGACTCCACTTCCGGTTGTGCATCGGCGGCAGCCAGCGCGGCATTGGTTCCCGTCGTCGGCGTAGGCTGCCTCATCCCGCCCGCTGCACGCGTTGAAGGAGTTATTTCACTTGGACTTGGTTGGCGAAGTGTCTGGGTGGGCGTAGTGGCTGCGAGTGATGCCTCACCTTCGACTGGCAAAGAACCGAGTCCTGCTGCTTGTTCGGCAGGACTGCTTTGCGTGACCTGTGCCCCGGTAGTTGCGGCGGCACCTGCCCTCGCGGTGGTGGTTACTTGAGGTGTAACCGTTCCTGACGCGCTATTGGGAACGGGAGTGACTGGTGTCGTAATTTCTTTTGCGGCAAGTTGTCCGGAAGCGTTTGCAGCTGTCGGCTCACGTGCGGGGAGCGGTTTCGTACGCGTTGGTGTAGCGGTGGCCACCTGTTGTGTGGCTGCGCGGAGTGTACCCGACTTCGCAGGAGCAGATGCAGACGCCGTAGCGTTGGGCGAGTTGCTCGAAGACGTTGGAGTTTTGCTCTCTTGCGGTGTTGCACCAGCGGTTTTTATCACAGCGTTGTTGGCGAGGTCCATCTGGCTGCTGTGGCTTGCCGCTGCACCACGTGAGGGTGCCTCGGCCTCGGACTTCGCTAGGAGCGACGTTGAGGGCAGTTCAACCGCTTTTTCTTGTCGGCTAGGAGTTTGTGGACTGGCAGGACTTGGCGAGCGAGTGGCAATCTCATTTTTTTGCTCCGTGGGAGTACGTCGCGCCGCAGGTGTTGTTTGTGGCTGCGATGTTGCACTCGGCTGAGGAACCTGCGGTGCTTGCGTTGCTACCTGTTGAACCGTAGGCGTGGGCAAGTTGCTTGTCTTAGCCGACGGTGCCTGATTTTTGGCTACCAGTGTTGGTGTTTCTGCTGCAAGTGACTTGCTTGCTTGCGGCTCAGCACGTTCGGCTTGGACCTCGCTTGTGAGAGAAGCCAGTTCTTGCTCCGTTACGCGTTGGTTAGGCTTTTGACGCGGCGTTGTTTCGGCAACCTTCGCAGGAGTACTCGTGGGACTTGGCTCGCGTGCAGTAGGCGCCTTGGTGGTGGTCTGCGGATTGGTGGCGGCCGGGGCAGATGCGAGTGCTTGTTGGGTTTGCGCTGCTGGTTTGGGTTGCGTAGTGGGAGGCTTGGTGCTCGCCTCGGTAACATTCTTCACCGCCACTTGCGCGACTGGTTTGGACTGCGCAGTTGGTGTCGTTTTTTCTGGCTTGACTTCGGCGAGTTGCTCGCTCGGCTTCTTTTGCGGTTCTACTTTTTCCGGTGCCTTACGTGGTTGGGTCTCGGCGAGTTGGGTCGGCTCTTGTGGCGACTGTCTGCGGCGCGGGGTTGTTTTTGCAACGGTGGGTTGTTGCGTCTCAGCGGTTTCGGGAGCAGGGGCAAGCTCCGTTTGTTTCACCGGAACGGGCGGCGGTGCAGTAGCGGGGTGTGGTACCGACCGGCTGCTGGGCTGAACCTGGGCGAGTAGTTCTCGCGGTTGCGGTTTCTCTTGGGGTTGCTCTTCCTCGAGCTGCGGCTTGATATCTGCTATTTTCTCAACCGGCTTAACGTTCCGCTGTTGCGCGGGCTGGTGTGTGCGACTGGGGCTAAGGTCTTCGTTTCTGGCACGCTGCGTAAGATTGACCTGAGCAACCTCGGTCGGTGCTGGAGGCGTGTCGGACTGCGCAACCTGCTTAGCTGGATCCTTGACCTCGGTCGTGCGACTGGCCAACTGCTCACGCTGCTTGGGGGTCAACTCCGAGGGATCCTCGCGTGGGGTTGTGGGCTTTTCGACAGGAATGGGAGCATCGGCTTGGACAAGTTCAAGTGGCTTCGCACGTTGGGTGCTCGGTGACTTCACCACGTTTCGTTCGACAGGCTGCGCGTTTTCTGTCTTACGGCGTTGAGGCTCTACCTTGGCTAACTCGGTGCGCTCTTTTGCTTGAGGCAATTCAACGTCAAGCTGCCGTTGTTTGACAAGAGGATCTTGTGCCGACTCGCGAGCTTGCGTGTCCATCTGAGCGACGGCCTGTTCCGACTTCTTAGGCTGCGTCTTTTGAACAACCTCGGGGCGCGCCTTCTCGGGAACCGTTTCCCAGACCTTCGTCTGACGTGTCGGTTTCTCGCGGGCCATTACCTCAGCAAACTTCGGCGGCGTGATTTCGCGTCGCTCTTGTTCAACCGGGTTCGGCTGCTGCATTGTTTCCTCAGGCGGCTTCTCCACAAGCAACTCTTTTTCCTTGACGGGCTCGGGTTCTGGTTCTGCCTTCTCTTTAATCACCTCGGGTTCCTGCGGCTGAGGAGTCTCGGTAATCTCTTCGGGTTTGTCAATAGGTTTTTTAACCTCTTCAATCTCTTGCTTGAGGAGAATGTCGGGAATGTCCACCATTTCAAGCATTTTGTCAGGTGGTGGAATTTCCCGGTCAACCACTTTGTCACGCACGGTCGCCACATCAAAGAAGCAAGACAAAAGAAAGAGGCTGAGTACTAGATGAAAAAGAATACTCAAGAGGAAACACAACTGAAGCCGGCGGAACGTCCTTTGACTGTAATACCGCAGCAGCATAAAGCCGCCAATGCTTGCTCCGGTGAGCAAGAAGCAATAAAGAAAGGCGTTCTTAAAGAAGTTCGGCGTGAGGAAGTCTGCGTAGGCGCGAATAATAGCAAACCCACACGCAGCCAGAATGGCTGCCACTGCATAAACTGGCCAACCTTGTTCGTCGAAGAACCGGGGTTTTGTGGCATCAACTCGCTTAACACGTCGGTTTACCGTGGCCATTGGAAAATATTTCTTCTGAAACTGCAAAAAGTGTTGGCCCAACCGCCGGTTGCGGTCGGTATTGAGCCGCATATAAAATAAGTACGAACGATCAGACTAACGCGATATTAGTAACAACAAATACTTCATGCCATTACGCTTACCACTTCAATCCGAATTTCTCACCATCACTACCACCGCTGGAAACGCCACCCTTGAGTGAACCTTTCGCGCGATTCGGAACCTTCTTCTCCGGAATGTCGGCAAGAGTGTCTCTCTCTTCTTCGGCCTTCTCTTCCTCAGTGGGATCCGGTTGCGTTAGAGCCTTCATTGAGAGCCCAATTTTCTTCTCGGCCAAGTCCACCCGCGAGACCATCACTTCAACCTTGTCACCCTCTTGGACGACATCGGAAACACGCATCACACGCTTGTGGGAGAGTTCAGAGATGTGGACAAGCCCTTCGATTCCGGGCTCGAGTTCGACAAAAGCACCGAACTCCATTATCCGCATAACACGACCCGTATGGACGGAATCCACTGGGTACTTACGGTTGGCATCGTCCCAAGGATTGTCGAGCAGGTCGCGGTAACCGAACGAAATTTTGCCCGTATCCACGTCAAACTTTTCAATCTGGACCTTGATGCGCTCGCCCTCTTTCAACACGTCGCCCGGATGGTTCACTCGTGACCAAGCAAGCTTGCTTATGTGGAGCAGACCATCGACACCACCAATATCAACAAAAGCACCAAAGTCCATCAGCTTGCGGACAATACCCTCGTGAATTTGTCCCACAGCGAGTGATTGGAGTAGCTTCTCACGAGCTTCCTCACGCTCTCGCTCAAGGACTGCCTTACGTGAAAGCACCAAATTGCGACGTGCTGGATTACACTCCGTAACGACGCAGTCAAAATGCTCCCCGACGAACTCCTCAGCATTCTCGACACGGTAGAGTGAGATTTGACTGATGGGAATAAAACCTTTTAAGGCACCAACGCTACACTCCAAACCGCCTGTGTTACTAGCGGTAACGGTCGCGTTCAGAAGCATTCCTTCACGTACATTCTCCCATGCAGACGCATCGGCGGCCACGTTTGGAATCGACATTTCGTAGAGACCATCCTCTGGCACAAATCGCAGGACGATCGCTTCAATCTCGTCGCCAACTGCGGGCAGGTCGCCACTAAACTGACGGATGGAAATACCGCCTTGCTCACGCGAACCGGCAATCTCGACAATCACGCCATCGGGCTGCACGGCAGCAACACGCACTTTGTGCTTCGACTCTTCTTCGAGCATCTCTTGGTTCATCTCTGCAACGGAACTATCCATTATCTCATCGAGTGGTGAACCGGAGAGCATTGCTTCCATCTCGGCCTCAAGGTCGGCAGTGAAGCCCGTTCGTGCGCTAGGCACCTCAACCTTTCCGCCACGAGACGAATCGGTCGGCGGTTGTAAGCCCGAAAAGTCGCTCTCCTCAAGGTTGCTCTCTGCAACGAAGTAGTCACGTGGACTCTCTTCTGCGGGAGATGCTTCTTGAGTAGAAGGTTTTTCTTCTGGTGGCGAGGGAGCCTCGGCCTTCGGCCCGGGCTTTTCTTCCTCAGCCTTCGGCTGAACGGGTTCCCAATCCCGATCTTTTTCTGCTTTCGCTTCGTGTCCGGGGCGTTGTGTTCCGATGAGAATGGGCTGAGATGCTTTGGGCGATTCTGTCATTGCTTCGTAGTTGAGAGGGTTGCTTTGGATCTAACAATTTAGGGGCGCAGCCACCTTCTAGCATGCCTACCCCTCCAGTCTGTTATTCTACCAAAATAGTTGGTTTACGCAAGTAGTTAGCCCCGTGAATCCATAGAGAATCAGGGCAAAAGAGGACAAAAAGACCATGCAGACCACTCAAACCTCCCAAAATACCAAGAAGGTCTCTCTTTTCTGCCTATTATCGAGATAACAAAAACTGCTTTTTTACTCTTCACCGAGCAGTTTTTTCATTCGCTCGGCACGCTTCTTCTCAGCAAAATCTTGCCTCTGTTGACGGGCAGCCTTGCCAGAAATCTTGCCCTGAGACTTTGCTTGTGCCTTCTGCTTCTTCGTGAGCTTCTGTTGACGCGTCTTCTTCGGCTTCTTACCACCGGGCCCAAACATCCCTGAAGGGTTCGACATCTCTTGTTGCATCTCACGCATCATCTGCATTTTTTCACGGGCTGACCCAGAAACCATCTTCTTCATCATTGGCGCGACGGTATTGAACTGCTTAATCAGGTCGCCAACATCTTTTTCTTTAACGCCGGCCCCTGCTGCGATTCGGTCACGACGCGATGGTGTGATGATCTCGGGCTTGCGACGTTCCTGGGGAGTCATTGAGTCAATAATCCCGGACAGCCGCGAGACTTCACCTTGCGCGTCCTTGTCGTTGATCATCTCTTTAATTTGACCCATCCCCGGCATCATACCCATAATTTTCGACATCGGCCCAAGCTTCGATGTCTGCGTAATTAGCTCGCGGAAGTTTTCGAAGGTAAACTCACCCTTGCGCATCGCCTCTTCTTGCGCAGCGAGTTTGTCTTGGTCGAGTTTCTCCTGCGCCATCTGCACAAGGGAGACAATATCACCTTGACCGAGAATACGTCCCGCCATCCGGTCAGGGTGAAACTCTTCAAGAGCTTCGAGCTTCTCGCCAGTACCGATCCATTTAATCGGAACGCCGGTGATATGCTTGACCGACAAGGCTGCACCACCACGTGCGTCCCCATCGAGCTTCGTCATAATAACGCCATTGATTTCGAGGGCATCATTAAACGCCTTCGCACTATGGACGGCATCTTGACCTGTCATCGCATCAACGACGAGATAAACCTGGTCCGGCTGCACTTTCTTATCGATCCGCACGAGTTGGTCCATCAACTCCTGATCAACGTGGAGCCGGCCTGCGGTGTCGAGGATGATCGTATCGACATTCTTCTTCTGCGCGGCCTTGATCGCGGCGGCGCAAACCTTCACGGGATCCGTCGCTTCAAAATCAGCGTGACAAGGAATACCAACCTGCTCGGCGAGGATTTCGAGTTGACGAATAGCCGCTGGTCTCTGTAAGTCGGCACCGACGAGCATCGGCTTACGGTGTTGCTTAAGCAGATTGCGAGCTAACTTGCCGCACGTGGTCGTTTTACCCGAACCCTGCAGACCGCAGAGCATTAAAATTGTTACTCCTGAATCTTTCAGGTGGAGCGAATGGTCCACGGGACCCATCAATTCCACGAGAGCGTCGTGGATGACACCAATCGCTTGTTCGGTAGGGTTCAGCGAGTCAAGAACCTTCGTACCAAGGGCCTCAACGGAGATTTTCTCCATAAAATCTTTGACTACCGAGAGTGAGATATCGGCCTCGAGGAGCGAGGTTCGAACCTCACCGAGGGCCTCACGCATATTCGCCTCGGTGAGTTTCCCGCGTCCGGTAAGATTTTTCAGAGCGCTACCGAGATTTTTGGTCAGTGAGTCAAACATTAGTAACGAGCGGGCAGCAACTGCAACCGCGATGAAGGGTGACGCGGACAAGTCGCTTACGCTCCTCCGCTCGTGAAATGAAAATGCGAAAGGGGGGATTCGAACCCCCACGGGTGTGCCCCACTGGATCCTAAATCCAGCGCGTCTGCCAGTTCCGCCACTCTCGCAATAGACTGTAAGAAATTACAGCGTAAGAGTTTATAACTCGGTTAGTTCAACGGTTTTGAATTGGATCGGTCCGCCTTCCGACTGCAAACCTATCTGGCCTGCCTCTTCTTTGAAGTTCGTAGCCTTATTGACTGTTTTGCCATTAAGCTCAACAGTTACATCTTCGCCTTTGAGGGTGATGACTGTTGTATTCCATTCGCCAGGTTTCTTCTCGGCATCCTCAATTTTTTTCACACCACAAAATTTCCCGAAGAGTTTATTTTCGTGTTCCCAAAAGCGTTCCTTCACACCTTTGCAGGTCGCACCGTAAAAGGCCATCAGGTCACCGACAGCACCGTGCTTGTGTTGCACCTCAATACTCTTCGTCAGGAAGGAGGTCGGCTTTTCTGACATTCGGATAAAAATGCCACTGTTCGTTGGCTTAGCACCTGGCTTCCATCGCCAAACGATGGTTAGCTTGTAATTGATGTACGATTTTTTTGTGTGGAGGTAACCAAAAGGCTTGCCTGTGGTTTCGAGGTAACCCTCTTTGGTGACGGACCAGATTTTATCGTTGGTCTCTTTGCCCTCAACCCAAGTGTAGCTATCCCAACCATCGAGCGATTTTCCGTCGAAGAGTTGGATCGTTGCTTCTGCGGCGAGGCAAACCGGGGCCAATGCGCTGAAAACCGTAACAATAACAAGTAAGATTGAAAAGTTTTTCATTTCCGTTTTCCTCTGTTTTCGTTCGCTATACAAACTTCCCATAAGGACACCACGGGCGGTATTCTACCAAATTTTTCGCCATCCGACAAGACGTCCGTGGACATTTTTTCGCGAAAATTGTCAATTTACATAGAATAAAGCATCTTTACAGGCGACGAAGGGTGGGAATGCTCGTGAATAGGCTGGAGTTCATTTCACTTTATTCCGATTATTCCATCTGGGTTGCTGCCTATTGTGCGGTCAAGTGAATCGTCCTCTTACGAACCAATTTTTTAGCACTGTTCCGTTTTTTCCATTTAAGCCGGTCGTTCCTTGGAGCTTGAGAAAAAATCGCGTTTTTTTAGTTTTTTTCTAAAGTATCTACTAGCCAAAGGGAGTTTTTTTTGCTATCTTTATATGCAGGCAATCTGCTTTAACTATTGGAGAGAATAATGCAACATATCGATCCCCCTCGTCGCGGCAACGTTGAACAACTATTACTGAACGCCGAACTGCGAAACGAACTCGAGCCCTTTTACGACGAAGCAATCGCCTTGGTTGACACACGTCTTTTTTCGCTCGAACGGGAAAACGAATTCTTTGCGAGTATGCTCGCTTGGGAACGTGCGCCAAGTCTGCCCATTGCAGAATGGTTCAACCCACCGCTTGAGCCACGTAACCCACGTGAACTCAATGCCGACGAACTCCATCAGGAACTTTGGGGACTTATCAACCAGTTGTATGAAAAACGGATTGTTTTTGACCACACTTCCCATTTAACCGACCGTGAGCTTTACGTGCTGATTGTACGTGATGTATTGCCGGTTTGGGTTAAGAAACTCGACAATTCCCCATCGGATCATTACATCCATTGGGACTGCGCCAAAATCGACTCCGACCCAACAACGTGGTTAACCTACTACGCCAGCGAAGAAGAGCGTCAGTGTTGGCTCCGTTACAATCAGGGACCTCTCCCCGCAAGCTTGCCAGTTCCTTATCCACGGGTTTTGCCACGCGATCCCGATGAAGCTTGGAACGAAAAACCACAGCAAAGTCAAGACGACAAATTTTGGTTTAAGGACGACGACGATGTAAGCTGGGACGGCGGCGGGGCTGAATGGGATGGCCAAGAGAGCGACTGGGAAGGGTCATCCGATTGGAGCGACGATTTACCCGAATAATTTCGAGGCAATATATTCGACTCCCGGTATTCGCCACAACGCAAGTAATAACTTGTAGCGCAACGACGGAACATAAACCACCTTACCGCGACGCAACGCCTTGAGCGAACTGCTCGCAACGTACGGCGGGGTGAGCCACATTCTTCCAGGCTCACTAGCGGCATCAAACTCTTGCATCCCCGAACCGCCGTGAAACTCTGTACGTATCAGTCCCGGACAACTCGCTGTAACGCGAATCCCTTTCTTTCCTTTTTCCGCAGCAAGAATCTTTGTCAGCACCACCATCGCCGCTTTGGTTGCACCGTACATCGCCCGACGCGGACGTGAAAAGAAAGCGGCAATCGACGCGATATTGAGAATCTCCCCACTGCCACGCTTTGTCATCTGCGGCAATACCGCGTGAATCAGACGCAAAGGAGCCTCGAGCGTCACGCGCGACATCGCCAATTGCGGTTCGAGGGGTGCCTCGCCAACGAGTCCATCGACCCCGAAGCCTGCATTATTGAGTAGCAGGTGGATGTCACCGCGCGAGGCCAGTTCGTCTGCCAGCGCGGCAACCTGTTCGTCGTTGGCCAGATCAACGCAGCGGGTCTCAACGTTGCAGCTGAGTTCCTCTTGCAAAGCGGCGAGCCGTTCCTCCCGCCTCGCCACGAGCATTAGATCGTAACCTTCCGCAGCGAGCAGCTCTGCAAAGCAAACACCTAAGCCCGATGAGGCGCCGGTGATGAGAGCAACTTTTTTTGTGGGATTGTGGTTGTTTGACATAGTGCGGAAATTATTTGAGTATTACAAACCTTCATAGGCAGTGTTGAACACCTCGCGGGGCAAGATTAAAAATCAGGCCGCTTTTTTAATCTATGCCGCGAAGATTAAAATTTCTCAGGTCATTTTTTAATCCGTAGCCTCCAGATTAAAATGAATTTAATCTCACCAACCCAGATTAAAATTTAGGCCGCTTTTTTTAAATCTGCCTGCCTATTTCTAGCGATTTTCGTCTCCCAAACAACCCTAAAGGCAAGAAATGCGCAACGCGTAGCGATTTAACGCTCAATCCACGCCGGTAGCGGAAGCTAATCGAAAAATATCGCAGCGGACTTGTAAGCCGGATTTTGTTCTGCGGGGAGAAAAATCGCCCTGCAGGTTGGTCATTCATCTAGGCGGACGATTGCTCGGCCGCTCAAGCGTTCTACCCGGACCGTGGTGTCAACCGGACAGGTTGTCGGTCCTGTTTGAACTTGCACCGGATGGGGTTTACCTTGCCAGCCTAGTCACCTAAGCTGCGGTGAGCTCTTACCTCGCCATTTCACCCTTACCTGATGGCGAACCGTCAGGCGGTATTCTTTCTGTTGCACTTTCCCTAGCCATTACAGCCGGTGGGCGTTACCCACCATCCTGTCCTATGGTGCCCGGACTTTCCTCCCGCTAAGACGAGCTTAGCCAGCGACCAACGCCGTCCGCCGCGATGGGGTAGATTGTACTCGATTACCCGGAAAATGTCAAGTTACGCGACTAGATAAAGGGGTCGGCAAGCAAGAAATCTCCCCCGGTTGACAAAAACTGCTCATTTGGTAAAATAGGCGGTTTTGAGTAACGTATTGAATGGTTACCTTTTTGATTACCCCCTAAACTGAGGAGAGAGAGAATGGCTCACGAAATTACACTCGTCACTGGCGATGGAGTTGGCCCCGAGTTGGCAGAAGCAGCAAGAAAGTGCGTGGACGCAACAGGCGTGGCAATCAACTGGGATGTCCAAGAGGCGGGCGTTGACGTGATGGAACGCACGGGAACTCCGCTTCCTGATTCAACTATGGAGAGTATTCGTCGCACGCGATGTGCGTTGAAAGCACCGATCACCACTCCGGTTGGCACAGGCTTCCGCAGCATTAATGTTCACTTGCGTCAAGAGCTTGGTCTCTTTGCGTGTGTGCGTCCGTGCAAGTACTATCCTGGCGTGCGGAGCTTCTTCTCCGAGCAGGACGTTGATTTAGTGATTGTCCGCGAGAATACCGAAGACCTCTACGCTGGCATTGAGTTCGAAAAGGGTCTCCCAGCAACCGGCGATCTTTACGACTACATCAACAAAATCTCCACAGACAAAAAAATCAAGTCGGGACGCGATGAGACAGGCATCTCCATCAAGCCGATCAGCATTTCCGGTACCGAGCAAATTGTTCGTTGTGCATTTGAATATGCAAAGGAACACAATCGCAAGAAAGTGACGACTGTCCACAAAGCGAACATTATGAAGTTCACGGACGGCCTCTACTTGGAAACATCGCGCAAGGTTGCCGAAGAGTTCCCCGAGATTGAATTTGAAGACCGCATTGTTGACAATATGTGTATGCAGCTCGCGCAGAAGCCTGAGCTTTACGACGTAATCGTATTGCCAAACCTTTACGGCGACATCCTCAGCGACCTCGCTGCCGGAATCGTCGGCGGATTGGGTGTTGCACCAGGAATGAATGTCGGACCTAATGGTGCCGTCTTTGAGGCAACCCACGGAAGCGCCCCGAAATACACCGGTCAGAATAAGGTGAACCCAACAGCTCTGATTCTCTCAGGTATGCTGATGCTTCAACATCTCGGCGAAAAAGAAGCTGCAAAGAAGCTTGACGATGCGGTTGCAGCCGTTATTCTCGAAGGTAAAGACGTCACTTACGACCTCAAGCCGAACCGGGACGATCCCACCGCTGTCGGCACACAGGAAATGGCCGATGCCATCTGTGCAAAAATGTAAAAAGTTACGCATTACCTCTCCATCACAGCTCAGTCACTGGCGACTGGGCTGTGACGGGGAACGATTGCAAACCATTGGCATTTAACGTAAGACAAAAACTTATCGAGGAAACGAATGTCTCAGATTTCTTTTACCGACTATCTTGCCACACATCGCCCGCTTGTCTTTGATGGTGCGATGGGAACTGAAATCTATCGAAATCACGTATTCACAAACCGGAATTACGACGAACTGAATCTCTCTTCGCCAGAACTGATTAAGCAGATTCACAACTCGTACCTTGAAGCCGGTGCCGACGTTATCACCACCAATACCTTTGGTGCCAACCGTCTTGAACTTGCACAATTTGGGCTCGCGGAACACCAAAAAGAGATCCTTCAGGCAGGTGCACAGATTGCGCGCGAAGCGGCTGACGCTGCGATGGAGGCTGGAAAAGATGACGATAAAGTAGTCTTTGTGGCAGGCTCCGTCGGACCTGTTGCCGTCAGTGAGCAGACCGCCGATGGAACATTGCTTGAGACGGTCCAAATTTTCTGCGACGCCAAAGTGGATGTTATTCTCTTTGAAACGCAGCCTTCACGTCAAAGTGTTGAACTTTGCGTTGAAGCGATGGAGTCGCACCCGGATTTCCCTTACATTATTTCTGTGGCAGTTGACGAAGATGGGAACTCGCCGCTGGGTGAACCGGTTGAGAAAATGTTTGAGGCGTTACCCAAGACACTCCACACGCGACCGGTGATGTGGGGCCTTAACTGTGGTGTCGGGCCCGACTTGCTCCTGCAGGCGGTGCAACGGGTGCTTGCCATCACGGACCTGCCTCTATTGGTACAACCCAATGCCGGACACCCCAAGCAGCACGCAGGACGCACGCTCTACCTCACCTCACCGGAATACCTCACCGAGTACGCACGACGCTTTGTCTCGCTGGGTGTCGCAGCCGTTGGTGGCTGCTGTGGAACAACCCCCGATCACATCGCAGCGATCAGTCAAGCCATCAAGCCACTTGGTGCCGCAACACCTAAAACCAAGCTGCTCCTTGACGCAGCGGAAGAGGTAGAGACACAACCGGAAACTCCGCTGGCCAACCGGTCGCAATTAGGCTCATTACTTACCCGCGGTGATTGGATTACCACGATTGAGTTGGTCTCGCCACGTGGCTACGACTTAACCTCCTTACTGCAAAAGTGTGTACGCCTTCGTCAGGCGGGCATCAACGCGATCAACATTCCCGATGGCCCACGCGCATCCAGTCGCCTCTCGCCTCTGGTAACCGCAATCCAAATACTCACGCAGTCCGGAGTAGAACCGATCCTGCACTTTTGCACTCGCGACCGAAACCTCATCGGTATGCAAGCCGACCTGCTCGGTTGTGCCGCAATGAATATCCGCAACATTCTTTTTGTCACAGGTGACCCGCCAAAACTGGGTAACTACCCACACGCAAGCGGTGTTTTTGACACCGACTCCATCGGGATGACAGCCGTGGCCAAGCGTCTCAATCACGGCATTGACTTGGGTGGGCAGTCGATTGGTGCACCAACAGAAACCGTGCTTGGTGTGGGTCTCGACCCCACATCGCTCGACTGGGACAACGAGATCGATCGCTTTGCGCAAAAGGTGGAAGCGGGGGCCGAGTTTGCCATTACGCAGCCAGTTTTTGATCCAGCCGCGCTGTTGAGAATGCTTGATGCGTGCCAAGCGAAGGGTATTCCTTCCATCCCGATTATCGCTGGTATTTGGCCACTTGCGAGTTTGCGTAATGCACAATTCCTGCAGAATGAGGTGCCTGGTGTCGAGATTCCGGATGCCGTCTTTAAGCGGATGGAAGCACACGACGACAAAGAAGCACAGCGTCAAACCGGTATCGAGATCGCCCGGGAATCAATTGCACAGGTGCAAGAACGTATTGCAGGCGTACAGGTCAGTGCCCCCTTCGGGAACGTAGAGACCGCCTTAGCCGTGGTACAGAAGTAAGTACCGGGCAAACATTTTTACACCTACTCCCCGCCCGCCTCGGCTTCCTTAGCCTTTCTTTTTTCCCAGCGTTTCTTTACCTTATCCGGCATCTGCTCGGGACGCCACCGCCGGTGTAACCACCAGTATTGGCCAGGTGCTTGGAAAATCATTCTCTCAATTTCTGCGAGGTACCAGCGAGTTAAGTTCGGAACGGAGCGTAAGGTTCCATCCTCATCAAGCAGAGGGTCGTAGATGTTGTAGGTGCAGATTTCAAAGTGAAGCGGCTGGTCGAGGCGCCGTGTTCCAACCACGATCAACGGCACTTCAGCGGTGAGTGAAAGTACTGCAATGGCCTTGTGCGCAGCGACGGGCGTTCCAAAAAAGTCGATCCAACAGGCTCCCTTTCCGAGTGTGTTCTGGTCGGCAAGAAACGCGATCGTTTCTCCTAGATCAATTAGCTCGGTAACGCGGTCGGCACTTTGATCTTTTGAGACAATGTGCTGACCGTGCCGCGAACGAGTTCCATTAACAAACTCGTCTAGGTAAGCGTTGTCGAGAGGTCGGGCAAGGGTGTAGGTGGGAAAACCGAGTAACCCTTGAATGTAAGTAGAGACCTCAAAGTTGCCGTAGTGGCCCGTGGCGATGATGGTAGCGCGATCATTGAGCATCGCGTTGACAACAATTTGCTGGTCAACAAGTGAGACAAAATGCCGCCAGTTCGTTTTGTGAATCAGGCGTGGTGCGTGTGCAATCTCGATAAGCATCAAGAAAAGGTGCTGCCACATTTCCTTTCTTATTTGATGCTTCTGTTTTTGTGTGAGTCCTGGAAACGCTCGGTCAAGATTATCTTCAATCGTTTTGCGGCGAATGCCAAGCAGGTCATTGCCAAGCCAAGCAAGAGCATTACCGAAAGACTGCGCCACCGGTGGCGGCAAAGCCTCCACAACCATCGCGACGAAACGCACAACAAGGTAAATGATATAGTCTAAATTGATCTTCTTATCCATACCTCCATTCTATCCGATTTGCGATTCGCAGTCAAGACGAATTTACTACGGGAATTTCTCAAAAAGAGCCTTTTTTACACTGTTTTTCGGGGGCCTGCGACAATCACCAACTATCCAAGTATCGAACGCAGTGCTTCATCGCGGGTCTGGTACACTCCCATATAGGATGCAAATCCTGAAGCTTCGAGCACATTTTCAATAAACGGCTGGGCTCCGAAAATGGCAAACTTTTTTTGATTGTGACTTTTCCAGAGTACAAGAATGCTCCGCAGACCTGCGCTACTGAGAAAACTAAGATCGCGAACATCAAGCAACAACGCTTGTTCGTGCCCCACTGCCCGCAAGCAACTCTGGTCGAATTCTTCAACCGTCGTTGCTTGCAACTTGCCTTTTAACGTAATCGTGCAAACCGTGACATCATTACGCACAGAAAAGTCAAAGCTCGTACCTTCCGTATTCTCCACTGCGGGAAGGTCTGATGGTTTTGCATCAGACGATTCTTTTTCTACCACAGTATGGCAACTGATGACCAACCCTTGCGGATTCTGTTTGACTTTCCCGACGAAATAATGGTCGGTAATCCTTTTGCTTAAGGAACCGATTTCTACAAAAGCGCGAGGGTGCAACTCTGCAAAACGGATAAAACCTCCATCGTGAGTAACTCGGATTCGTGTTGGCGAGCTATCATCCACACCTCCAACAACACTAAGAAACATACCAGATGCGGCACATAGCGTGCTGTTGGCAACACGCCCATCCTCCTGTTCCACAAAAATGCAACGCCCCGAATCCACGTTACTGTAAAGAATAGAAGATTCCGAAACCACGTCCTCCCTCGCCTGAAGCGTCGCGTGACTAACACTACGCACATAGATGTTGGTTCCGGCAGAGATGTGTGAACCGGAGAACGCTCCATACTCCAAGAAAACCGAACCTTGCTCAGAATGAAGGTGACAATTGAATGCTTGGCCATACACGTGAATGTTACCCCTAGCACACAAACGACAATCCGTTACATCCTGCTCAACGATAAGGTTTCCACCATAAAAACCGGAGTACGAAGGCAACTCTTCACTGGCAGAAATAATTTCTGTAGGTAACTCATTTTGGCAATGCAACAACATAAAAAGTCCTCCTGTAAGTGATAAGTATTTTTCCATCCAATACCAATATATGCCACCATTGGGGCATTGACAATTCTAGTATATGTAGAAATCCATCGTCAAGAAGTAACAATGAAAAAAAGATAAAATTTTGATAATTTTTACATACGTCCCCCAAAAGCAGGGAGACTTTCCCAGAAAGGGTTTTACTTCAATCTCCCCAGACCTCCCATTTATCCGACCAGCGAGGGACTATAGAAAACTTTCGCGTTATCATTACAGGTCAACGAGTAGTGATACTCCCAAATCCTGCGAATTGGTATCAAAAAATTGTCCATATTTTGATTTTCCGCCGGTGTAATCCAACGCTATGCGAAGTAGTTGCATCCGTTCGTTGCGCCACGCCCAACCAATCTGTAATGCCACATAGCCGCCAAAGTTATTCTCCTCGCGGAGATGACAAAACGCCGCGAAAAAAGGAGCTCCGCGTGAGTCGGTCGGCTGGAAAGGTGCGTAGTCCAACCCGAACTTGAGCTGCCAAGCCTTAGCGCTACCGTCGTAATGGAAAGCATATCCTGCTTCGGTATAAATGCGTAACGAATTGACGGGATAAGAAAGAAAAATATCGCCAAAACGCCAAGCGAGTCCCAGCACAATCTCGTCGCGAACATAGTTGCGTCGCGAAAGGGAATTATTGGCGATCATCTCTTCATCGCCAAGATGACTGCTCAGGTGCGCGTACCCGAACTTCCATTCTAAGTTACGATAACGACTTGTCAAAAGAGCGTCAAAACGGTAGTCGGCAGTAACAAACCGCCCCCAGTCGTCCACGCTGTAATCAAGACGTAACATCGATGAAGCACCAATATCAAACTGATAACCGTTCGGGTAAATTTCGCCACCCGACCCATTGCGTAGCAGCGGCAAACGCCCTCCAATGTTGGCATCTAGAACCCAACCGCGACTGTTATCGTGGCCAATTTTGCCTGCCATACGCTGGGCAAGCGGGTCAGCGAGATATTCGGCGTAAAGTAATCCGCTGGGAAAAACAGACCACCCACACTGCTGACACGTATGTGGACGACGATTGTAGCTGATGCGTGGTCGCGATGGATAAGAGGAGTGCGATTGGGCCGCAGCCAGCGGGGAACTCACACTTAGAAAACAGACCAGCAAAAGGATGAAAATGGAATGAGAATACAAGCGTGCTCTTCGCAGGAAAGGATCTGTTGCCGGTCGAACAATTTTTCTGAAAAGGTTCTCCATCTTCAACTTTCTATTCAAACCATACTCTCAAGCAAAAGCTTCATTTTCCGCATTTCGGCAATGTGATCGATATCCGACTGTTCGAGGATGTCCACACTAATCATTTTTTTGTAACCAAGCCTTTGTAATTCAGAGATGAGTTTTCCGAACTCAACGCCTCCTTGACCAACAGGTACTTGGCGAGCGTCGCTTTTTGCGTCTCGCATCTGAACGTGCATCACCAAAGGTAGTAAAGGCGAGTAGTCTTCCTCTTTTTCACGTCCATAGAGAAATTGCGACGGATCAAGAGTTACCCTAAGACCCGGGGCATTTTTACAAAAATCCAAAACGGCTGGCACATTCTGCGACATTTTCCCCACTTCCGGAAGGAGTGATGCGACAACACCTTCCTCCAAGGCAATTTTCGTGACCTTCTGTAGCCTAGCAACCTCCTCGTTGTAAGGCATCCCGTGCGATGCACTACGCACCGTTATAACAACAACCTGCATCACCTTGGCCATCTTACAAAGCTTGGTGAAATATTGCAGGTAAGTCTCTTCGTCCAGTGATGCTGGCTCGAAAGCGAAATCAAAAGCACAAATATTGGTGCGATGTTTATAAGTGCAAATTTGTGAGACCGCCTCAAACTCGCGCGGACTCATTTGAGGATGTAAATCGCCTTTTTCATCACTGAAGGCAAGCTCTACTGACGAAAATTCCAACTCCACACAACGCTGCATACCCGCATCAAGTGGTAATTTCCGAAAACAGCGACTTGTTGCTGACAAGATCATAACGACGGACTCCTTAGGTAGAGTTACAGTAACTTTCTTAACCTTATTCGCTTACATCACACCCGCCGAAGGGCCTGCGACATTCTCGTGAGGTAAAAATGGACAAAAATGCGGGAATATCTCATTCGTTACGGATAAATAAAACGCCTTCTCAAACTTTTTCTGCGACGGGACCCACGTTGGCTGACCGCCACTTGGCCAACTCACCTGAAAATCTTCCTGATAAAGCGGGGTCACACCAAGTGTTTCCGAAACCTCGGTTGTTTTACAATCAAGAACTTCTAGTTCGCCATTCGCAATGCCGTGCGCCAATTCCTGCTTGCTGTTGTACTTGACCTCTAACTCTTCAAATCGTACCACTAGCACGCGAGTCGCACCCAGCTTATTACCAACGTCAATTAGCGTTGAGGCAGAATGTAGGTCAAATCCTGGACCCGAATGATCACGCGAATAACTTTGAATAAAACTCTCTACCCGCTGGTCACTGATTACGTGAATATCTTCTCCCTGAAGCCCCAGACCCAAAGAAATTTTCTTCTGAAGTTCTTCTTTGTCGCCCGTCGGTGCCCCGTAAGAGGATGTGTTCGCTAGACAAATTACAACCACGGTTTCACCTGATAAACACTGCGTCTTGGCTGGGTTGGCGTTACCGCTAACCATATACGAAACACCTTCTATGATGTTACAACCCGCGAGCATTGCCAAACTTGCGAAAAATAAAAAAGCAAGAAAAGATAATAGCATTGGGGAACGGAAAAATCGCATAAGGGCTCCTTGTTAGTCTGATATACCTCGGAAGTTTCGGGCATTATGGAACATTTAGCAAATTTACCGCCCATTTGTCAAGGCCAGTTCTGGCAATGAGTGGCGACCGAATAATCACCCCCCATTGAAAAAAGTTACAAATATCAAGATTTCTCGTGATTTACGCTGCTGACCCTCTTGTCATGGATGCTTCAACGTGGTAGTATATAGGGGAATACGGTTTCATTCACTAGCTTTTTGACCTACAAACAGTTCCACTGAAAATGAGTACCACACCCGATGCCGTTGGGATTGATCTCGGCTTTTCCACTTTTGCCACCGCTTGCGTTGGCCCACAGGGCCATCCGACAATGTGTCCCTCTGAGGAAGGTGGTGCTTTCTCGCCGAGCGTCCTGCTTTTTGACGATGACGAAATCCTCGCCGGAAAAATTGCCAGCAGTGCTGCCGCAACCGACCCTGACCGCGTTCTACGTTGGTTCAATCGCCAATTTGGCACGACTGCTTGCCGTCAGCAATTGAATGGTAAACAGATCTCGCCGGTCACCACTGCTGCTTTTCTACTTCGAGCAGCCACCAACACGCTACGCCCCAGCATCCAAGAACCACTCCCTGCGGTACTGGCACTAAGTGGAACATTACCACCTTTGGCTCGACAATCAATGTTGCAGGCGTCGGCGGTAGCCAACCTGCAACTTTTGTCACTCATCGATTCTGCCAGCGCAATAGCAATCGCGTATGCCGAACAACACGGCTACCTCGGTAAAGAGGCGCAGGAAAAGGAAGAAGCAACAGCCTTGTTAGTGGACTTGGGCGGTGGAACACTCGACGTGGGAATTTTCAATCTCGGCACCAATAAAGTTGAAACGCTCGCACTGGGCGGTGACTCATCACTCGGCGGGATTGATTGGGACGCACGCATTATTGTGATGCTTGCTGACGGTTTCCAAAAGGAGTGTCATCTCGACCCACGCAAAGATCCTGGGGCCGTTGCACGTCTCCACACGACTGCCACCGAGGTCAAGCTTGCACTGGGTGCTCGTTCCAAAGCCACCGGACGCGTCGATTTCAAAGGGATGTCGTGCGAGGTTGAAATAACCCGAGAAACGCTTATCACGCAGACCTCCGACCTGATGAACCGACTGCAAAAAGCAATCAATCAGACCTTGGAGAAGGCCAAGCTCGAATGGTCCCACATCACGCACGTTGTCCTCACGGGTGGCGCATCCAGAATGCCGCAAATCGGCAACCTCTTGAAGCAACTCTCGGGGAAGGAGCCTGACAAAAGCCTCAATCCCGAGCAAGCCGTCGCTTCCGGTGCCGCTTATTACGCACAACAAATCGTTGGCCAATACGCTGGCGAGGATGCCATTTTTGCCTTCACTCCCGCAACAGCCTATCCCATCTGCGGCGTTCAGCACACGGAGGATGAATCGCGAGCCGAAAATCTTCTTTTTGAAGCCGTCCCTGCGGGCTCGACTTTACCTGCCGAGTTCTCGAAAAAATTTGTCACGGGTATCGCCGAGCAAGAACGAATCAACTTTTCGCTTTTTGCCTGCTCACCAGAAGAGCTGGAAGAGTCACCGCCCGAACCCTTCTACCAATTAACGGCTTTCGACTTACCCGTCAGCGCGCCGGGATTCCCTATCGAAGTCGTTTTTCACGTTGACCCGCACGGTTTATTCAGTGCAGAGGTGCAGCAACCTGGGAGCGGACGAAGTATGGACTACAACTTCGTTCTTGCCGGAACAATGCCAGAGAGCGAACTTCAGGGTTGGCGAGATCTCTTTGTTCCCGAAGAAGAAGGCGCGTCTTGTGAGTTTGGACTCGAGCAGGTACTCTCTCGTCTTGCACCGGCAACAATGCCCAACCCATCGGGGCAATCCATTGCCTATCAGGTTGGTACTGCAACTGCCTACTTACCGCAGTCGGACCTCGCGCCGGCCACGCAGCAAACAGACCAGGTGCAATCCGAGCAAAAACAGGTCGCACCAAACAACGCACAACCCGCTACGCCTAAAGAAGAGGGAGCGAAACCACAAATTCGCTTTGCCGACAAAAAGTCCGGTAAGAAAAAGAAACGTTCAGGAGATAAAAGCGAGCCAGAAATCGCGGACGGAAGCCTACTTGCCTGGGTTGTTATCGCGGCCTTTGGTGCCGTAGGGTTGTTTGTTGGATGGATTTTTCTAAAAATCTTAGGGTGGTAAATAAATCGTTATCAAAATTTTGCCCCGCTTACATTTAGAGGTACCCCCCCTTAGGAAATTCAAATTCTGCGATTAACCTCCGTCGCTTCACTTCATTGCACTTCAACGCAAAAATTATAACCCGATTTTACTTTAACCGTCGGTACCTAGGCTGCACGGCTGCAAGCTTCCGCAAAGAACTCGAATTCCACGGGCAACGACCTCGCCTCTTCTAGTAAGCCGGAGCAAGACTGACCCGGCTTAAACAAAAAAATCTCCGATGGGCCATATTTTCCTGAATTAGCAGGGAAAATTCGCTTGACTGCCAGCTAAACTGTGGTAAAATGCTGCTAGATTTCAGTTTAATGCGTTTGCTCTCCTTCATTTCTGTTTGTTCCCTTACATTTGTTTAATTCCTATGAAACCAACTCTACTCGCTACCGCCGCACTCAATCAAACGCCACTCGATTGGGCAGGAAATTTGGAAAATATCCTCGAAGCCATTGCACAGGCGCGTCAAGCAGATGCAAAAATTCTCTGCCTGCCTGAGCTTTGTTTGACCGGCTACGGATGCGGAGAAACCTTCGCAGCACCTCACGTTGCACAAAAGGCACTCGAATTGCTTTTACAGTTGCTACCCAAAACGCAAGGGTTGACCGTCACCGTGGGGCTACCACTGCAACACGAAAAGGCTCTCTACAACACCGTGGCGGTGGTTAGTGATGGCAAATTGCTTGGCTTCGCTGCGAAAAAAGAATTCTCCAACGGTCCATTTCTCCCCGAGGATCGTTGGTTCTCCCCTTGGGAGCCAGGGAAAACGGTAGAAGTCACTCTGGAAGGAAGCAACGAAAAGTGTCACCTCGGCGACGCACTCTTTGAGAGTTCAGGAATCAAATTCGCCGTTGAGATTGGTGAATCCGCACAATCAAGGCCGCAAGCTGACCTCGTACTCAACCCAACCGCCGTCCCCTTTACGTTCGGAAAAATGCAGTTGCGACGTAAGCAACTCGCAAAGCTGGCAAAAGAATCAGATGCTTTTTATCTCTCCGCCAACCTACTCGGCAATGAGGCAGGACGCGCTATCTACGATGGTGCCGCGCTCATCGTATCGGGACAAGGGAATATTCTTGCTGAGACACCTCGGTTCTCCTACCAAGACCTGCAACTTGTCACGGCTGCGGATTCTGGTTCCTCAAAACCTGCCACACTTCCCACTTGGGAGACCAGCCCAAATATCAAGCACGAGGAATTTACGCGAGCTATTGCACTCGGTTTGTTCGACTACGCTCGCAAAATTCGCTGCAAAGGTTATGTGGTCTCGCTCTCGGGTGGAGCCGATTCTGCAACAATTGCGGTACTGGCCGCGACGAGCTTGAAGGCGGCAAAAGCAGAGTTGGGCGAAAAGAAGCTTCTGCAGAAAATACAAGAGCCTTGCCTCACCTGTGCTTACCAACCCTCGAAAAATAGTAGCGAAACAACCAAGAATGCCGCCACCAAGTTGGCCGAAGCTCTCGGGGCAAACTTTTATCTACTCCCCATTGGCGACCTCATACAGTCTTATGTTGACCTCGTCGAAAAGGCCGTCGGGAAGAATCTCACTTGGGAAGAAGATGACCTAGCATTACAAAATATTCAAGCAAGAGCAAGAGTTCCGGGAATCTGGTTGCTCGCAAACGTACAACACGCATTGCTCCTTGCCACCGGCAACCGTTCAGAAGTGGCGGTCGGGTATGCTACGTTGGATGGCGATACCTGTGGAGGATTGGCCCCGATCGCGGCGATAGATAAATTCTACCTCCTCCAGTGGCTCGCCTGGATGCGTGACCACGGCCCTGAAGGACTAGCTGGTGCCGAAGCGGTACCCGCACTGAAGCTAATTACCGACCAAGCTCCTACTGCGGAGCTACGACCTCCCGAAGCAAATCAGCGAGACGAAGACGACTTAATGCCTTACCAAGCCCTCACGATGATTGAAGAGATGGCCATCCGGCGAAGAATGTCACCACAAGAGGTCCTCGAAGCAATAAAACAGGAACCCAAGGCCGATGGCGTCACCGACAAACTACTAACGCAGTGGGTTCGCTGCTTCTTTCAACGCTGGTCACAAAGCCAGTGGAAGCGAGAGCGCGGCGCACCTGCATTTCACCTTGACGATATACGCCTAGACCCTCTCACGTGGGGGAATTTCCCCATCCTTTCAGGAGCCTACGCTGAGGAGTTGAAGGAACTGGAATAAGGCTTTGGAATTGACATTATTTTTCTATTCTTGAGCCTTTCCGGTTCAAAAAACACCCGAAATAGCGGTACTTAAGGAATTTTGGGCGTTTTTGGCCCTTATTTTTTAGAATATAACTCATTTTTTTCGTAATTTTTTTGTTTTCTCTACTTTTTTATTTGCTTTTATATTATTGATAAGGTAGAGTTGTGTGGCTTTCTGTTTGCGCTAATAATATTTCGTGCGCACTACAGGCATTGTAGCCCCTTAGGAAAGGCACAAAAAATGAAAAAAATATTTATTTTGAACTGTGAACCAAAATTGCTAATCCTCCTGTCGCTTTGTCTATTGACTGGGTGTGCAGGAACGGGTGCCACCACTGCAAAACAATCGCAGTTAGCAGCACTTAACGGCAGTTTAGTTGAGAAGACCAAGCTACTGCAAGACAATAGTGCCTCCTATCGCAGCACGATTGATTCTCAGGCGATGAAAATCGCTGCGATGGAAAAAAATCTTTTGCAAAAAGATCAGGTGATCGCTGAAAAAGATGCGGAATTGCAGGCAAAGCATACTGAGGTTGCAAGTTTAAAGAGTTCACGAAGTAAGCTAGAAAAAAATAACAAAATCCTTTCGGCGTCACTAGAGCGACGTGGTGGAGTGGCCTTCCTGCCCAACAATAGTTTGGTGTCAGACCTGCCACAGATTGACCCAACGATAGGAACCGCAGAATTACACAACGGAACCGTTCGAGTCATTATTCCAACGGTTAACCTTTTTGCCACGACAAAGAGTGTTTCCATTACGACTGAGGGAGATGCGGCGCTGCGTAGCGTTGCGAGTGAGATTCGTTCACACTACCCAAAGAGCCAAATACTTGTAGAAGGTCATACCAGTAACGCTCCCCTTGCCTCTCCAATGTGGCGGGATCACACGCATTTGGCGACTTCGCGTGCCACAGCGGTGCGTGACAAACTCGCAAAGGTCACGCAATTCGGAGAAGACAATTTAGCATTGGCTGCCTTCGGTGATTCGCAACCTCGGTACGCCAACAATTCACCTGACGGCCAGCAGCAGAATGACCGAATAGAACTCGTTATCCGACCGTAGAAAAATAATCGCAAAATAAAAAACAGATTTGTAATCATTTAATGTTCTGAAGTAAGCTAAAAGATGGGCATAATTCAAGGAGATTCTAACTTGAAAGACCACCTAAACTACAAAGTCCTACTGCCATTCTTGATAGTGTGCCCGACTTTGAATTGCCACTTCACAACACGAGACGCTCATCCAACTTCTAAGCTCAACCGCAAAGAAGTCCCATATTAACAGGAGAGAAAAATGCCCATTCTTCAGTGCCCAGAGTGTAAGGAAGAATTCGCAGAACACGAACGCTTTTGTCCGAATTGCGAATTAGAAATGACACCCGGAAAAATTGCGCTAGCTAAATCAAAGCGACAAGAACAAGTTGGGGCTGTTGGTTTGATCATCGGCGGCATCATCCTTTCGATTGTCGTTGTCCTTTTCGGAATCTTTGTGTTCGGCAACACTAACATAGATGGCGGCGAGGCCACGAAAATGAAAAAAAGAAAGGACATCAGCGAGTTCTGGCCTCTCGTTGAAAAAGCTGTCAAAAAGAAATTGGATGCTGGGCCAACTGTTGATTTGCACTTCCCGGCAGACGGTGCAACAAAATACTCAGAAGAAATCGAAAAGAACCTGTACAAAGTCAACGCTTACGTTGATCGCACTGGCCTCGATGCTAATGATGGAACAAGGCAGAATTTCAGTTGCCTTGTGGAGAAACTGACAAAAGAAGATGGGTGGAAAGTTAAAGACCTGATTGTCAGCTCCAAAAGGTATCCTATTTCACAGGCCAAGGAAAAAAAGGAGTAAGCCAAATACGTAGTGCAGCGATTACGCACGCACTACATCAGCGAGCCGACTCCTCCCAACAGGAACGATAAAAGTTCACTAAGGAGCTTGCCTCTTTTTCTATGGTAAACTCATCAACTATCCGCTGACGCGCCGCCCTACCCATCTCTTCAAGTTCCTCCGGTGACTTGCTGAGCATTGTGCGGAAAACGTCGGCGAGTGGATCTACCGACTCACACGGAACAAGCATTCCGTCAACACCTTCACGAATAATCATCTCATAGGCACCTGTACGTGTCCCGACAAAGGGGGTGCCGCACGCCATTCCCTCCAAACAAGTAAGACCGAAACCTTCTAGCCTAGCCACAGCTGCTGCAACGGTCATCGCCTGAAAAAACTCGGGAGCTTTTTCAATAGGCATTCGGTCAAGCCAAACAAATCGGTCGCTGAGATTCTTGGCAGCAATATGTGCTTTTAACTCATCGACAAACTTGGCAAACGGCGGCGTGGTCTCACCACAGATGACACCTGTGTAACCGGGGAAGTCGGGAAGTACTTTGCAGAGCGCGTGCACGAACTCATAGATGCCCTTACTTGGCCTGACGCGACCAAAGATACCAACTCCACGCTCTCCAGGAAGTCCTAGTTTGGCCCATGCCTCAGCGACATTATCGGTCGGCACGTACTTCGTGATATCAACGCCGTGAGGAACAATCACATCGGCTGGGATCCGCAAATAACTAGCGGTGCGCTCCGAGGTAGCTAGCAATTTATCCATCCGATGGTAAAAAAACCGTGTACTCCAAGTATGGTGTCGCTGTGCTGTAGAGGTAAACAGGAGGTGAATCTTTGCCCCAAATAATTTACGCAGAACAATTCCCCGCGCCATCTCGACATTCCGACGTGCGTGAAAAATACGGTAGCGACCATCAGGAAGCGGCTTTCGCAGCAGCTTCACCATCTGCCAAAAACTTAGGTGGGGGATGTCATCAGCCAACGGGTAGCCGAACGTGACAACGGAATGCTCCTTTTGCACAAGTCGCCCCGTGTAGAGCGTTGTGGCGGTGACACCTGAAAAACGTTTGTTGTAATTGGGATAAATTACTTCGCCAAAATTATCGTCTTTATAATCCATTATTTTTTCTGCTCCGCAGCTTTAATAAAATACTCCTTGATCACACCTTGCAGGTGCGCGGGGAGCGTTTTTGTGACATCTTGTAACACCTTGTCGCGTTCTTCAGGAGGCATATTCCCCCAACGTTCGCCCTCAATAAGGTGCTTTTTAACTATCTTACCGGGACCCGTTCCGCCCATCGGCATACTATCCTTGGCATGATTTTTCGGTTGCAGCTGATTGCCTTGCTTCCCCGGCCCTTTTTGTTGTTGCGCCATCTGCTGCATCATCTGCTGCATTTGCTTTTCGAGCTCCTCAATCTTTTTGTCGAGCGCTTCAACAATTTTCTTTTCCTCTTCCTGCACCTTTTTGCCAGAACGACCCAGATCTAAGCGACGCTCAACGTCATCCATCCTACGAATAACTCGCGCCAGTGTTTTTTCTTGGACCGCTTCCAAGTCCTGCTGCATTAAATTTGCCAAGGCGACATAACGATGCGGCAGATTCAGATTAGCTTGCTTTTCATTCGCTGTGAGTAACCTCGCCAGAACTTTCAGCCCCGCTTCTTTTTCAACGAGTTGATGCTTCGCCACTGCCTGATGAAATAGGAGCGTCACCGGTGCAACAACCTCTTCGCTTTTCAGGTCGCTCAAAAGGGTGTTAGCCTCATCAAAAAGGAGACTCTCAATATACTCACGACCCAGATAGAGAGAAACCTGCTTCTTGATCTCGGGGGGGAGTTCACTTGCTTCGAACCAAGTAATTTTTGGTGCCGTACGAAGCTCAGGGAGTACCTCCGAAATAGCCAGCACCTCGGCAATACGCACGTCGAGTTTGCTCCAATGTTCAAAGAGTTCGTCGAGCATCTCGGAATCACTTGCGAATGCACCTTGCGTTTTCGCTCGCCGAAGAAAATCGTTGAGGTCATCAAGTGCCGGATTGCGAGGCTCCGCGGCGGCAGGTTCTTTAACGTCTGACCATTTCTTAGCTGCATCAACCATTTTTTCCAAGTCGGCTGCTATAATAGGAGCTAAATTTGATTTGGCATCCTTAGCTTCGGGCTTGGCGGCGTGAACCGTAACGTTGCAGACACAAAGCACCAGAAGAACTGTCGCAGCAATACGTAAAGAGCTTTGGAATAATATCATTGTGGACCCCTATGTTAATTGCCTTGGAGGAAGTTACGCGTTATGATGGCTATGCGTTTCTGACGCTCCGCGAGTTTACTAACTTCTTGATACATACTTTCTGCTGTTTCTTCTTTGGTTTCAACCAAAAGATCGCAGCGTTTGGTACGGTTGTTCACCTGAATCTGAAGGAGACGGATCATTTTTAACTCGGCTATCTTGTCAACCAGTGATTCGTCGCCGGGTTTACCTTGTTGCGGCTGCCCCGGCTTACCTTTTTGCTCTTTAAGCTTTTTTTGTTCCTTCTTGATGGCCTCTAACATATCTTCGAGCATTGCAATAATATCTTTTTCGAGCGTTTGCGTCATTGTGCCGGTATCGGCTTGCTGCAAACGTTCGGTAACGGACACCATATCTGTGCGGGCAATGCTGACCGCCTCGGCCATCGCCATCGCCGTTCCATCTTCGTAAAGCAGGAGGAGCGTTTTGTCGGCGGTTTTTATAATTTCACTCTCACGCGCGGCCAACTTGGCCGTGTTGACCTCGTGTGTGTGCGTACGGTCGGCTTTCGGGACCTTATCAAAATGTTCCGTTCGGTCTAGAACCAGCTTCTGCTCGGTCAGCATTTTCTGTACCCACGACGCAAGACGTTTAAGGTACTCCGCCCGTTCTTCTTCTCGCAATTGTCGAAGTAACTCCTCCAGGATCGCTTTCGCTGTCTCAAGGTCGCGTATGGCTTGTTCTTGATCTTCGGCAGCTCCTTCCCGCTTTGCTTTTTCCAGGTCTTCTTGGGCCTGTTCCATTCTACGCTGGGCTTCACGGATTTTCTGCTGTACTGGACTTTGCGACTGCTGGTCCTCTGACTTCTGACCATCCGACTTCTGACCGTCCGACTTCTCACCATCCGACTTCTGACCGTCCGACTTCTCACCGTCCGATTTCTGACCATCTGACTTCTGACCGTCCGACTTCTCACCGTCCGATTTCTGACCGTCCGATTTCTGACCGTCCGATTTCTGACCGTCCGACTTCTCGCCGTCCGACTTCTCGCCGTCCGATTTCTCACCGTCTGACTTCTCACCGTCTGACTTCTCACCGTCTGACTTCTCACCGTCTGACTTCTCACCGTCTGACTTCTCACCGTCTGACTTCTTGCCATCGGATTTTTTTCCTGATTTCGCATCCTGCAAGTCGGCATCGCGATCTTCTTCTCGCTTGAGTTCGTCAGCGATTCGACTAACTTTTTCAGTTAGCCCTTCTTGCTCACTCTTGAGTTTGGCCAGTTGTGTACCTCCCTCGGTTCCTGCTTTGACTGCTTTTTGGATTCGGATTGCCTGTTCGATTTGTCTTATTTTTTCACGCAACCTCTCCATTTCAGCCTTATTCGCCAGTGTTCTGTCGTAGCTTTCAAGCAACCTTATCAGCGTTTGCAAGTCGTCGATGAGCTGATCTAGGTCGGTCATCGCAGCGCCTTTTCTTCCAGACTGCATTTTTTTCGTCACCCTTTCAAACTGCTCAGCAATAAGTTTTTCTCTCGAGAGTCGTACTGTTTTGTCGAGTATTTTGGCCTCGCTATACGCACGTATTTTCGCATTAAACTCCGCAAGGCGGTGGAGAAGTGCCTCCAACTGCTGGAACTTTTTCTTCTGTTTTTCCTGACGCTTGGCAATATCCTCGACGGTTGGCACCTTGCCAATGGGCGGTGCTTCGTCCTCAAGGGAGCCTTCGTCCTCCTTTTCCTCGGGCGAGGGCGCATCCTTGAGAGCTCCTGGCTTCTGCTGGCTGAGTGCCGGCGCGACGAGCAAGATAGCAATAAATAATGGCAAAATTGCAAATAGAGTTGTTTTCAGGCGGCGATTCATTGCCTTACTCCTTGTGTTGGAAAAGTACAGGAAGCTTGATTGTAACAAAAATAGGCTTATTTGGCAAGGGTATTCTTCGGCACTCTTTGCACGCTGTGCTTCGTGCTTCTACGTTCCCTCGGATGTGGCCTCCGGCTCCGGCACACTCGGTTCCTCCGGCTCGTCGTCGATAAGATCGCGAAGACCTCCCAGCTCCTTCAAGTCTTCCTTGCGGATTTCCTCGAGCATCTCGCGGAGTACTTTCTCGGTCTCCATAATTTGACGCGCCATCTTAATGGCTTCGTCGATGTTCTCTCGCTGCTGCATTGTACTAACAATAACTTTGAGTTGTTCAACGATCTCCGCAAGTTTACTGTTGGCTTCGCTTCGCATTTTATCCGCAATAACCTTGGCTTCAATATTCTTGAGGAGTTCTGTCAGTGTAGTATTGAGGCTGGCAAACGCTGTTTGACCGAGCACCTCGAGGGGTTCTGCAAGCTTTTGCTCGAGATGGTCTTCCCACTCCAGGTCGTTGAGACGATTGTTGCTGATTTGTGCGCGGATAAATCGGAGTTTTTCTACGACACGCAACACCCGCATCTGTGCTTCACCACATTCATCGGACGCGTTCTCAACAATGGCAATCTGGTCTGTCAATTTTTGGGGCTCCTCGGCATCCTCCGAGAATTCCAAATTAACAAGCCACGTCATCTGCTCCTCCAGCAGAGTAATAATTTTTTCGAGTTCCTGCCGTTGAATAACCTCGTCGGATTCGAGTATCCCTCGCATCCGCTTGGGGGTAACGACCTCGAGTACAAACTTCTCCGTAATTCCGACCTGCGGGCCATCTGGGGTTTCGGGGTTGCCGTCCTTAACGTTAAACTGGTCCCGTGCACGAAGCAGGAGGCTCAGACGCTGGTTAGGTAGCAAGTCTAAATCTCGCTTCTTTTTCACGTCGGGCTCATTCACGTATGGTTCCATCAGGTCGAGAGCAAAATTGTCCATTGCAATTTCGGTACGGATTTGATTTTTGCTCTGCTCGGCATCGCGTGAGAACTCGCCAAGAAGAATGGCGTGCCGTTTTGTGAGCCACGCACCCTGAATGTTCTGGATGTCGGCCTCAACCCAGAGTTTATCCACTCCGTAATCATCAGTAACTTTTCCAGTGAAGGGAAGAATAGCGTTCGGCGTGATGGACTCCCCAATCCCGACCAACTCAAAATCCTCGAACTTCGGGATCAGGTCGTCTAAGCACTGCAGCTTGACAGTAAATGCCTCGGGGGAATCAATATTATCCGTGTCGAGCAACTCAATTTGGAGCGTTGTCTCGGTGAGGATTTTTCCAAGTGGAATCTTGAAAGCTTGTGGTTCACCTGCCTTCCCCTTCGGCTGCTCAATGGTAATTGTTTCAGTAGGAAATGTTTTACTACTGACAACCCTCGTCCATCGCACTTGGCGGAGAGTCTTGGAAGGCTTAGCAACAAATGTTGCCTCGGTTCCCAGTGGAACACGAACAACGCTGCGTTGCGCGAACTTCTCGGGCAGCAACCCCGTGTACTTGGGAAACTTGACGTCAAAATGATAAGAAGCAATCGCAGGATTTTTTAGGACTGCAAGCTCCAAAACGCCAGAGTAGGCATCGCCAACGTAAACCTCGACTTCGTGGCGAGACATTACCGTTTGTAAAGCATATTCATAACGCTGATAAAGTGGTTGGTCCTCAGGCGCAAACTCCATCTCAGCGATTGCGTCGCCAACTTTCCGCATTGTATGGACCGTTTCCTTGCCACGCCGGTTAGTCAAGTAAACGAGACCCGACTCCGGCAGACCTTCCTCTAAGTTGGACTTGCGAACATCCACCAGTGCCGTAATCACAAAGTTGTTTCCTTCGCCAACGTGTGCAACGCCATCATCCTGAAAACCCTCGATGGTCATTACAATGTCGTGCGGCCAAGCGACATCGGAAAAGAGTACCGCCCGTTGAAACCA
>Ga0180430_10000891_pt1 | contig 31174 bp, 26 predicted proteins | sample SS_ome_9_FD_132999 | JGI IMG/M metagenome (GOLD analysis project Ga0180430, IMG submission 132999) | Hypersaline lake sediment archaeal communities from the Salton Sea, California, USA - SS_1_S_2 metaG | ecosystem: Environmental > Aquatic > Non-marine Saline and Alkaline > Hypersaline >... | reverse complement strand
CGTGTTTGAAACAGCAGAAAAAACAGGTGGTGACGCGCGCATGAACGAACAAATGATCGAGATCGATGGACAGGCGCTTTCTCTCGAAGAGCTGATCAACGAATTCCAGGTCCTCAAGGCAAGCCACAACAAGTACCGCAAGGCCTACAAGCGCCGCAAGGAGGAGAAATCCCTCAAGCCTTACCAGGCAGAGCTGCTGCGCCTGCAGAAGCACCTGGAAGATACCGGACGCCGCATGGTGATCCTGTTCGAAGGACGCGATGCCGCGGGCAAGGGCGGCACCATCCGCCGTGTTACCCGCTACATGAACGAGAAACACTACCGCATCGTCGCGCTCGGCAAGCCCACCGAAACACAGCGCACCCAGTGGTTCTTCCAGAAGTACGTCGCTCAACTGCCACGTGGCGGCGAGATCGTGCTGTTCGACCGCAGCTGGTACAACCGCGCCATGGTCGAGCCGGTCTTCGGCTTCTGTACCCCCGAGGAATACAGCAACTTCATGCGCGGCGTCACCGGTTTTGAAAAAGACCTGGTCCGCCAGGGCACCATCCTGGTGAAGCTCTACTTCAGTGTGACCAAGGAAGAACAGGCCAAGCGTTTCGAGCGCCGCAAGACCGACCCGCTGCGCCAATGGAAACTGAGCGAGGTCGACGTGCAGGCGCAGGAACGCTGGGACGATTTCACCAAGCAGAAGTATGAAATGCTCAAGCGCACCCACACCAGCCATGCACCCTGGACGGTGATCCGTTCCAACGACAAGTACCTGGCTCGCCTCAATGCAATGAAGGCCATCCTCAACTCGGTACCTTACGAGCGTGGCGACAGGGAGCTGGATTACGTTCCGGACCACAACGTCGTAATCTCCGGCGCACGCGAGGTCGAGAACATGGAGGCCGAGCGTCTGCGTAGCGGACATTTCGTCGGCTGAGGTTATCCGACGAGGCTTCAGCACTACCAGCGTGGACGACTGAAGGTCCGCAAGGTGGTGAGGAAAACACCCTGTTACTCACTCGGGTAGCGGGGCGTTTTTTTCTCGCTCTGTTTTTGTTTTTGAGCGCTTCGCGCAGATGGGTTTTTGAAAGCGCGCGGTGGCGCACATTCGCCTTTCTTCTGTGTTTGAGCGCTTCGCGCAGGTTGATTTTTGAAAGCGCGCGGTGGCGCGCACCCACCCTACTTTTCTTTGCTTGCACAAAAGAAAAGTAGGCAAAAGAAATGCACCCCAACGACTTGCCCTTCGCTAGCGCTACGGGTTCCCTGCGCTCCTCAGCCAAAACCGGCGCTGCGGAACTCGCGATCTCCGATCGCTCAGACAGTCCTCGCTTCTCCCGGTTTTGCCCTGCGGTGCTCGGCTGCGCCGAAGGGGGCGGATAGCTCCGCAGTTGTCCTCGTGCTGGTGTTCCCTCCTCCAAAGCCCGAAACAGTGCGCCCACCGCGAATTCAAGCCGCCGAGCAACGCAGCAGTCCGCCGGAACAAGCGAATGTGGGATTAAGGGGACAGTTTACTGAACTCACCTTCCCCGATAGCTGGCCGCCACTTTCGCCACATATTGGGAAGAGGGGGAGTTAAGTAAACTGTCCCCTTAAGACACGCTTTCAAAACCCAACCCGCGCGAAGCGCTCATCTCCCCTGCCCCACATAAGAAATACCGCCCCTGACCTTACGACAATTGAAAAAAATCATTGCCGCAACCCACCACGTCCGCAAAATCACCTCGGTTACAATAACCGGTGTTTAGCGATTGAATGGTAGTGCCCTGATGAAACGAGTGACCTACAAAGACCTGGTGGCGCAGATCGCCCCGCAGATCCACGAATGCTTCCCGTGGGACGTCGAGGAGCGCATGGAGGCCGGCGACGACCTGCTGTTCCTTGACGTGCGCGAGAACCAGGAATACGACACCATGCGCATCGAGGATTCCCTGCATGTACCACGCGGCATCCTGGAAACCGCCGTCGAGTGGGACCACGAGGAAACCGAGCCTGAACTGGTCACCGCACGCGATAAACAGATCATCGTCGTATGCCGCTCCGGTAGCCGCAGTGTTTTTGCCGCCTACACCCTGCAACTGATGGGCTACGAGCACGTCACCTCGTTGAAAACCGGCCTGCGAGGCTGGAACGAGTACGACCTGCCCCTCGTCGACATGGAAGGCAACCGGGTCGACCCGGAACTCGGCGACAAGTATTTCGCCAACAAGCTGCTCGATTACCAGCGCAAACCGGCAGACGCGGACTAAGGGGTTGATGAAAGCCCGGGCATACGGCCATCAGCCGTATCACGGCTCATAGATCGTCAAGCAGCAGTAACAGTACCGAGTTCAGCTCATCAACCAATTCTTCGGGTAGCGTAAGCACGTCTTCCGCATCAAGGCCGGTTTCCTGCCAAGCGTAAGGGTCGACCCGGCGGATAGCCTCGCACATCTCTTCCTCCTGGTCGAACGCCTCGGCAACGACGCCTGCGATGTGTACCAGGGAAGTTATGAGGCCACTCTCATCGGCAAGCACGGGGTCGACGTGCAACTCGGTCGGTTCCCAAAGATTCTCCGGCAGCTTCCAGCGACGCATGGCTTCCGCGCCAACCTTCGCATAATCGGTTCCCATCAGCGAGTTTTCCGCCTGGTACAGCGGGATACCCCGTTGCACATGCATCTGATGTGCCTGCAAAGATTGTTGCGGCAGTTTCTGATAGAGGAAAAGATGGCCAAGGTCTCTCAGCAGGCCTGCCACAAAGGCACTGTCACTATCGAGCACATTACAACGCAACGCCAACGACTTGGCCGCAATCGCACAGAGCACGCTCTTGCGCCAGAAACGCTGCATGTCCATCACCTCGTTTTCCATACCGGAGAACGACTGTACTACCGAGGTGGCCAGCACGAGGTCATGTACCTCCTGGGTGCCCAGCATGCTCACTGCACGGGCAACGGTATCGATCCGGGTGGCCAGTCCAAAATAGGCGCTGTTGGCCAGGCGCAACAACTTGGTGGTTATCGCCGGATCGTTGGATACGACATCCACCACGTCCTGCATTGAAAAATCAGGATCATCCAACACGGCCTTCAGCTGCGTGTAAACCGCCGGCAGCGTTACCAGGTCCGCATCGGAGAAAATATCCTCCATCCGAGTGGATGCCAGTTCCATCACTCACTCCTCCTTGGCAGCTTTGACGGCTACGACAACCAAAACCATAGCCAAATACCTGGAATTTGTGACCGACATCTCATCTAGACAGGACTTTTTTTCACGATGGAGGGATTGGTTCTCCTGCTGGTCAGTGCAAATTGCCCGATGGCAACCTCGATGGACGACAACAAAAGATCGACTCACAACAACCAGGAGCCAGAGAAACAAAAAAAGCCGCCCGAAGGCGGCCTTTGTAATCCCAGCATTCGAATGTGCAGGGTATTTTTCAGTGCTTAGCGCATCGCCTGCGCGGTGCGGAAATTCACCCGCTCCTGGATACCGTCAAATTTGCGCACATAAGGTCCATTCTTCTGCAGGCTGGCGTGCATGCTCTCCACCACCGCGTTCGCATCCGCCGCCGACGGGTAGCTGCCCTGCAGCAGGACATACCAGTCGCGCCCCTTGTGGGTCGTATGCAGATACGCAATCTCACTCAAGTCCAGATAGTTTCGGTGACGACCGATGAAATTGGCCAGCGCATTCTTTCCATAAACGCTGACAATCTGGATCGTGTAATCGCGCGGACTTTGCGCCAACAGCCAGTCATCCGAAGCCACGTTGGACAAATCGTACCCGCCGACAGACAAGCGCTCTTGAGGGACGAAGATACGTTGCTTGATATCAGCAATATCGTTTCCGACCGACTCTATGTCCTTTCGCAACTGTGCATCCCTGGCAACCATGACCTCGTAGAGCTCATCCAGCTGCGCAGGTATAGCCTGCATTTCAGCCACCAGCGAAAGCGCCATCCCCTCGAGTGAGGCAATCTGTTGTTGCTGGATACCCAGATCGCTGAGAATACTATCGGTCTGCTGGCTGTTCTGACTGTGACTCCACGACAGGACGCCAATGGCCCCTGCAAGCAGCACCGCAACCGCGACTGCCGACCAGACTGCACGCTTGAGGAACTGTCGAATCGCGCCGTCTTCCCGGGCCAGAGCACGTGTCTTTCGTTGCAGGTGCGCGCTGTCTGCTTCCAGCGTATCGACCCGAGGGGTCAACTCATCGATGCGACTGCGCTCAGCGGCAACCTCCTCCGACAGCTGGAAATCCATCTGGTCCAGCTCATTGGCACGCCCTTCCAGGCGCGCGAGTTCAGCCGCATGTTGATCAGCCTGTTCCTTGAGGTGTCGAGTCCAGGTTTCCAAGGCTTGCGCACGGCGGTCGTTTTCCTCGCGTAAGCGGTCGGTGGCGATCGCGAGCTTGGCTGTACGCTCGGTCAATTCCTGGTGCGCGGACTCAAAACCGTCTGCGCGTCCGGCCAGGTTGGCCACCAGTTTTTCCAGGTCCTCGGTGCGCATGCCCAGGTCGGCCGCCAGCTCAGCAAGGGCCTCGGTAATCGGCTCAAGCGTTTCGAGGCGCTCGTCGACGGCCTCATCACGCAGCTTCAGCCTCTCGGCGAGCTCCGCAAGCTTACTGTGCAGGGGGTTGCGGTCCGGCTCGATGCCGTCGCTAATGGGCACCAGGTTATTGCGCTTTTGCAGCGCACCACTTTCTATCAGTCCTGCCTCAGCGGCATCCGGGTTTGCCCGGGTCTTTTTACGCGCTCGATGAGAAGACATACTTCACCTCTCAATTAAAATAATATTATTAAATTCTAATGTTTTTTCTCCTGGCACCGCAATCCTTACTTTCACTACAGGAATTAAAGTAAACATTTGGCCCCGGAAAACGGCCGGTGAGCCGCTTCCTAAAGAGCCGGACTACAGTTTTCGCCATCCAGGCCCTTGGCCCCGGGATTAGGGCGAAGTCTGCCGACTACCCTGGCGGGACGGCAACAGGGACAAGCAAGAAGCTCAAGCAAGCCTTGGTCGCCCTTACTGTCCATCCCGAAAGGAGCCCGGGTGGACAACAGCTGTTAAAAAGGTACCGGGAAGCGCCTTAGCGTCCGCCCGATGTCGCCCAATATCGCCTCGTCCAACTCGATGTCGAAGGCGGCTATGTTTTCTGACAGCTGCTCGATACTGGTGGCACCGATGATGGTGGAGGTCACCCCATCGACCTGCCGGCACCAGGCAAGGGCCAGCTGCGCCGCAGTCATACCATGCCGCTTCGCGATATCCAGGTATGACCTGACCGCTTCGTTCACCGCTTCGGTATCCCGGAACAGGCCGTTTCGTTGCGAGTTGCTCCAGCGGCTGCCCGGGGGCCGGGCGCCATCGAGGTACTTGCCGCTCAAGACACCGCCAGCCAGGGGGGACCAGGGGAGGTAGGCAATGCGCTCGTGCACGCACTGCTCGACCAGGTAGGGCCAGTCCTTGCTGTGTAGCAGACTGAACTCGTTCTGGATCGATACCGGTCGGGGCAAGTTGTGCTCTTGCGCCAGCTTCAGGTAAGTGCCGATGCCCCATGGAGTATCGTCGGACAGGCCGAAATGTCGAATCTTGCCGGACTCGATGGCCTGCGCCAGCGCCTGCAGTATCCCAAGCATGCCGTCTTCCTGCTGCCGGGCGTCCACGTCTGAAAACCGGAGAACGCCTGGCCAGTGCTTGGAGAAATGTGGCGAGAGCCGGTTGGGCCAATGCAGCTGGTAGAGGTCGATGTAATCTGTTTGCAGGCGTTGCAGTGAGGCATCGATTGACTCGAGCACGTTCTGCCCGTCGATATCCGCACCGCCACGAATCCACGGCAGGCCGTTGCCGGCAATTTTGCTGGCCAGGATGAACTCGCCGCGCCGGTGGGCATTCGCCTGCAGCCAGTTACCGATCATTGCCTCGGTGCTGCCGTAGGTCTCGGCCGTGGGCGGCACCGCATACATCTCTGCGGTGTCGATGAAGTTGATGCCGGCGTCGAGAGCAAACTCGATCTGCTGGCCCGCTTCCGACTGGTCGTTCTGCGTGCCCCAGGTCATGCTACCGAGGCAGATTTCAGAAACCTCGATACCGCTGTTGCCCAATGGATGGTATTTCATCGTTCCCCTGAAGGTACTTTCCGCGTGCTGAAACCAGCATAACCGCGCACCGCTGGAAGAATCCCCATCTTTTCCGGGGCAGACTGTGAGCACCATCCCGTCACAACGCCACCACCCGAGCGTGCGGCGCGCAATGCATAAACCCTGCTAACGCTTGTGCATTGCCCAGGTTCTCATCCGGCCGTTCTGCTTGACCATTGGCGAGACTGAACGATGATAACAATTCGATCTGTCAACAGGAAACGTCATGCCCTGGGAGAAACTGCTTCGCAAGCTGCCGGACTCGCGGCGAGAGCCGCCGGGCCTGGAATGGCGCATCTGGAAGAAGCTGCCCGTTTTTTTGGTCGCAGGGACTGCGATACCGCTGATCGCCTATGGCCTCGCGCACCTTTTCCCACCGGCAGATGTCCAGTCTGTTCAAAAGCACCTCGGCCTCGTGGGCATCCTGGTCACCGCCACCATCATCACCGTCTGGACGGCAGTATTCACCGTGGCCATCGGCTGTTTCGTCGTGCGCGTCATGAAAGGCCCTGCCTACGTCGCCGATGCCTATCCCCTGATCGATTCGGAGAAACCGCGCGAGAAACACGCCGCAAGCGACGAGACTCCCGGCGACCGGCCCTCTTAGACCCGGGCGGGTGCATCGCACGCCCCCCGGCGTCCTTGCATGCCGCTCTTGGAAGGGGAACATGTTCAAGCAGATTGTCGCCAGACCCCAACTGGTATCCTCTGCAGAATGACTCGACAAGCAGGCCCACACCGAGACAAAACCCTGGTTCTGTTCAATTTCGACTGGGATGCCATCGAATTTGCGAAACTGGCGGCGCAGTGGCCCCAGCTGCAGGCCGGGTTTGACCTGTTCACTTTCCCCAGCAATGCCCGGCTCGCCTGGTTCGATATCGATCGCTTCTGCAACCTGGCGGCCCTGAAGGCCAGAATCGCAGGAGCGACGGCGGTGGTGAGCAACCACGAACAGTTCGGCGCACTGAGTGCTGCCTTGCTGGCAGAAAAGATGGGGTGGCCCGGCACGCCGGTCAAGGCCGTGCTGGCCTGCCAGCACAAGCTGCATGCGAGGGAGGTCCTGCAACGGGTCGCCCCCGAGGCCAACGTGCCTTTCCAGCGTCTGCAGGCTCAGTATGGCGGCGATATCCCCGAGGGACTTACCTTCCCCGCCTTTGCCAAGCCGGTAAAAGCCGCATTTTCCGTATTGGCAAGGCAGGTGAATGATCACCAGGACCTGGTTCGCCACACGCGCTTCAGTACCTGGGAAAAATGGGTGATCCGCCACCTTGTCGAACCGTTCGAGAAAATCGTGCGCAAACGTCTACCCGAGGCGGGAACGGCCCACAGCCTGATGTTGGAGGAGCCTCAGCGTGGCCGGCAGTATTGCCTCGATGGGTACTTCTACGAGGGAAGCTACCGCCGCCTCGGCGTGGTCGATTCGATCATGTATCCGGGCACCGATGCCTTCATGCGTTTTGACTATCCGAGCCGACTGCCAGAGGCCTTGCGCCTGCAGGCCGAGCAGGTTGCACTGAAATTCATGCGTGAGATCGGCTTCGACCATGGCATTTTCAACATGGAGTTCATTCACGACGAGCAGACAGGCCAGGTCAAGGTGATCGAGTTCAACCCCCGCATGGCCGCCCAGTTTGCTGACCTGTATGCACGTGTGGATGGTTTGAACCTTCATACCATCGCCCTGGCCCTGGCGCATGGCATCGACCCAGCAGAGCTTCCCAGGGCCGCCGCCACGGCCGGTTGCGCATCGAGCTTCGTCTATCGGAGCTTCGATCCCACCGTGGTCATCAACATGCCAACGCCAGCACAGCTGCAGGAATACGCACGCCACTTCCCGGATGGTCTGCTGTTCCAGTACCCGAAACTGCCCGGACAGATCCAGCGTGACTTCAAGTGGCTCAACAGTTACCGCTACGGCATCATGCACCTGGGTGGCGATGACCCGCCAGCGCTCAAGCGCCGTTGCGAGCAGGCCAGTGCAATCCTCGGTTGGACGCCCCCCTACATCGAGGACTGCACCCACCTGGCGGGACTCTGTGAACAGGGGCGCGATTGGCCGGCAAACATCAGCGCCGAGGGCGCGAATGGCTGAGTCAGCTCACCGGATAAGGTTCTTATACAGCGCCTACGGATGCCACGGTCAGCAAGACATAGCCGCTGAAAGCCTTCAACCACGCGCGTAACGCCGTACAACACACCAGGATTTGCGGATAATGTTCGTTCCACCACCAGAGGTTTGCCGGGCAGATACATAGGCCCGTGCTTGGAGGTTCGTCATCAATCCGGTAATAAATCTGCTGCGTCGGGCATCGTCCTTCCCTATGTTCGCGCTACGGATCGCGGCAATGGCCATGGCGCTCGTCAGCCAACAGGCCCTGGCGCTCGACTTCAGGATTGAGATCGATGGACTGGACAGGGCGCAGGAAGCCAACGTTCGGGCCTTTCTGAAGCTCGAGCGCGAACGTGCAAACCCGGACATCTCGCTGGCACGCCTGCGCCTTCTGCATGACCAGGCGCCAGAGCAGATTCGTGAAGCCTTGCGCCCGTTTGGTCTGTTCAGGCCCGCTATCGATGCTGAACTCAGGAAGGACGCAGACACCTGGATCGCCCGTTACCGGGTCGACCCCGGCCCTGCGGTCAAGCTCGCCACCGTGGATTTCGTGGTTTCAGGTGAAGGTCGCTCAGCCGCTGTGTTCGACACTGCCCCACCTTTCATGGCCGGAGATGATCTTGACCAGGCCGCTTACGACACCTTCAAGAACCGCATGCTCGACCGCGCGCTCGCGCAAGGTTACCTGGATGCCCGTTACACCCGCAGCGAGATACGCGTGGACCTGGAAAGCTACCAGGCGGATATTCATCTGCACCTCGATACCGGCAAGAATTATCGTTTTGGCGAGGTCAGCTACCGACAGGATCTGTTCGCACCGGAATTTCTGGCCCGCTACCAGTCTTTCCAGGCCGGTGACCCTTTCAACCAGGATGCGCTGCTGAAGCTGCAATCCGACCTGCTGGACAGCGAGTACTTCAGCCAGGTCGAAGTCAAGATGCTGCGCGACCAGGCCACTGGCGACCAGGTCCCCGTGGAAGCCATGCTGAGTCCAGCCAAACCCAACCGCTATCGCGTCGGGCTGGGTTTCTCAACCGACGAGGGGCCGCGCGCCACGCTCGACTGGCAAAGGCGCTACCTGGGTGACGAGGGCCACAACATTTTCTCGCAACTGAAGGTGTCCGAGCCCAGCACATCCCTGACCAGTGAATACCGGGTTCCGCTGCAACGTCCAACAAAGGATCAACTCACCTTCAGTTTTGCTGCCGAGTCTTACCAGACCGATACCAGCGAGGGGAAGCAGCTGGACCTGGGCGTGACCCAGAGCGTCGGACTGGGCGGTGGTTGGCGCCGGACCCTCGGGCTGGATTACAGCTATGAAGACTACCGGGTCGACGATGTGCAGGATGAGGCGAACCTGTTGATCCCGAGCGTGCAGTGGGCCTACCTGTGGAACGAGGGCAAAGGCTTCTCACTGCAGGGGCACCGCTTCGAAGTGGGCTTTCTGGGAGCCGCCGAACCCCTGTTGTCTTCCACCAGTTTCGTACAGGTTCTGGTGCGGGATCGCTGGATACTCTCCCTGGGCGAAAACTGGCGTCTGCTCACCCGGGCACAGCTCGGCGCGACCCTTGCTGAGGACCTGGATAGGCTGCCGGCCTCCAAGCGTTTTTTCGCTGGCGGTGACAACAGTCTGCGCGGTTTCGCCCTGGACGAACTGGGCCCCACGGATGAACAAAATGTTGTGATCGGTGGGCGGATGCTGGCTGTCGGCAGCCTGGAGATACAAAGGCGCCTGACCAACGACTGGGCGGTCAGCACCTTCTACGACACGGGTAACGCCTTCGACCCTGACTATGACAACGCGTTTGCGCAGAGTATCGGCTTCGGGGTGCGCTGGCAGTCGCCCATTGGCCCGGTTCGGCTGGATGTCGCCAGTGCGATCAGCGAGGACGGCAATCCCCTGCGCCTGCATATCGTTGTGGGGCCCGAGCTGTGAAACGCGGTTTTGCAAAGACTCTGTTCCGAGGCACCCTGATTGCCTTTGGCCTGCTGCTGGTAACCCTTGTGGCTGCCATCTTGTATTTCGGTCGCACCGACACCGGCACCCGGCAGTTGATGGGCTTCGCGCAACAGCTTGCACCGGGACAACTGAGCATCGACGAGACACGCGGACGCCTGCTCGATGACCTGACCCTGCAACGTATCAGTTACCAACACGGCGGGCTGGATGTCTCGATCGCGAGGCTGCAACTGATCTGGCAGCCCTCCTCCCTGTTTCGGGGACATCTCCACGTACAGCGTTTGCATCTGCATACCATCGAAGCAGTCCTGCCGCCGGGAGAGGACACGGAATCCGGCGACTTCGTATATGAAGGCATCGCGCTACCCCTGACCATGCAGCTCGATGATCTCGCCATCAGCAACGCCCGCATCGATACGGGCGGGGATGCCAAACCCATTGCCCTGGCCCGCCTGCGACTTGAGGCACAGGCATCCGAGCGGAGCATCACGCTGAAGGAACTTTCCGCCGCAGCCTTCGACGCGCAATTGTTTGTTCAGGGGCAACTGGGACTTGGCGCCAAGTTACCCCATGAGCTGGACGTGAGCTGGCAATATGAGCCGGCCGATCTGCCGGCGCTATCCGGACAGGGTCTGCTTGCCGGTGATCTCGATCAAGTGCAGTTCACCCAGGCGCTGGCAGCGCCGGCACAGCTTGAAATGAAAGCGCGGGTCGCAAATCTCGTGGCGCAACCTGATTGGGACCTGGACCTCAAACTGCTCGCTGTGGATCTGGCGGCCTTTGCACCTGAACTCGGGGGCGTGTTGGAGGGCCGGCTGAGCGCCAACGGCCAACTCGCAGAGGGTGTCATCGAGGGTGCGCTCGATATCAGCAACACGACCCAGGGCGACCTGCGCGCCCGCCTGGACGGCAGATTCAGCGGGCCACAGCTGCATCTGACTGACCTGGTGCTGCAACCGGATGTTGGCGGCACCCTCTCCATGCAGGGCGATCTTGACCTCGGCGGACCAGCGCCACAGTTTGACGCCAATGTCACGTGGGATGCGCTGCGCTGGCCCTGGCTGCAAAACGAGCCTCCGACGTTTTCCAGCCGGGAGGGCAATCTCAGTATTTCCGGGACCACCGGACATTTCAATTATGCGCTGGCGCTGGATGCCACCTTGCCGGAGCAACCCGGCATGAACCTCACTGCCGAAGGCTCCGGCAATACAAGCGGCGCGCAATTGACGCAACTGGTCCTCGCTGTCGCTGACGGCACGATCCGCGGGAACGGCAACATCAGCTGGCAACAGGCGCCTGCCTGGTCGCTCCAGCTCAGCGGTCGCGAGCTGGATGTCGCCCGGTTTGTAGCCGACCTTCCGGGGCACATCGGGTTCGACCTGAACACGCGCGGCAGGCTGCAGGATGGATTGCCCTATGGGGAAGTGCATCTGCAAAACCTCAACGGTGGGTTGCGCGATGCAGCCCTGGCTGGCGATGCGCTGATCCGTCTCGCCGGGGATGAGGTTGAGTTGCTGCGCAGTCAGATCTCCTCGGGCGAGGCCGAGCTCTCGGCTACCGCCAAGGTCGGTTTGGAACCCCTGAGCTGGAGCGCCCGCTTGTCCGCAAGCAGGCTGGACCCGGGTCTTTTTGACACCCGCTTCCCCGGTCGACTGGATTTCCAGGTTCTCAGCTCAGGCAGACTCACTGACACAGGACCCGACTTCACGGCCGAACTGCAGGCATTGCGTGGCGAGCTGCGTGGCTACCCCGTTGCCGGGCAGGCCAAGGTGGCGATGCGTGAAGATCGCCTGAACATCGACCAGCTCAATTTGCGTTCCGGTGAGGCAACACTGGTCGCCAGTGGGCAGCTCGGCCAGACCTATGACCTCAACTGGAAGCTCAATGCAACGGACATGGGGCAGCTGTTGCCGGACCTGGCAGGCGCCTTGAACGCCGAGGGCCGCCTGACCGGGTTGCAGAGACGCCCACGCCTGCAGGCCACCCTGCAAGGTGCTGGCATCGAATATGGGGATGTGAGCCTGCGCAAGCTCAGTGGCCAAGCAGACCTTGGGCTGGCGGCGGATGAACCGATCGTGCTGGCACTGGATGTCGACGAGCCAAGAGTTGGCAGCGACACCTGGCAAAACTGGCGAATCAACGTGGATGGGACCCGCGCAGCGCATCGCATCCAGGCCAGACTGGAGGGACAGCAGGCACCGTCCGCCAACCTTGCATTGCAGGCCGGGTTGAACAGCGCTGACGAGTGGCGCGGCAGCGTGGAGCAACTGGAGATCCGCCTGCCGGATCTGGGGGAATGGCGCCTCGCGGAAGCGGCTGCCTTCCACGTTGCCGAGGCCAGGCAAGCCCTCTCACGACTGTGCCTGCAGACACAAGGCAGCGAGCTGTGTCTACAAGGCGAAAATGCCATCGCTCGGGGCTGGCGCGGCGAGCTGCAGGCCTCCAGCCTGTCACTGGCAATGTTTTCGCGTTGGTTGCCCGCAGACTCGACGCTGGCCGGTCGCCTGGACCTGGAGGCGCAATTTGCAGGCACTCCCGAGGGTGCCGTTTCCGGCAATGCGCGCCTTGCCGTGCCGGACGGCCAGATGGCTTACCGGGTCCAGGATACTCAACAGGTACTGGACTTCTCGGGTGCGCGCAGCGACCTGTCTCTGGGACAAAAAGGCGGCAATGCCGATCTGGAGTTGCCATTGGCGGATCTCGGCCAGGTCACCGGCCAATTACGTCTGCCGGGTTTCAAGCCGGGTGCGCCATTGGGCTCGCAGGCACTGCGAGGACAACTAAAAGCCGACATCGGCAATCTGGCATTGTTGGCCGCCGTGGTACCGGCTTTGAGCGAACCGCGAGGCCGCCTGAATGCCGACGTGACGCTGTCCGGCACCTTGTTACAACCCAGGGTGCAGGGTGTTGCAGAAATAAGGGGGGCTGAAGTCGGCGTGCCGGACCTGGGATTGACCCTGCAGGATATCGAGCTGGTTGCCAGATCAATCGAATCCGACAAGCTGCGCGTGCAGGGCCAGGTGATGTCCGGGCAGGGACGCCTGGAATTGGAAGGCGAAGTGACGTTGGATGGAAAGCAAGGCTTTCCATCACGATTTGCACTCAAGGGCCAGGATTGGCTTACCGTGAACGTGCCAGAGGCCGAGGTGTGGATTTCGCCGGATATACAACTTCGCCGCACCGCCGGGGAGACTCACCTTGAAGGTGAACTGGGCGTCCCGTTTGCACGTTTGCGACCGCGCAACCTGCCCGCTTCCGCGAAAACCAATTCTTCTGACCTGGTGGTGGTGAAAGCCGAAGACGCGAATGCCGACCGGCAGGCGGCGGCCAAGGTGCACGCCAGCTTGCGCATCAGGCTTGGTGACCGGGTCAGTTTTGAGGGCTTCGGCCTGCGCTCCCGATTCAGCGGCAATCTGCTGGTCAAAGAGGAACCGGGCAGACCGGTCACCGGTAATGGACGACTGGCCCTGGAGGATGCCACCTATCGAGCCTACGGTCAGGATCTGAAAATCGAACGTGGTCATGTCCTGTATGCTGACACGCCACTCGATAACCCGGCGCTCGACATGCGGGCCGTGCGGGAAGTCGACAGCATCACTGCCGGCCTGAAAGTCACCGGGCGGCTGAAAAATCCGAAGCTGGAGGTCTTCTCCATCCCGGCCATGACCCAGACCGAGGCGCTGTCGTACCTACTGACCGGGCGCCCCCCCGGCAGAACTTCGGGCGGCAACACCAACCTGGCAGCGCTGCTCGCCGCCGGTGGCGCGGGGACCCTTACCGAGGAAGCCGGGCGTCAACTGGGTCTGGATGAACTGCGGTTGGAAACCGGAGAAACCCTGGATAGCGCCTCGGTGGTCGCCGGCACCTATCTGTCGCCACGGCTCTACGTGCAATATGTCGCAGACCTTGCCAACAATGATCCGAAACTACGCCTGCGTTACGACCTGACTGAACACATCCAGCTGCAAAGTGAAAGCGGTGCCAGCCAGGGTGCGGATATTTTCTACACGATCGAGCGATAAGCGCGCGGAATGCTCGCTGCCGCTACAGGCTGATGGTTCGCCGTTGAACGGGCGGTCAAAACCACAAGGTTTTCATAGCTTCCGTTTTGAGCTCGGAATTTCCGCCACCTCCCGGGGTCGTATGTGAAACATGTTCACACCAGGGCTAAACAATGAATCGATATATTGCAGGCTTGCTCATGGCAATCTGTGCGGGCTCAGCGATGGCGACTGAAGAGCCGAGTTACGAGGTGATCGAAAAATCCGGCGACTTCGAGTTGCGTACGTACAGCCCGATGATTGTTGCCGAGACACAGGTGGCTGGCCCCATGGACGATGCGTCCAGCGCGGGGTTCCGCGTGCTTGCGGATTACATCTTCGGTAACAACACCTCACATGCGGGCAGCAACGAAAAGATCAGCATGACCGCACCCGTGACCATGGAACCGAGGTCTGAAAAGATCAGCATGACGGCACCTGTCAGCATGCAACCAACCGGGGAACAGTGGCGGGTACATTTCGTGATGCCCAGCAAGTACACCCTGGACACCCTGCCCAAGCCGAATAACCCGGCGGTCGCGCTGCGTGAAGTGCCGGCGAGCAACGTTGCGGTGATTCGCTTCTCCGGCCTGGTCGGAGAGAAAAAGCGCGCGGCCAAGGAGGCGGAGTTGATAAGCTGGCTGGACAGCAAGGGCATCGAACCCATCGGTCAGCCTCAGCTGGCGCGTTACAACCCGCCATGGACCCTACCCTTCCTGCGCCGCAACGAGGTCATGGTGTATTACTGATCGCCCTCAGCAGGGATCGGACCAACATAGGTAATTATCACGGCGACCCGAATACTCTGGACGTCAGGGCCGGAACCGGTAGCGGCCTTGGTGCCGGCTGCGAGACGTCAGACGCTGCAAGTCTTGTTTTGCAAGGCCACTATCAGGCCTCCAGGGGCTGGCAGACCGGGCAGTAGTTGAGCCGCCGGCTTGCCACGGTCGTCAGCAACACGGGCGTGCCACATTGCCGACATGGCCGGCCGGTACGGGTGAACACCCAGTGCCGATAGCGGCTGCGAGGCTGGCCCTCGGCCTTCAGCTCCCGGGCTATCTGCAGGTCGCAGGTGATGCCGTTGTGCCGGTATGAACGCCGCGCCAGCGTCGTGACCGCCTCGGCCAGAGCCGCCAACTGCTCAGGCGAACAGTCGGCGGGCCGGCGTTTGGGGTGCAGGCCCGAGACGAACAGGATCTCGCTACGCAGGCAGTTTCCGACCCCGGCCAGAAAGTGCTGGTCCAGCAGCAACGAGCCCAACTGGCGACGCGCGAACCGCTCCTCGCGGATTTGCGCCAGTACCGCGTCGGTTGCCGCGGACACCACGTCGGGCCCCAGCCGGGAGAGAAACGGATGCCGCGCAACCTGGCTGGGAGTCAGCACGTCGATGTCGGAGGCGCTGTAGAGCAGGGCCGATTTCCGCGCATTGTGAATGGCCAGGCGCAATTGCCTTCCCGTGCGCGGGTAGCTGTGCGCTGGGCGCACGAACCAGCGTCCGTAGAGCTGATTGTGACTGTAGATACTCAGCCGGTTGTCAAAGTGGATCAGCAGTCCCTTGCCGCGGGTTTCCACGCTTTCCACATATCGCCCCACAAGCTGTTGTTCGTACCGCTTGAGGTGATCGAAGGCAAAGAACACAGCATCGGCAACCTGCCCCTTGAGCGCACGCTCCAGGCGATCGGCCGCGCGGCGTATTTCCGGCCCCTCCGGCAAGGCTCAGTTGCCTCGCCCACGGGTCGGACCGGTCGCCGCGATCACCGGTGCCGGCCGCATAGGCGTGGTGGTTGGCGAACGACGATGCGCCACGTAGAGGCCGCAGAAAACCAGGAGCAATGCCACGCCATGCATGAGCTCCGGCTGTTCGCCAAGAAAGAGTATCCCGATCACAACCGCCCATAACGGGATCAGGTAGTTCAGCTGCGCTACGAACCCGGCCCCGACGCGCTCGATCAGCTTGAAATACACGACAGCGGCGATCGCCGTCGAGAACACGCCCAGCATCAGCACGGCCAGCCATGCCTCTGTCGGTGCCCGCCAGGCGGCGTCCGACGCACCCGAGCCCCACGGCAGCCAGGGCAACAGCAGCACTGCCCCAACCAAGGTCGTGGCCGCGGCAGTGCCGGTTGCGTCATCACGCGGCCGTAGCTTGGCGAGGACTGCAGCGGCTGCGTAGCAGACCGCCCCGGCCAGCACCGCCAGCTTTGCGAGCAGCGTCGATTCACCCTGGGTCATCATGACCAGCGATTCCGGACCCAAGAGCACGACGATGCCGGTGAAGCCGAGTAGAAAACCGACGATACGCCGCGCCGAAAGCGGTTCGTCCGGCAACAGGTAGTGGGCGAAAACCAGGGTGAACAGCGGCATTACCGTCATCAGGATACCCGCCTGGCCGCTGTCGATTGCCTGTTGTCCCCAACTGATCAAGAGGAACGGAACCGCATTACCGACGAGGCCGATCGTGATGTAGAAAAACCAGTGCCGACGGGTACGGCCGAGACCGCGCTGAAGCAGCGCCAGGGCACACAGCAGCACAAGTGCACCGATGACCAGGCGCGCTCCCACCACGAGCGCAGGCGCCATCGCATCGACCGCAACCTTGGTCCAGGTGAAGGCCGTGCCCCACATGGCGACCAGTGCGAGCAGCAGCGCCCAGTCCAGCCACGCAATTCGCTTCACAGCCCCGGCCCGTTTATGCGCAGAATGTTGAGCATGCGCAGAGTATGTGCGTGCACGCCTGGCGCAAAAAACAGGGAGGCAATGTGGGAAGGCCTGCCCAACCCATGGACGCGATCAGGGAGGCGTCATTCCGAAGTCGCAGCATCCCGCAGATCCTGCCGCCGGCGCTCGAAAACCCCGATTAACTGCCCGGAATAGCGTGCACGTTGATGTCGTTGAATAATGCCTGCTATCGACCCATTAAAGGAGATCACCGTGAAACTGCTGGCCAGGCTCGTTGCAACCACGATTGTTTATCTTGCCGCTGCACTTTCTCCAGTCCATGCGGAAAACGATAACGGGTTCCAGACCCTCGATGGCACGAGCACCAGTGTCGAGAGTTACCTCGCTCAAGGGCAATGGGTGGTGGTCATGCTGTGGGCCCACGATTGCCACATCTGCAACCAGGAGGTGGAACAATATGCCCAGTTTCACGATGCCCATGCGGACAAGCTCGCCACGGTACTCGGAATCAGTATCGACGGGCTTGAGCAAAGGACAGAGGCGCAACAGTTCGTCAGCCGCCACGACGTGCCGTTTCCCAACCTGATCGCGGAAACAGAGGTGGTGATGGCCTGGTACCAGAGACAGGCCGGCACCCGGTTTCTTGGTACCCCCACCCTTCTGATCTACGGACCGGATGGCACTTTGAAAGCCGCGCAGGCAGGTGCTGTACCCTCCGACGTGATTGAAGAGTTCATCGCCAAGAACAGCTGACCGCAGCCATGATGGCCGCCATGCGTCCTGTAACCCCGTGCGGGCCAGGGTCATCCGGCCAGGCGATACGACCCGACCGGGCATGAAGATGTCAGCAAAGCCGAAGTCAAAACACAGGTTGCAGACAGGGTGACGCAGGAACACGCACCATGCGCGGACGCCTGGGCACCAATCCGCTTAGACCCCAGGGGCGACTGGTGCCATGCTTGCGACGACGCCAACACAGCGACAGGCGTGCCATTTGTTTCCGATCCCTTTCTGCTGAGGTCGGGGTAACCTGAATGGGCCATGTCAAAATGCATTCTGCCACCTCCGCAACCGATCGTGCATCGTCACGCAACCTGGGTACGCTGCTGCAACTGGCCGGTTTTTTGCGGCCCTACCGGGGCCGTCTGGCGATCGCTGCCCTCGCCCTGGTAATCGCTGCTGCCAGCGTACTGGCATTTGGTCTGGTGATTCGTGAGGTGGTGGACAACGGAATCGGCAGCGGGGACGCGACCGCACTGAACCAGTCTTTGCTGTTGTTTCTCGCGGTCGTGTCAGTGATGGCCCTGTCCGTCGGTGCGCGCATCTATCTGGTCAACTGGCTGGGCGAACGCGTCGTTGCCGACGTGCGCAGGTCGGTGTTTTCACACGTGCTGTCCCTGGATGCCGGTTTCTTTGAGTCCACGCGCATCGGTGAAATCATCTCACGCCTGACAACGGATACCACCCTGCTGCAAACCGTGGTGGGCTCAACCCTGGCCGTCAGCGTTCGCAACCTGTTGCTGATCATCGGAGGCGTGGTGATGCTGCTCGTCACCAGCCTCAAGCTGACGCTGCTGGTGCTGGTTGGAGTGCCACTGGTAGTGATACCCGTCTGGTTGCTGGGGTCCCGGGTGCGGCGCTTGTCGCGCATCAGCCAGGACCGTATCGCGGATGTGGCGGCTCGGGTCGATGAGGCCTTGTACGGCATACGCACCGTGCAGGCGTTTCTGCATGAACCGGTAGACAGGCAGGTATACGGCGAAAAGGTCGAAGCCGCCTTCACGGCCGCGACTGCGCGGGCCCGGGTCAGCGGCACCCTCGCCGCCCTGGTCATGCTCCTGACCTTTGCCTCGGTCGGACTGGTGTTGTGGCTCGGTGGACAGGACGTCCTGGCGGGACGCATGAGCGCTGGTGAACTTTCGGCATTCGTGTTTTTCGCGGTCCTGGTCGCCGGCTCGGTCGGCGCCTTGAGCGAGGTGGCCGGTGAACTGATGCGTGCCGCCGGGGCAACCGAACGCCTGCTGGCGGTGCTGGCGACGCGACCTTCGATTCAGGCGCCGGACAACCCCGTACCCTTACCCGAACCTCCCTTGGGACGGGTGGCGTTTCATGGCGTGTCTTTCAGCTACCCCTCGCGTGCAGAGCAACCGGTACTGCGACAGTTCGACCTGCACGTCGAGCCGGGCGAAACAGTGGCCCTGGTCGGCGAATCCGGCGCTGGCAAGTCGACCCTGATGCAATTATTGTTGCGCTTCTACGACCCGCAATCCGGGCATGTCGAAATCGATGGTGTGGATCTGCGCCTGGCTGAACCGGGCGAGGTGCGCCGACGCTTCGCCTTCGTGCCGCAGGACCCGGTGATCTTCGGTACCAGCGTGCGCGAAAACATTGCCTACGGTCTTGCCGATATCTGTGACGCGGACATTCTCGCGGCGGCAGAGGCGGCGCACGCTGCTGAGTTCATCGAGCGTCTGCCCGAAGGACTGGATACCTATCTCGGTGAGCGTGGGGTGCGCCTGTCCGGTGGACAACGCCAACGCATTGCCATCGCACGTGCCCTGCTGCGGAACCCCGCGGTACTTCTGCTGGATGAAGCTACCAGCGCCCTGGACGCGCAAAGTGAAAAGGTCGTGCAACTGGCACTGGACGAGCTGATGGCAGATCGCACCACACTGGTCATCGCACACCGCCTGGCGACTGTGCGTAAGGCGGACCGCATCGTGGTCATGGACGAGGGACAGATCATCGCTGTTGGCAGACACGAGGAACTGGTCGCCGCCGGTGGCCTGTATGCGAACCTTGCCGCGCTGCAGTTCCGCGCGGACACGCTGGATGATCAGCGTCCGCCCCTATGAGCGCTGCATGAATGGAAATGCCCAAGCGTCGGCAGCAGACATACTCGGCAACTATCGCTTCATTGGGCGGCCCAGGCACCCCGTGGCGATCTGCCGGCAGCACCCTGTCAGGCGAACGGTCGCGGGTGTGCCTACGCATGACCCGCCCTGCGCGAGTGTGTCTGCTTCTGCTGGTGCTCAGTGTCCTGGCCGCGTGCGAAAACCGCGGGCAGCCTTCGGATGCCGAGGAGCCAACCCCATGGCCCCAGGCGGCGATCGTCGCGGACCTGTCGGCCCTGCCCAACACGCAGTCCGCAGAAACCGCACTGTCCGACCTGCACGCCATCGGCTTCGACACCGTGCTTTTCGATGCCCGTGTCACACCGCCGAGCCAATTGAAGCAATGGCTCGAGACGGCACAGGCTCAGCAGTTGCGCAGCGTGGTGCGGATTGGAGAGCCAGGGGAAGTGCTGCGCAACAGACCGGGTGATTCCTTGGCCCTGCCAGAGAGTCTCGTGACACGCGCGGATGGCCTGATTGTGCTTGTCGATGATCCGACTGACCTGGAATCTGCGCGCAAGCTGAAGGCGGCACTCAGGTCCACAGATTCTGCGACCTCGCTGATCGCCCAGGAAACAGTGGAACACGCCGCCGGCGGAGCCTCGCCTGCAGGAGTCTTCGAGGCGATGCTCTTGGACAAGGCCTCACAGCACATACTGTCCCTGCTGAGTCCAGCAGGCACGCCACCCTCCGAATTTGCCGCCCGGTATCAAAAGGACGACACGCATGTGGCGAGCGGGAACAACCCCGCCCATTGGCATCTCATACCCCATTGCCGTGCAGGCAACGATCGACGCTGTTCCGAGGACATCCGCTTGCTGGTGCTGGGTTTCTTGTTGGCCCCGGCGCCGGTGACAGGCGTGATCGATGGATCCTATTGGCGTGATGTCTATGCTTCGCTGATCCAGCTGCGCAAACAAACGCCCTTGCTACGCACCGGCACCGTGGAGTGGTACGCGGCTGATGATGAGGCCGGCGTGCTCGCTTACCGCATCACCAACGACGAAGGTCAAACCATAATGGTGGCGGTGAACCTGGCCGATAAACACCACGAACTGCCACTTCCCTTTGGCTTCATGGCCGTGAGCAAGATCCAGCTGTGGGCATCCTACGACCCGTTGCTACGCGAACTCGTGACCAGCAGGCCAGTTGCCTTGCCGGCGCGCTCTACGGTGGTGGTTATCCGGGACTGAGCCAATCCGGGGCGGCACGCCCGACACCTGCTGCTGGTGATCGGACAGTGCGCCCCGCAGCCACTATTCGACCACTACCACCTGGCCACGCATCCTCGGGTGCAGGCTACAGTAGTAGTCATATGTGCCCGGCTCATCGAACGTCTGACTGAAGGAGTCGCCCTGGCGCATGCGCGGCGAGGCGAAACTTTTGTCTCTGGCCTTGACGTCGTGGGGCATCCGGTCGGCCTGCTGCCAGTTCACCGTGGAGCCCTTCTTGACCACGATGCGCGGAGGATTGAACTGCATCTGCTTGATCGTGACGGTGACATCCCCCGTGGCGGGCACATCGGCATTGACATCACTCGCTGGTGCAGGCTGTGCCTGGGGTTGATTCAGCGGAGCGCCCTGCCGGATACCTGGCGCGTACGCTGGCATCCGCGGCATCGCCGGTCCGTACTGGCGCCCGTATGAGGGCGCCTGCATCGGCGGTCTTGGCGCATAGGGTCGTGCGTAGGGGTTGTACTGTTGCGGTGCCTGGTACCGGGGTGCCTGGTATTGCGGCGCTTGATAACGGGGCGCCTGGTACTGGGGTGCCCGGTACTGGGGGGCTTGGTACTGGGGTGCCTGGTATTGCGGGCCGGCCGGGTAGGCCTGCTGCGCAGCACCCGTATCCGCGGCCATGTGCTGTTCCGCGATCGCCGAAAGACCAAGCGGGGCAGTACTGAGCAACAAAATCGTCGGCAAAACACGAGTTTTCATTACAACGTTCTCCATGAAATCGAATGACAGTAAATGCCGAAAACCTGAACAGCATGGCCGGCCGGTGACGACATGCAGCAGAAACTAGCGATCTCAAGGCATGCAAATCACCGGCAATTTATGCAATTAATGGACAGTTGATACCGATGACCTGAACAAAAAGTCTTACTGGTGTCGAGGGTTTGGCAGCAACCGGACCGCAGCCGGTAACCCAGGGGTGTCAGCAAGAGGGTCCGATCCCGTGTACGTGTCCCAGCACTTGCCAGCGGAATGTGGGGCAACCCCACGGGATCTTTCGCAACAGCCTTGAACCGGTTTGCGATCCAACCGGTGCGGATGAGTTACCGCAGAAGCCCGATGAACGCCACAACGCGCTCGCCCGAGACTGAAGATTGGAACAGTCAAGCTGAAAGCGCTGAACAGGGATCTCCCCGGTCATGGACGACCGGCCGTCGTCATCCTCCAACAGCCCCCGGGCTATCGACATGTTCCGGGATCACGCGCCGATCGGAGAGTCGGAGCAAGTGGCCACCTGGATTGCGTGTGGCCGGTTCTGCTGCACTCCAACGGCTTGGCCTGGCAGGAATTTGCGGTTGGCCTGTTGGCCTGTTGATCAAGCGAAGGACTTCGGTGCTTGCTGGTTTACCTTGGCCGCGGAAAGCGCCCAGCGCAGTTCCTGCTCCATGTAGGACAGCTCCCGGCTTGCCTGCTGGCGGGCAACCCGCGCTTCCCTAACAATGCTCAGTTGGTCCTCGATGGTCTCGAGCAGTTGTCGATTTGCTTCACGGATAAGCTGCGCGTCAACCACCCCGCGTACGATCTGCCGCCGTGCCCCCTCGTCGGCCCGAAGCGGCGCCCCTTCATGACAAAGCAGCAGGCCGTGACTCAGCTCGACCACCTTCGGGTTGACCGCGGAACCCTGCAAGCGCTTGCGGGCTGTCGCCTGGGCCAGTTGCTGGTGCCACGCTGACATCGCATTGGTCAGCTTCGAGGAAATTTCTCCGACCAGGGCCTCGTCATTTTCCTGCACCAGGCAGACACTCGACAGGGTTTGGCGCGTGACCTGCGCGGCAACCCGCAGATCACGCAGGCGTCTGCGAAGATGGTCGAGGGTGCCGTGCAGGTCGTTCAGCCGCCGCTCCTCGCGGGAGTCTTGCAGTGCATCGACATCATCGGAAACCATTCTGATCGCCAGGTGTGCATCAATCTCAGCCAGATTGAATTCAGCGGCACTGACACAAGCCTCCAGTTCCCGCAGATGCGCAAAACCGGCTGTGTAAAGACGGTCGAATGATTCGATGCCCGCCAGCAGCCTCGATCGGTGCCCGTGCACTTCGGCGTTGAGTGCCTCAATCTGGCGACAGACTTTTTCGAAATCTTGCGGCGCCTCGGCGGCTACTTGGCTGCGTCCCAGCAGACGATCGAGCCAACCGGCTTTGCTGGCCTGGTCCGGAGGCGATGCCTCGAGAGCGTGCAGTTTCGACACCATGCTGCTAAGCGCTTCCGCGAGCTCCCCGGTATCCTCCGCTCTCACGGCCTTGAGCATGCGACCGGCAATCTCCAAGAGACGTTCCTGCACATCGCTGCCGAACAGTGCGACCGCCTGGCTGTCCGCGGGATCGAGCTCGACGAGAACAGCCGGCCGATCGGCATTTACACTCGAGAGATAGGCATGGTGCAGCGCATGCTGTGCGTCATCGTCAAATTGCGAATTTGCCAGTTGGGCAGCGTGATTCATCTTGTTCCTCTCCTTTCGCCAACGCTTCGCGTTGACACTGGGTCTTTAAAACACCGACTGTGGACTCGGGTCTCGCGGGCAACCCCGCTACCTTTCTTGAACCTGGCGCAGCGCTTAGGTGGGCCAGGTCTTAAAGCGGATTTTCAACCTCCTGTCGCCGAGCCGAACCTCACTGCGCTGACCCGGATCACACCGCGGTCTCCGTTGCACATCGCTCACCGGACCGGCTGATTAAGCACGTTAACCGCGCGACACGACGGAAAAGTTCGGTTTCTTCTCCGGAACAGTTCGAAATTTTCTGACCGATGCCGCTTTGCAGGGGTCAAGCGGCGCATGCCGTGACGAAGAATCGGGGTCGTCCAGGTGAGGAATGGAGCAATCTTCACGACCGGAGCGTGTGCCAACATACCTGTCCCGTGCCCCAGGGCTGCCCCGTTGGGCGAAAAAGTGCCAAGGCGGACTTGTAGAAGCAGCGACAGTCGTTTAGCTTAGTTACTCTACGGTTTCACGGCGCACATACACCCAATGAATTTTGATTTCATGCGAATAAATTGCGGCTGCAACCGTCTGTACAAAAAATAAATTTCTGCCCATGTTCCGGAAATTCGGAGCGTGGAGCATTTTCACCACCAATCGAGGAGTTAATAATGCGAGCCAAGACATGCGTTTTGCTGCTGTCTGCATTAACGCTGGGTAGCGTCCAAGCATCCAGCGAATTTGCCGACATGGCCCCGGAAGAGATCCTGGAACGCCTAATCGAGGACAGCAGTTCGGCCTACTTGGGCCAGAGTCCGCAAAACCGCCAGATGATGCCCGACAACCCCGCCTACTGGGTTGCAGAAGAGGGGGAGGAGCTGTTTTCCACACCTCGCGGTCCGAACAATGTCTCTCTGGAAGGCTGTGATTTCGGTAAGGGCCCTGGAGTGCTCGAAGGCGCATACGTGGAATTGCCACGTTATTTCGAGGACACCGGCAAGGTCATGGACCTGGAAACCCGGCTGGTTCACTGCATGACCACCCTTCAGGGATTCGACAAGAAAGACCCGGCGGTCAAGAAGCGCCACGGTTCAGGGTCGGACATGATGAAACTGCAAACCTATATCGCCATGCAGTCCAATGGCATGGAATGGAATCCGCCGATGGACCATCCGATGGAAAAAGCCATGCGCGATGCCGGTGAAGAAATGTTCTACCGTCGCTCCGGCCCGATGGACTTCAGCTGCCAGACCTGCCATGGCACGACTGGCCAGCGGATTCGCGCATCCGTATTGCCGAACGTCAACGAGCCGCACGAATGGACCAAGGCCATCTCCTGGCCTGCAGAGCGCGCGGGTCATCAGAATGTGAGAAGTACGCAACACCGTCTGCGCGGCTGCCTGTGGCAAATGCGTCACCCGGGAATCGTGGCAGGCTCAGATGCCTCGATCGCGCTCATTTCATTCTGGACGGACGCGGCGCGTGGCCAACCAGCCATCCTGCCGGACCTGAAGCGCTGATTTTCTAGGGGAGACCATCAAGATGAAAAAATTGACTTTATCCGTCGCGTCCTGTGCAACGCTTGCGCTCAGCCTGACGATGGCAAACACGGTGCACGCCGAAAGCACGGTCGACTATACCAAGATGTCGTCCAAAGAAGCGGCTGATTACATGTTGTTCATGACCAACAGTTTCAAACTGGATCTACCCGTGCAGGAAGGTGGCACAGCCAGGGACCGCTTGGTTCAGGATGAAATTCAGAAGATCTGTACGGAATTCCGTGGTAAGCGACCAGATGCGGAAACCGCGGCCAAAGTGTCCAAAATGGCCCGCGAATCGATCAAGTACCCGGCTGGCGGCATCAAGCTTGGAGACTGGAAGATCGGCCGTGAACTTGCTTGGTCAGGTTTCGGCTACCGCGTAGGACACAAGAACGACGATCACAGCAAGGCAAAGAACGGCCCGGGCGGCAATTGCTACAACTGCCACCAACTGGCGACGGATCGGACCGGCGGAAACCTCGGCCCGTCCCTGACCGGCTACGGCAAACTCCGTGGCAACAGCGAAGCGATACAGAAATACACCTACGAGGTGATCTACAACCCGCATTCGCTGTTCGCCTGCACCAACATGCCGCGTATTGGCGCCAACGAGTTGCTGACACAGGAACAGATAGGTCACATCATGGCCTACCTGCTCGACCCCGAATCACCCGTCAACAAGTAGTCCGAAACTGGCCAGCTAGCACGATTGGCCAAAAAATGAATCGCCGGCTTCGTGCCGGCGATTTTTTTGGCTGCCTGCAAGGCTCCTGATTGCCGACATCCTATCCACCCTACTGGCGACGTCTACCGCCCAGCAAATTGTCGATCCCATCGATGGCATCGACCAGGGCCATGTCGATGGTCTCAGACATCACATTCGTGAAACATCGGGGCAGCGCCGGCATCCAGCGCACAAAGGTTAGTATCCACGGCCAATGTGACCTCTCTGCCAGCTGGCAATATGATCGCGTCCCTGTCAGATCAACTTGCGCGACAGCTTTGCATCCCATCGCTGACTAGAAAACTCAGGCCTGCTGAATCGATTATTCCAAGTTTTGCACCTGCTCCCGCATCTGCTCGATCAGCACCTTCATCTCGACCGAGATGGCCGTCGTCTCGCTGTCGGCTGATTTCGACCCGAGGGTGTTCGCCTCTCGGTTGAGTTCCTGCATCAGGAAGTCGAGACGACGACCAACCGGCTCATCTCTCTTGAGCACATCCTCCACCTCGTCGAGATGGGTCGTGAGGCGGTCCATTTCCTCATCCACGTCCAGACGTTGCGCCAGCAGGGCCATTTCCTGCTCCAGGCGGTCCTGGTCGAGTGATTCTGTGACTTCTGCAAGGCGTGTCTTGAGACGCTCGCGCACGGCCTGGACCACCTCAGGCATACGCACACGGGCACGTTCGACCTGTTCACGCATGCCGGCTACACGCAGACGGATCAGATCGGCAAGGCGGGCACCCTCACGCTCACGCGATTCGACCAACTGATTTAGGGTCTCATCGAGTACCTGCACCGCGCTGTTCTGCACCGGGGTGAAATCCTGCTCTTCGGCTTCGAGCACACCCGGCCAGCGCAGGATATCCATGATGGCGGGCAATTGAGAGCTGTGCATCTTGTGCATCATCTGTTCTGCGGCACCGAGCAACTGCTGTACCAGCAGCTGGTTGACTTTCAACTCACCACCGCTGCCGATACCCGGTTTGTAACGCAGGCCGCATTCGACTTTGCCGCGCCCCAGGCGTTGATTGACGCGCTCTCGCACGACCGGCTCGATGGCACGCAGTTCCTCCGGCAGGCGCACCATGGTTTCCAGGTAGCGGTGATTGACGCTACGGATTTCCCACGTCAGTTCACCTAAATCGTCACGCAACTGGTGGCGCGCAAATGCGGTCATGCTTCGAATCTTGGACACCTGGACAAACCCCTTGTCGGATAAACGCTGGCTAACATTCTGTGTATGATAACGATGTCATCCATGGAGTGCCGCGAAAACCGCTACCCGACCATGCCCAACCCTCAACGAGACGCCTTGCCACCAGGCACCATTCTCGACTGCTATCGCATCATCAAGCTGATCGGCAGCGGTGGATTCAGCCTGATTTATCTGGCAGAGGACGAGGATTCCCACGACGAAGTGGCTATCAAGGAGTATTTGCCAAAGCGGTTTGGGAAACGGCGCGGCATGGACCCGGTCTCCGTTCTGGAAGCAGAAAAACGCACCAGTTTCGAACGGGGACGCAGGCTTTTCTACCAGGAGGCGAACATCCTCGCGCGTCTCGATCATGAAAACATCGTGCGCGTGCGCAACTGTTTCCTGGCCAATAACACCGCCTACCTGGTCATGGACTATGAGCCTGGGAAAAACCTCGGTCGTTACATCAAGAAACGTCACGGCGGTCTGAGTACCAATTTCCTGCTGACCGTATTCCCCCCGCTGCTGGATGCCCTGAGCGCCATCCACGCCACCAACAACCTGCACCTGGACATTAAGCCCAGCAACATTCACCTGCGGCCGGGAGGTAATCCGCTGCTGCTGGATTTCGGTGCCGTCTATCACCTCGATAACGAGGAAGGTAAAAAGGCACAGGTGATTACGCCGGGTTTCTCCCCGGTAGAGCAGTATTACACCTCGGGGAAAGTTGGCGCATGGACGGATGTCTACGCCATCGGTGCCACCATCCGGGCCTGCATCGAGGGCAAGCCCCCGCCGTCGGCGGTGGAACGCCACACGGACGACAAGCTGAAGCCAGCCACCCAGCTCTTCTCCGCGCGTTACCCCACCCAAATCCTGGAAACGATCGACTGGGCCATGCGGGTACCTGCCGAGCAGCGCCCGCAGAGCGCGCAGGAAATGCGTCAGGCCCTGCTTGGCAAGATACCGGTTCCTCGATGGATGTTTGGAAACAAGCAAAAGACAGGATGAACCAAAAACATTTCGAAGCCGCGCGCGTAAGCCTCACGGGCGATCGAAAAATGAATCAGGATCGCAGCCTGATTCTTACCGAGGGCGGTACCACTCTGCTGCTGTTGGGCGATGGATTGGGCGGTCATCCACGTGGTGAAGTGGCAGCGCAATTACTAGCGGATGTCAGCGAGTCCTGGTTCCGGCGTCAGGAAAAACCGTTGCGCGACCCCGAGCAGTTCATGATGCAGTGCGTGCATAAGGCACACGATGCGATCGTTTCGTTCGGCAATCGCCAGAACCCACCGATCCTGCCTCGGACCACGGCGGTTATCGCCATTCTGCAACATGGCATTGCTTACTGGGTACATGTCGGAGACAGCCGCCTGTACCTGATTCGTGACGGACATATCCAGGCGCAAACCAAGGACCACAGCCGGGTGCGTTACATGCGCCCCTCCGACAGCGATCGCTGCACACTGCGCTCGACCATTACACGCTGCCTTGGGGGACCGTATGAGCCACCCAGCCTATCGGTCGGCTCACCCACCGAATTGCGCGTGGGTGATGTGCTGCTGCTTTGCAGTGATGGCCTGTGGGGACAGGTCCCTCAGAACGACCTGGTCAAGGCATTATCCGTCGACTCCGGTTTTGTCTGTGCTTTGCAGGCACTTGCGCAGGAGGCGGTTAAGCGCGGGTACCCACGTAGCGACAACGTCACCGCAGTCGCTCTGCGCTGGCAGCTACGGTACGGAGACCGGGATTCTGACAACGCCTCGCCCACAGTGGACGAAAACCTGAACGAAGCCGTGCGCTACCTGCAGGCGGTGCTGCAAAACAACAAACACTGAAGGAGTTCGCATGAGACCAAGTGGACGCGCACCCGGGCAGATGCGTGCAGTCAGTTTCACCCGCAATTTCACCAAGCATGCAGAAGGATCGGTGCTGGTAAGCTTCGGCGACACCAAGGTCATCTGCACGGCGAGCATTGACAATCGGCAACCACGTTGGATGCGCGATGACGACCGAGGCTGGGTCACTGCAGAATACGGGATGCTGCCGCGCTCGACGCATGACCGTGTGGGACGCGAGGCCGCCCGCGGCAAACAGGGCGGGCGCACCATGGAAATCCAGCGACTGGTCGGCCGCGCATTGCGCGCCTCGATAGATTTGCAGAAACTTGGCCCACGGACCATCACCCTGGACTGCGACGTGATCCAGGCGGATGGCGGCACGCGCACTGCATCCATTTCGGGCGCCTTCGTGGCACTGCGTGATGCGGTCAATCAATTGCTGGCCGAGGGCACCCTGGAGGAAGATCCTATCGTGCAGAACGTGGCCTCTGTATCGGTCGGCATATACGAGGGGACACCGGTGCTGGACCTGGACTACGCGGAAGACTCTTCCGCAGACACCGATATGAACGTGGTCATGGATGCCTCCGGCAGATTCATCGAAGTGCAGGGCACTGCAGAAGCAGAACCTTTCGACGCAGCCGAAATGAACGCCATGTTGGCGCTGGCTGACAAGGGCATAAGGGAGATCATTGCGGCGCAGGATGCCGCGTTCTATTGAGATTCAGCCAGGAGGTCTTTCACCCGCCCCCGTAGGGCCGGACCGGGCTTAAAACCCCAAAAGACGAGCCTCTGATGGTACAAAAGAACCAGCACCCTTGAACCGGGCTGAGCGGAACCGCCGACACCATCACTGCCCGCCCTGCATGAGACGAAAGCCGAGTAATCGGCCTGCGCAAAAGTTCTTTTGATAGTCAACAACTCGATACCCGGGATGCGGCGCCTGGCAGGTTCAACAGGCGTTTCGGTTGCCGTACGCGATTGTTACCATCACCCCCTGCATTCAACACCGGAACAGATTGATGACTGATCAACGTGTCGTACTGGCGAGTAATAACAAGGGCAAACTGCGCGAGCTGGGTGAACTGCTGGCTGACCAACACATCCAGGTTTTACCACAGGGCGAGTTCGATGTTCCCGAGGCAGTCGAAGACGGCCTGAGCTTCGTGGAAAACGCGATCAAAAAGGCGCGCAACGCGGCAACGCACAGCGGCCTGCCGGCAATTGCCGATGACTCGGGCCTTGAGGTGGATGCACTGAAGGGAGCACCGGGCATCTACTCCGCCCGATACGCTGGAGATGGTGGTGATGCCGCCAATAATGCCAAGCTGCTGCAAGCGCTCGAGGATGTGCCGGAACAACAACGTAGCGCACGTTTCCAATGCGTCATGGTTTACATGCGGCACGCTGAGGACCCGACCCCGATTATCTGCCAGGGCACTTGGGAAGGCATGATTCTGCGCAACCCCCAGGGTGAAAACGGCTTCGGCTATGACCCGCTGTTTTTCGTGCCCTCAGAGAATGCCAGTGCCGCCGAACTGCCCGCCGAAATCAAAAACACGCTTAGCCACCGAGGACAGGCACTGCGCCAGCTGATCGATGTTTTAAACAAGTGTTGAATGAATCTCCGAATCTACCCGATCACATTGGGCAGGCGGCGTTGATGATCACCACTTCCACCTCTCTTTCAGATCACGGCGTTGATGACAACGATTACTGCAATGGACCCTGCAGTCCGAATGGCAGTTTCATGTTGAGCGGCACTGATGCCTGAGACCTGCAGCGCGACGGCGCTTGGTGGCAACTCGATATCCCCAGCGAGATTCGCCGGGACATCGGTAATGCCGGTTGTCTCGACCCTCCTGGTCGAAAAGGGCAACGACATCACTGACCGACATGAGGTCTTCAATCAGGAAAGGGCCACCGCGAGGCCCTTTCTTGGTGCGTCCGGACAACTATCGCCACCAAAACAATTCCACACTTTTGCAGGACGAATCACGGGAAACAAATAGCAACGAAGAGTGGTCTCGGAGACAAGCGGTGCTGATGAACGGCAACCGCATCACCAAGACAGAGGACTACGACGTGAAAAAGATTCTTGCTACTGCAACTTTCGCATTGATGACTTCGACGACCGCCTTTGCTTACGATGCAAGCTTCGATGCCAACGAGTACTACTCAGGTGTTGCAAAACCGACCAGCAGCGCCGTGGTGAGCGGTGTCTTCATCGAGTACCTTGATCGCGATGGGGTCTGGAAGCAGCTCGAAGACATCCCCAAGGCAGATCCGAAACTCAGCGACGCCGAGTTCCCTTATCATCTTTATCAAGAAGGAAACTACACCATCTGATCCGGATGGCGCACCCAAGAAAGGGCTCCCAAGGGAGCCCTTTTTTTATTGCCACTGGGGCCAGGCAATTCGCTG
>Ga0180430_10000890_pt1 | contig 31196 bp, 16 predicted proteins | sample SS_ome_9_FD_132999 | JGI IMG/M metagenome (GOLD analysis project Ga0180430, IMG submission 132999) | Hypersaline lake sediment archaeal communities from the Salton Sea, California, USA - SS_1_S_2 metaG | ecosystem: Environmental > Aquatic > Non-marine Saline and Alkaline > Hypersaline >... | reverse complement strand
TATCTCGTCAAGGAGGAACCGAACTCCAAGATGGACTACCAGGACGCGCTCATCCTCGCCATGAAGAAGGAAAAGGCCGCCTTCCGGTTCTACAACGATCTGGCGGCGTCGACGAGCGACGGCAACCTGCAAAACATCTTTCTCGCCCTCGCCCAAGAAGAGGCCAAGCACAAGCTGAGGTTCGAAATCGAATACGACGAGAAAATTCTTCGCGAAAACTAAGGAGGGCGCCCAGAGAATCGGGCGCACGCCACCCATCGAGATTTGAAATCCAGTGAAATAACAAACCAATGTTTCGTCTTTCCAAGTAGCGACAGAGAAAAAAAGGAGACCATCAGAATGTCGACAAAAGAAATTCAGGACAAGATCGTTGAGAACATGGCTGTCTGGCAGCGCGTCGAGGACGCATCGATGGCGTCGACGAGCAAGGCCTTCGCCGCGACGACCAATCCCGCGATCCGCGCCGTCATGGAGATCATCCAGCGCGATTCGCTGATGCACCATCGGATCCAGCAGTTGATCGTCGACAGCCTCAGGGAAACGATCTCGCTGAGCACCGACGACCTCATGGAGGTGTGGGACATCATCGAGGAACACAACAAGATCGAAAAGAAAACGATCGAGCTCGCCAACTCCTCCATCGACGCGATCAAGGGCAAGGGAATGGTTCTTCAGGAATACCTCCTCGAGTACCTCCTCACCGACGAAAAGAAGCACGAGCTCCTTCTCGATCGGCTCGAGGGAATCAAGAAGGGGATGTACCCTGGCGGTTAATCCCCCGCGATCGATGCTCAGTCCGCAATTCACTCTCAAAGCTCCGCCCCAGGGCGGGGCTTTTTTTTGCGATCCTTCCACGAATCCCGCGCTTAACCCTCTGTGACTCAAGAAGGTTAAAGAAAAGGGACGCCAAATTACGAAAACAGTAGCGGTGAAAGAGTCACTTAGGGGTGAAAGCAGTACTGATGAATCGATCGGCAATCGGCGCAGCAGCGCGCACCGACAGATGGTGCACCGAGAAGATCCGGATCAAGATCCTCCTCTCGTTGAGTGTGGTGATCGCGCTCCTTGTGGGAGCGTCGGTCTTCGGCTTCTACTCGATCCAGCGCAAACAGATCGACGATCAAATCCGCTACGACCTCAAATCGGTGGACGGCTATTTCTACGGCCACCTGCACGAAGACACGCAAATGATGAACGGGCTCATCGATCTGCTCCAGAGGGACTGCGACCTCCGCGACCACTGGCTCGCCGCCGACCGCGAGAAGATTCTCGCCCACTGCGCGCCCATCTTCGAAGATCTGCGAACCAGGTACAGGGTGACCCACTTCTACTTTCACGAACTCGACGGAAACTGTTTTCTGCGCGTTCACAACCCGCCCCGTCACGGCGACCGGATCGAGCGGGCCACGCTGCTCGAGGCGGCGGAAAAACAAGCACCGTCGTGGGGGATCGAACTCGGCCCCTTCGGGACCTTCGCCCTGCGCGTGGTCCACCCCTGGCGGATCGGCGGCCGCATCGCGGGTTATGTCGAGCTGGGCGAGGAGATCGATCACATCACGCCGATCATCAAGGACAACCTCGACGTCGACCTTCTTTTCGCCATCGACAAGGATCATCTCGACCGTGCGAAGTGGGAAGAAGGACAGAGGATGATGGGCCGCAGCGCCGATTGGGAGGCCTTCAAAAGTGTGGCGGTCATCGACCGGACCGTCGACGTTCTGCCGCCCGAATTTGCAGCAAGAATCGAGACCGGATCGAATTCGCATGAAAAAACCCTCATCGATTCCGAATTCGACGGCCACGTTTTCAAGGGAGGGATCCTTCCTCTGATAGACGCCCGAGGCCGCACCGTCGGCACGATTGCGGTCCTTCGCGACACGACCGAACAGGCCCGTACGCTGCGCATGAGGGTGACGAGCCTGACCGCTTTCTCCGTTTTTCTCAGCGGACTACTCATCTTGTTTTTCTTTTTCCTTTTAGGAAAGATCGAGCGCCGACTGATCGAGGCGAGAGAGGAGAGAGAAAATCTCCTCAACGAATCGCGCGAAAGAGTCAAGGAGATCAGCTGCCTATACCGGGCGGTCGACCTCGCTCGACAGAGCCGATCGATCGAACACCTTCTGTCGAAATTCCCCGCGGTGATCGAACCGGGTTTGCAATTTCCCGAGCGTGCGCGGGCAAAAATCAGTTTCGACGGTGTGGACTATCGATCGCGCTCCTTCAAGGAGACGGAATGGAAAATGTCGAGCAACATCGTCTCCGGTCAGCGCCAGCGCGGAACGATGGAGGTCTACTACATCGAGCGGAGTCCTGACGCTGACGAGGGGCCGTTCCTCCGGGAAGAACGCAGCCTGCTCGACAACTTGGCACAGATTCTAGGAGACGCCCTGTGGCGGCTCGAGGCAGAGGCCCACGTGGGCCGCGAGAAAGCCAAGCTCTCTGCCATGATCTCCGGCATGGACGAGGGGGTCGTCTTCGCCGACGCCCGGAATCGGATCATCGAAACCAACGAGTTCTTCTGCAACTTCGTCGGTCAGACGCGGGATCAGATTCTGGGCAAGCCGGTGGAGGCCTTCCACACGGAAGGGATGGCGGGCCGAATCGGGGCGTTGATCGATCGATTCCGAGAATCCCCGAACCAGGCGCCCCTCGTTTTCCAGCGTCCCCTCGGTGACGCCGAGGTCATTCTCAGATTGCAGCCGATCTATCGGGACGACGCCTATGAGGGCGTCCTCCTGAACGTGATCGACGTGACCGACCTCGTCAACGCACAGCGCGAAACAGAGAAGGCCAACGTCAAACTCGCCGAGGCGGTCGAGTTCGCCAACCGCATGGCGCACGACGCTGAGAGCGCAAACCGCGCCAAGAGCGAGTTCCTGGCGAACATGAGCCACGAGATCCGCACGCCGATGAACGGCGTCATGGGAATGACCGGCCTTCTGCTCGACACGGAGCTCTCCCGCGAGCAGCGCGAGTTCGGTGAGACGATTCAGAACAGCGCCGAATCCCTGCTCGGTATCGTCAACGACATCCTCGATTTCTCCAAGATCGAAGCGGGAAAACTCGAACTGGAAAATATCGAATTCGACCTGCGCGCCACGATGGACGACATGAACGAGATGCTCGCCTTCAGGGCCCACTCCAAGGCGCTCGAATTCGTGAGCATCGTCGATCCCGAGGTCCCCTCCCTGCTGCGCGGCGATCCCAGCCGCCTGCGGCAGGTCATCGTCAACCTCGTGGGCAACGCGGTCAAGTTCACGTCACAGGGAGAGATCTTTGTTCACGTGGAACTGGTCGGCGAGTGCTCGGGAGAGGTCGAGCTTCGATTCTCCGTGACCGACACGGGAATCGGGATCTCGAACGACCAGGTCGAACACCTCTTCGACGCCTTCAACCAGGCCGATTCCTCGACGACACGAAAGTTTGGAGGCACAGGCCTGGGGCTCTCCATCTCGAGGCGGCTCGCCGAGCTGATGGGCGGAGCGATCGGCGCCGAGGGCGCGCTCGGCGAAGGTGCACGGTTCTGGATCACCGCTCGCTTCGAGAAGCAGCCCGGCATGGCCGAGCCGCTGCCCGAGAGCGAAACCATTCAAGGATTACGCATCCTGGCAGTCGACGACAACGCCACGAACCGCCGATTGCTCTCCGGCCTTCTCGGCTCATGGCAATGCGCCTTCGATCTCTCTCCCGACGGTCCGACCGCTTTGCGGATGCTGCGCGCCGCGGCCGACGCCAAAAATCCCTACCAGATTGCGATCCTCGACATGCAGATGCCTGAGATGGACGGAGAGGAGCTGGGACGGCAGATCGCCAATGACGAGGCATTAAAAGAAACCTGCCTGGTCATGATGACCTCACTCGCCGCGCGAGGCGAACACCGCCGTCTCCAGGACCTCGGTTTCCGGGCCTACCTCACCAAACCGGTCAAGCAGTCCCATCTCCTCGATGTGCTCAAGATCGTCGCCTGCGGCAAGACGCAGGACACCCAGCGGAATCCTCACACCATCATCACGCGCCACACCGTCGATGAGAACAGGCGCCGGAAGGTGCGCGTCCTCCTGGCCGAGGACAATCCCGTCAACCAGAAGGTGGTCGTGAAGCTGATGGAGAAGCTCGGGTACCGGACCGACGCGGTCGGCAATGGCCTGGAGGCGATCGACGCGCTCGAAGCGCGGCCATACGATCTCGTTCTCATGGACTGCCGGATGCCGGTTCTCGACGGGATCGAAGCCACACGCCGCATCCGGGCCGGAGAGACCAACGTCCCCGATAGCCGCCTGCCGATCATCGCGCTCACCGCCGCGGCGCTCGACAGCGACCGTGCGCTCTGTTTCGACATGGGAATGGACGATTTTGTCGCAAAGCCGGTCAAGCCGACAGAACTGGTGAAGGTGGTCAACAAGTGGCTCTTCGAGATGGGGCACTCACCGGAAAAACGCTCGCCCGCCGTGGCCTGAGCGTCTCTCCGATCATCGCACGAATCATCAAACAAAGACGTCCTTCTCGTGAATCGAGGCGCCGAACTCCTGCGCCTCGGGAACCTGGCCCAGATTGCGCGCCTCGGAGACGAGGTCCTCGCCCTTGCCGTGGTGGGCGTAGATCGCTTCACCGGGACTGACGAACTCGTTCCACCTGTTCTGAAAGACGACCACTCTCTCCTTGTTCGTCGACAGGGCGGACGGAACGGTGTGGAGCATCTCGATACGCTGCACCTTCTTGCGCAAATATTTCGAGATCACCTCGGGAAAGAACCACGACAGCCAGGTTTTCTCGAGATCCTTGACGTAGCGCGGGATGATATAGCGCGGCCGGTCGAGGGGGCCGAGCACTTCGCGCAGCGACTGGGCGAGCAGTTCGCTGTCCGTTCTTTTTGTGCCCTTGAGGTACATGCGCGCATACCCGCCGGCGCGCATGGCGTGATAGAGCGTGCCGCCGAGATCGATGAGCTCCGCGTCTTTGAGCGAAAACCAGACCGCCTTGGCGATCGCCTGTGTGAGCGACTCGCTCGACCACTTCTTCAAGCCCCCTTTGAAGGGCTGGAATCCCGCATCGCTGAAGCCCCCCTTGAACTCGAGCGCCGCGAGCGGCTCGGCGTCGAAGGGCTGCCCGATCTGCCAGAGATCGCGGCACTTCTCGCGCACCTCGGCTCGCTTGAGCATCTCGTCGTTGAGAAGGTTGACCGTTCCCTCGATGCCTTCCGGTTTCATCTCGGTGAAGGCGGCGTGCACGTGGCCCACGCCCTTCTCGACCACGCCGTCGTCGCTCACGCCAAAGAGCGTCTTGTGCTTCGACATGAACCGCGTGTAATCGTCGAGCCCCTTGGAAAACTCGCCCGCCACGCAGACCACGTCCCAGTTGTCGGAAAGTTTTTCCGGATCGTCGGGATCGAGCCGCACCGACCGTCCGCGGAGCTGGTTCACCGCCATCGACGTGGTCACCGTGGTGAGGTCGACGAGCACATTGACGCGGTTGGCGTCCCACCCTTCCCCGAGAAGTCCGCGCGTCCCCACGAGGCAGCGCGTCAGGCCTTCCTGAAAGAGATCGGTGATCATCTGCACGTAGACGCGCGGGCACCAGTCGGCGCCCTGGCCGTGGATGCGATAAAATCCTTCGCGCAGTGCGGCGGTCAGTTCGATGTCGTAACCCCGCTCGCCCAGCCATTGGCCGGCGCGCTCCTTGAATCGCTCCACCAGGTCGTCGTCGACGAGCAGTGTCGACGCGGTGAGCAGGATCGGATCGAGGGCGTCTGTCTCCTCGTCGGTGAGAAGGGCGCGGAAGGCGGCGATCGCCCCGCCCGCCTCGTCGTCCATCAGATCCTCGACGCCCGCCTTGGTGGTCGACGTCTTTTCGAAATCGGTCACCACGATGGCGCGAATGCGATCGCCCAGGACGCGCGACTCGGCCTTGAGGATCTGGAGCAGGGCGTCGACCTTGGTCCGCGAGTAGGCCATGACCCTTCCTACGGGCGATGCGCAGGGCTGGGTGCCCGTCTCGGTGACCTGCATCCCCAGCATGCGCAGCCGGGCGATGGTCTCCTCCGCCCGTTTGTGATCTTCAGGGTCGGCCGACCGCCTCAGACCGTGGCGGATGTAACGGTCGAGCACGGGCACGAGAATGGAGAGCTCGGTGCGGTTCTCGAGGAGGAGGCTCTGGGGAAGAGGGGGAACATTTTCAGGCAGTGCGATGTTGCGGCTCCTCAAAAAGAGCCGCGCCCCGTCGGCGAAGGTCTTGTCGCGCCGCTCGAAGGCGACCCAGTCCCTGACCGGCCCCGTGGGCAGTTCCAGCCCCGAGAGCACGCGAACCACCCAGTCGGGAAGCGCCTCGATCCGGTCGGGACTCTCATCGTCGTGGGGCGCGCAGAGCTCGGCCACGATGTCGTTGAACTGCCGGTCGGCCTCGGCGATGTAGTGCACTTCCTTGTCCGAGGGACGGATGAAATAGGCCAGATCCTGATAGGGTGCCAGGTTGCGCTCCTTGACGAGAGCCGGAATGGGCACTTCGAAATCGACAGGACCGAAAAAGGCATCGTAGCGCTTGACATCCTCGGGACGGCGGCCGCCGAGATCGGGAGGCGTCGCGGTGAGGCCGAGAACGATCGGCTCGTCGAGCAGGTCGCGGGCGTCCTCGAGCACGCGCCCCCAGTGGCCGAGCAGATGGTGGCATTCGTCGAGAATGATCAATCCCACGCCCGCCTCCTTGAGCCGTCCGAGGGTCGCCTTCGACGAGGCGTGCAGCGTGGACAGCGACTCCCCTCCGAGGGAGACGAGTTCGCGCAGTTGGCGCCGGTAGTGGCTGACGCGGTCCCGGTAATAGTCGGGATTGTTCCGTTCGAGATCGGCGATCCAGAATTCGGCCTCGTCGGGATCGTGGGCCTGGCCCTTTTCGATGAGTGTCTCTTTCCAGATATCGATCGCCTGGGCGTCGGTTTCGGCATCGCCCCGCGCCGGCAGGGTGACCGCCTGATAGGTGAGCGACGTGAGGAGCCCCGGGCGCTGCGGATCGAGGCTGGCCAGATCGCCCATGGTGGCGGGAGCGCCGCCCTCCGCGCCGTCGACATCAAAAAGATCGAGGCGCGCCGCCCACTGGGCCTGAATGGCCGAATTGGGACTGAGCACCAGGGCGGGCGCCCGCACGCAGTGCGCCCAGACATAGAGGCCGAGCACGGTCTTGCCCGCTCCGGGCGGCGCCACGATGTGGAGGCGCTTGTCGCCGTCGGCCAGACAGCGCTCGATGACCGCCACCGCCTGTTCCTGGGAGGGTCTCAGCGCGCCTTTGAAACGAAGGTCTGGGAAGGGAGGATGGTTCATATGAGGGCCTTTTCTTTGCTGCCAGTCTTTTGAGGCCTATTCTACTGTCGATCAGTTCGGCCAACAACCAATGTCCCTCACGATTTGATTGGCCATCCACGCACCGGTTTTCAAAAAACGTTGCCTCCACCGGAGACGCCGTGATAGTCTCTCGCTCCGGGCGCCTGTGAAACACGTATTTTTGGACCTCCTCGAGAAATGACACGCCGAATCGTTCAACTTGCCTTTCTGCTCTTCGTGCTCGCCGCGGTCTTTCTCGTCGGCGCCGATGCCGAGAGGTGGTGCCCCTTCGGCGGCGTGGAAGCGATCTACACCTACCTCGACGAGGGGAGCATGACCTGCTCCCTCGGTGTGAGCAACTTCTTCATCCTCGGCGGCATCGTGGTCATGGTTCTTCTCGTGCGCCGGGCGTTCTGCGGATATGCGTGCCCCATCGGCGCCCTCTGCGAATTCCTGCAGAGCGGTGCGCGGCGGATCGGGATCAAGGCGTGGTCTGTTCCGCCCGCCGCCGATCGCGTTCTCTCCTTTCTCAAATACCCGCTGCTCGGTGTGATCCTCTTCATCACGTGGCGTGCGGGCGAGCTCCTCTTTCGCGGCTTCGATCCCTGCTACGCGCTGATCAGCCGCCACGGCGAGGACATCACCTTCTGGTCGTACGCGGTGCTCGTCGCGGTGGCGGCCGGAAGCCTCTTCGTCAAGGTCCCCTTCTGCCGCTGGCTCTGTCCCTTCGCGGCGGTGCTCAACCCGCTCTCCCGATTTGGTCTGGTGCGCGTCCGCCGCGACGAAGCGCCCTGCGTCGACTGCGGTCTCTGCTCGGCCGCCTGCCCCATGGCGATCCCCGTGGCGCAGCGCAACGCGGTGAGCGAGGCGCGCTGCACGGCGTGCTTGGACTGCGTCGACGCCTGTCCCGAGCGACACAAGGGCGCGCTCCGTGTCGGTTTTCGCTGGACGGGCGCCGGGACGGCCGGCGCGGGCCGATCAGGATTGACCAGGGCGGCTATTGTTGCAGTGATGCTCGCCTGCCTCGCCACATCGGTCGGCGCGGCGCTGCTCTTCCCCCTGCCCTCGTACGTCAACGAGCGCGGAACGCCTCCCGAGCAGACGGCGGTTCTCGAACTGGAGGTGGAAAATCTCAACTGCCGCGGCAATGCGACGCTCTTCGTCTATTTCCTCGAACGCGACGACCTGCTCGAGGTGCCGGGCTATGTCAGGATCGAGGCGTGGCCCGCACCGGGAACGGCACGGGTGCGGATCGTCTACGATCCGGCCGCGGCAGACGAGGAGCAGATCAAGGGGGCTATCGTGGAACCCTACTTCGACGGTGTGGCCAATTTCTGGCGTGTGCCTCCCTTCAAGATCGTCGGGTACGATCCCCTCGGCATCGACTGATTCCGCGAATTCAATCGGCGCCGATTCTGATAGGACTCATTGACCCATAAAAGTATCCTCTCCCTTTGACTTTCCCCATGCGGTAAAAAAATCCATCAGACCGAGCAGCAATTCAACACCCCGAAAGGGAGGACGAGCGATGAGACAGGTCCAATCATGGAGACCGATGTGGGCTCTGCGTGCATTGTTCGAGAACGGACAGAATTTCTATTCCACTGTCAAAATCATCGGGTTCGTCAGTTGCGTCGTCGAATACCCCCACTGCCCCACCAGGGCCTGGAAGAATTTCTTTTCGCCCTGAGTCCACCATGCGGGAATCACCGTAGAAAAGACCAGAATCCCGTCACCGGGCAACGCACCGAGCGCGGTCTTCCACACAAAAGGAACGTTGAGCCAGAGATACCCGTGCTGCGTCCAGTACGGTGGATCGAGAAGACCCGATCCGAGAGCGAGGCGAACCGTTTGGTGGCCGGGCATCCCGACGATCTTGATGTCGATCGTGCCGGCAGGGACCGCGTCTCCCGTGGAGTAGAGATGGTACCAGAATTCATCGGCGCCCATATCGACTCTGCTGAAGCAGATACGTGGATCGCCCTCGAAGTCTTCCGTCGCGGTGACTGCGGAATCATCACCCTTGTTCCGGCACGCGGAGAGCCAGGTGAGGTGGTAGTCGCCGTTGGCCCGATCGGCAAAAAGCGGATCGGTGTCGATGTTGTCCGTTCCGGCCCAACCGCCGTCGACGTCGGAGTAGTCTACCGTGAAAGTGCCGCCCGCCATCTCGTCCGGCACGTTGGCCCAGAGGATGCTGTTGACCACGCTGCCTGACGAACCGTAGACGCCGCCACCAGTCCCTTCAGGCCCCGGCGGGGTTCCACCGCCGCCAGCGCCGGTCTGGTTGTCCGACAGAGTGCAGCAGCCGAGATCGACGTCGACGCAGTGTATGGCAGCGCCGTTTCCGCCGCGGCCACCGTCGCCATCGTCGACATCCCCGCCGTGACCCGTTCGATTTCCGCAGAGCGCACAGCTTGTCAAGGCCGGAACCGGAGAAGAGGACGAGAAGTAGATCCCTCCCCCGTCTCCCCCCCAGCCGCCATCGAAGGTGGCATCGCCGCCATTACCGGTCGTGTTACCGGACACGATGCATCCATCGAGTTTTGCCGAGGCGCAGAATATGCCCCCCCCATCGCCGCCATCACTCCCCCACTCATGTCCATTGCCGTCGCCGGTCAGGTTTCCAGAAATGATGCTGGCGCTGATGGTCGCCGCCGTGCAGTAGATCGCCCCGCCAGAACCTCCGTTGCCGCCGCCCGCCCAGCCCATCGCGCCCGATCCCGTGGTGTTAGAGTTCAGGAAACAGGAATCGATGGTCAGCGTCGAGCCGTAGATCGCTCCGCCGTCACCACCATTTCCATAGTCGTACGTCCCGTCACCGGTCCGATTGCGTTTGAATACAGAGTCGGAAAAGGTGGCCGTGATACAAAAGACGCCCCCACCGCTGCCGCCGTCGCCACCATCGTTACCCATATTTGGTCCGCCGTTGCCGGTTGAGTTATCGGTTACGGTGCAACCGCTCATCGTGGGCTCCGGCGAAGCGGAAGAGAAATAGACCCCCCCTCCGTCGCCGCCGTTTCCGCCCTTGTCCACACTCCCTTCGCCACCGTCTCCGGATTTATTGGAGTCAATAACGCAATCGGTGAACGTGCCACTGGCGCAGAAGATTCCCGCGCCGCGCCCGCCTCTGCCGACTGAACAATCACTGTCGCCCCCCGCGCCAGTCGCGTTTGCCCTGATGAAGCAGCGCACGATCGTTGCCAGAGAGCAGCAAATTCCACCGCCATCGCCTCCATTTCCAGCATCGTCGCCAAAGTTGTCGCTTCCGCGTCCGGTCGTATTGCTGGCAATCGTGCAATCGAGCAGTGTGAGAAAAGCGGACGGCGAACCGTAGACGCCCCCGCCACAACCGCCGTCGTCGCCGGGCTGAGTGCCGTCGAGGGTTGCATTGTCGACGAGGACGCACCGGCTGATCGTGGGATCGCTGTCTTCGCAGTAGATCCCGCCGCCCTGCGCGGCGAGGCCGCCCAAGATCGTGAAGCCTTCGATCGTCGGCGGCCCTCCGAGGTCGGGCGAAAAGGTAACCACCGAACCGAGCCGGCGTCCATCGATCGTCGTGACCGCCGCGCCCGATTCGCTGCGAAGAGTGATCGCCTTTCCGAGGAAGTCGATGTTTTCCAGATAGGTATCGGACCGCACGATGATCTCGTCGCCCGTGCCGGCCGCCTGAATGGCGTCTTGAATCTTGAGGTGGTCATCGGGAACCCAGATCGTTCCCGAAAAGCCGATGGCCGGCACAACACAGAGCGCTAGAATGGAAAATAAAAATCTCATGGCTTGACCCTCCTTTTGTTTCGAGAGGCTCCTGATCAGCCCGGCACGAAACATATGCATCACGTTTCGACATGCTTGTCCCTGGATCTAAAAGCATATCGCATGAGCGATTTTTATTCAAGTAGATCTTGATTCGAAAGCGCCTGTCAGCTCGACCGGCAAGCCTGTCACTCCCCTCGCAATTCCCGGTCGACTACCGCTCGTGGCCGGTGGCAAAAACGAGCAGTGGGTAGTGATTGGAGGGGATGGACAGGGCGTTGATGATCGCCGTGCGCTCCTGGGAGGTGAAGCCCGCCGCGCAGTGTCCCTTGACGCCGATCGACGTCGCCTCGAGCAGCGCGCTCGCGCCGCAGAACCCGGCTTCCACCCGTTGCCAGTTGTTGCTCCCCGCCGCGCAGAAGACGAAATAGTTTGGCGCCGATTGGGAGACCTTGGATGTCGCCGCCCTGAGGTTCGATCTCCGATCGCCGGTAGTGACCCTTTCGATCCGGTGGTCTCTCGACGAGGTCGAGCCCGAGGGCTGCCGCACATGGTAGCGTTCCACTCCGTCGGAGCGGACCATGTAGATCCGGCCGGTCATGTAGTAGTAGGCCACGGCGGACGCGACGGTCAACGCCCCCTTGCCGATCGCGTAGTGGGGCACGCAGCCGTAGGATCCCCAGGCGATCTGGGCGAGGTCGGCGAGGTCGAGTTCGGCGGCGCCGAACTGGTCGCCGTACTTCAGGTTGCCCAGAGCATTTTCCAGCAGAAGGGCGCCATCGGTTGTCGGGTCGGGCAAGCTTCCGTCGGACGAGACGGCCACGAGTTGGTCGGTGATACCGTTCACCGAGTTCGCGTGGCCGAAGCAGCAGACCTGGTGAATCGTCGAATCGGGATCCCACCTGCTGTTGGCCCACGTCTTTCCACTGTCCTTGACGCAGCAGCAGGGCTGATCGGTGGTGGAGGTCCAGAAGGAGACGGCCGCGAGCTGCGAGTAGTGGAGGCAGGCGCCCGCGTCCTCTTCCAGTTCGCCCGAGACGCCCACCTCGAAGGCGAGGTTCGGTTCGGAGAGGTGATTGCCCGCCTTGTGAAAAATGAGGCAATGAGCCTTCTCGTTGTACACGTAGACAGCGTCGGGTAGGGCGACGTAGATCGTGCGCGACGAACCGATCACGGGCGCCTTGCTCGTCGCCCAGGCGACATTGGCCACCACCTGCTGCGGCAGTGTGCCGCTGTACCCGCCGTGAAAAGAGTACCGGCTGTTGAGCACGATTTCCGACGAGTGGGGCTGAACCTGCACGGGCGGGAGCTTCAGACCGATCTCAACCGGCGGAGGGGCGAGCTTTTGCTGCTGCTGTCCGAGGAGCGGAGTCTGGTTCAAAAATAGGCCCGCGCCGCCTGCGAGGAGCGTCTTCAAAAAATCGCGCTTATCCATGATCCACCTTCCTCGTTTGCTGTTTTTAGATCCGAATCGGCTTCGCTTTATTATCCACTAAAATCGTATGTTTCGCAATCATCTCCACCGACAGGGCGACTCGGAGAGGGACGGGCGACTCGTCACCGATCCTTCCGCCTCTCGATCATGGCGCGGATTCCGGCCAGGGGGAGTGCGGCGCTCGCCAGGTAGTCGGGAAGACGGCGGGTCTCTCCAGAGATCCACTCGCAGATGCCGCCCGATTCGAAATCTTCGACGAGGTCGATCACCGTCCGGTCGGCGAGGGGGCTGTCGACGAGATCGAGGGTGTAGACGAACCAGCCGACGGGGGTGGCCCAGTGGGCGCCGTTTTGATAAGTGTCGGGTTTGCAGCCCTTTTCCCAGTAAACGCCGCCGAGTAGATGACGGACCTGGCCATTCTGCACGATCCGGGCGTAGTTCTGTTTGAAGGTCGCGGCCACGGCGGCGGACTGTTTTTCCTTTGCCACGCCGAGGTAGACGGCGAAGGCCGAACCCCAGATGTCGTGCTCCCTGCAGCAGGCCGTCGCCGCGCGGAAGAGTCCGGCTTCGCTATCCCAGAATATCTTCCGAATGTTCGCCGCCACCTCGGCGTCGACCTCGTTCCAGTGTTCGGCCTCCTCCTCGCGATCGACGGTGCTCAAAAGTTCAGAGAGCCGCCTGCATGCCTCGACGAAGAGAAGCGAAGAAAAGAGAACGTCGCCCTTCTTGCGGACCGTGTCGGTGAATCCGTAGGGACAGCGGTCCCAGTCCGCAGACTGGTCGATGTGAACGAGGCCGGTTTTGGGATTGCGGGGTACGGCGTTCATTGTGGTGACCAGGGATTCGATCACGTCATCGAGAAGCGATCTATCCTTGGTTTCTCGATAGGTGTGCCACGCGACGGCGACGGTGAACTGCGAGCCGTCGGTCACCGGATTCCGCCCCATCGATCCATAGCCCGGTTTGTAGATCGGTGTCCCGTCGAATTTCACGCAGTCCACGCCTGCTCCGTCGGAACGCAGGCTGCGAACGAACAGCCGGCAGGCTTCGGTCAATTCCTTGTCCGAATAGGCGTCGATCGAACCTTCGAGGGTGTACGCATAATCGCGCAGCCAGAACGCCTCGTACCCCAGGCCGACTTGGGGCGTAAACGCGGCCGTTCCGTCGGACATGGTCCGCTCGGCGGCCCGGATCATTCGACAGGACGCCTTCTCAAGCCAGGTGACAGCGTCGGTTAGGGTATCCGATTCATCCTCTCCGGCATTGAGACCGCAGAGAGCCATGGTAACGACGAATATCGAGAGTAATCCGAACATCATCACACACCGTTCCATCTATTCTGCCTTCCGCTCCATCTAATCCGGTGAAACGATTGCTTGCATGATACACTGAAACACCCTCGGTGATTTCAATTGAAATCGAGAATTGAACCACCTACCGTGCAATCGATTCCTCGGAGCACCCATCGACTCGATTTCGGAATTCTCAACGATGTTTGTTCTCGCACTTCTTATTTGTATCTGCCTATTCGCCTCCCCCGTTGGCGATTGCACAATTCGCACGGAATGCTCCAGCCGGCAGGAAAACGGGGACGGTGATGGCGACGATTCTTCGGAATTGGAATCACCGGGAATTCGGCCGGTCATCCCCGGCGCCCGCGGTTTTGGAGTCGAGGGGCCGATCGCGCGCAACAGATCCATCTTGCGCGTGACGAATACGAAGGGACAAGGCGAAGGCTCGCTTCACGCCGCGCTTCTCTCGGCCCACGAAAATGGCGGCGGTATCGTCGTGTTCGAAACGTCGGGCGTGATCGACGTGGAGGCGGCCTTCGGAAACGGTTATCTGGTTGTGGAGGCGTCGAATCTCTGGATTGCCGGACAGACGGCGCCTGAACCGGGAATCTTCGTGCGAGGCGGATTCCTGATGTACGGCCGCGACTTTCTGGTGCAGCACATCGGCGCATACCGATCCGCCAAGACGCAGCGCGAGTGCGACACCATGTCGCTTCACGGCACCAACAGGGGCGCGGCGCCCGGACGGGCAGTCTTCGACCACGTCGCCCTCTGGGGTGCCAACGACGGAAATCTCGACATCGCCCGCTACGGCGGCGGCTCGGTCACGGTGCAGCATTCGATCATCGCCGCGCCCATGCTCGGCGGTCATCCCAAAGCGGTGGGCCACAACTTCAACAGCTTGATCTACGGATCGAGCACGGGCATCGCGCGGATCACCATGCGCAACAACCTCTTTTCCACAGCGCGCGACCGCCAGCCGCTGAGCAGCATGGAAGAGCTCGTGATGGTCAACAACGTGCTCTACAACCGCGAGCCGCTCGTGGGTCGCTACATCTACCTGCGAAACGCCTACCAGAACCGAAATTCGAGCAAGAACAGTATCGTGGGCAACGTGTTCTGGGATACGAGCGACGAGTTCGCGAGGCTTCCGATCCTGCTCCGCCCGGCCGGCGCCAAGGATGGCCGTTTCATGCCCGAATCGAGAATCTACCTCGCCGACAACTACTGGAACCTCACCGATCCTCCCGTGTCCGACGACCCTTGGGGCCAGCTCGTCTACCACAGCGGGATTCCGCGCGATCCGATCCTCGTCGAGAGCGCTCCCGTCTGGAATCGCGGACTCATCGCTCTGCCCTCGGGCGCGGTTCTCGAAGAGGTGAGAAAAAACGTCGGCCCCCGACCGGCGCAGCGAATCCGTTTCATCGAGCAGCTGACTGCAGAAATGGGACGCGCGCCCACTCACGGCTTTCCCAAGAGCCTCGCCGATATCAAAGGCGAGCTGCTCGGCCTGGAAGAAAACCGGCGCCCCTTCGAGGAACCGACCGATCCGCACGGGCTGGAAGAAAACGGATACACGCATTTGGAGAATCTGCTTTTCGACATGGCTCGAGAGATCGAGGGGCGATGAGACGATTCGACTGGCCGAGTTCCGCCTTCGATACAGGCAAATGATCAGTGAGGAATCTCATGAAACTCTGCAACATCTCATTCCTGTTACTATCAATCGTTCTGTTTTCCTTGCCCTTGGCTTCGCCAAAAGAAACGTTGCCAGAGAGGACTCCGAGTGAGATCTGGAAGAACTTCCAGAAGACGCTCGAACCTCTCACCTTCACGATCACGAGAGATGAGATCGTCTCCTCGGAAACGGATCCGAAAAAAAAGCTCAGACGTCTCGACTTTGCCTTCTCGAGCCAGGACGTCCCCGTCGATCGCAAAATCTCGGGAAAGAAACAGTGGCGCATGGCCAAGCTCTGGCATGAAGGCGTTATTTTTATTCCACAAGATCGGGCACGCACACGCGATCGATCGCAGAGCGGAAAAATCGTGATCGTGGGCAGCCTGGTCGGCCCTTACCGGCAGTCTTTCATAAGCAACTACGGCGATCCCATCGCCACACTGACCGGTTATCCGACCATGGTTCTCCCCAATCCGGGCGAGACAAAGGATCGTTCGGGACAGATGTACAATCAGAGGATGCTCATGGACTTCAGAAAAAAAGAGAAGTCGATCACCGACCATTCTCATTTCCGCTGGGCGGTCCCCTATCTACGGGCGCTCGACGTCATGGCCGAGGTTCTCGAAATCGAAAAACGCCATGTGCGCGCCGTGATCGGCGGCCACAGCAAGCGCGCCACCGGGGCGTTCACCGCGGCGGCGATCGACCCCGATCGGATCGCCGGCGTGGTCTTCATGGGCAATGAATCGCTTCATCCCAAAGACGCATCGAGTGCGTGGTGGGAAGTATCGCCCTACTACACGCAAGACTTCGTGCGCTGCCCGACGTTTTATCTCGGCGCGACCAACGAGAGCGGTTACGCCATGTTCGACATCAACAAGATCCAGGACGAGATGAAGACTCCCTGGACGCTGGAGATCATTCCCAACTACAGGCACGCGTCGGAATCGGAGAAGCAGTATCTCGGCTGGCGGATGTGGGTGGCTCATGTTTTCGACGGCCGTCCCCTCTCGCGCATCGGCGATCTGCAGTGCGAGGAGACCAAGGAGGGGACGCGGTTCCGAGCCAGGCTCAAGACAGCCAACACGATCATCATGGCGCAGGTCTGGTATGTTTACTGCGACGATGTTCCCTACTGGCGCGATCTCGTCTGGTATCCCACGTTGCTCTACAAAAAGAAGGGCAATCTTTTCGAGGGATACCTGCCTGGAAAGACACCCGATGCGTGGCTGGTGGAGGTTCACGATACGGCGCAAGGATTTCGTGGATACCTGTCGAGCCTGCCGCAGGATATCACGCACAAACCGGTTTCGAGACGCGCCGGCCTCGGTTTCCCCCGCCTCTGGGAGCGGAAGCCGCCCGACGACGAGCGATGACCACCGGGATCGAAGACGCTTCCTTTATTCCAGATCGAACAATGCCGACTGGCCGCCTGTCTCAGGATCGCCCTCCCTGCGGAGCATGATGCGAAAGCCCTCGCCTCTGTACGCGGAGAGGTCGACCGTAACTTGACCGGCCTTGCAAGGCAGAGCTTTGGCCAGCCGGCCCAGGTTCCTCGCCTTGTGCGAGTCACGATCGACGCGCTGCAGAAAGATGCAGAGACGCGCGTCGGGCGCCTTGTGCCAGTCCCCCTCGAGCTTCCAGACAACCTTGGTTTTCTTCTTCGGGCCGGAAAGTCTCACTCCGGTGATGAAACACTGGTTCTTCAGATAGATGCGCTGCCTGGCAAGCTTCCAGAGCTCGGGCTTCTCGAAGCGGCCCTGCAGGTTGTACCGCTGGTCGCCGCCACAGTCGTTGTTCACCGCGAGGTCCCTGTCGTACTCGAAGTCGCGGTAGAGGGGGCGGAACAGGCCCGATCCGACGTTGAACACGATGCGCCTGTCCCTCATGTGGCCCGCCGCCGCGCGGCTCATGTAGCGCCACTGGGAGCGGAACGGAGGGGGCGGATCATAGTCCTTGTGGTCGGGGACCGAGGGCGTCGCGTCGAAGCACGCCCAGCCGTAGTGATCGCCGAGCCAGACCTGTGAATACCGGTGGCCGTTCGTACAGGGAGCGGTTTCGTCCCTGTCGAGCAGACCGTTGCCGTTCGTGTCCCATGCGGCCGGTCCTTTTTCGGTTCCCGTGCCCAGCCACCGCGCCGGGATCTTCAGGTGGCGCATGGCGCCGGCCATCATGACGCTCGTGCCGGAGCAGGCGATAATCTGGGACTTGTCGTAGGGCTCTTCGGAGAGTTCGATCTTGAGGTTGCCCGGATTGGCGTCGTAGTGAGACCGGTCGTAGTCGACGGCTGCCGGAATCCCCTTGGGCCGGCTTGGATAGTAGTAGTTGTCCTGAATGTACTCGAGCGCGTTACGCGCCGCCCAGTAGGGATTGTCCATGTCGGCCGCCGCGCCATACTTGGCCTCCATATGCGCCCTCACCCGCTCGAAAAAGCGATTGTAGGTTTTCGTGTCACTGAGGTTGAAGAGGTCGGCGTCATCGGCCAGATAGTCTGTTCCGCGCAGTTCGTCGGCGTTGTGATTGGCCCGGTGCGGATAGACGTACATGCGGCGCTGGTTGGTCCACAAGTCGATCCCGTACTTTGAGGAGTAGGCGCGCGCCGGGGCTCCCGAATACTCAACGAGCCTCATCCATTGGCGGCTCGACGTATCGTCGGCTGGATCGTAGGAACGCTCCGTTATCGTCGCGTTTCGAGCCTTGGAAAGGTCGACAACGCTCTCCGTCTCCGGCCAGACCCCCTGATTGCCGAGCTGCTCGTAGGCGTAGGGGCGGGAGTAATAGTGGCGCACCGCGCCGGCATCGTCGACGGCCAGGTCGGCGTCGACGGCTGCGTCAGCCTCGGGCTCGGTGTCGATGGTCATGATGAGGCGGCGGAAGATGCGCGGCGCCTCGCGGGCCGCGTCGAGGTTGCGGGTCACGTTCACGCGCTGAATGCGGCCCGGCCCGCCAACGTTCTCCGGCACCCAGAGGAAACCATGGCCGAAGCAGAGCCCCAGGGAGGAACTCTTCGTCTCCGTCGATCGCGGCCGATCGAAAAAGAAGAGCCCCCGCCCCGTCGTCCCCTCGGCGGCATAGATCGACTCATTACCCCTGGTGGCCCAGATGTACGGGGCCCCATCCAGTTCCATGTCGGCCAGTCCGAGCGATCGCGCCTCGCCGCAGTCGGGCAGATGTTTTACGAATTTCACCTTCCCGCCGCGGGCGCGCTTCGCGTCGAGTTCGATGATCCCCCGCTGAACGCGCAGGTTGCGGTCCCTGTAGCCGGATGCGTCGAAGCAGATTCGGATCTTGTCCTCGTGGCAGGTGAGATCGATCACCTCGCGCTCGCCGATGCCGAAGGAAAAGAGGGACAGATCAGTGACCGAGATGCTGTTGTCGTCGATGCGCCACTGCCAGAGCTCTGACGTCACTCCCCCCCCGGACGCGGACCAGTTGAGGAAGTAGAGCACGGGGCGCGCGCCGTGACGGGCAAAAGCCAATCCCCGCGGGCCGGACAGAGCAGAGCCGTCAGACTTCGCCGGGAGATCGACGCATTCGAGGTATCTCAGTTCGTCTTTGCCCTTTGCGGGGTCCAGGTCGAGACCATAGACAAAAACCTTGCCCGACTGATCGAGAACAAGAAGCCGCGGCGCGTCGGCCGAGACGTCGTCGAAGGCCACACCCCCGATCGCCGTATTCGCAGGCGCCAGGGTGTAGACCTTCTCGGCCTCGCCGATGAGCGCCGGAGTGGAGGCGGTTGCGGTCGCGGCCAGCCAGGCCAGTGTAAAGATTCGCAGCAGGTGCATCATTGTCCGGCCTCTTCGAGTACTTTTTTCATCCAATCGTCCCTGTTGCCAAAGGGAAGCTTGCGCACGGAGAGCACATCGGCGGTGAGGTTGTAGCCGGGAGCGCCGGTCTCGGGATCGACGGAGAGGGGATTCGCTCCCACACAGACGAGCCGGACCGAGTGCACTCCAGGTTCGAAGCTAAAGAGGCCGATCTTTCTCTCCCGCCGCTGCCCGTAGATGTAGTCCTCGTGCTCGTCCTTGCGATAGACGTTGAAGAAGTCGAGCGTCGTGTTGATCCGCGCGCGCGGCAGCTGGTTGACGAGGCTCACCCGGTAGCCGCCCGCGATGTGGGATTCGCCCGCCTCGTAGAGTTCCTTGCCATCGATGAAAACCTTCCAGATGCCGTTGTCCTCGCGGAGGTGCTGGAAGAGCGACATCGAGTATTTCCCTTCCTCCTCGATCTCGAAGGGGATCTCGATCCACGAACCGGGAGCGTCGTTGCTGACCCTGAACCAGGGCTTGGTGTAGGTGGCGCGGTTGTAGGGATGGACCTCGAGCACGACGCCCTCGGAATGCTTGATCGAATCGACGACCTGGGGCAGGTGGAGAACGATCTCGGGATTGACTCGCTCCTTGTAGGGTGGGAACGCACACCACGGCGCCGCAATCGTGTCCTGGTACCAGAAGGAGACCGACGACCAGAAGTCGGGCCGCGAGCCCGACGGGGTCACGACCTCTCCCTTGTCGTTCATGATGAAGCCGCGGCGCTCGATCTGGAAGTCGAGCGCCTTCTCGAAGAGGATCGGATCGGCAATGTGCCACCGATAGGCGGTGACGCGCGCGTCGGGCGCGCGGGGCTCGAACACGGTGCAGCCGTTGTAGAGGCCCGAATGGACCCGCATGTTCCAGGCCTCGTTGATGTAGTCCTCGGTGCCCGTACCCTGGAGCGACGGCGTCTCCTCTCCGTCGATGTAAAAGAGGTCATCGCCCTCGCCGAACCAGTGGCCCATGCCGTTCTGCGACGAAAGCACGGTGCCCACGTAGTGGCCCCGGCCGCTGGTCTTGAAAACGGTGTAAGGCTGTCCGTGCTCGGGAGGATATTCCTGATGGTAGCGGGCGTGAAAATACATATTCGGATCGGATGGCTGCAGATCGCGCACCCAGTCGATCTGAAAATAGCAGGACGCGGCCGCCTTGTGCGATTCATTGGTGAGGGTGATCCGGGCTTCCTTTTGAAAGGGCATCGGCCAGTAGCAGTTGTACCCCCGTCCGTAGGAGCTGACCTTGACCGGAAGAGAGTCGACCACGGCCCGCATGCCGTTGCCCACGGCAAAAAAATCACCGATCGGAGTCTCCACCGAGGGGACTTCCGATCCGTCCCAGTAGACACGCAGGACGAGGGCGCGCGGATGGCGGATGTCCATCGAGTTGGGCACGAGCCAGATGTGGCGGATCTCTCCCGGCCCTGTCAGACGGGCGATCGTCTTGCACTCGCCTCGATCGAATTTTGCCGAATCCTCGTTGTTGAGCGGATTGCCGCTCGTCGCCCGCATCGACCTCCCCTCCTGGGGGCGGGTGAGCGCGTCGAGCGACTGGGCGAGTCCCGTTGCGCACAGAACCGCCGGCACAATCAGCAGAAGACAGACGCTGGTAATTCTCCTCATCGTTCCGATTCTCCCTCGTTCAGATCTGCCAAAATGGGGACCACTCCACCGGAAATCGGGGACCTATTTTGAGTCACGGTAGAATCCCTCGACGCCCTCGTTATGATGCAAAGACGCTTTTCCACGAAACAAGAAGGTTGACCGATATGGGCGGATCTGTCCACACAAAATCACTCTCTCCTTCCCTTCTGCTACTCGTCTGCCTGCTGCTGGGAGGATGCCAAACGACCGTCGATCCGGCGATGATCATCGACACGATCGATACGGGTTACCGCGTCGACTGCGAGGGAGAAACGTGCTTACGCTTCGCTCTGCCGGAACTGGCCCGATGCGGCGCCCCGCACGTCGAACTGAATGCGACCGGCGACGGATGGCAACGGGTCCGCATGACGTGGACCGTGCCGCACGAGATCGTGCAGGACGAACTCTCGGTCCGCTTCGACCTCGCTTTCGAGCCCGACTTCTGGTGGGCGCCCCACCTCGCACCCGAGGACGGTTACGTGATCGGACAGCACGTCTTCCGGTCGCCGGCGCTGATCGCGCAGCGCGGCACGCTGACCCTCGTCATCGTGCCCGACCTCGACCTGGTCGGCCAAAACGGACAGACTCCATGGTTCATCGATCTCGATGCGACGCAGAAGAAGATGTGGCTCGGCGTCACCGAGACCGCGATCCCCCACCACGTTCTCTTCAAGAAGAAGGCGGGCATGAAGATCCCGCCCCGACCGCTGGAGCTCGGCTTCTACATAACGGCCTATCACGACCGCGGTGCGGTGAGGAATCCCTGGGCGCGAGCGGGGCGCCTTCTGTGGGAACGCTGGGGGCGCCCGCTCTACGCGCAGGGGGAGCCGATCGGGGCGCCTCTCGAGCAGTACGTGCGCCAGACCTATGACTGGGCGTTCGAGCGCTGGGGCGACTTCGTCTGGCAGGAGTTCGACGTGGACGGTAGACATGTGGGCGCGCCGCAATTTATCGTCAACATCTCGCAGTCGCCCAACTACCCCGGCCCCTGGTATCAGCGGGAATTTCTGTCGATCTGGAACCAGGCGTGGTTCTCGTCGCTGCGCAGCGCGTCGGGTCTCTTCCGCCACGCGCGCGCGACGGGCGACGCCGCGCTGCGGCGCAAGGCGTGCCTCACCAAAGAGCTCGCCCTTGGCGCGCCCGTGACGGACGGTCTCTTTCCCAGTGTGATCGCCACGCGTAACGAGGAGGTCGAGATCGACGGCAAGACCGTGCGCCGCCCGCAAGGGTGGGAGCACGCTTTCTGGACCAACTCCAACCGGAGTCCGCACGACCACGGCATCACGTCGGAGTGGTTTCACCTGCTCGACGCGAGCTGGACGGCGCTCCTCATGCTGCGCTGGTACGACGAGCTCGAAGAAGACGGACGCCTTCTGTCCTACGCGCGCGCCTATGGCGACCGGCTGCTCACTCTTCAAGATGACGAGGGATTTTTTCCCGGCTGGCTCCATCCCGAGACCCACGAGCCCGGCCCCGTGATGAACCGCACGCCCGAGAGCAGCATGAGCGTGACCTTTCTTCTCGAACTGGCCGCGAAAACGGGAGAGGCGACATACCGCCACGCCGCCCTGCGCGCCATGGACGCCCTGCTCGAGGAGGTCATCCCCGAGGGACGGTGGGAGGACTTCGAGACCTACTGGTCGTGCTGCCGCTGGGGGCGCGACGACTTTCTCGGCCGAAAAATCGAGCGCAACGCAATGCACAAACAGAACAGCTTCTCCATCTTCTGGACTGCCGAGGCGCTCCTCGCCGCGTACCGCGCGACCGACGACGAACGCTACCTCGCCTGGGGCCGGCGCACCCTCGATGAGCTCTCCATGTGCCAGCAGGTCTGGCAGCCACCCTTCATCCACGTTCCGGCGCTCGGCGGCTTTGGGGTGATGAACTGCGACGGCGAGTGGAACGACTCGCGCGAAACCCTTTTTGCCGAGCTCTTTCTCGATTACTACACCGAGACGGGAGTGGCCCACTACTTCGAGCGCGGAGTGGCTGCGGCGAAATCGGGCTTCATCATGATGTACTGTCCCCAGAATCCCGTGGTCAAGGCGATGTGGGAGAAGGTCTACCCCTGGTTCGGGCCAGACGACTACGGATTCACCATGGAGAACTACGCCCACGGCGGCCGGACCAGTCCCGATGGCGAGGGGATGGGAGTCTTCACGATCTACGATTGGGGCAACGGCGCCGCGTCGGAAGCCGCCATGCGCCTCCTCGACCACTACGGACATGTCTACATCGATCGCGAGCGTAACGAGGCTTTCGGGATCGACATGGTGGACGTTTGTCGTTCCAACGAGGGGTGGACACTTCGCGATGAAGCCATAGAGCCACGCACCTTGCGCATCGTGTTCCAAAACGGAAGCGTGCAGGAAGTAGAGGCCGTAACGGGACCGATCACGATCCCTTTTTGACACAGTCTCCGAAAAAATTCCCCACCCCACGATCCGCCCGGATGAATGTCGTCCAAAAAACTTCGTGCTGGCGGAGTCAATAAAATCGACTATAATCATTTCTCATAAGCTTGAATCAGAAGTCCAATTTGACGCCTTTCCGGAAAGTGGCATTTTGCGCACCCATCATTTTCGGGAAATATTTCGGAGAACCCTTCGGGGCGTTTTTCCAGCGTGCCCTGCTGGAGCGATCGACGAGAGGCCATCGATCGATGGTCTCCCGAACGATCGTGGTATGTCCCGCTCACCTCACCCTGAATTCTGCTCGCACGAAACCTTATTGGCCCATTGTTATTGAGGAGAACGTCATGAAACAAAAAGTGCTCATCGTGAGCTGCACCGTGGTTCTTATGATCTTCGTGGGAACCCTCTCCTTTGCTGCAGACAAAGCAAGAATCTACGAAGAGATCCCGGGAGTCAAAGAGTTCTCGGGACAGATGATCGTCCGCCCCGTGCAGGAAGCGGACTGGATGGCTCGGGGGCTGAGCGCGTTCCAGGCGGTCAGCCGGAGCGAGAGAGCGCGGGCGATCCTCTTCGCCGCCGACCTGGTCAATCATGTTCCGCAGACTGATGATTTCATCATCCGCGTTCCGCAGGACATGACGGAGAATTCCCTTTCCACGCTCCTGGTGGGCTCCCGCCTCTTCCAGTATGCCGAGCCCAACTGGATACTCTATCCCCTGGTCACACCCAACGATCCCAGCTACGGAAGCCAGTGGCACCACGCCGCCAACCGGATGAACTCCGCCGCAGGCTGGGACGAGCACACGGGCGATCCGTCGGTGAGCGTCGGCATCTGCGACACGGGTGTCCTCACCACCCACGAAGACCTTCAGCTTCACCGGCTCGAGGGTTACAACGCCGTCGATCAGCAATGGGAATCGCAGGGCGGAAACATCAGCCCCGTGCACAATCATGGAACACGCTGCACCGGCTGCGCGGCCGGCAACGGCAACAACGGCGTGGGCATTTCGGGTGTCGGATGGAACCTGAGCCACCGTATGCTGCGCGTCTCCAACGACAGCAGCGGAAGCGCCGCTCTTTCCACGCTCCAGCACGCGGCGCGGACCGCTGTGGAGAGCGGGGACAGGGTCGCCAGCGTGAGCTACTCGGGACCGGACAACGCCTCCAACCTGACCACGGCGACCTACATCAAATCCCAGGGCGGCCTGCTCGTCTGGGCGGCGGGAAACGACGGCCGCAATCTGACCTACGGCGACCGCGACGCCGATGACCTCATCGTGGTGGGCGCCACCGATTCGACCGATGGCCTCGCCTATTTCTCTGCTTACGGTCAGTTCGTCGACCTCGCCGCGCCCGGCGTCAACGTCTACACGACGAGCTCGGAGAGCAACAGCACCTACGCCAACGCGAGCGGCACGAGCTTCGCAACGCCCCTCACGGCCGGTCTGGTGGCGCTGGTCTGGTCCTATGATCCGAGCCTGACTCCCAACGAGGTCGAGGCCAAGCTCAAGGATGGCTGTGACGATCTCGGATCGACCGGCGTGGACAACACCTTCGGCCACGGCCGCATCGACGTTCACGGCGCCCTCGTCGGCGGCGGCTCGCCTCCGCCTCCCGAATATCCCACGATCAGCGGCAACAACAATTACGAGTACATCGCGCGCGTTCAGATCGGCGGAATCGACAACACCTCCACAACCGATCCCGGCGGTTATGGCGACTACACGGCCGTCTCCACCGACCTCACCGTGGGCGAGTCGGTCAACTGCACGCTCACGCCCGACTTCCAGGGAAGCACGTACAGTGAAAACTGGAAGGTCTGGATCGACTTCAACGGCGACATGGATTTTGCCGATGCCGGCGAGGAAGTCTTTTACGTCGTCGGCGGATCGAGCCCGGTGAGCGGCACGATCACCGTGCCGGCCGGGACGGCGCCGATCACGACGCGCATGCGGGTCGTGATGCGGTGGAACGCCACGCCGGTCTACTCGGGCGATCTCGGGTACGGCGAAGCCGAGGACTACACGGTGAACATCGTCGAGGGCGGAGGCGGTGGCGACATCGATCCTCCCAATCCCGATCCCATGACGTGGGCCACCCTGCCCCATGCGACGGGACAGACATCGATCTCCATGACAGCCACCACGGCGAGCGATCCGAGCGGCGTGGAGTATTATTTCGACTGCCTCACCGCGGGCGGCCACGACTCGGGCTGGCAGAACGGCGCCACCTACGAGGACACCGGCCTCTCGCCGAACACGACCTACACCTACACGGTGACGGCGCGCGACAAGAGCGCCAACCAGAACGAGACGGGCGCGTCGGCTCAGGCCTGGGCCACGACCGATGCGGCGTCGGGATGGGTCGAGCTGACCAACGACGACTTCGAGTCGGGCTGGGGCAGCTTCGTGGACGGTGGCGGCGACTGCAAACGGCGCGATACCGGATACTCGCACCAGGGCGACTTCTCGGCAAACATCCAGGACAACAGCGGCACGGCCTCGTCCTTCTACTACGGAAGCGGCGTCGACGTTCACAGCCCGGGATACACTCAGATCAAGATCGAGTTCTGGTTCAAGGCGATCAGCATGGACAGGACGACCGAGGATTTCTGGGTCCAATACTACGACGGTTCGACGTGGCACACCGTGGCCGATTACAACAAGGGGATCGAGTTCGAGAACGGCGTCTTCTACAACGAGACCGTCACCATCGACGAATCGAGCTACAACTTCCCCACGAACATGAAGATCCGCTTCATGTGCGACGCCTCGGGAAACAGGGATGACGTCTATATCGACGAGATCGTTGTTTCGGCTCAGTAAGCGTTTCTAGGTAGAAGGCACATTACCTTTTACCTTTTCCAAAAACCGAAAGCCGGGAGCGGCTGACCGCTCCCGGCTTTTAATGTTCGGTGAACTCGAGGCTCGCTCCAGATCAGCCATCACCCCGAAGGCGTGAGTACATCTCTGTGTCATGGTTCTTTCCATGCATGAAGATCGACCCGCGCAAAAGACCCTCGAACCGATAGCCGCACTTCTCCGCCACCTTCTTCGATGCCGCATTATCCGGGTGGATCCCAAGCTGGAGCCGGTTGATCTTCTTGGTATCGAAAAGGTACCGGGTGAAGAGGGTGAGCGCCTCCGTCATGTAGCCTTTTCCCCGGTCGCCCTTATCGAAGACGATGTAGCCGATCTCGTAGCCGTCGAAATAGGGCGCCGTGGTGAAGAACCAGATCCACCCCACGATGCGGCCGTCCTTGTCGCAAATGGCCATCCGTCCTGTCTCGCCGGACCAGCATCCATCCTCTCGAAACTGCTTTTTGAATGTTTCCCCGGACATAAGAGAGTGCGGAAAGTGGTCGCCTCTCTTTTCGAGATCGTGGAAAGCCTCGATGAGAAAATCGAGGTCTCTTTCATGGAACAGGCGCAGATGAATGTTCTTTCCCCGAATCATGATACCTCCCAGAAAAGAGCCCGCTTCAGTGCCGCGATCGAGCAGCAGCCATCGCCGAACGGGTGCCGGTCCATTTTAGATTATTTTCTCGTCCATTACACGATCAGCGGTGTTCGTCTTGGAAAAGACCGATCTTTTCCAAGGGGATCGGGCGAAAGCCCGTATCGAAAACGGGCGCGTCGTGGCGAAGGTTCCAGTTTCCGCCCTCGCCATCGATGAAACCGGGATCGCCGGCGATCCAGTTCTCATCAAAAGTCAGGTAGGGCGTCTGTTCGCTCAACCCGTCGTACAGCTCGAGCCAGCCGCCTCCGAAACGGATGTTCCGCGCGATCACGTTCCCCTTGGCGCTCACCGGATCGTCTTCGAGAAGAGTGGCGAGTTCGGGGTACTTTTGCGTATAGACCGGTCCGGTCCCGTCCACCCTTTCCAACCGGTCGAAGAGGGTTGTCGTACTGCCGTCGAAGTAGTACGACGCCCACCCCTTTCCCCGCTCGTCGATGTGGACCGCGTGCGTGCAGTCGATAAAGATGTTGTTCGCAACGCGGTTGTCCCGCCCGCCGCCGATCAGGATCCCGCGCCGCGCGCCCCAACAAATGTTGCCGAAGACCTCGGTGCCGCTCGTCCAGTCGTCGAGGTAGATCGCCTGCACGTCGCCGTGGCCGAGATGATGAAAATAGTTGAAGCGGATCACGTTGCCCCGCTGCGTCCAGTCGCGGCCCATGTAGAAGGCGCCGCAGTCGTGCGTCTCCATGCAGACGTGATGGACCTCGTTCGACTCGACGATGTGGTCGTTTCCCGAGAGCCCGATCGCCATGTGCGGGGCGTCGTGGATCAGGTTGTGGGCGAGGCGGTTGCCGACGCCCGAGACCGACAGCGCGGGAACGTAGGTACGGACGGTCAGCCCGAAGTCGTGGATGTGGTTGTTGACGGCGTAGTTGGCCCCCGGGGTCAGCGTTTGCCGATCTCCGCCGGCGATCGAGATACCGCTCATACCCAGCTCGTGCAGATCGCAGGAGACGATGCCGCTTCCTTCGCCGGAGAGGGTGATCCCCACGGCGCCCAATCGTGCCAGGGTGCACCCCACAAGGCGGTTCGCCTTTCCGCCCGAGATGGAGACTCCGCTGCCCCGCCCGCATTCGAAGGTGAGCCCCTCGAGCGTCACGTGGGAGGTTTCCCGCATGACGACCATGGGCTCCTCGATCATCGAGACGATCGTCTCCGTGCTTTCGACCGGCGCGGGCGGCCAGAAGTAGAGGAGGCCCCGATCGCGATCGACATACCATTCGCCCGGTCGGTCGAGTTCCTCGAGTAGGTTGAGAAAATAGAAGCGGGCGCCCTTGGTGTAGCCGTAGACTCCGTGGGGCGCTTCGGTGAAGACGTGGCGCGCTGTCCGATCGATTTTCACAATCCGCTCGAAGGAGTCGGCCCAGTCCCACTTCCAATAACCGTGGACCCAGATCTCGGCCTCTTCGCTCCAGCGATCGGGACGATCTCCCTCGTAGGCGAACAATCCACCGTCCTTGCCACGCGGCACGGCGGCGATGCGCGCCCACTCGCTGTTCGGCCATCGCGCGAGCTGCATCTTTTTTCCGCCGAAGTAGAGTTCCAGCGATCCCCGTCGGCCGCCCCGCCCGAAACCCTGCCTGAGCAGTGTTCCGAGGCCGGTGAGCCCCGCCGCGCGCAGGTCGGCGACCTCCACGTGGTCTCGTGCGGCCCGATCGAGACGGGCTCCGATCGACGCATCGGCAAGGGGGGCGAATCCTTTCAGTATGGCGCCGCCGATGAAGCGCGGCCGCTGCCCGTCGGCGGCCCGGTAGGTGATTCTGCCCTTCGCCGTGCCGCTATCGGCGACACCCAGTTCGAATGGTCCCTCACGCAAGTAGATCCCGCCCGCGATCCTGACCTCGACGCCGCCGGCCGGCAGGCCGCGTTCCTCCTTCAACGCCCGGATGGCGTCACGCGCCCCCTCGAGCGTTGCCAAGGGACCGTCTCTTCCCCCATCATCGCCTCGCGGGGAAAGGTGGAAAATTTCGGTCTGGGCGACGGTCGGAAGGCCGACCGCACCGCTGATCAGTACGAGAAGGATTAGCTTGCGAATCACGTTCATCTCCTGTGGCCCGATCTTCTGCCGAACATGGTGTGGGTTACGGCATTTTTTGGCAACAGAAAAGGGATCGGGCTCTCCACCTGGAATCATCTCGCGCGAAAGAATTTCTTTACTTCCTGCAGGTCGAGTTAGAATGTGGATCGTTTCGATTGTCCGCTGACATGTCCCTCCTTGAGTGGAAAGGTGACCTGATGCTGACCGTGCTCGCCACGCTGCTCATCGCGCTGACAGGATCCCTTTTGCAACCCGACACGGAGGCCGCCGAACTCCTCGCCAAGGCCGAACGCGCCGCCGAGAGGGTCAACTTCATCGCCGCCGACAATTACTACCGGAAAATCCTCAAGGAAGCGCCCGAATCGGAGGAGGCGCTGGTGGCCCGCGAGCGCCTCGAGGAAAACACGCTGCTCTACACCCGCCCCGTCGAGGTCCACGGACCGCACGAGAATCGGATCGACGTCTTCGTGCTCGCCGAAGGTTTTCTGCGCAAGGACCAGAAAGCGTTCCTCACCCAGGCCGAGGTGACGGCGCGCCTCTTTTTCCAGGTTCCTGTCTTCGAGCGTTATCGCAAGTACTTCAACTTCTACGCCATGCACATCGCCTCGAAGGAGGAGGGTGTCGACCGCGGCGAGAGGGATGTGGACACCGCCCTCGGCGCGCACCAGTCCCGGTGGTCCCAGGGTCAGGTCTCGGTCGACCACGACGCCGTGCGCTCCTACCTGTCCAAGGACGCGCGCAACGATCGCCTCGCCATCGTGATCGTCCGCCGCGGCACGCTGGGAACGGGCGGCGGCGGTGTGGCCGTCGTGGGAGGCAGTGCGAGCGATACGATCATTCACGAGTGGGGACACGCCTTCGGCCTGCTGCACGACGAGTACACCTCCGACGTGGGCTACACGGGCGAAGCGCCCAGTGGCTTCAACATCTCGAACACCAAGGATCGGGAGAAGGTCCCCTGGAAGCACTGGCTCGAGGCGCGCGAAAAAAGTGTCACCATCATTCAAGGCGGCGCGGGCCGCGCCACCGGTGTGTGGCGCTCCACGGGAAAACCCTGTGCCATGGCTCGCGGCAGCAGTTTCTGCGTCGTCTGCCGCGAAGCGCTGGTGGCAAGCATCTACGGGATCGTCAGCCCGCTCGACGAGGTGCGGCCGGAGCAGGAGGAGGTCGCGATCGGGCCGAAAGAGTCGTGCCACTTCCAGGTGGTGCCGATGGAAGTCTCGAGCAAGCCCTATCTGAGTGTGGAGTTCTTTCTCGAGCCCCCTCCGGCGGTCGAAGACGATCGACCGGAGGGCCGACGCGACGCAAAGCGGAGCAGGATCCTCCAGCTCCGGCCGCGCTGGGCCAAACAAGAGGAGCCACCGCCTCGGGGAACCTCGATCAAACCCAAACGCATCAAGTTAGGCGACAAGAGAACCGCCTGGCAGGTCACGTTGGCGTCCAAGGCGCTGGAACCCGGCCACTATCGATTGCACGCTCGCGTCACCGATCCCACGCCGTGGTTGATCAAGGAAGAGTGGCTGCCCTGCCTGAGCGAAAGCCATAGCTGGCTAGTCCGGATACACGAATAGCAGGGGATGCCCGTTCCGGCATCCTATGAGAAAGGCCGAGAGGAATGAAGATCTTGATCATGATGATCGTGGGCGGCCTGCCGATGCTGGCGGATGGAGACGATCAGGATCTGCTCGACCGATTCGCGCAGTGGGATGCAGGGCGCCAGCGACTCGCCATCGAGCAGATCGAAAGCAAAATCGAAGAGCTCGATCTACCTCTGCTGGAGCTCGTCGGGAGACTCCTCGATCACCCCGAGGCGCCTGCCGACAGTCCGCCCTATCCCGGGGGACCGTCCTGGTTCGACGAGAAGAAATACGCGCCCGGAATGCCCATCAGAAGAAAGGTACTCCCCGAAAAGCACCCCCTTCTGGTCGAGGTCCGAAAAGAGTTCCTGAAAGGTAAAGTGTTTTACGATCTGCGCACCGAATACGGCTACCACCTGGGAAAGAACAGGATTTTCCGGCTTCGGAAAGAAGAGATCCCCCGAGACCGCCTGCGCCAGTATCTGCTCGGCTATCCGCCCCACTCGGACCTGGCTCTGGAGATCTTTCTGAAAATCCTCGATACCCGTTCGTCCTGGGACGAGTATGCCGACTACTTCGATCACACCTACACCGACCGCAAAGGCAACGTCTATTTGGGGATCACACTATTCGACGTGTGGAATTCGGGCCGGCAATTGGAGTGCCCCGATGTGGATGTGATTCCCTTCGCGTGGGAGATCCTCGGTGAGAAACAGTGGAAATCGCCCATT
>Ga0180430_10000888_pt1 | contig 31224 bp, 46 predicted proteins | sample SS_ome_9_FD_132999 | JGI IMG/M metagenome (GOLD analysis project Ga0180430, IMG submission 132999) | Hypersaline lake sediment archaeal communities from the Salton Sea, California, USA - SS_1_S_2 metaG | ecosystem: Environmental > Aquatic > Non-marine Saline and Alkaline > Hypersaline >... | reverse complement strand
CGCCAACATGATGGCCGATGAGACTTGGATGACGGCGGGCGAAGCCGTTGACCAAGGATTTGCGGATGCGGTCGGTGACAAGTCCGATGGTGATCCGGCCAATCGATACGATCTCTCCGTTTTTGCCAAGGCTCCTGGCGCCAAAGAAAACCCCAAGGACGCGGAATCCAAAACTATTTACTCGGCCGACCATTTCCGGCGGCAAATCGCACTGAACAACCTCAAATCCATAAAGCAAACACGATGAACCGACTCGAAAAACTACGAAACGATCGGAAAGCCGCCTCGGCCAAATACAACAAGATTGTTGACGAAAATCCGGATGGTATTTCCGAAGAATTGAAGAAGCAACTGGACGCCATCCAGAAGGAAATCGACGCGCTTGACGCTGAAATCGAAATCCACCTTCAGAACAAGAAGAATCAGGAAGGCCAGCAAAAGTTGGATGAATCCTTGCGTCAGCCCGTGGGCAATCGCCACATTCCCGGACCGCCCGCGAACAACGGCCTTTCCGATGGCGAAGAGCGCGATCTGAAGGATTATCGGGTCATGAATGTGCTCATGGCCGCGATGGGGCGCGGCGACGTGAATGGGCTCGAGCGCGAAATGCATCAGGAAGCCTTGATCCAAGCCAAGGCCGATCAAGTCGACTATGGCGCGGGATCGCTCGTGATCCCCAATGTGGTCTTGCAGCATGGCTCGCGGTATTTCCGCAATGACATGACCACGTCCGATGGGGCCGGCGGCGAGCGCATCGCGACCGAACTGCGCCCCATCATCGACGTGTTGCTTGATTCGCTCAACCTTCGGGCCCTTGGAGCCAACGTGCTGACCGGGTTGCGCGGCGATGTCGATTTCCCGGTGATGACCGCCGGCAGCGAGCCGACGGAAAAATCCGAAACTGGCGCGGCCGACGAAATCACCCCGACCACCAGCAAAAAGAGCATTTCCCCGAAACGCTTGCCCGGTTACATCGAAGTGACGGAGAAATTGCTGCGTCAGGACGCCTATTCCATCGAGGCGTGGATTCGTAACCACCTCGGCGAACTGGTCGCCCTGCGCATGGAGCGCATGGCCATCAATGGTTCCGGTTCCAGCGAACAGCCTACGGGTGTCTTGAATGCGTCCGGCCTCACGCTGGTCTCTCACGGCACCGACGGCGGCGCGCCGGCCCGGACCACGGTGACCCGACTGCCTGGCAACGTCGATGTTGCCAACGCCCTGATGGGATCGCTTGGTTACTTCACCAACGGCAAGGTCGAAACCACCCTGAAGGAAACCAAAGTGGACGCCGGTTCCGGTCAATTCGTCTGGCCTGAAGGATCTTCCACGCTGAACGGCTACCGGACGGCGACTTCCAACGTGGTGCCTTCCAACTTGACCAAGGGCGCCGGAACGAGCCTCTCGGCCATGATCTTTGGCAACTGGCGCGATCTCATCATCGGTCAGTGGGGAGGCATCGAAATCGTGCCAAACCCATACCTCAAGATGGATCAGGGCATCACTCAGGTGCACATCGCTGCGTTTTACGACGTATTGGTGTCCCGCGTCGCATCGTTCGCCGCCGCGAAGGACCTTGTCACGGTTATCTAACCGAACTCACCAAATTAAGACAAATTTTACACATTATGAGCAAACAAGCAGAACAAGTTGCGTATCTCACGCGGGATTGTGTGATCAAACCCGGCAAGCACGGATTCAAAGGCGATAAGATCGAAAGGGACATCGTCGGAGGGCAAGTTTGGGAAGATCTCGCCCTTGCGGGCGCGCTGTCCAAAAATCCGCCTGAAACCAAGTCCCAGTCCAAAAAGGAAACCAAGTCGAAGTGAACATTCGCTGGGTCAATCTTGAACGCACTTCAGCGCCCGGGGCGGAACCTGTGACCGCCTCGGAGCTGAAGACGTTCTTGCGCGTGACTCATACGGACCATGACTCGCTGATTGCTGCCCTTGGCGCCGCGGCAAGGGAGCTAATCGAGGAATGGACACGCCGAAGCCTGATCACGCAGACCTGGAAGGTTTCCTTGAAAAACGACCTGACGGCGGGGGAGATTTATCGGCTCCCTCGCCCAAAGGTCATCTCAATCACCTCGGTCGATTATGTCGACATCGATGGAGTTCTCCAAACCGGATACGCGACGAGCAACTATCATGTGGTCGCCGGCGAGGACGGCGGGATCTGGTTTGAAGATATTCCAGACACGGATACCGTTCCGGAGCCGATCCGAATCACATACACCGCCGGATATGGATCCAACGCCTCGGACGTTCCGGAGGCATTAAAATCCGCGATCAAGATCTTGGTGAACGAATGGTATGCCAATCGATCACCTGAAGGCCAAATCCCTGACTGGATCAAGGCCATCATTCAAACTTTCAAAGTCCCAATGGCATGAAAAATTTCATCTTCATTTTAATCATCCCGACTTTGATCGGTTGCTCCACCGTTGACGGATGGATCACGGACAAGACGCCCGACAACCCCGAGCTTGCAGAGCAGCACAAGAACGCTGAACCGGTCAATGACGGAACCGGTGACGTTTTGATCCCCAATCCAGTCAACCCGAATGAAATGATTCGGACCAACCTTCCGCCTGTGGTTTACAAGCACGAATTGAAACCGGAAGCGGCCGAGATTGTCCGGACTGGATCAAGCCTGTTGCCGTTCCCTGGGGCGCGCCTTGTGGGCGAGGGCATCGTTGGGCTTGGCCTGCTTTACACAAGCATTCGAAACCGCAAATGGAAGAAGGCGGCGATCTCTGGCGTTAGGGCTGCGGATCAGTTTAGACGCGCTCTGAAGAAAACGCCAAACGGTAAGAATTCGGATGACGAAATCAAGTCCGACCTCAAGTCGCAGCAAAGGGCTGACGGCACTTGGGACATGATTAACACCATCATCAACAACTTTTTGAAATGAACCCCGGCGACCTGGACACCAAAATCGTGATTCAGACTCCTTCGCGCACACCAAATGCCATGGGTGCGCAGGATGAATCATGGTCCACGGTCGCCACCGAATGGGCGGCAAAGAAGCACCTGCGCGGCCAAGAATACGAGCAAGCCCAGCAAATCGCATCGGAGACCGAAACAAAATTCACCATTTGGTTCAACTCCAATACGAGCGGGATTGCGCCCAAGGACAAGGTCGTCGAGGGCTCCACTGAATACGACATCCTAGCCGTTCTACCCATCCCGGGAGGACGACCGGAGAAGATCGAACTTTTGACCAAAAGAAGGAGCTCCGATGCCTAAGATCGAGACGACATTCAAGGGATTTGGCCAGGTCGCGAACAATCTCAACGCCATTGCCGGCAAGATTGAGCGCGGCGGCATGAGGATCGCTTTAACGAAGGCTTCCAAGCCCATGCTCAAAGCTGCCAAACAGGAAGCCCGAAAGGATGAGCGGACCGGCACGCTTCGGAAATCGCTTCGGAGAAAGGTGAAGACCAACCGGAACGGAAGCGTCGCGGTATTTATTGGGCCCGATCGCCGAGTGACTGCCGAAGTGGATGGCAAAACTCACATTCCCGCCAATATTGCCCACTTGAAGGAATTTGGGTTTACCCACACAAGCGGTAAAGCGGTCTCCGGATCGCACTTCCTTGAAACCGCCTTCGAGGCGACCAAGGACGAAGCGATCACCATCTACGCCAAGGAAATCAAGGGAGCCGTTCAGACTTCGGCGAACCGGCTCAAAAAGAAAGGAGTCATCTGATGCCTTCGAGCCTGACCAATGCCGTCAAAGACATTCGAACGCTCGTCGTTAACGCGGTGACAAGCGAAGGCAATGTCGGAAGCAAAGTTTTCCTTCACGGCGAGGTAAAGGACGATCCGGTCTTTCCTTATATCGTGCTCGATAACGAGGGGGACGACGATCGCGAGTATCGAACCCACGACGGCAATCAGAATGCGGAGGATCTTGAGTTCTCCATCCACATCCACACTCGAGGGCGAGTTCAGGGCATTGCGCTTCGTGATCTGGTCATCACGGCGCTCTCAGGGTATTCGGGAGTCACCGGAGACACGACTTTTGGTCACATAGCCCGCAGTGGCGGAACCCACTTTTACAATGAACAACTGAAATCCAACGAAGAGATCATCGATTTCACAGCACTATTAACGAACAACTGAGGAACCTATCATGCCAGAAAAAATCGCAACATTTGGAGCTAAGCTCTACAAAACCACCATTGCCGCTGCCAACGAGATCGCCAGCGTCATTTCCGTGGGGGGAATCGACATCAGTCGAGCGGTGATCGACAGCTCAACGCACGATGACACCGTCAAAACCAAGCTTGCCGGGATCTGGGATTCTGGAGACCTGACAGTTCGAATCGCCTTTGATCCGCAGGACACTAATCACATTATGCTTTACGTGACGGACACCGCCGCCAGCACGCCAAACACCGCGATCCCGACTTGGATTGTGACGGTGAAATCCAAAGCGGATGGCACCAAGAAGATGTCATTCCTCTTCACCGGATTCATCAAAAACTTCAAAATTGATGAATTTCCTACCGAAGGAATGATGACCGCCGAACTTGTCTTCGAGATCTCTGGGGGAATTACAATCGCCCCCGATAACACCAATGACCCCGACGCTTAATCCATGAATGACCCAATCAACATGCTCTTCACCTTTGGGGCGCTCAAGGAAATCAAGAATGTCCTCGGCATCGATCTCATGGGTGAAGACGGGGAGGCGAAGGAGGCGGAAATCAAGCCGCAAAACCTGCAGCGGATCGCGCAAGCCGGGATTCGCTGGGCGGCTCCTGGGATCGATGACGAAAAGGCCAAGGAGCTCTCGCAATACGTGACGATTCCGCAGGTCGTCAAGGCTTTGAAGGAGTCGGCCGCATCACCTGACGCGGATGAGTGAGAGACTTCATCGTCTTACAAGCGCGGGCGGCGCGAGAGTTTGGAGTCCCTTGGGAGGCCTTCGACACTCTCACGCCGGCCGAATTGGAAGTCATCGCCCAGGACTACAGAAAGTCTTGGATAGCTGAGCAAAAGCTCAACGATGCACGAACAGCCCTGATAGCCGCCGCAGTCTATCGGTGCCATGGAGGCAAATTGAAGGAATCAGACCTCATGCCCGAATATGGAACCAGAACAGAAGCGACCATTGAACCGGACGATGTCATACGAGCCAAGCTGCTCATGTGGGCGTCCATCATAAATTCGTAGTATGGCAGTCAACATCGGCACAGTTTTCATGGACCTTCGGGCCGCGTCGACGAACCTGAAAAAGGACATCGACAAGGCCATGGGGAGGACCGGTAAGCAGCTCAAGCAGGCTGGGAAGGATATTTCCCGACTCATGACGGCTTCACTTGCTGTCGCCTCGGCCTCAATCGTTGCCGCCACCCAGAAAGGACTCACTGCAGTTGATAACCTGGCCAAGACATCCGATCGGCTCGGGATTGCCACAGAAAGTTTGCAGGCCTTTCGTCATGCCGCCGATCTGAGTGGATCCTCGGCTGAAGTGTTGGATATGGGGCTCCAGCGGATGACGCGCCGCATAGCGGAGGCGGCACAAGGGACAGGGGAGGCACGCAATGCGATCCGCGAGCTTGGTCTGGAAGCGAGTCGACTGAACACACTGGGAACCGAAGAGCAGTTTCTGGCCATCGCGGATGCAATGAAGGAAGTGGAGAACGCCTCCGATCGCGTCCGGTTGACTCAAAAGCTGTTCGATTCAGAGGGGGTGCGTTTGCTCAATACCCTTGAAATGGGGCGTGAAGGACTGGAAGCGTCCCGAAAAGAACTCGATCAACTGGGCGTGTCCATCTCCCGCATCGATGCGATCAAAGTGGAGCGGGCAAACGATGCGATGACCAAGCTTGGTCAGGCATTCAAGGGGATCTCCAATCGGTTGGCTGTAGAATTGGCCCCGCTGATTGAACTCGCCTCAAATCGGCTCCTGGATATGGCCAAGTCCGGAGATTTGGTGGGTGAAGCTGTCAAGAGTTCAATGAATTTCATCGCTGGGATTGGGGCGGGCATTCAAAACGCATTTCATGCCATCCAGATTGGAGCAAACGCGGTGGGGGCGGCGATTTCTGCGGTGGGATTCACTTTCGCGAGCGTCATCGAAGGAGCCCGCAAGCTTTTGAATGGGTTCCAAGGAGTCGCGAAGGTTGCTTTTGAAAATTTCGACACATTTGCAAGGGTAGCCTTCAATGGAGCCAAGGTTTACCTGATCGATTTCGTTCAGGAGGCAACTACCCGTCTGCGTCAGTTCCAAGAAACGTTTGCAAGCCTTGGCAAAGCGCTGTCAGTTGTCCCGGGCTTGCAGGGGGTCAGTGGAATGTTCACCGCATTCAATGCTTCGGCTGATGAATTCAGCGGACGCTTGCAGGACTCGCGAGCTGCTGCTCAACGCGAGATTTCCGGACTTGTGGGGGATGTGGAAGGAGCGGCAGCGAAGATCGATGAGGCTTGGTCCAGGGCTATGAGCGATCAAACCGAGGGATCGATCGCCATGGTGCGCGACACTTTCGGGGAGATGTTCAAAGAGGTGACCGCCAAGCTTGAAAATCTGTCCGAAAAAGGCTTCCCGGGATTGAAGTTGATTGAGAGCATTCAAGGGCTTCAAGGGGATGTGGATTCCGCAATCACCGACCTTGAGAAACGGATCAAAGACAGGTCGCTTGAAATCCCCCCGATCGAAATTCCTCTTCAGTATTCATTGGACGAGTCCATCAAAGACATCCAGGACGCGCCGACTCAGGCCTTGAGCGCTTTTCGCCGGCAATTCGAAGTCCTTTCGATCCAGCTCAAAGAAAACGTTATCGGATTGGATGAGTTCACCGCTGGCGTTGACCGCATGAAAGCAATGGTTGGCGAGGCGCAGCAAGTGTTCAATGCCACTCGCACCAACGCCGAAATGTATCAGACGGAAATTGACCGTCTGATCCGCCTCAACGAATCCGGAGTTATCACTCAGGACACTTTTAACCGGGCGATCGCGAACACCGCCCGGGAATTTGATCTCACTGAAAAGCCGGTTCGAAGTATCACTATTGCCACGGATCGATACACGGCAACCGTTGCCAAGCTGCGGGAGCAACTCAAATCCGGAGCGATCGATCAGGAGGAATTTCGAAAATCGCTCGAGAACATCGGCGAGGATTATCAAAAGGAAATCGACAAGATCAATTCCCAGATCCAGACCGTCCAGGAGCAATGGTATGCCGTGAACAGGAACATCGAAAGCTCGATCGATGATTTGGTCGAGAATGGCAAATTCAGTTTCAAGGGGTTGGTTGATTCCATCATCAAGGATCTCGCCAAGATTCAGCTTCGAAAGATGTTGATTGGCGACGGACTCGGTATGGGGGGCGGCGGCGGACTGCTTGGCGGGATTTTCAAAGCCATCAAGAGCATTCTGCCTGGATTTGCCTCCGGAGGCCGGCCAAATGTTGGTGAGCCGATCATTGTTGGTGAAAAAGGACCAGAAATTATGGTCCCAGACTTCAAGGGGACGATCTTCTCGCATGATCAATCCAAACGGTTCATGGCAAAGATGGAATCTCCGGCCGTCCAGATGCCGGCATCTTCCAGCGCGCGCCAAACCAAGGTCATTGAAAAGGCGGTGAGCGAACAAAAGCTGACCCAAGTTCACCTTCACCAGACCAACAACATTGAATCCGGAGTCCAGGCGCCGCAGGTCGCCGAAATGCTCAACGAGCATGGCAAGGAACTCATCACCAATTTCATCGACCTCGTTCAGCGGGGCGGAACCGTCACTCAAGTTTTCCAATCGTAAATCATAGAAAGGACCATCACACATGAAGCCAACCGTCTTGAACTTGCTCCCGGCCCTGAAATACCTCGACTCCAATGAAGGAGGCCAGGCAGATCTCCAAATCGCCCTGTACCACGGCCGAGAATCGCAATTCACCTTGCAAGCCATCAATGAAGCCGGTTCCTCCCCGACATTGGATGTGAAACTCCAAGAGGGCGACATCGCTCGAGGGGAATCCTATCTTGTGGCGGGAGCGGTTGACGCCGAACTGCGCGAAGGGGCTACCACGAATGTGAAGCTTGCCGCCAGTTTCACGAAGTCCGGAGCCGCCTCCATCAAAAAGGTGACTCTCGCGCTCAAGAAGGCAAGCGGCATCGCGGCGGGTAAGAAGCTCACCGCGAAAATCGAAGCAGATTCCAGCGGTCCGGCCGGCACCGCCCTCGCCACGTCAAACACCGTCGACATCGATTCGGAGGTGACGACTTCATACACTTGGGTGACCTTCACATTCGCCACCCCTGTCGACCTTTCCGATGCCACGGTTTATTGGCTCGTTTTGGAAGGTGATTACACCGCCGACGCGGATGCCAATGTCATGTGGCGCACCAATAGCGGACTTTCCAGCGGCGGCAACTCAGCCAGTCATGACAATACTTCGTGGTCTCTGGACGCCGACGATTCTCGGGAATTCTACACCGAGGAAATCGCGTTCACGGACGTCTCCGGAGGCGCGTTCACTCAGGTGACCGACGCGGCCGCTGCGTTTCAATCGCTGACTCTCAGCGTGGAGGCTCTAAAGGAATACGTGCGCCCTCACGTCACCATCACAGGAACCAGCACGCCGGCCTTTTTCGCGGGTGTCACCGTTGCGGTGGAAGGAACGAAGTAAAGAGGAACTCATGAGCCAGGACGAAGTCAACAAGCTCATCATCCAAATCCAAGGCATTGAAAAAACCTTGCAGGACGTACTCGCGGCTCTGCAAGGGAACGGACTTGGCGCGGAAGGAATGTTGCAGCAGGTGCAGCGCCTCGATGAACGTCTTGACGTCCTGGAATCAGATCTCAAAAGCCTGAAAACTGACCGCACCAGCATCAAAGGATGGATTGCCGGATTGTCGGCTGCAGGAGGCTTGGGCGGAATTCTCGGTTCTTTTTTTGGCTGATCATGGCAATCACCTATCCATTGAATTTTCCGACCTCCGGAGGAATCAGCGAAATAACCTGGAAGAAAGAATCCAGCGTGAGTTCCAGCGAATCGCCATTTTCCAAGAACTTGAAGGTTTACGACTGGGGCGGCAAACGTCTCGAGGCGACCATCAAAATCGCACCCATGCGCGTGGCTCAGGCCAAAACTTGGGAGGCGTGGTTTATGGCTTTGAATGGATTGGAAGGAACCTTTTGGTTGACGCCATCACTGGACAGCGCGCCCAGCGGTGGAGCTGGAGGAACGCCATTGGTAAATGGCGCAAGCCAGACCGGCCAAAGCTTGGTGACTGATGGATGGGATCCCAGCGAGACCGGCATCCTTAAAGCGGGGGATTGGTTCCAGTTGGGGAATCACCTTTACCGAGTTCTGCAGGATGCAAACAGCGACGTCGGGGGAAACGCAACCTTTGATATTTGGCCCGGGCTCCGCAGTTCCCCTGGGGACGATGACCCTTTAACCATTTCCGGCCCGAAGGGGATTTTTCGAGTTATCGAGATGCCGTCACTCAAATACGACCGAAACCAGCTTTGCGCGGGATTTCAATTTGACGCGATCGAGGCCATATGAGCGAGCGAGATCTACATGCTGATGTCGTAACGGAGGTGCAACAGCAGGTTGTGCGTCCGGCTTGTTTGGCTGAGATGGCGTTTCCTACGGGAACCGTCCGAATATGGACAGGGCAAGGTGAGATTTCTTGGAACAGCCAGACTTGGACCGGGACAGGGAAATTCGTGTCATTCTCAGCATTTTCCGAACAAACCGACGGAAGCGCTAATGGGGTGAAGATCACTTTTTCGGGGGTTGATTCAGATCTGATCAGCGACGCTGTGGAGGATGCATTTCAAGGTGATAATGTCAGTATTTGGATCGCTTTTCTTAACAGTTCAGGAGCGATCGTTGGAACACCTTTCAAATTCTTTGGCGGACTTATGGACACCGGAGAAATCCGCGACGACGGACAAAAGGCTTCAATCATTATCAATGCGGAATCAAGACTGATCGATCAACTCAGGCCCATACAACACAGATACACCGACCAAGATCAACAAAAGCTTTATGCCGGAGACAAAGGATTCGAATTCATCTCGACCATCCCAGACAGGCAATTCCTTTGGCGTTCGTAAACGTTCCGAAGGCTGGGAGACTCGATTGAATGCCATCATTGAGGGCAAACGCAACACTCCGCTCAAGTGCGGGCAGCTTGATTGCATGACTTTTGCTTCGGAAGTTATCGGGGCGCTAGGTATCGATGTGGACGTCATCAAGCCTTGGCGAGGCAAATACAAAAATGCTTCTGATGCGGCGAAGATCATAAAGGACAACGGCGGCATGAAAAAGTTCACCCTCGGAATGTTCAAGGAGTTCCCCCAAATAAGCCTGCATTCCGCTAAGCGAGGCGACGTTGTTTTACTCCAGGTGAATAAGAATCAATTCATGGGGGTATGCGTCGGATCGGAAGCGGCCGTCATCGGATCCAAAGGGATCGAATTGGTTTCAATCTATAAGCACGGTCAAATCGTTTGGGGTATTGGCCACAAATAGAGTATGGGAGGCTTTTTTAGCAAATTATTGAAGATCCTCGGCGGGGCTCTACTGCTCACCGTGCCGTTTGTTGGCCCAATGATCGGTCCTTGGACTTTAGGTATTGGGTCAGCATTTTTTGTCGGGGGAACCGTCGCTTCTGCGGTTCACAATTACAACCAGGCCAAAAAGGCTAGGGCCGCTGCATTGAGCGATGCTCAGTCTCAGATTGTAATGATCAGGCAGGCTATCGTTCCGCGGCGCGTGGTTTATGGCCGAACGCGGATCGGCGGCATTTGGGCATATATCGACAACTCATCCGACAACAAATTCCTTTACCTCGTGCTGGTGCTTTGCGACGGGCCGATCAAAGCAATCCCTGAGATTTACTTCGACGATCAACTTGTCGGTCTCGATGAGAATGACGAAGGAACGGGCAAATGGGCCGGCAAAGTTCGCATCAGAAAGCATCTTGGATCCGCAAGCCAAACTGCAGACTCTGACCTCGTCAATGATTCCGATGAATGGACCTCGGCGCACACGTTGAAAGGGGTCGCTTACTTGTCGATCCGTCTTCAGCACGATCCGAATATTTTTCCCAACGGACTGCCCAACGTGTCGGCCGTGGTAGAGGGGCGCAATGACGTTGTCGACGGTCGAGCCGACTCCACGGGATACACCACCAATCCAGCCCTCTGTTTGGCGCATTACCTCAGCCAGGCGACCATCGGCCCCAACGTTGATTGGACCAATGAAATTGATCATGACGCTTTTGATGCGGCTGCGAATGTTTGCGACGAGCAAGTTGCGCTTGAAGCGACGGATACGTTCACGACGCAGTATGCCACCGACGCCAACAAGATCACGCCAGCCACCCCGCCGCACGGATTGTTCAACTCGCAGATTCTCAGATTCGGGACGGATGGAACCCTTCCGGCAGGCCTGAACACCGGGACGGATTACTATGTCGTCAATGCGACAAAGGACGCGTTCGAGGTTTCGCTGACATTGGACGGTGATCCGGTCACCATCACCAATGACGGAACAGGGCAGCACGCCTACACCGCGAAGGAACTGCGATACACGTTCAACGGCGTGGTGAACCTCGACAAAAGCCCCGAGGAAATCATGCGACAATTCAAGGATTCGTTCGCGGGTGTGGTTTGTTACATCGGCGGGAAGTGGGCGATGTATGCCGGCGCCTACCAAACGCCAACATTCACGGTCACCGAAGACATCCTTTCCGGCCCGATCAGCTTCAAGCCGCGCCGATCCAAGCGGGATCGATACAATTACGTGAAGGGGTTTTTCATGAACCACTTGAACCGGTGGAATCCCGCTGATTATCCGCCCGTGACGAACTCTGCGTATGAAACGGCTGACGGCGAAGAGTTGATTATTGGTTTGGATCTCCCGGCGACCAGCACTCCGCAAATGGCGCAGCGAATCGCCAAAATTGCACTGGAGCAGGGGAGAATGGAACGATCGCTCGAGCTGCGCTGCAACATCGAGGCTTTGAGGGCTCAGGCAGGTCGAACGGTGAAAGTAGATTTGCCGCGTTACCATATCGACAACCAGACCTATCGTGTGGATGGGTGGATGCTTGAGCCGAACAAAGGAAATCTCGATGTGGTCCTCAATCTCACCGAGGAAGCCAGCAGCGTTTACGATTGGACCAGCGGAAGCGATGAGCAGTCTTGGACAATCCCTGACGAACCGGAACTTGCGGACGGGTCAGTCGATGCGCCATCGAATTTTGCGGCAACACCAGTCTCCGGAGGCCGCGCCCTTGGGGGCATGGAGGTGACTTGGGATCAAACGACTGATCAATTTGTCATCGTCGGCGGATCGATTTTAATACAGTGGAAAAAGACCAGTGACAGCGAATTTGAAACGTCCGCGACGCTTACGGGCGATTCCATCAATTACATCATCGCGGAATTGGTGCCATCGACGAGCTATGACTTCCGCATCGCATTCAAGTCATCCACCGGCGCCCAAAGTGATTGGGTGACAGCCACTGAAACAACCGTGGCGTCAAGCTCGTCAGCCTATAACTACCGGCACACGCAAGCGGTTCCATCAACGACGTGGACCATCAATCACAATCTCGGCTATGAGCCGGGAGACATTCGCGTTTACAACTCAGCCAACAAGCCCGTTTTTGGTTACATTCAAAAGGGCGACACAACAACCACGACGCTCGAATTCAATTCCGCAATCTCGGGCGTTGCATTTCTGTCCTGACCTATGCCAGTAACACCAGTTCAAACCGATTTAGATTTCGAGCAAGCGTCGAAGATCATGAACGTGATGTTCGACCCGGTATCGAGTGATCCCGTCTCTCCTGTTACGTCCCAGCATTGGCACAATACGACTACGAAACGCACCAAAGGATATGACGGGACAGACATCTTCACGCTGCTCCGCCAGGATGGAGATGAAACCATCACTGGAATTTTTACCTACAATCCGGCTTCCGGATCAGTTCCATTTGGAGTCCATTCCAGCAAGAATGGTGTCGTTTCAAATCTTAATGCCGATCGCACCGACGGATACCATGCCGCCGAGGCCGCGACAGCTTCAACATTGGCCACTCGCGACGCTTCGGGGTCACTTACCGTCGCCACGCCGACAAGTGACAACCACGCCGCGACAAAAGCTTACGTGGACGGAATCGCCGCGGGGCAGGATTGGAAGGATTCCGTGCTGGCTGCGACGACCGCCGACATCGCGTTAAGCGGGGAGCAGACCATTGACGGCGTGTCCGTGACTGACGGGGACCGAGTTCTCGTCAAAGATCAGAGCACGGGATCAGAGAACGGAATCTATGTTTGCTCAACAGGAGCTTGGAGCCGGTCGGTTGACGCTGATGAAAATGCGGAGGTCACGAGTGGCCTGACCACGTTTGTTGAGGAAGGGACCGCGAACGCTGGCAGCGGTTACACGCTGACGACCACAGGGGTAATCATCGTTGGGACTACGGATTTGACCTTTGCTCGCTCGTCCGGCTCGACCGCTTACACCGCCGGAAACGGGATGGCGAAAAGCGGGACGACATTCCACTTTGCGCAATCGGCATCCTATACCGTCGGCGCGTTGCCTTACGCTTCTGGAGCCTCATCCATCGGCATGCTGGCGGCGGTTGCTTCCGGCAAGGTTCTTAAATCCAATGGGACCGCAACCGCTCCGCTTTGGGCTGAGCTTGATCTCACGGCAGACGTGACTGGAGTCCTGCCGACGGCGAACGGCGGCACAGGGACGGACACGCAGTTCACCCAGGGGTCCGTAATATTCGCTGGTGCCTCTGGCGATTATACTCAAGATAATTCAGGGCTGTTTTTTAACACCAGTTTAAACCGTTTGGGTGTGGGTAAATCAAGCCCAAACGCAGAATTGCACGTTGTCGGATCATCAATAATAACCAACTCTATTATAGTTGGTGCAAATGTTACGCCTGTTGCAAAGGTTGACGCAACGGGGCCGTCCGGTGGTTCAGGGCAGGGGGGGTCAGACGGGCTCGGCGGCGTTCGAGTAAGGTTTCTTTCCGGTTACGGAGCATCGCTAGACACTTGGGATTCTGGAAAACCTAGATGGGGTATAACGCAGTGGTCTGGGCATACACCGACTGTAGTTTTAGAGGGTGTTTACAATTCGAATCAAGTTCGAATCAATCACGCAATCTTAGCCGCTTCACTTGCCAGTTCATCCAGTAATTCCGTAGTCACAGAAAACTCAGGGGTGCTTGAGAAACGAACTATTTCATCGACTGTGTGGGACGGATCTTTTACAGAGGGTTCAGTTCCGTTTGCGGGTTCCGATGGGAATTTAACAGAAGACAATTCTAACCTGTTTTGGGATGACAGTAATAATCGGCTTTGCGTTGGGACAGACAGCGGGTCACACACCTTAACTGTGAATGGCACGGCTTATATTTCCGGCAATGTTTTATTCGGCGACACCACATCCATTGTTACGAATTTTGAGGTTTACGACAATACTTACGGGAGCCGAACCAGGATACACATGGACGGCAGCAATGGTGGGGTCACAGCGTTGGGAAGTAATGCGGCAATCATAAAAATCCATGGCGGCAACGACACGACAGGGCAGGATTGCGGAATTGTTTTCAAAAATGAACAATCCAATCGAGATTGGGCCGTTTTCCAAGACGCTGGAGATGGCGGTTTAAAAATCGCTCACGAATCGGACAGTCCGTTTTTTGAGATAAGCCAAAACGGCGAAATATCTATCACAAGCACCACGCTTATTGACAACCTCAACGCGGACATGGTTGATGGCCTGGAAGCCTCCGAGCTTTTGGATCTTGGAAACAGCACAGGCGATAGCGATGACGTGACCGAAGGCGTCACGAATCTGTTTTTTACCAACGCGAGAGCGCAAGGATCGATCAGCTCCGCAGACAGCGCGGAAATCGCTTACAGCTCCGGCGTGCTTGGTCTTGGAACCGAAGCAGGAAGAGTGAAGAGCGGCACTATTGGGGACGACTCCAGCACATCATTAACGTTCACGCATTCGCTTGGGACTCGCGATGTGATCGTGCAGGTTTACCGAACCGACTCACCATATGACACCGTTTTGTGCGGTGTGTCCCGGAACTCGACGAGTCAGGTCACGCTTGATTTCAACACAGCCCCAAGCTTCAACGAATACACGGTCGTTGTGACTGCCGCAAACGGATAAGAAATGCTATGGGATTGGATGTTTTAATTGATCTGGATCACATTTACACCAAGAGCGAAGTCTCAACGCTGCTTGCTGGTAAGTCAGACGTTTCGCACACGCATGATCTTTCTGAAATTACTGATGCCGGAACTGCCGCTTCGCATGATGTCCCCAGCTCCGGAGACGCTGCGAGCGGGGAGGTTGTCAAAGGGGATGACTCCAGATTGACGGATCCCAGGACACCGACGACGCATTATCATGATGACCGCTACTACACTGAGAGCGAAACGGATTCTTTGCTCGCTGGTAAGGCTTCGAGTTCTCACACGCACACGCTTTCGGATGTAACGGACGCAGGAACTGCCGCCGCCCTCGATGTTCCATCAAGCGGCGACGCGGCAAGCGATGAAGTCGTTAAGGGTAATGACTCCAGATTAACCGATCCCAGGGCGCCGACGACGCATTATCATGATGACCGCTACTATCGGGAGTCTGAGATGGATCTCCTATTGGCTGACAAGGCGGATGATGATCATGATCACGATGAGTTTGTCCCGATTGGCGGTATCATTTTTTACGACACGGGAATCAGCGGCGCGAGCTATCCTTCAGGGACCTGGGCAAAGTGCGAAGGGGGAAGCCTGCCAGATTTGACTGATAAGTTTCTGCTTCCGTCAACTACAGCCGGCAGCACGAGCACCACGCAAAATCATACGCACACCATTTCTTACACGAATCACCAGGTTTCACCGTGTGGGGGAGGGGGCGGCACTACAGTCAGTAAAATCACCAATGCAAATACGGGAAGCTCATCCCACATGCCGCCGTATCACAAGTTGTTGACGCTTGCACGACATGCCTAAAGTTGCAGTCATAATTCCGACAGGGGGACAAGTCCGACCGGAGACAGCCGAGGCAGTGATGGCCTTGAGTGCAGATGCAAAGCTCGTCCAAAAATGCGAGCCGATTCATGATAACGAGGACCACTTTGTCCGGCTTGCTCGCAACTCCACGCACACGCGGAATAAAGCTCGCGGAGAGCTTTTGAAAAAAGATTTCACGCATTTCTTATGGATCGATTCTGACGTTGTCCCGCCACCGGACACGGTTGAACAACTTCTGAAGATGGGGACGGACGCCGCCGGTGGATGGTATCCGATTCGGTCCGGCCAAACCATCCTCCCAGATCGATGGGTTGCCGGAACCTTCAACGAAGAGGGCGAATTCTCGAACTATCATTTTCCGTGGGTCATCAAAGAAGGAGATCCGGACACGCATCCTTTGGGCGATATGGTCATGGATATTCGTACGAAAAAATTCCGTCGCGAACCGACGATCAGTCATCTGGCTCCGCTTGGTTGTCTGATGCTCTCCCGGGAAGTCATGGAATTACTGGAATTCCAGGATGGAACCGATCAATCGTGCCGGATTTACGGATTCGAAGGAACATGCATCCGGGGGCCCTGTCTGCAATTTGGCCTTCAGATGCACGAGCTGGGAGTAATCACCCACATGAGTCCACGAGTTTTATGCGATCACATCCCGTGACCGCGGATTGAAAACCTATGAAAACTGCAAAGATCACCATTGAAAAGGCGTTGTTGCTCAGAAACGCAATCCATTCCATCAGCGAAATCGACCAGTCCACAAGGAAAGCGAAATTCGCGCTCCCGATCCGCTTCTCTTGGGCATGTTCCAGAACAGCGACCAAAATCAAGGAAGCGCTAGAGCCACTTCAGGAAAAAATCAACGAGATTTGGGGCGACTGGGAGCAGTCACTCAAAGCAGAGTTGCTCAAGAAAATCAAAGACTCGAAAGGAAAGGCCAAGGAAACCGCGCGCGAAGAGTTCAGGAAGGAGATTGAAACTCGGAACGATAAGTGGAGCGCCCTAGCCAAGGAGGAGATCGAAGTCGAAATCTTCACTCTCCCCAAACTACGGGAAAACGAGGTCGCCCAGCTCGATCAAGCTGGATTCACGCCCAACGACCTGGAAATTTTCATCGATCTCATGGATTTGAGCCTCGAAGAGGCAGTCTGAAACAACGCCATAATCCAGCAGCCAGCGCCGCCACCTCCTCCGCGAGGTGGCGGCGTTCGGTTTTTCCGGTTGGGCATCCAAAAAACCCGGTTGGGCATAGGTTGGTCCCCAGATTTGCATGCTCAGTGATCCGATTTTGCATACCGCTGGCAAACCTCCATTCCGGGCCGCTCTATTAGGACTCCGAATCATGGCGACGAGACGACACCGTTTTTTAAAGGTTTCCACAACATGTTCCAACGTATCAGTTACAACAAAGGCAACCTACCCCGACCGGGAAGGAACCGCGCTTTATGCTTGAATTCTGTATAAACCCAACAAGATGAATTGAAACCAATACAAATAATTCACCTGAAATCGCTTACCATATTTCTATGCCATGTTACTGCTTAAAATGACTCGGTGCGACGTGTTGCGAAAAACACCAAAAAAGTTGACACCGAGATGCCACCAAATATGATGGATTCATGACCACGATTCGCCAAGTCACCAAGCACGGCAGGATCAAGTTTGAGCTCGATTTTGGCCGCATGGGGCCTCATAAGCGCGTTCGACGCTACTTTGACACCAAAGCTCAAGCAAACACTCGCAGAGCCGAAATCGAAGACGAACGCCGGGCGCTGGGTGATGCCTGGGCGGATCTTGAAAGCCGGCGCAAATGGGTGATTCTGGAATGCCTACGCGAAATGCATGATCAGGATGTCTCGATTGCCGATGTTTGGAAATTTTACCAGGAGCACCATGCCAAATTGGACACCAAGACGCTTGCCTCCGCGGTCGATGAATACCTCGAAGTGAAGGCGGAAGCTGGGCGTCGTCCCAAATACCTCGAAAATGCCACTTTATCGCTGCGCAGATTCCTTCAGGGACGAGAAAATCACAGTGTCGGGAAAATAGGGCCCAACGATGTCAGATCATTCATCCATGGGACAGGGGGGGCGGATTGGTCAAAGCAAACCTTCAAGAAGCGGCTGAACACGTTCTTTGCCTGGGCGGTGCGCCAAGGCTATGCGAATGAAAACCCGGTCGAAAAGCTGGAATCCATCCAGGTCAGCATGCCGGAGCCGGAGATTTTGAGCGTCGAGCAGTGCCGTCGACTCGTCATTGCCGCCCGGCAGATCGATCCGGATTATCTGGCCTATCTCGGGCTTGCCCTGTTTTTGGGGATCCGTCCCGATGAATGCCGGAGGCTTCCATGGAGCGCGATCGATCTGGAGGGAATGCGTGTCACGATTTCCGCGGATGTGGCGAAGACACGCGATCGCCGCATTGTTGAGATCAACGAACCTGCATTCCGGATTCTCTCAAAGGTGAAGCGCAAGCCGAATTTCACAACCAACTGGAAAAAACGCGCGCCGGCGGTGCGAAAGCTTGCAGGGATCAAGAATTGGCCAAATGACGTTTTGCGCCACACGGCGGCGACTCATTTCTACAACGCCTATGGGGTGAACAAGGCCACTGAACAGCTTGGGCATTCAGCGGATATAATGCTGCTGCATTATCGAAAGCTGGTGACCAAGGAGCAAACGGAGGAGTGGTTAGGGAACAAGTAAATATCCTTGTCCCGTATTATCCGAAAGCAATTAAAATACATGGAGAACGGAGTGGGGAAATTCATGAATCTCACCTTCACTTTCTTCTCCGTTGGTTTCGCTGCTTTTCGAGGCGACATGGGTCAATCGTTGTTGTTTGAAAGTTCCGTAGATGAATGCATGGGCTGAGAATAGAACAATTTCCGGAAAAATCAATTGCTCCCATCGGCTTTCAATTGCTTTTTGGGCGGCTTCTCACGCTGGCGGATGTCTTCCACCTGGCTTTCTTCCGGGCGGAGGCGGTTTGCTTCTTCTGCAGGACGATCTGGTTCTCGTTTGCTTGCTTTGAGGTCGGCCCATCTCCTGTAGAGGCAATCAATGATAAAGCCTTCGCGATCATTACCATAGTCTCCTCGCTTGGCGTGCTCTTTCCTTTCTGCCAATTGGACGGTGTACCAGTTGATACAGAGAGTGCTTCAGAAACCTGGGATTGCGTCACATTCTTGCGTGCGCACTCCATTCTGAATTTTGTAGGAGAAAATCTTAATTTATTTCTTGCCAAAAAGGAAACCTTAATTTACTTTCATCCCAACGTCACAACCGAACACCCAAGCACGCAAACACGCCACTTATTAAGATTATGGATGCCGGCGCCAAACCGATCGATGCGAGGATCAAGTATATCGGACACGAGCATCTGAGAGACTACCACGATCGGCTTGGAAAGGCGCTTGATGCATGCCAGGCATTGCTCAACTGGCCGGCTGATCAATACACCGACCATCCTTGCTCTACTGCGATCCGAGACACGCCGGTTTCGCAGTCCGCTCTCAAATTCATTTTTGAGGCTCGAAACGTTCTCTTGGGATTTTCGGGGACTTCTCATGATGAACAGGAATTCAAAACCAAGATGATGCGACTTTGATGAATACTTGCGAAACCAAGCCAACGGCATATGTAAGGACCGGGATTCCGAAGGTTTTTAACCGACCCCAAAACGTTCTTGAACTCAACTCAGCCTCCCACCGGTCCAAAGCCAGTCTTCCCTCCGTCGTTGGGCGAAAGGAGGAAATCAAAATGGAATCGTGCAGGTCGTCGTGTGTCCTCGGTGCGATTGACGCAGTAGCCAGACCGCTCTCAACCAGTTCGAGGGCCAACAAGTCGACCACAAAGGCGTGCTCTTCTCCTTTCTCATGCGGAATTCCGTTTTGCCAATCAAGAATCCATCATACTGAATCGTTGTAATATGAGTCGAAATGACACATCCAACCATTTCGTGAGTCTTTTTTCGGGTTGTGGGGGCTTTGATCTGGGCCTGATTGAAGAAGGTTTTGTTCCGCTACAAGCCTACGACCATTGCTCAGATGCAGTCGATCACTACAAGATGAATGTATGCCCAAGGGCCGAGAAGGCCGATCTCACAAAGACCGTTCCTAGATTTTCAAGAGCTCCCGGCATCGTCATTGCGGGGCCTCCGTGCCAGGGGTTTTCGACAGTGGGCAAAAGGGATTTGGCTGATAAGCGCAATCATTTGCTTCCGCTTGCCGGACGAATCGCATCCGAACTCAATCCAAAAGTCATTATTATCGAAAACGTTGCTGCGGCGGCATTCGGAAAGCATCGAAGGTATTGGGAGGAAATGGAAGAGCAGTTACGCTCTAAACGATATCGCACCCACACATTAAAGGCCAATGCCGCCGAAATAGGCCTTCCACAAACCCGCAGTCGACTTCTTCTTTTCGCTTGGCGAACTGGACGGGAGATTGACTTTCAGATTGAGAGCAAACCACAAGGTCGATTAGATGAAGTGTTGAACGGTGTCGAAAACGCCCCGAATCATGAACCCGAGCCACTAACATCCGGTTCACGAGATTACCGAATTGCCTGCCGTATTGGCCCCGGACAGAAACTCAGCAACGTTCGGGGAGGGCCTCGTTCAATCCACACATGGAATATCCCTGAGGTCTTCGGTAAAACGACTGCAGCAGAGTGTAAAATGTTGGAATTCATCATGCGCGTCAGGAGGCAGGAAAGAAGACGAGATTTTGGAGATGCCGACCCCGTTTCTGTGGCTCGACTAAGGAAGCAATTCAAGGGGCAAACCTGCTCTCTCTATAAATCGCTACTTCGCAAAGGTTACCTGCGCTATGTTGGTTCCAATTTGGATCTTTGTCATAGTTTCAACGGCAAATACCGCCGTTTCCAGTGGGATAACAAGTCTTGCACTGTCGACACGCGTTTTGGAGAAGCTCAACTTTTTCTCCATCCTAACGAGCATCGTCCTTTTACTGTGCGCGAAGCTGCCCGTATCCAAGGTTTTCCTGATGACTATTTCTTCGACTGTAACAAACGCACCGCTTTCCGGTTGATCGGCAACGCGGTCCCACCGCCGATGGGTCGCATGGTGGGCAATTTTTCCAGAAAGCTTCTCGAAAAATGAGTGCACGGGATCCAATATTAAAATTGGTCACAGACTGGCAAGAACAAATTCCTAATCAGGAGGAAAGTTTGCGTCTCAGCTTTATCTTGGAAAACTGAGGAGATCCACATATTTGGCTTTGTAACCGTTTTTTTTCAAATCAATAGAAACTTTTCAAGATTATGGATGCCTCTCAAAAACCCAAAACAGGACCTTACGACAGAATGGACAAAGGGATTCAAGGACTCGGCCAAATTATTGAGGGGGCAAGGCTTATCAGGTTTGCAGCCAACAGCGGCGGCGCCGTAACGGGAACAGATCTTCATTTGCTCGCCGAAGAAGTTCTTCAAAAGGTCACCTCTGTTGATTTTTCGCCATTTTCGAAACACAGACTTGATCCGGAACATGATTCTAAGAGTTCCAAAGGCCATAGCCTTTGCTTCGAGATTCCTCTGCGCTTTGAGCTGATTGTCCAAGGTGAAGTGTCACACTCATCCCAATTGCGTCATAAACCACATCCTTCACCCTGTGGTAGTAATCATTGAGATAAACACATTCCCCAACCCTCGGAATGCTCTTCATATCGATGCCTTTTTGTTCATAGATCCTGATACTGTCATCAACATCCTCTAGGAATTTTAGATTCAAATGCACTGTTTCCATTTAATCACCTTTCACTTATGAAGAAAGCCTCCCGCCGAAAACAAGACCGACGTCACATCATGTTCTATCCGGATGAATTCCAAAACATCCGAATCCTCGCCGCCCACGAAGGAAAGCTGCCCGGGCCTTTTGTGCGAGAGCACATGAGCCGCATCGTGAAGCGCAAAATCTCCAAACTGAAACAACCGGTGTAAGTGTACTCAAGCGAACACCAGAACACAACAAGAACCACTTATTAAGAAAATGCTATGGCTTCAGCAAACACAAACCCACTCGGCGGAGGGACGTGCAATCTCTCTGTCAATGTGCTCGAGGGCGAACGATCCATTCTGGGCAAGCTCGCCTTCCGTGAAGGTATCAGCACGGGGCAATTGGTCCGGCGCCTGATAGGCGAGGGGCTCACTGTGGAAGATCCGGAACTCGCAAGGCGTTACCGGGCAACCCGGCGCGAACGGCGTTTAAGGGGCTTTGGAATTTGCGTCATGGGCGCCTTGGTGCTGTGGCAATCGTTCGCCGCCGAGCTGAGCCCTCGCCGCGGCACATGGTTTCGCAAACCGGTCAATGTCGTGAGAAAGGATGAATCGGCATGATCAAGTACGCCAAAACCAAGGACATCGCCCAAATGATCGGGTGTTCCGAGTGGCAGGTCAGGAAGTTTACCCGGGAAGGAAAAATCAGCGGATTCAAGTTTGGAACCGAATGGCGTTATGACCCTGAGAAAGTCCAGCGTCAATTGGAACGCAATCACGCCGCAAGGACGCCATCCCTTTGAAACAAATCATCAAGTTTGATCCTCATGTTTATCATTTTACTCATCATCCTTCACGTCACGGCCTTTTTGACGGGAACGCTTAAAGGGCTCATGTGCGTAGAGCTGATCGCAATTTTGGCCTCCTGCGCCGCATCTGCATTTGCCAAAGCTCAATTGCCATCGATCGAGGCCGACGCCCTGAGATCTCCTGAAATTTTGCCTGAAGCCACCGGCAAACCCGGACCTGACTCCCAGAACCAGCGGGTCCACACGGCGGGGGAGCATCCGCTCTCCCGCCCACTTTCCAAGTCAATCCAATAGATCAATGCAAACAGAACTCATCCAAAAAACAGGAACGGTGCATGACAAAGGCGCATCGTTCGCTTTCGAAAAAGTCGGCAACGCTGATCTCCAAATCCACCTGAGCAAGCTTACCCGTGCAGACGGATCGGTCCGTTGGTATCGCGACTGCGAGCAGGGGCCGTTCGGTCGGGCATTCATGACGCAGCAGTCCATCGCTCGGCTCAAGCCCGAATGGCGCGGCATCGCGACCGCTTTGCTTGTCGAGTCGTATCGCCTTTTGGAATTCGTGGAATCAGGCGGTGACCATTGGGCCGCCCAGCTCACCGACGTCACCGGCAAAAAGGCTGGCACGAGCAGTGTCGGCCCAGCCACCAAGCCGGAAAAACCGAAGAAAACCCCCAAAGGAAAGGAAGCCAACGCGGAATCCCAGTAAAAGCAAATTGAGAGATACAACGAAAACCGGGGAGGGCACGACGCCTCCCCGGAACAAAAAAGCCCCGGGGCGAACCGGGGCGTGAAAGGAAAAAACGCAAGAAACGAATCTCCACAAATTATGAGCCAAACATCCACCAAAGAACGCCAAAGGTCAAGAGAAATGGCCATCGCACTAAAGGTTGATCGATTCGAGAAGGTCGCGATGCAAGCGCACGGACTCTACCTGCAGGCCAACGCGCCGGACGCGCCGCTGTCGAAAGCGATCTTGCTCGCGCAAGCAATGCAGGAATTTCGTCAGGCATTCGACGATCAAATCCTCGACGTCATCATGCCGATGATGAATCAGCCGTTTGGATTTCTCACGGACAAGGATCCAAAGAAACCCACAAAACGCAATCCGAATCCTCAGCCATATCCTCGGGAGGTGATTCGCGATTGCTGTATGCAGGCATGTTTGAAGGGCGTCCAATACGTCAACAACCAGTTCAACATCATAGCCGGCAATTGCTACATCACGCGAAACGGCTGGGAATACCTCATTAAGAAACTCCCGGGGTTCAAGTGGTGGAAGCCGGAGCAGGGCGTCCCCGTCAGCAAGAACGGGGGAATCATCGTGCCATGCTCGTGCTCCTGGAAGATCAACCAGACCGCCGGCGAACTTACCGCCGAGATCCCCGTGAAGACGGACGAATTCATCGGCGTCGACGGGATGTTGGGCAAAGCCGCTCGCAAATTCTACAAGCGCGTCTTTGAGGCGATGACTGGCGTGGTGGCCCACGAAGAACCCGAACCCAATAACGATGAAAACACTTTTGAAAACGAAGCCCCGCAAGGGGGCAAAGATCCCAAAGTCCCTGTGGAAGAATCCGATGTTCGTTCGGCAGGGAAAAAAGAAAATAATCAGGATTTGGAAAACCGAGATCAATCCGGATCAGGTGATGACTTATTCCATGAGCAGCGAGGGGATCACGATTCAGTTCAAAGACGGGGAGACGCTCGAGTTTCCCATGGCGCCTGAACAGGCTCATCGAGCAATCACATCACTCAACAATCAACTTTTAGGGAAAATCACATGCAAAGAAATACCGAATGCCAACAGCGGACACCTTCCCACGCCGGAAGAAATGAGACAATGCCCGAAACCACGCAACCGAATCAGGAAAGTTCGGGGAATGTCATGGTGGACTCGCCAGATATTCAGCCAGGAGGCGGCGGTTGCGTCTCATCTGGAGGGGTAGTTTCCAAATCGATTCATTGCGATGTTTTCGATGATCTCATCGAGGTTATTCACAGCACTGCCCGGGAAAAAGGTTTCTGGCCCGAAAACCGAACCCATTCAGAATGCATCGCCTTGATCCACTCCGAGGTATCTGAAGCGCTTGAGGCATTGCGTCACGGCAATCCTCCCGATGACAAGATCCCTCAATTTTCCGGCGCCGAAGCCGAACTGGCCGATACCATCATCCGCATTTTGGACATGGCCGGCGGGTTCCATCTTGATGTTGGCGGGGCTCTCGTCGCCAAGTTGGCATACAACCAAACTCGGCCATACAAGCACGGCAAGGAGTTTTGATTATGGGTCTTTCCGCACGATCCACATCCATGACCGGGTTCGAGCAAATGGAGATTTCCGGACTGCTCCGCGACGAGGGAATCAACCGCGCCGCCGCACATGCAGACCGGACCAGCCGCGGTTGGAGCGATCAAGCCTTCGCGTTTCTGGTCGACTTCCCTCGGAAAGAATTCATGGCCGAGGACGTGCGAGAATGGGCCGAGTCTCACGGACTCCCAAAACCTCCATCAGCACGCGCATGGGGCGCGATCATTGTAAGAGCGAGACGGGAAGGGGTCATCAGACCGTCTGGTTTCGCCAATGTCAAAAATCCACGGGCACACCGGACGCCGGCGCGTGTCTGGAAGAAAGTCGCATGAATCATGAGCGCATTACTTGAAACATTAAAACAACAGCGCAAAGGCGCATTCATTGAGGAACTGGAGGAAAAGTTTTCCGAGCTTGTCAATTCGGTTCATGACGTCAACAAGGCGGGAAAAATCACCATCACACTGAAGCTGAAACCCCTCAAGCCCGGCGTCGAATCTGACACCGTGACTCTTGAGGACGAAATCAACCTCACCACGCCGAAGCCCGACAAAAAGGCATCGGTTTTTTACGCGACGCCGAGCGGCACTTTAAGCCGCACTGATCCCAACCAAATGGAAATGAAACTCGATGTCATCAAGGATGACGAAAAGGAAGAAAGGAAAGAAGCAAATGGAAAATAACCAGATCGAATTCACCGCCGCCTTAGAGGCTGGAAAGCTGCTCGCTAAAGGCGAGGTCATCGAGATACAAGGCGTCCCTCATTACCTTGCGCCGGACGGAACGAAAGAAGACCTTGAGTGTTTGATGGAGTGCCCAACTCGTAACAGGGGCCACGAGTTGTTCAACCATCTTCCAAGCTTCATTGAGCGCACGAACAAGCTTAAAAGCGATTCGTCTATCATTAAGGCCAGCCCTGAAAGGACCGGGATCTTGAAGATAGAAACAAATCTCAATGCGACGACTTCAGATAACCCTCAGTGGGGAGACTGGAAGCTCTTTTGTCAGCTTGCGTTTCAACCGGAATGGAATGTTTGGGCGGGTGATTCTTTGAAATTGAACCAGGACGGTTTCATCGAATTCCTGCAAGAGCATGGCGACGATATTACCGAGCCAGACGGCGCTAGCCTCATCGAGTTGATCCAAGATCTCTCCGCGAGCGAAGGTAGCGAATGCCAATCTTTCAGCCGGTCGTTCGATAAAACTGGCCGGGTCACCTACAAGCAGAAAGTCACCGGATCAGATGGCGCGGAAATACCCGCCAAGCTCGCAATCAGGGTACCCATTTGGACTGAGGACGAGAAATACGAGGCAACTGTCTTGGTTCAAGCCAAGGTTCGCGACGCTCAACCGGTCTTCGTTCTGAAGGTCAAAAATCCTGAAAAGGTCGTCTTGCAGGCGACCAAGGACATCATCGAAAAGATCGCCAAGGAAACCGGTTTGCCGGTCTACAGGTAAAAGGCATTTACACGGCCATGAGTAGCGGAGTCATTCAGAGCAGGCCCTTCCTGCGCGAACCGTGAAGTAAACATGGGAAAGTCATGGCCAACATATGACGCGCTGAGACGACAGCTAGGGCTTGCAAGGATGGACGCATCCGCCCCGAAGAATCACTGCAAGGGAACAGGCGGAAGACTTTGAAGCGTGGCCCGCGTGGAGTCCAAGACCACCTCACCAATTGTAAAATGACACATCCATACTTCATTCTCATCGCCGGTTTGATCCTTGGCTTCGTGCTCGGAGCTTGGTGGATGTATTGGGTGATCTTCACGAGGGGATAGGAGAGCCATGATTACATTCCAGGTCCAAGGAAATCCAGTTGCGCAACCAAGGCCCCGACGGTCGGTTCGTGGCGGGGTCTATACCCCAGCCAAGGGGATCAAGGCTTGGCGCACGCGCATCGCGATCGCCGCCAGGCAACACAAGATCAAAACCATCCAAGGACCGATCATTCTCAATCTGATGTTTTTCATGCCGCGGCCCAAAAGCCATTTTCGAACGGGACGACACGCCGCTGTTTTGAAGGATTCTTCACCCTTACGCCACATCCAGACACCCGACATCGACAACCTCGCCAAAGCGGTCATGGACGCGCTTTCCAAGGCTCAGGTGTGGGGAGATGACTCTCAGGTCACCGTTCTCAACAGCGCGAAATATTGGGCCACAAAACGAGAGCCCGGCGTAAAGATCACCATCACTGAAGCCACATGATTTTACCCTGCCATACAAATTCGGTCGTTGACTTTGGAGGCTCCCTGTGTTTGTTTGCCGTCAGCTCGGTGGACAATCGCCGAGTTGCCAATTGTCTAAACGGCTACCAACCGTATGGCTACAAAAACGACAAAACACGACCGCTATCGGATTACTCTCACCAGGTGGTGCTGCGAGAGGACAGGATTGTCCCTTCCGGTAGCGGTCGTCTTTTTGCCTGGACAATCGGGCCAAGAAAGGCACTACCAATGCCGCACATATCAGATCCGTCTCGGCTCCCAAGCGAGTTGAGACACTTCATGCAACGCCAAGAGCTTTCGGCCTCTTTCGAGCTGGTCAAAGCCGTTTCTGGCGTCATCTATCAAACCATCAACGAGCACTGCTCGAGAGACCTGCGCAAGGTCAAATGCGCGGAGCTCCTGGCCGTCCTGTCGGACAGTTTGAGCGATCGCGTCTCAGACCTCGAAAAACAGGTTCAATCTTTTGTGGATGAGGATTGATATGGGATTCACATATCTAAAATTCTACACCGCAGATTGGCTCGAAGATACCGCCACTCTCTCCCTTCAAGGGCAAGGTCTTTGGATGCGCGTTATCTGTCGTCTCTCAAAATCACAAACACCCGGTGAAGCCACATACACCCAACCCGTATGGTCACGCCTCCTTGGAATTCCGTCGGTAGAATTCCCGAGCTTCGTGACAGAGTTGTTGGATGGTGGCGTCGGTGAGGTGATTGAAAACGATGACGACACATGGACGATTCGAAGCAACCGAATGGTAAAAGACTGGCAAGAGTTTGGGCAAGTGTCTGAAAAGCGCCGTGCCGCCGGTCGAGCAGGTGGTCAAGCAAGCGCTAGAGCAAGAGGTAAACCAAATGGTCAAGCAAGTGCTGAAGCAAATGCTTCAAGTTTGCTTCAGCAAAGCGTGAAGCAAAAACCAACGGATGGTCAAGCATTACCAGAAGCCAGAAGCCAGAAGCCAGAAGCCAAGACCATCAAGACCCAAAAGAAGCCGCTGACGGGTTCGTACACCCCTTGCGAAATCGACCTTCCGAACGGTCTTGATGAGGTTGTCGAGTATTTCGAGCTGCATGGATGCCCCAAGTGGATCGCCGAAGACTGGTTCGATTCAATGGAATCCGCAGGCTGGATCATCAAGGGGACGCAGATTCGGAAATGGCGTCATTTCGCAATCAAAAAAATTCGATGGTGGGAGGCTGAAGGCAAACCCAAAACCAGGGAGGCGAAGGCCAATGGCAGTCATCCCTCTGGAAAGAAGAACCCCAACGCTGTGAATCGAAACGCCGGCACCGCCAACGAAGGGCTCGCCGATGATTACGAGGCATTCGCTCAACAACAGGCAGGAAGGCCATGAAAACAGTTCAACAAGCATTGAAGGGCGCCATGACGCAGATTGAAGGCAATCAGGCTGTCCCGATGCACCAAAAACAAGGGACACTTCAAACCTGGGCTGAATGGCTTGGAGTTGAAACATTCGGTGATTACAGCATCGAGGAAATGGTCCGAACCACTGCCAACTGGGCAAACGCCATCAAAGCAGGAATGGCTCCCCACTGGATAACTTTTATGGGGACCAGTGGAGCAGGCAAAACGATGATTTGTGACCGGATTTGGGGATGGGTTCAGAACCGCCCAAATTTCAACCACACGGGTCTTGATTACTATCCGAGCAAGGTCTACTGGCCTGACTTCGTTGACAAGCTCAGGGACGGGAATGCTTACGATCAATACAACGACATGAAACGTTGGCCGTTCCTTTATCTGGATGATGTATGGGCCGACAGGCAAACGGAATTCAGCAGTGAAAAGCTGTCAACACTTCTTGGGTGCCGGATGGATCAATGGACCATAATGACCGCCAACGCCACTATGCAAGCCATCGCTGAAAACGATGTCCGAATCTCAAGCCGAATTATTCGAGATGGGAACCGGTTCGTGATTGTAAAAACAAAGGACTACCACATGAGGCAGTCAGCATGATCATCGTCGAACCAATCATAAATTGCGTTGCGGATTCATACCGAATCCAGGGAGTAGAAATCCTTGGACAACGCAAAGTGGCGCCAATTTCTGAGGCGCGAATTCTGACACTGTATTTGATTCAGCGCTATATCAGGCGCGGGCCAGCCTATGCGGCCTATCGTTTGGGCGTCTCCAAGCAGGCCGCGATTTACGCCTACACACGGGCCAGGGATTTAATGGAGATTGACACACAATTTCGCCAGCGAGTGAAGGACATCGAGTCCCAAATTGACAAGCGCGTTGCGCTCGAATTCGAAAGGATAGCATGAGAATCACATTCAAAATCAACCTCACGAGGCTTTTGAAAGCATACTTTTTCAAGGGCGACCGCGGAACATACGGCGACTTCGTTTGCTTTGAAAACAAGAACGGCCCCGACCAATACGGCAACACACATTTTGTTTGCCAGGATCTCGGAAAAGAAGCGCGAAAACGGGGCGAAAAAGGGCCAATCGTTGGCAATTTGAAGATTTGGGACGCATCACAGACACCACAATCCGAACCACAAGAAAATGACGGCAAAGTGCCATTTTAACACCATGAAAACCATACTGACCATAATGATGGCGGTCATCACCGTCCAAATCCAAGCGAGCGAGCTCCTGCAGCTTGCTGATGAACTCAAGGCCATTGCGCAATTGCCGGGGCGCATCGAGGCGATGGAAACCAAATTCGGGGAGCTCGAAACCAAATTCGGGGAGCTTCCGAAAACGAAATCCGATGCAGAGAAGTTCACCTTTATTCTGAAAGACTGGGATGGCGACGGCTACGTTGACAACGAGTGGGAAGACATCATCAGTCAAGGGCAAGCTCTTCAAAAGCCATACTGGATGAAAGCTGAAAACTATTGGGGGGCAAAATACCCATCTCCCTCGGGTCCTGGATGGCATGGAAGCGCAGCAATGCCTGTTATCAAAATTCTTTGTGTCGAGCCCGAATATTGGTTCCGAAACACGGCCCGATTGCCAGGGCGCTTCCAAGTGAGCTGCCCGACAAGATGGGGAACGCTTCTGCGCTTCCATGGCGATGGTGACAGGGTGTTGAGAGATTCGATCGATTATGGGACGCGAACCGATGGCGCGATAGCCATTTACGTCGAGCCTCAAACCAATGTGGATGGAATGATCGTTCGGCCGTTCGAACAGACGATCGACAACATTGTCATTCAAGCTTTGGGTGGATCGTTGCCGATATATTTGGCGCAAAATCAAGATCGACTTTGGATCCATGACACGAAGATCCTCCAGCATAATGGAGCGCTGGTAGGCATCAAGCATGGCCCTCCGGTCAATGAGGAATGGTATCCATCCAAGCAATCAACCGCCGGAAATGTTTGGCTTACGGATCCACGATTTCAGGATTGTCAGTTGGAGGGGCCTCATAGTGGCGCAAGGAAACAGGCCGCAATGTTGTTAAGTGGCGCAAACATCATCATTTCTGGATTGAACCTTTACGGTTGGGGATGTGGCCCTCTGCTGCACAACGACACCGGCCTGGTTATCTCGGGACTCACCATGCATGATGCCGGCGGCGCATTTTACCCGCCTTCTCAAATGCTCCCTTACGCAGTCAGTAGGGCTTTGGAATATGATCGAGCCGTGTTTTCTGGAGTTAATGCACCGAACGTGGGCTGGTATCTACCTAAATCTTCAGCAGCTCCAAGCACGATGGGTTTTTACAGAAAAGGGGATCGTATCTTGTGATATGCCGAAAGCGCCAACAACTCATAAAGCCAAGAGCTACGGACGCAAGCCGATCAAGGTTTATGAGTCCCAAGCCAGGGCGATCCGGCGAAAGAGCAACTGGAAACGAACCAGCACGTTATTCCGCCAGCAACACCCAATATGCGCTGATCCATTCGGAGACCACGGCGATCGTCCTGTTCCATCAGAGCAGGTGCATCACGTCAAACCGATCGAGCAGCGTCCGGATCTCGCATTCACGCGTTCCAACCTGATGGCTCTGTGCGCCGATTGTCACGCTAAGCTCGAATCAAAGAAATGACCGAAACCAGCCAGCTTCTCACGCCTGACGAGGTCGCCGTGATCCTTCGAAGGAAGGTGTCG
>Ga0180430_10000887_pt1 | contig 31241 bp, 24 predicted proteins | sample SS_ome_9_FD_132999 | JGI IMG/M metagenome (GOLD analysis project Ga0180430, IMG submission 132999) | Hypersaline lake sediment archaeal communities from the Salton Sea, California, USA - SS_1_S_2 metaG | ecosystem: Environmental > Aquatic > Non-marine Saline and Alkaline > Hypersaline >... | reverse complement strand
GTTGATAGCAGCGGCGTGTGGGCAGAGCCGATCCGCAAGAGGGTGCCCCTGGTTCTCAACGACTATGAGGCCAGTCACCCGGCAAAGAAGGGCCTTCCCGAAGGTCACGTTAACTTGACCCGCCTCCTCGTGGTACCACACTTCTCCTCGGGGAAAATCACCGCGATTGCAGGGGTCTCTAATCGTGACATTGCCTATGATCAGGAAGACATCAACCAGGTCTCGACCTTCTTGAGTGCGGTGCAGAGCATCGTCGATCGGCGCAGCGCCGAGGAACGCATTCAGTTCCTGAGTCAGGTGACCGAACAGGTGACGGATTCGATCATCACTACCGACCTCGAGTTCCGAATCACCTATGTCAACAAGGCATTCTGCAACCTGTTTGGCTACCATCGTGACGAAGTAGTTGGCAAGACTCCCGACATGCTTAACGCCGAGCCTAACGCGCCCGAAATCCAGGATGAGATTTACAGGCTGATGGCAGCGGGCAAAATCTGGTGTGGAGAGGTCGCCAACCGGCGCAAAGACGGCACCCTTTTCGATTGCGAACTGACCATCTACCCCGTTGAGAACCGCGAAGGAGAGGTCATTGCCTACGCGGGCAGTCAGCGCGACGTTACCGAACGCAACGAGGCTGCAGAAAAGCTGGTGCTGAGCGAAAACAAGTACCGCACCATTATCGAAGGCGCCCAGGACGGGGTGACCGTGTTCGACCATAAGGGGCGAATCATCGAAACCAACGACGCGTTCTGTGACATGCTAGGGTACAATCGAGATCAGCTTGTCGGAATGACGTGGCAGGATATCGATGCCCAGGAGACTGAGCAGGAGACAAAGCCACATATTGAAGAGCTTTCGCAGGCAGGAAGAGACCGGTTTGAAACCAGACACCGGCGGCATGACGGCGCGATAATCGATGTGGAAGTCAGCGTGCGTCGGTTCGGTGACAATCCGAGTCTTTTCGTGAATTTCATCCGCGACATAACCGAACGCAAGCAGGCTGTCAAGAAGCTGGCGGAGAGTGAGGAACGTCACCGTCGATTGTTTGACCAATCCAACGACGCCATCTTCGTGTGCGACAGTCTTTCTATTGTGGATGTCAACAAGCGCGCTTGCGAGCTCACCGGCTACAATCGCGAAGAACTTCTACAAATGTCAGTCTTAGAGTTGCATCCTGAGAAAGAGCGCCAACGTCTGCTGACTCTGAAGAGAGGTGCCGAGCCGGAAGGATCAATTAGGTTTCAGTCTCAATATGAGACCGCCACAGGCGAAATCCTGGAGGTCGAGATTAGCACCAAAATCCTTGAGTCGGGTTCGTCCATGGTTCAATCGATAGTACGAGATGTGACCGAGACCAAACGGCTACAAGAGTTGGAGTCACGGGCCCAGCGACTCGAAACTGCCGGTATCATTGCCGGGCAGGTCGCCCATGACTTCAACAACTTGTTGGCTCCGCTCATGGCCTACCCCGAGTTCATCCGCGAAGAGCTGCCGGCAGGACACTCGGTCCTGAGTCTCGTTGACCAGATCGAGGAAGCCTCGCACAAGATTGCTGAAATCAATCAGGACCTGCTCGCTATGGGACGGCGTGGCCATTTCACTCAGGACGTTCTTAACCTAAACACGGTAGTACACGAGGTCATCGCCGAGAACAAGGGCTGCCCCTCGACACTCTATTGCGACTATGACCTGGCCAGCGATCTGATGCCGGTACTGGGCGGCGGCTCGCAGTTGCATCGCATGATCAGCAACCTCGTCAACAACGCGCGCGACGCCATGACCGATATCGGCCGACTCACGATTCGGACCGAAAACTACTATCGCGACCTGGACTCGATCGACTACGCTCAGATCCCCAAGGGCGAGTATGTCAGACTGACAATAACCGACACCGGGTGCGGAATACCCGAGGACATGGTCAACAAGATTTTCGACCCGTTCTTCACAACCAAGCAGGCCGACAAGAAGCGAGGCTCCGGACTCGGTATGAGCGTGGTGGACGCGGTCGTCAAGGATCACAGAGGTTTTATTGATCTCCAAACGCAGGTGGGCAAGGGTACATCATTCTTCGTCTATCTTCCTATCACGCGTATGACTCCCGAGCGAGAAGTGCCCGAAGAGATCGAAGGTGGCCCGGAGCGACTCTTGATCGTCGATGACGACCATATCCAGCGCGAAGTTACCTCGCAAATCCTCTCGCGACTCGAATACACTATCGATTCCGTCTCGAGCGGTGAGGAGGCCGTCGAATACCTGAAACACGACCGCTACGATCTGGTCATTCTCGACATGGTTATGCCCGGCGGCATCGATGGCGCCGACACATATCGCCAGTTACTGCAAATCAACCCGGACCAAAGGGCAATCATCTTGTCCGGTTTCTCCGAGTCCGATCGCGTAATTGAGGCCCAGAAGCTGGGCGCCGGCGACTTCATCAAGAAGCCGATCACCAGTCGGGTAATCGCCTCAGCTGTCCGCAAAGAGCTAGACAGAGAAGGCTCGCGCGCTCAACCTGCCGGAACCGAGTAGCTCCGCAGATCCACAACTCGCCCTCCCTGGAACTAACTCGCAGTGATCACTCTTTCTGTGCATTTCCGTGTAGTATAGCCACGAACGCCCTACCCGCGCACTCCTAACGTGCTGTAGTACTGTCACTTACACGAGTGGCACAGCTATTGCTATTACTTCGTCCCATGAGACAGTCAACGATAACCATCCCATTGCGGACAACGACCTATACCACGTGCCTGTGGCACACGGTCCAAGAGGAGAGAAGAAGTGACTAAGCGAAATCTCGGAATCAAACTCATTATTGCAACGGTAGCAGTCCTGTACTTGTGCACAGGATCAATCGCAGCCCAGACCAACTTCATGGGCAGTCTCCATTTCAATATGGGACTCCCGCAGGGAGAACTGAAGGATCAGATCGATGCCAACGCCTATGGCTTTGGCGGACAGATCTTCTACACTCCGCGTAAGTCCCCTATTGCAATCGGCCTGGAAGTCGATTGGATGAACTACGGCAGCGAGACCCGCGAAGAGCCGTTCTCCACGACTATTCCCGATGTAACGGTTGATGTAGAAACCACCAACAACGTCCTTCAGGGTTTCCTGGTACTTCGTGGACAGATGCCGACCGGTTCCGTGGAACTCTACGGTGACGCTCTGCTGGGTATCAACTACCTGTTCACGGAGACCAGTATTTCCGGTACAGGATTCGATTTCGAGGATGTCGTAAGCTCCACCAACTTCGACGACGCCGCATTCGCATACGGCATCGGTGGCGGCCTGATGGTCCCGGTGTATGAGCGGAAGAAGGAGGCCGGCAAAGGCGGTCCGGTCAAGGTCTATATCGACGGTGGTGCCCGATATATCTTTGGCGGCGAAGCCGAGTATCTCAAGAAAGGTTCCATCCGCCGGACCAACGGCACGGTCAGTTTCGATGCTATCAAATCCAAAACCGATCTGGTCAAGATACACCTGGGAGTTGCGGTCCGTTTCTAACAACCCCCAATACTGGACATATGCTATGATCTTTACGCCAATACTTTTGAGTTGGGTGACTCGGTTCGAGCCGAGTCACCTACGATCGGACGAAACAAGTACTACTAACAGTGATCGCTCAGCGACGTCCGGGCGAGCAAGAAAGGAATCGACTCCTTCAGCGCAAGCCCGGCCGACCCGGAGTCGAATCGGGACAACCGAACACTGGGCCATTGTAGCCTACTCTACACTGACGAAGCAACTGTCGTAATCGACGATCCCCAATAGAAAAGCCCACTCCTCTCTTCAGGGCATTCATGGGAAAAGCAAAGACCTCGCTCAAGGCGAGGTCTTTGTGATTGAGGCTAGGGGTAACGGGCTTAGTTGACTTCTCTGACGGTCACGCTGTACCTGAGAGTCGCGTTGCAGCCTTCCTTGGTCAGGATGCCGGCCACCCAGGTGCGGTCCCGCTTGTTGACGTTCCAGCTCATCGAGCCGACCTTTCGCACACCGTCCCAGGAGGAGTAGTTGCTACCGGAAGGGGCGTACATCTGGGTAGCAGCCTGAGAGTGGACGTGAGTGATGGAGCGAGAGGAGCTGAAGTCGTTCTTGTTGCCGGAATCCAGTTCCCGCAGCGACAAACGGACGCGGAAGGACTGGCCGTTGTCACGCGGGAGGCGGAAACTGGCCTTGCGGGTAGTTACGTCTTTGTAGCCGCCGTTGTTGACGTCGGCCTTGTACTCACCATGTTTGGTGACCGCCAACCACTCCGAAGCATCATCGGAAAGTGTATCGACGTTAAGATTGAAACGGAACTCGCCCGGCTGGGTAACGCCGACCGGATTGTAGTCGCAGTCGTACTTGACGCTGAGGCGATCGAGCGATACGGTAATCTCATCGTAGGTCTGGCGCGGTGATCCCGAGGCGCCGTTGTCCGGGCCGGCCGGGTTGTCGCTGTTGCTGCAGCCGATCGTAAACATAACCATCGCGGTCATGGCGGTCAGGGCAATACCGGAAAAAAACTTGTGGGTGCGTTTCATTTCTGAACTCCTGTGATTGTTTTGAATTGATCTCTGTTTTCGTGTCTGCCCCTTACGCGCAATTCGTGGAGAAAATGGCTCAACGTTTATGTCGATTTCCGAACTTTTTCCGGGGCAAGCTGTTTTATTAGACAGACACTCAGTTGTGACAGCAGGGTCGGGCACCACAAAGTCAATATGGTTCAAAGAGATATGAGCGATCAGGAGCAAATCACACGACTTCTCGTCAGAGCTGCCGGCGGAGATCGCAAAGCCGTCGATGACCTCTTCCCTGTTGTCTATCAACAGTTGCGCAAGATCGCTCAAAACAAGCTGCGTCCCGAGAGAGCCAACCACACTCTCAATGCCACCGCCCTCGTGCACGAGGCTTACATCAAACTGATCAACCAGGAGCAAATGGAATGGCAGAATCGGGCTCATTTCTATGCTATTGCTGCCACAGCTATGAGGAGAATCCTGGTCGACTACGCCCGTAATCGCAATGCCGAAAAGCGCGGTGGCGGCAATGTGTTTATCACCCTCAACGACGAGATCATGAGCGCTGAGACCAAGGCCGAGCGAATCGTAGAGCTGGATGATGCTATCGGTCGCCTTGAGGCTATTAATGAGCGGCAGGCCAAAGTTGTCGTGCTGAGATTTTTCGGTGGACTCAAGGAGAGCGAGATTGGCGAAAGCCTGAACATCTCCCTGGCCACGGTCAAGCGCGACTGGCGGCTGGCCCGCGCCTGGTTGGCCCGCGAACTGGGCAATATCCCCAATCCCAACGACAACTGATCGCCATGGATTCCCAACGTTGGCGACAGATACAAGGCCTATTTGAGGAGGCGCTGGAAATCCCCTCGGCGGGCCGAGAGACCTTCCTCAAGGACCGCTGTGGTGACGATGAGTCCCTCATTCAAGAAGTCCTGTCGCTGCTCGCTGCCGATGGCGGGCAACATTCACTCCTGGACAATCAAGTGTCCGACATGGTGTCGCTGTCGAAACCGAAGGAGTTATTGGGATCGACGATAGGACCCTACAAGATTGTCGAAACGATCGCCTCGGGCGGCATGGGAACGGTCTATCTGGCTGAGAGAGCCGACGGTCAGTTCGACCGGAAGGTCGCCGTCAAGCTTGTACGTCACGGCATGGACTCGGAAGTAATCCAACGCCGTTTCGTGGCCGAGCGCCAGATTCTGGCCGGACTGGAACATCCCAACATCTCTCGCCTGATAGACGGTGGCTTGACCGATGACGGTCTCCCCTGGTTCTGCATGGAGTATGTTGACGGCAACCCGATCGACCGTCATTGTGACATGCGTCAACTCAGTATCGAAGAGCGTTTGAGACTTTTCCTCACAGTCTGCCGCACCGTGGAACATGCCCAGCAGAACCTGGTGGTTCATCGCGATCTAAAACCGAGCAACATTCTTGTCTCTGCGGACGGTACCGTCAAACTGCTCGATTTCGGGATCGCCAAACTTCTGGGAGAGAAATCGGCGATGCCTCCTCCGGACCTGACCCACACCGGCATGCGCGTCATGACCCCCGGCTATGCCTCCCCCGAGCAAGTTCGAGGAGACCGCATCAATACTTCGAGTGATGTCTACTCGCTCGGTGTGGTGTTGTACAATCTTCTTTCGGGAAGTCCTCCCTATCATATCGAGCAGAGTTCTCCCTCGGAGATTGAGCGAGTGATCTGTCACACCGAACCCAGGAAGCCGAGTGCTGCGATCACTACGCCGGAAGGAGCCGAAGACGCCCAGTCCACTGCCGAGCGCCGCTCGACCCAACCGGCGCGGCTCCGGCGTGTTCTGTCCGGTGATCTCGACAATATCACCTTGATGGCCTTACGGAAGGAACCGGAGCGCCGCTATCAAACTGCGGGACAACTGGCTGACGATATCTCGCGATATCTCGAAGGCCTACCGGTGCGGGCGCGCAAGAGTTCGCTTGGGTACCGAAGTCGCAAGTTCGTTAGTCGTCACCGAGCGGCTGTGTTCTCGGCCGTGGCTATCTTTGCTGTGGTGGCGGTTCTGATTGGCTTCTATACCGATCGTTTGGCTCACGAACGCGACCGGGCCCGTATCGAAGCGGACAAGGCTGCCGAGGTGGCCGGTTTTCTCAGCTCCCTGTTCACGGTTGCCGATCCCAACGAATCGCGCGGTGAAACCGTTACGGCCCGAGAACTGCTCGATCGCGGCGCTCGACGTATCGATGAGGAACTGGCGAATACTCCCGAAACCCAGGCTGCCATGATGAGTTTGATGGGCCGGGTCTACAACCGGCTCGGTATGTGGGTCAAGGCCGAGAGTTTGCTCGTCAAGTCGTTGGATGTTACCGTTGCCACCCACGGTTGGGATAGTCCGGAAACAGCCGATGTGCTCTACCATACCGCAGTGCTGGTGCACGACCTGGGCAAGTTTGACCAGGCCGAAGATATGTATCGGAATTCACTGGCGATCAACGAACGTATCGACCGGGGCGTGCATTTCGCGGTGGCAAACTCGCTGAACGGTCTCGCTGACGTCCTTAAAATGAGGCTGCATTATCGGGAGTCTCGTGATCTACTCGAGCAAGCCCTGGCTATGCGAATTGAGCTGTATGGAGAAATCCATGCCGATGTCGCTCACAGCATGAACCACCTGGGTAGCGCCATGATGAAACTGGGCGAGTCCGAGGAGGCCGAGAAAGTCCTTCGTCGAGGACTGGAGATAAGACGGCAGGTGTACGACTCGTATCACATTGAAGTCGTTGCCAGCCTGGGAAAACTGGGGTCGTTGATGATGTTGCAGGGGAAACATGCCGAGGCCGAGGAACTCTACTTGGAAGCCTTGACCATCATCACGCAGCTGATGGGCGAGAATCACCACTACACCGGCGGAATCATAAACGGTCTGGCCCGAACCTATCTTGATGCGGGCCAATACAAGCTGGCCGACAGCCTCTTTCGAAAAAGCCGGGTTATCATGGGATCGACATTGCCCGAGAATCACCTGAGTCATACATATCCCCTCTGGGGAATAGGGCGAGTACTGACTTCCGCCGGGCGAGCCGAAGAAGCCGAGCCGATGCTTCAGAAGGCCCTGCAGTTGTACGAGACCATTCTCGGCTCCGACCACTGGCAGACTGCCCGAGGGCGTGGGGCTCTCGGAATATGTCGGAGCAAGCTGGGACGGTATCGGGAGGCCCATCTGCTGCTCACCGCCAGCCTCCCCGTCCTGGAATCGAGTTATGATGTCAGTCCGAGGTTTGTCGCGGAAGTTCGTCGCTCACTCGCCGAAACCCTTGACTCGCTGGGGATGACCGGCGCGGCCGATTCGCTACGAACCCTGCCTGTCGACGGCAGACCGGTCTCGTCGCTGAGAAGATAGCATACCAACCGCTTGTCGCCTGTTGAAACGACCTCAGCCGGCCGATACAACGACTGTAGCCTGAACAGCATCAAAACTCTGTCATTTTCCGGAGAGACGACTATGAGCACGGTCGGATTTTCACCACAGCATTCCTTTGACAGGAAGAGTATGACCGAAACTCCTCGGGCGTTCCGAAAGCCGGCTGAGAATATTCTGGAAATCCGTACCGGAGGTGGCTGGGTGTCGATCTTCGGTTCATTTTTCCTGGTCGGCGGTGTACTCATGCTTCTTGGTGCGTCAGGATTGCTGGGAATGGACAATCTGGATCAAATCGGCTCATATATCGCGGCTGCAATGGGTGTGGTCTTCTTTGTGGTGGGGACACTCTTGACCTTCGGGCGCACCTGGATCCACTTAGAGCGTTCCGAGAACCGGATTCTGAAACTCCGTGGCCTGATAGTGCCGATGCTTCGTCAAGAGTTCCAACTGAGCGAGTATCAAACGGTCTCGATATCGCACGACACAGGTGATTCCGATTCACCCGAACGCTTCCCGGTGTCGTTGCGAGCAGCGGACGGCCATTATTTCGCTCTAACTAGCGGGGTAGAGTACGGTGCGGCCTGCCGCGAAGCAGCCTACGTGGCAGAGTTTCTGGGATGGCAAGTCGAGGACCGAACCACGTCGACCGTGCGCCGGGAATCCTCGGTTGAGATGAGACTAGACCTGGGTGAAAGACTGGATAGAGACGACTCCGTCGACGACTGGGTATCGCAACCCTACGCCATGCGCAGTCGGATTGACCGCTCCAGCGGCAGTCTCAAAATCACGGTTCCGTCCGAGCCGTTCAAGCTTTGGAAGCAGTTCCCCACCCTGATTCCGGTGGGTTTTGTGATGTTCGTCTACTGGCAAATCTCTGAAGAGATCCATCACCCCAACACCCCCTCGGTCGTCGCAGACTGGTTCGAAGTTGGCGTCTTTCTCCTCCTGGTCGGCCTTCCCGCATTGACAATCGGATGCGCTATCTTGAAGTCCCGACTGGGCTACTCGCAACTCATGGTCAACAATCGAGAGCTTTCCATCACCACACGGAAGGCGTTCCTGAAACAGACCAAGAGAATCGGCCTGCCCGAAATCCGAGACATCGACTTCTCGAGTTCGGCTTCACTCAAGACCGCTGCGAAGCAGGCGGCCACGTCCGAGTATCAGGGACAGCGGTCCGGCAAGCAATTGCCGCGGGCAGCCGCTGTTCTCATCAACTGGGCGGCCAAGTATATTCGGTCACGGGGAATTGTGATCAAGAGCAATCAGGGATTGATCAATTTCGGCGGCGGGCTGCCGGACGACGAGGTGGCTTTCCTCGCTCACACTCTACGACGCTGGTTGCGAGACCACTCGTAGTCGCATCTATTCTTCTATTTCCTGCAGCCAGTTCTGGACTACCACAATCCGATCGTCGGAACTAGCCCGCAAAGGAACGTTCATAAGTATTCGCTGGCCGTCGTTCGAGACACAATAGCGCTTGCCTGCGGTGGTGCCGACCATGTTCAAAGGCTGACTGAACAGAACTTCCGGCAGGCCGACCTCAAAGCCGGATTCGTCGATGTTCACATCCACGGCCATGAGTGCGTCGCGCCAGTAGTAGAATATCTCGGTATTGTCATCGCTCCATTTGGGCATGAAGCCACCTTCAGTAGAGATCTGCCATCGTCCGCCCTGGCCGCCGATCTCGCTTACATAGATTTCACCCCTTCCAGACTCGTTGGACATGTACAAGAGGAAACGTCCATCGTCGGAAAGGCTTGCGGCCAGCTCACGGTAAGAAGATGCGATCAGAGTGTCCATGGTCTTGGAGTCGAAGTTCCACCGTTGAATGTCCAGGTCGTTCCCCATGACGTTGAGGATGAGTCCGTGATTCTTCGTCCAGTGAGATGGTCCGCCCACCAGCGCCGAATCCGCTTCGAACAGCGGCATCGCCTGGCCCTGGCCGTCGGCACGTTTGTACCGGATTCGGATGGCGCCGTGCCACTCGGAATACGCTATAAACTGCTGATCGGGCGACCATTCAGGAAGGGTGTTGTTGGGACGATCGAAAGTCAATCGCGAAACCAGGTCGCGACGGAAATCGCGAATCCAGAGATCCTCGTTAGAGCCCTGATTGTCCCACAACCCAAAGACCAGCTTCTTGTTGTCCGGAGACAGGGCAATCTCGCGATAAGCCGCCGGTTCGCCGACCTTGGCAATCTCTAAGCCGTTACGATCATACCAGATCAGTTCCGAAACATCTGAAGAGGAAGTGTACTGGTACAAAAGCGTGCCGTTGTCGGAGGTGCCGAAGGTCGAAGCATTGCCGGTGAGATCGACGCCCTGAGCTACCGGTTTGGCCTCGCCCACCAGTTCGTGACTGGCCTCGTCAAATCGCTGGGCGAGCAGTAAATCGTCTCGAATGAACAGGAGGAAACCTTGATGGCAGTATTCCACTCGCGACTCCAGGAGATTCATGGCAGCCTCATCAAAAACGACAGTGTAGTCATCGGAGCCAATCTCGCCGACTCTGAGCTGCTGGCCGGACCGGGTATACATTATGTATAGAAAGTGAAGTCCATCGGACAGGAACCAGGGCCAGGCCGAAGACCGCTCCCCGGCCGCGGTATCGATAGCGGTGGCAAACTGAGGTGTTCCGCCTGAAGCTGACACGTATTTCAGGGTGTCGTTCGACCGACCATCGAACAGAATGTAGCCCGCGCTTCCCCAGTTGCCGTCTGAACCAAAAGTCTCACAGATTAGTTGGGCGGGTCCTCCGTTGACCGGAATCTTGTAGAGTTGATTTCCGCGGAAGAACGCCAGGTTTTTGGAGTCGGGCGACCAAAAATGGCGCTGGGTGTTTTCGGTCCCTCGAAGCGGATAAGGTTCGAGTGAGTTCATCGGTCGAATCCAGAGCATACGGTTGCCGAGAGTGTCGGTCGCGCGGAATGCGATAAGGCGACCATTGGGAGATATACGCGACCAGTTGACCGATCGAAGTTCGTTGGTCTCTTGCGTTGGCGAAATCATGAAGCGGTTGGTGTGGACCTGAGTGGCCGGTTGGAAGAAGTACAGATAACTCAGCACCAGGCACAGACTGATTGCGACCGCTCCCACAACCCGGGCCAGGGTAAACTTGAACTTGCGTCGTCGGGCAACTCGCGCCGGCAAGCCGACTTCGGATCCTGCCTGGGATATCCACCTCAGTTCATCCGAAAGATCTGCCGCCGACTGCCAGCGTTTGTCGGCGTCCTTGTCAAGACACTTGTTAACCAGTCTCTCGAACACCGGCGGAGTCGAAGGCAGCACGGTTGAGATCGCGGCCGGCTGGCGCTCGATTATCGCAGCAATTAGCGTAGCCTGAGAACTGCCCTCAAAGGCCCGCTTACCGGTGCTCATCTCATACAGCATCGCTCCAAAAGCGAAGATGTCGGAGCGGGCATCAGCTTCTTGCCCCTCAAGCTGCTCGGGAGCCATATACTGCATAGTGCCCAGGATCGTCCCGGCACCCGTGAGTGGCGTGGTTTGAGTAATGGCCGTCATGCCTTCCGGCGCGGTTTCGTCTGCGGTCAGTTTGGCCAGTCCGAAGTCCATCAACTTGGCGCCTTCCTTGGTCAACATGACATTTCCGGGCTTGAGATCACGGTGAATCAATCCCTGGCGGTGGGCGCTGTCCAAAGCATTGGCAATTTCGACGGCGATCTGCAGCGTGTCCTTGTATGAAATGGGACCCTTGAGAATACGCTCAGCCAGGGTTTCTCCTTCGAGGTATTCCATAACAAGGAAGTCGTGATCGTCCTGGTGACCAATATCGTAAAGAGTGCATATGTTGGGATGGTTGAGGCTCGAAATCGCTTTGGCCTCGCGCTCGAAGCGTTGCTCGAAGTCCGCCAATCCGGCTATCCGTGCCGGAAGAACCTTGATTGCCACCGTGCGGCTAAGGCGTTCGTCGCGGGCTTTGAATACTTCGCCCATGCCGCCTTCGCCGGCTTTCTCGATTATTTCATACGGCCCCAGTTTCTGACCGGGTTCCCAAGCCATAAGCACTCCAGATTGAACGGTTTAAAATACTGCCCTGCCGACAAGAGAGGTAAAATAGGTCGATTATGTCAATAAATCAAGTAACAAACTATCGACACGAGAGTTCGCGGCGTCTGAAATTGAGAATCAGTTGGTCCCGCTGGTGTCGATATACATGCGCAGCTGTTCGATTACCGGGGCCAACTCGGGTGGGTTGAGTTCGAGAAGCTTCTTAAAGCTTTCTACGGACTTCTCTTTCTTCCCCATCTCGACATATATCAAAGTGCAACCCAGCCAGGCTGGACCGTAGGTTGAATCCATCGAGATAGCCTGTTGACAGTCGGCCAGGCCGGCCTTCAGGTCACCCAGATTGGCGTGATAGTTACCGCGGTTGGAATATGCTTCAGCCTGAGTGCTGTCTTTCTCAAGCGCGATATTGCAGTCAATCACGGCCGAGTCGTAATGCCCCATTGCGGCGTAGATGAGACCGCGATTGACATACACTTCGTAGTTGTCCTCATCGAGACCCTGGGCACTATTGAGGTCAACCAGTGCCCGATCATACTTGCCCATATCCATGTACGTGATGCCGCGGCTGATGTAGGCCCAGACATTGAAGGGCTTGAGATTGATCGACCGTGTATACTCGTCGATAGCCCGAGCAAACTGCCCCCGCTCGACCAGAGCATGGCCGCGGTAGAGACACAGGTCGGCATCGTCGAGACCGGGACCATCGCCGCCGCCCAACAACTGCATAAGACGCGGATCGTGGGAACTGGCCGGCGGGACCACCAGTGCCACTATCAACGCCAGTAGCCCCAGAACCAGGAGCCTTTTCGAGGACTGTCTAAACACGATGACTTTCTATGCTCCGGTCATTGAGCATCACTTGATAGCCTTGAACCTTTCGACATTCTGTCTCATCACTTCCAAATAGTCGCCGTCCACGAGTCGGTTGCCGGACGGCTTGACGACCACCACCGACACACCGCGCCTGGACAGTTCTTCTACAATCTCCGGGATAGGATCGCCTTCCCAGATCATCCATCTAGCTTGAAAACCTTTGAGAATCCGGTCGAGTTCCTGCCATTCGTGATTCGACGGCATCTCGCCCGGTTCCCACATGCGGCTCCGAAGATTGAGATTGTACCGTTTCGCGAAATATCCGTAGACCGGATGTGAAGCCAGTAGCGGCTCATCACCAATAGAACTGGCTGCGTCGGCGAAAACGCGATCGAGCATTTCCAGGTCGGACTTGAGGGCCCCAAAGTTGGCCTCGATACGCGAACTGTCTTCGGGTAGATGCTTTACTAGTGCCGTGGCCACGGCACGAGCTTGCTGCACCGCGAGAGTGGGATCCATCCAGGTGTTGAAGTCTGTTCCTACGTGGGCGTGTTCTCCGCCCGGGCCGTGGGAGTGTTTGACGGCTTCCTCCAGCTTCAGGTACTCTGCCTCGAAGCTCTCCGAAGTGTTCACGCACCTGGACACCGGCAACGATACCTTTTCGATCCATTTAGCATAAGTGGCGCCGTTGAGCAGGATCAGATCGGCCTTCTGATACTTTTCGATAGCATCCTGGTCGGGCATCCAGAAGGCCGGATCCTCATCTTTGGGCGCGAGGAACTTGACCTTGACGCGGTCACCCCCGATTCTCTCCGCGAAGTATGTGAGCGGATAGTTGACCGCCGCTACGGTAATCGTCTCAAGTTGGGTCGGTTCCTTCGCCGGAGCAGCATCCTTGTCACCAGACTGACCACAGCCCAGACCGAGGGCCATTAGGGCCACGAGTATCGCTGTCTTCTTCACGAAATCCATATCTCTCTCCTTCCTATATCTAAATGATCAGATTTCTTATCAGATCAGTTGCCAAGGGCAGTGTGACTACGGTTAGTATTCCCGCTGCGACAACACTGGCAAAAACGACCATCCCCAGCTCGGCAGCCTGTAGTTTCCAAATGGTCAACCGACTGCAACCGAGCTTGAACATTGTGTGCATCTCTCTCTTGCGCAGGCGGGTCGACAGGACAATCACCAGTACAAGAAACAGTCCGGTCGTGATGGCGAACACCAGCATCCCGGCGTCAAATATCTTTTTGATCTGGAGCACCATGGCCATCATCTCCTCCACTACCCGGGAGGGTCGAAGGATCTGTGAACGCAAACCGGAATCGGTGAACCGCCCCTCAAGCAGGACTCTCGACTTGTTGTCGTGGGGCACTGCGATTAGCGCCGTCAACGGAAGGTCCGAGCTCTGGGAGTGAAAATGGAACGACCCGACATTGCCCGGTGTAACTTCGGTGTACTGTGGCAAGGCCGCGTTGGCCACCACTTGCGAATCGGTTTGAAGCAAGAGCACTCCGCTGTCGCTCTCTTGGCTTAACTCCTGGTGTCCGTGGCCGATCCCGGCGATTACCCAAACTGTCTTGATGTCCACGAAAACCGCCCGATCGTCGGGACTGCCGGACTCTTCCAAAATGCCCCCAACTCTCATATTGAGCGGATAGGTACCACCGATGTCGAAGACATTTTCGGGGTCCGAGAGCAGTCTATCTCCCGGCTGAAGTCCCAGTTCCTCGGCTACAGTAGCTCCGACAAGACAATCGCCGAGCATGCCGAGATTGCTCCCGGCAGCGACCGCTAATTTCCGCAGGTCAAAGTATTCCAGGGTGGTACCGACCAGGGGGTATCCCTGTGCCCGATAACCGATGTGAAGGGGAACTGCCGAGGCCAGTCCGCTGGACTCAACCGCTTCTACCTCGCTCATACTAATCAGCTGCGGGGCGCGGGCTTCGAAATAGAGAGCGTTCAAGGTAAGATCAAAACGGCTTCCTTTGGCACCCACAATCAGAGGTGTTGTCTCAGCACGAGCAAACAGCTGCTGCTCCATTCGGTTGGTGAGAATGCTCGCAGTGATCGGCAGGTACAGAGTGGCGGTGATACTCACCAGCAGAATAGTGCTGATCGTGCGGTGGAACGCTATATATCGCCAGGCCAGGAGTAGAATGCGGTTCATGCTTCCCTCAGCTTCAATAACTGCTCGAAATCGAGCACCTCGTCGAATCCGCCCAAGAGACTGTGATCGTGCGTAACCATCACCAGAGTGGCTTTGGTGGCCGTGGTTCGTTCAAAAAGCAGCTCGACAATCCGTTCTTTGTTCGCCGGGTCGAGATTCCCGGTCGGTTCATCGGCAAGAATGACTTCCGGTTCGATCAACATCGCCCGGCAAATCGCCACACGTTGTTTCTCGCCCTGCGAAATCTCCCCCACATTGCGCTTCAACAACTCCCCCAGGTGCATTGTCCGGGCTAAATCTGTCGCCCGGTCCCGCACCTCGTCTGTCAAATCCATGGAACCGTTGATATAGAACGGAAGGAGAATGTTCTCCAGCACGCTGAGATATTCTATCAGTTCGAACTCCTGAAAGACAAACCCGATACGAGAGATTCGGAAGTCACGGCGGTCGGAGTCGCTCAGGGAGGATATCTCAGTCGGACCGATTCGGATATTTCCCTTTCCCGGCATCGCGATTCCCGACAACAATCTCAGGAAGGTCGTTTTACCCGAGCCGCTCGGCCCTACGACCGCGGTTTTCGATCCCGCCTTGATCTCGAGATGGGGCACGTCAAGCGTGAAGCCATCTTCACGATACTGGAATGTCACATTCTGGAGGCTAATCATATGAATTGCGGTCCGTCACTGACGCAGAGTTGATTCGAACTTAAGCCTTTCCTGTTTCGTGACCTGCAAGTCGACAATCTTCCAGGCGCCTTCGATTTCCCGAATACTAAACTCTGCCGAGTAGCCATTGGTTCGAGCGTGGATATGTCCCCAGTGCTCGACGGTACCCTCGACAATCCAGTTGCCTGCGTAGCGGAAGCTATCGTCGTCACTGTCTTTGACGCGGCCCTCCACGATTTCCACTTTACGTATACGAGAGATCGCTCCCCCCTGTTCCTGCATCGCGAGGCTCTTGCGAATCTGCAGGTATATCTCGTCCAGCAGTTCGCCCCCGACACTTCGCGCCAGGGCGTCGTAAACATCGCTCTCGCTCCGATAGTCGAAAGCTCGATAAACATTGCGAAGGAGTGTCTCGTGTATCTTGCCTGCCGATTTGTCTGAGATTCCGCCCCCCCAGAACTTCCACCAGGAACGGCCTTCGGCTTCTATTTCGTTAATCGGCGGAGTCGGCTCGATGCCGGGATTGTCCCATCGATAGACAGCGCTGTCAGCCGAGAACTGTATCTCGATTGCCTGATCGAAGGCGAACACAAGGCTCTTGATATCGGTCATGCTGGCGTTGAGCATATCCCACGCAATCTCGACCGTGCCGGGGATGCCTTTGGTTTCATGGATAAGAATGATCCCGATCCAGGAGGTGTACAAATCTATTGGCCCTGGGGTAACGGTGTCCTGAATTGAAGCGATCGATACCGGATCCACGAACTCGACCCGGTACACTATCGGTTGGACCTCGATTCCGTCGATCGACAACGGATTGCGCCCAGACAGGAACTCTTCCATGATTGGCAGAATTGCCCGCTGCTCCGCAGTGTCGATACTCGACGCGTCCTCGTACTCGAATCCGACCCAGTCCTCCATCAGGTACAGAGGGATCATCACCTCGTGGCGAACCTCGTACTCCTCGATATACAGATAGGTAGCTATTGCCGACTGGCCGATATTTCGGGTTTCGGTGCGACTGAGACTGTCCCCCATTTTCCACAGTGAACGGATTCCCGGCGGCTTGGAGGTGTCCTGTGCGGACACCGTGCCGCCCAGCACGAGGACAGCGGTAGCCAATAATGTCATTGCCTTTGCGAGCATATTACAAGATATACATTTGAAGGCGGCAGAAAAGATCTAGTTAAAAGTTAAGCGAGGCAAAGATGGTTGCACGAATCTGGCACGGCTACACCACTCTTGATAACGCCGAGGCCTACTTCAAAGTCCTGACGACAGAGGTTATTCCCGGAATAGAGGCCAAAAGGATACCGGGCTATAGGTCAATCAGGGTTCTCCGTCGCGAATTGCAGGACGAGGTTGAGTTCATCACTATTATGCACTATGACAGCCTGGAGAACATCAAGGCGTTCACCGGCGAGGACTACGAGGTGGCCCATGTCCCCGCGGCAGCTCAGGCTGTCCTCAAACGGTTCGATTCGCGGGCCCAGCATTACGAAATAGCCGAGGAACTCACCTACTAGCCGTCATCCTGGCTGCATCTCCGTTTTCTCTGCATCTTGATCCTGGTCAGGGAACAAAGACCCTTGGCTCGTCCTTCTAGGATGGATGAAAGAGCTGTGGGACATACTACTCTTTGTCGGCGGACTGACACTGGTGTTGGCCGGGGCCGAGGCTTTCGTGCGTTCGGTTTCGGGCATGGCCTCACGCACCGGGCGATCCCAGCTGGCCCTGGGCATGACCGTGCTTGCCTTCGGCACCAGCGCTCCCGAACTGGCCATTGGAGTAGCCGACGCCCTGAGGCATGAGTCGACCATCGGGCTGGGCAACATTGTCGGCAGCAACATATTCAACATTCTGGTTGTACTTGGTTTGGCCGCAGTCTTGCGCCCCTTGATGACTCACCGGAAAACCCTCGCGCGCGATATCCCGGTGCTCATAGGCATCAGCCTGCTGTTTCTCCTTCTCACATACGACCTAAGTCTTAACCTTTGGGAAGGGCTGGCGTTGCTGGCAATGCTGTCCGCGTACCTGATTTTCCTCTACCGCACGGCCGAATCTGAGCCCGCCTCCAGCGAGGCTAAGCCGCCCGATCCTCCGACGGTGAGGCGGCCTTGGATCGTTCAGACATTGATTGCTCTGGCTGGAATCGGCACTCTTGCCTGGGGATCTCACTGGCTGGTCAAAGGCGCGGTGGAAATCGCGGCCGGTTTCGGCGTGAACGAGTTGGTGGTGGGACTAACTATCGTGGCCGTGGGGACCTCACTTCCGGAGATCGCCACCACCCTGGCCGCCATAAGAAAGGGTGAGCATGACCTTGCGATTGGCAACGTCATTGGCAGCAGCGTGTTCAACCTCCTGGCGGTACCGGGAGTGATGGTGCTGGTCAACGGAGCTGCGCTCAGTGTTTCAAAGTCAGCGGTCACGGTCGACCTTCCGATCATGATCATGGCGATGGCTGCGTGTGTGCCGGTTCTTTTCAGTCAAGCTCGAGTCTCTAGATCCGAGGGACTCCTGTTTCTGGGATATTACGCCGTGTATGCCGTACTTCTCTATGGCCGCGCGACCTCCAGTATGGTGTTCGGCCAATATCAAAAAGCCGCCTGGATATTGATTCTTGCGATGGTAGGCATTACGTTGGGGGTCATATTCTACAGGGCACTTAAGTTTAGTGTAGCGTCATCAGTTAAAGGGGATAGTCCTTGAAGAAAGTCATTCTGTTCTCGATTCTCCTGGTACTGGGATTGATCGCCTCTCAGTTCATGGATAGTATTACCGGCGAATCCAAGATGGCCGGCGAGGTAATCCGCGTGCTCACCATGGTCATGTTGGGCTTCATAATGATCCATGTGGGCTACGAGTTTGAGATCGATCGTACCAGAATGAAGAGCTACGGGTTCGACTATCTCGTCGCTGCGACGGCTGCCGGCTTCCCGTGGATTTTGGTCACGCTCTACTTCGTAATGGCTTTCAGCGACAGCTCGCAATGGGGCAAGATGGATATCTGGACCGAAGCTCTCCTGGCGGGAAGATTTGCCGCACCGACCTCGGCCGGTGTACTCTTTTCGATGCTGGCTGCCGCCGGTTTGTCGGCTACCTGGTATTTCCGTAAAATTCGCATTCTCGCCATCTTTGACGACCTTGACACGGTCCTGTTGATGATTCCCCTCAAGATGCTCATCGTGGGTGTCCGCTGGCAATTGGGTGTTATCGTAATCATAATGGCTATATTTCTGTGGCTGGCCTGGAAGTACCTGCATAAGGTACGGATTCCCGTCTCCTGGCCGTGGGTCCTCGGTTATGCTACCGGCATCGGCCTGGTTTCTGAGGTGATCTACCAGACAAGCAAACTGGTCGACGATGTCGTTCCGGTTCACATCGAAGTACTTCTTCCAGCCTTTGTACTTGGTTGCGTTCTGGCCCGACCGGCTGGTCATGACCCCCACCTTGACGACAACCGCGAAGGTCACCAGGAAGGTCCCGAGAGTCCCGAGGAGCAAAAGGTCTCGACCATCATTTCGGCGGTCTTCATGGTCCTGGTGGGACTGTCAATGCCAGCCATTTCGACCTCCGGTGGTAGTTGGCAAACCCTGGCGTGGCACGTTCTGATCGTTACCGTTCTGGCCAACCTGGGCAAGATGTTCCCCCTGTTCGTGTATCGTGACGTAGTCAATTGGAGAGAACGACTGGCCTTGTGTATAGGAATGTGGCCACGCGGTGAGGTTGGCGCGGGCGTGCTGATAATCTCGCTGGGTTACGGCATTAATCAGGAGATGGTTGCGGTGGCGGCGCTTTCGCTGGCCTTGAATCTGCTCCTGACCGGGTTCTTTATCGTGGCGGTGAAGCGACTGCTCGGCCCCAACCCCAAACCGGCGTAGGTGGTCAGACTGCCCGGCCCAGAGCGGCGCCGGCGTAAAGGGCACCGAATCCCAGGCCGGTCTGAAGAAGCACATTGCCGAGAGCATAGAGCCAATCCGAGGACCGGCCCAGTCCGCTCGATTCCAAAATCAACGTTGAAAACGTGGTGAATGCGCCCAGGAAGCCGACCAGGATCACGATCCTGGTCTCGGCCGATACCGGCCAACGATTCTCGAAGAGCGTGAAAACCAGCCCCGCCAAGAAACAACCTAAGACATTGACCGCCACGGTCCCCCACGGGAATGTAGTGGTATTGACCCTCTGCACCAGTCCTATCAAACTGTAGCGAGCCAAAGTGCCGATCGCTCCCGCGACTGCTATCAAAAGAACCTTCTGGATCAAAATCGCCTGCTTTCTCCGATTGATTCTCTGTCATTTTCGAGCCCCACTACGGGCGAAGTTCGGGCCAGTATAGTCGAGACCACACCCGGGGTCAAGATTCCAGCCCGGCCAGAACGATCGTACAGAATCAATTCGGAGACCAACGAGGACCTATTTCATGCACGTAAGGCATTACTAGTCCTCATGTTACATGGCCCGACCAAACAGTCAGTTGCGATTTTGGGATTTGCGGCTATATTGAGAGCACTGTAAATGAACTCGAACTCTGCTCCGATGTTTAAAGTAGTATGACCACACTGGGATCAAAAGTAACCGCCAGAGGAGTCCTGCGAGCGCTCGCTTTCGCCGGCTTTTTCCTGGCCTGCGCCTTTGTTCTTTTTGGTCCTTTTATCCAGGAGCAGTGCGATGACTGTGAACAAGCCGAACACGCCAAGGAGTGCGCCAGCGACTGCACCGATGCCTGCGCGGATGATGGTGGCGACTGCGCTTGTACCTGCATCCGCTGCATTTCGCATAATCCGGCGATCTACCCGCCGGTGAATCTCACGCTGTCATTCTATGACATGGTCTCCGAGTCTCCCTGCTATCAGACTCCTCTGATCGAGGACAAGCTGATTAGGTCGATCGATCATCCTCCTCAACTGGCCTCCTAACGCCAGAAATGCGTCCGGTCCTGAACCGTGGCGCGTCTTTCAACTCAACAACTGCTTCCCCTGACACCAACAAGAGGGAAGAAATGGGAGATAACGAGGAATGGATATTTCCTTCAGACATTTCAGATCGATGCCGATCATCTTTGTGCCTCTACTGGCCGCTCTGATTCTATTCGGATGCGAGCAGCAGTCAGCCGAGGTTGACCCCCACGCTGGGCATGACCATGGTCCGGGCGAACACGTCGACGCTGCAGCGGTCGACCCTCACGCTGGGCATGACCACGGCCCGGGTGAACACGGCCAGACACAGCAAGTCGCGGCGGTCGACCCTCACGCCGGTCACGACCACGGCCCGGGCGAACATCCGGCAGAGACTCAGGAAGAACTTGACTGGTGCCTCGAACACGCCGTGCCAGAGTCGGAATGCTCACAGTGCCATCCGGAACTGATTCCGCAGTACAAGGCAGACTTCGACTGGTGCGGCCCCCACGAGTTGCCGGAGTCACACTGCCGCTTGTGCCACCCGGACATCAGTTTTCCCCAAGAGACGATGATCCGTGAACGAGCACTCGCCGAGGCCCAGGGGGACATTGCCGTCTCGCTGTGGTTTCGACCAAACTCGCCGATATGCGCCACCAACGGAGCCCTGATCCAGTTTGCCTCGGCCAAGACCGCCGAAAAGACCGGTCTGTCGCTGCAAATGGCCAGACCGGGAACGGTTGAGGAAGTCATCGAGGCCCCGGCTGAAGTAACATTCGACGAGACTAACTCGACCGTTGTTGCCAGTACTGTTTCTGCTCTGGTATCGCGATGGCTCGTCTCACCCGGAGATGAACTTCGCTCCGGAGAAATTCTGGCAATTGTCAGTTCGCCGGAAATCGCCGAACTACAGTCGCGCTTGCTTTCGGCTCATGCTGCCAATACTCTCCATGAGAAGGAGCATGAGCGCTACGAGAAACTGCTCGAAGGCTCTCTCATTAGCCAGAACGAGTTCGACCAGCACCATACCGAACATGAGCAGGCCAAGGCGGAGTATGTAGCCGCCCGTGGATTGCTGGCAGCCGCCGGGCTGAGCATTAGCGACATTGAAGATGTCATCACCCACGGCCGAGTGGCCAACAGCTTCGCTCTAAGGTCGCCTTCCGACGGAGTCCTGGTCGAACGAGCCGCCAGGCTTGGCGAGCTAAAAGGAGCCGGCGAAGCGTTCGGTGTTCTTGCCGATCCGAACTCGATGTGGATCGAAGCCCGCCTCACCGAAGAGCAGATCCGCCAGGTTAGCGTGGGCCAACCGCTTCTTTTTGCCAGTGATGGCCGGGGTGTAAATCGGGTCGGAGCTCGCGTGATCTGGGTCTCTCGATTCATGGATCAACACTCCCGCACCGGTATCGTCCGCGCCGAGGTCGTCGATCCGTATCACGGTCTCCAGGCCGGTGAGTTCGGACGGGCGTCAATTCTTCGCTCCACGACTGAAGAGATCACTCTGGTTCCCAAGGACGCCGTGCAGTGGGAAGGTTGCTGCAATGTGGTCTTCGTAAAGGAGAACGAGCTTAGATATCGGCCACGCAAGGTGGAGATCGTGGGAGGCACCGGACCTTACTACCAGGTAACCGGTAGCAATCTGAATCCGGGTGATGAAGTAGTGGTCGACGGATCGTTCTTGCTCAAGACCGAACTCAAAAAAGCCAGTCTCGGTGCCGGATGTTGCGGCCTCGAACCGATCGGTTGAGGCAAGCATGCTAAGAAACCTAGTTGATTTCACCTTACGGTACCGGTACGCCGTGCTGGCCCTGGCCGGGTTGCTCTGTATCCTCGGCCTGGTGGCGCTGTTCGATCTTCCTTTCGACGCCTTCCCTGACACCACCCCGGTGATGGTCCAGGTAAACGTCGGAGCTCCCGGCTGGGCTCCTGAGGATCTGGAACGTTTGGTCACCTATCCCCTGGAGCAAACCCTGACCGGGCTCTCAAGCCTAGAAGAGTTGCGGTCAGTTACCAAGTATGGCTTGTGCCAGGTAACGGTCATATTCAAGGACGGCACCGATCTCTACCTGGCGCGCCAACAGGTAAGTGAGAGGCTGTTGGCGGCAAATCTCCCCGAAGGTATCCCCGCGCCCCAGTTGGGGCCGGTCTCCACCGGGTTGGGAGAAGTGTTCCACTATATTGTTGTATCCGACTCCGAAGATCCCACCGACGCCCGCACCAACCAGGACTGGCTGCTGAAGCCCCAGCTACTCGCGGTTCCCGGGGTGGCCGAGATCAACAGCTGGGGCGGATTCGAGCGCCAGTATGTAATCCTGTTCGACCCCGACAAACTCGCCAGATACGATCTTTCGCTGGATGATATAGTCAACTCGCTGCGCGATGACCTGGGCAATGTCCCCGGTGGACAGGTTTCGCGAGGCGGCGAGATGACGATCCTTCGCGGTATCGGGACGGTCGAGAGTCGCGAAGAGATCGAGGAAATCGTCATAGCGACGATCGAGAACACACCGATCACCGTTCGCCAGATAGCCGAAGTAGTGATCGGACATCAGAACCGGTTGGGGGCCGCCACCTATAACGGTCAGGGTGAGGCGGTTCTCGGACTTGGCTTCATGATCACCGGAGAAAACCCCGCCGAGGTAACCGAGCAGCTGGCCTCCCGACTCGAGCAATCATTGGAATCGCTACCCGAGGGAGTCCGGGCTATTCCGGTTTACCAGCGAACCGAGTTAGTCGACAAAGTCCTGCGTACGGTCGAGAACAACCTGCTTTTCGGAGCCCTCCTGGTGATCGCCGTTCTCTTCATGTTCCTGGGAAGTTTCCGCGCCGGGCTAATTGTCGCTTCGGCTATCCCTCTCTCGATGCTCTTTGCCTTCGACTTGATGTCGCGGGTGGGGATTGCCGGGTCGCTCATGAGCCTGGGGGCGATCGATTTCGGAATGGCTGTCGACAACGCCGTTATTCAGATGGAAAACTCGGTCCGTCGGCTGCAGGAGTCACTCGGTTCGCGGACACGTTTGGAGGTAATCCGCGATGCCATTCTTGAGGTGCGCAAGCCGACCCTGTTCGGAGAGATTATCATTATCCTGGTCTATTTGCCGATCCTTACGCTTCAGGGCGTCGAGGGCAAGCTGTTCCGCCCCATGGCCTACACCGTGGTGTTTGTACTTACCGGCTCGATGATTGTCTCGTGGACAGTTCTCCCGGCCCTGATTGGTGCATTTGTCAAAAGACGTAAGAAGACTCGCGAACCGTTCTTCGTGTCCTGGCTGCAGAAGATCTATCGGCCGATTCTCGAGCGCGTCCTGCGCTATCGCCGGACGGTTTTGGTCTCGGCCCTGGCATTGTTGCTTGGCGGGCTCGCCCTATTCATGCGCTTAGGATCGGAGTTCGTTCCGCGCCTGAGCGAGGGTACTATCGCGATCAATTTCGTGCGTCTGGCCGGAATCTCTTTGGAGGAATCGGTGCGTTACAACACGCAGATAGAAAGCTATCTGCTTGAGGAGTTCCCCGACGAGATCGACCATTTGTGGAGCCGAACCGGCTCCGCCGAGCTGTCGACCGATCCCATGGGACTCGAACTTAGCGACCTGTTCATCTCGCTGAAGCCTCGCTCCGAATGGACAAAGGCTTCCAGCCAGGCCGAGCTAGTGAGTCTGATAGACTCCTCGCTTTCGGACTTGCCGGGCCAGAAGAGGATCTTCACCCAACCGATCGAGATGCGTATCAACGAAATGATTGCCGGAATCCGGTCCGACATCGGTATCAAGATATTCGGGGATGACCTGATACTTCTCGAGGATCTAGCGGATGAGGTCCTGGCACTCACCGAGTCGATCGAAGGCAGCGCCGACGTCGCAGTCGAACAGCTCACCGGCCAACCTCAACTGCGCCTGGAAGTCGACCGTCAACGTTTGTCTCGATTTGGTCTTTCGGCGCGCGATGTTCTGAGTGCGATCGAAAGCGTCGGCGGCATCACCGTCGGTGATGTTTTCGAAGGACAAAGACGATTCGAGCTGGTGATGCGAATCGACACCACGCGCCTGGCAGGCTTCGAGGATATCGGTCGCGTGACCATTCGTTCGCCGCAAGGAGGACTGGTGGGGCTGGACCGAGTGACGCGGCCGATACTGGAGTCCGGCCCGGCATCGATCACACGCGAGTGGAGCAAACGCCGAATCGTGGTTCAGTGCAACGTGCGAGATCGGGATATCGGCTCCTTCGTGAGCGAGTTGCAACGAAGGCTGGACAACGAAATCCAACTGCCGGTCGGATACTTCATGCGCTTGGGCGGACAGTTTGAGAACATGCAACGAGCACAGGCGAGACTGGCAATTGTCGTCCCGATTGCACTTCTCCTGATATTTGCACTGCTGTATTGGAGTTATCGATCGACTCGCGATGCCGTATTGATCTTTACCGGAGTACCTATGGCCGCTCTGGGCGGAGTGGTGTCGCTGGCAGTACGCGGCTTGCCGTTCTCTATCTCGGCGGGGATTGGTTTTATTGCCCTCTCGGGAATTGCGGTACTCAACGGGCTTGTGCTGGTTTCTAGTATCAAGCGCATGTTGGCCGACGGCCGGGAATTCATGGACGCGGTGCGTGAGAGCGCCGTCACGCGCCTCCGCCCCGTCTTCGCAACCGCCATGGTCGCCGCCCTGGGGTTTGTACCTATGGCCATATCGACCGGCGTCGGGGCTGAGGTACAGCGACCCTTGGCAACCGTCGTCGTGGGCGGAATCCTCACCTCGACGGCCCTGACTCTGTTGGTACTGCCGGCGCTTTACGCTACCTTCGGAAGAAGGACTAAGTCGGAAGTGTAAGTTGTCTTTGACGGTTACCAACGGAAGTGGAGTCTGATGACAAGAACCAAAGTCATTTTGATTGGCGGATGTCCCGGGGCGGGTAAGACCACCCTGGGCCGCAACCTGGCAATCAGGCTCAAGATTACTTCGTTGACCATTTACGATCTCATGATCGCCACACGGGCAATAACGAATACTCAAACTCATCCAGAGTTACATGTCATGAGTACCGGAGACTCGATCGCGTACTTCACCAACAGCTCTCCCGAGAAGCTTATCGAAGACGCCCAAGTTCAACACCGCGGCACCTGGCCGGCAGTCGAGAAAGTCATCCGTAGTCATGCTGCCGACTGGGGTTCACCTATAGTGATCGATGGCTGGGCGATGAGCCCCCGACGCGTGTCAGAGCTTGGTCTCGACCGCGTGCGATCGTTCTGGCTGAATGTAGACGCACCGGTGCTAAGAGAAAGGGAGCTTGGCAACACCGACTTTTTCGGCGCGTCGGACAATCAAGAACGGATGTATGAGAACTTCATGGCCCGAAGCATGTGGTACAACGAACTGGTGGAGCGTGAGGCGACTCAGCTAGGTCTGCCTCTGCTGCGACAGGATGGCGCCCAATCGGTCGAGCGACTTTGCGAGATCGTAATGGCGGGGCTCGAGTAAACCCGACCTTGCCCGGAGGCTATGCCCCCACCGTCGTCTTCTCAAGCTCTTCTTTTCGGGCTACGGAACGAGTGAATCTCAGTTCGAACGCTGCCCCGCCTTCTTCTGGACTTGAGACAGAAATGGAACCGTCATATCTCTCCATGATGCGCTTGACCGTCGAGAGTCCCAGGCCTGATCCCTTGCCGGACGACTTGGTCGTAACAAACGGCTCGAAAATACGTTCGGCGACTTCGGCCTTCATTCCCGGGCCGTTGTCGGTAACCGTGACAACTATCGAGTCCGGATCGGCCTCTGTGTCTATATTCAGCTTCACGACGCCTGCGTCACCCATGGCTTGAGCGCTGTTGTGTAGGAGATTAGTGATCACCTGCATGGTCTCGGTTCGAGGGCTACTGACCATTGCGGCCGCCCCCGGTCGCGACCAATGCACCTGGACATCGGGAGGCAGACAAGCCGATATCATCTGGACGCAGTCATCCACGGCGCGACAGATATCGGTCGGCTCGTCAAGTTTCTCGGGGTCGCGCTCGCACCGGGCGGAATCAAGAATGTGACGGGTGAGATTGGTGGCATATCTGGCCGAAAGGAGAATCCTCTCGAGATCCTCGTGGTCCTCGTCCCGTTCGTTCTTAACCATGATCAGTTGTGCACTGCCGATTATACCGGTCAGGGCGTTCTTTAAGTCGTGGACCGCCTGAACCGCAATGAGACCGGCCAGTTCCAGACGCTGCGCCTGCTCTAACTGGATCTGCAGCTCCTGACTCTGCTTGAGGATTTCATCCTGAAAAGACTTCAGTCGCAACGCGTTTCTCAACCGGGCCGCCATCTCATTAGGGTCGACCGGCTTGTTGAGATAGTCCGTTGCGCCCATACCGAGAGCCACGTTTCTGACCGACAGATCGGTTTCAGCCGTTAGCATGATGACCGGAAGCAGCTTGTTCTGAGGCATCCCCCTGAGCCGTGTCAGGAACTCTACGCCGTCCATCATGGGCATGCGTATATCTGAAACTACGAGATCAACATCCTGCTTCTCCAGGAACTCGAGCGCTTCGCGACCGTCATAGGCACCGAAGGTCTCGCACTCGAGGCCCTCGGCTCTCACCATGCGCCGCAGACTCTTGACAATGTTTTCCTCGTCGTCGACAAAAAGGACTTTCTGCAAACCTAAGTCTCCTCTGTTGGTCTGATCTCCGCTTCGGACCAAATCCGATCAACTGGCTAACAGTGCTCGCTGCGTTTCCGAGAGCTCTTTTAGAGCACCCCGCAGGATTCCCGGGAGCTCGTCGTATCCGATCTTCAGTCGTGCCCAGGCTTCCGGACTAAACTGCGAAACATAGAAACTGGCGCTGTCACCGATCTGAAGGGCATGACAAATCAGGTCGGCAACGCTAACAGCGGCGACGATCACGTTGGTGGCGTCGGCCTTTTCGGGCTGGTGATGGTGTTCGATCGCCTCACGTATCCGATCGGGGAAGTTCCAACGAGCGGCAAGCTCAGCTCCTACCGCCTGATGGTCGAGGCCAAAGAACTCCTCCTCGCGCTTCAGGTCGCAAGCCGACTGCGATTTGCCGTAGGCCATCTGGAACCAATCAGAATCGGCCAGGATAAACAGAAGGCGTCCGATGTCATGAAGAATGCCTGCTGTAAGGGCCTCACTGGCGAGTTCCTTGTCGCCGGTCCGGATGAGGTGTTTCGCTACCAGTCCGGTTCCAAGTGAATGCAACCAGAACGATTTGGCATTTATAGTCCGATCAATCTCATCACCAAACGATTCCATCACGGAAGCGGCCAGAACCAGTCGATGGATGGCCTTTATCCCCATAATCTTTATCGCGTCCGGAACGGCCGTGATCTTCTTGGAGAAGCCGTAGAACGGCGAGTTCACTACCCGCAGCACACGGGCCGTCAAGGCCTGATCGGCGGCTATCAGACGGCCGATATCCCTTGCTCCGGTGGTCTCCTTGTTGATCAGGTCATGGAGCCGTTGGACAATAACCGGCGCCGATGGCAACTTCACTTTACGAGCCAGGACGCTTGCACTTGGGCTCATTGTTTCCCCCCTTCGATGTCGGTCGCGGTGCCAAGACCCGAAGGATTCTGGATGACCTCTTTGAGAGCTTCGGCTATCTTCTGCACATCGTCGTAGTGCAGGACCATGGAAAGCACCTGGTCGACATGCTGAAGCTTGCTTTCAAGAGTACCTGTGTTGGCCAATTCGTCTGTCATACTATCTTCCTCACTTCCTTGTTCCACTTGGCTAGGCACCTACGCCGGACGCTAGAAGATCGAGACTAAAGCCGAGACTGTCCTCGTTCTTCTCCTTGGCGTCGTCGTCGCTGAGTGTTACCCTAATGGCTTTCGGAATCTTGTCTACTTTGTCAATCTTCTGTACCCGACCGATCATGCCCCGCGAAAGCCTGGCTCCCTTTGGCAGTAGGAACAGTCCGTTACGGGTAAAGATGTCTTCGAGAACCACCATGCCTTCGGCGAGATCCTCCGGCTTGACGGCGGTCACGTCGCCGGCGCCACCGTGGTGCAGCTGACGCGGCAGGTCGGCATCAATGAACTTGCGAACCAGATCGGGATCAAAGAGCGTCCCCGACTTTCGCACCAGATTAGCCGTTGCATCGTTCAACTGGTTCAAATCGGGATAGCCCCGCGAAAAGGCGTCATGATCGAAGGCGTCGGCCAGCCTAATCAGTCGCGCACCCAGGGGTATCGCCAGCTCGGCCACATTGTCGGGATAACCGGTCCCATCCCAATGCTCGTGATGGTGGCGAATCATCAACCCGACTTCCTGCAGACCTTCCACACCACAAAGACACTTTTGTCCCAGGATGGGATGTGACCGCAGCTTCTCGAATGCCTTGGTGCTCAGCTCGCCGGGCGCCTGGTGTACGGAGTCCGGCAAAACGATCTTCCCGATATCATGCAGATAGGCAGCAATTAGCACGAACTGTCGGTGACTCTCTTCCAGGTCCATCTTCTCAACCAGCTTCTGGACAAAGAACGCCACACGTTGCGAATGACTCCCAATTTCGGGATAGCGCATCTCGGTCAAGGCGCCCAGGGCTCGAATAACCTGAGCGAAGTTCCGTTTAAGACCGGAGTTCTGTTTGTGCAGCTTTTCGGTTTGCTCCCTGACTTTCTTGGTCAGCGCTGAGTTTATCTGCTTTAGTTCCTTGTTGCGCTCAGAGATAATCTTGGCGAGTCGGACATTCTCCTTCTTCATGGCGAAGTATTCCAACGACTCGTTTACACGACTGGTCAGGAGGTCATCATCCCAGGGCTTATTGAAATAGTACTTTATGTCGCCGTCGTTTACGGCGTCGACCACCGCATTGATATCGGCGTAGCCCGTGAGCAGGATTCGGATCGCGTCCGGGTTAGTCTTGCGAGATTCGCGAAGAAACTCGACCCCGGTCAACTGGGGCATGCGTTGGTCGGAGATTATCACCGAGACCTTCTGCCTCTTTAGTTCGGCCAGGGCCTGCCGGGGATCCGTAAACTTGACAATCTCCGCATCGGTCTCCCGCAGAACTCGGGTGAGCGCTTTGAGGACGCCGGGTTCGTCATCGACTAATAGAATTATATCTCTCATACAACCTCAGATTTCTCAGATACTCCCCGAGGGTTCCGTAACGAGTGACTCCGCACATTTGGCGGCATCGATATATCCCAGAAGAACGACCACTCCACCGCCCCGGGGAAGCGGGCGACATACCATGCCCACGCCGTCCTTGCCATCGACATTTTGTACTACCACCCGGCTCTGGTCCTGAGCCTCTCTTATGGCGGAAACGATATATTCCTCGAGAACCTCGTCCGCCTGCGAGCCCAGCCCTCCTCCAAAGACGGAGATGAACTTTTCCAGGTAGTCGTTCATATAGACAATCGTCATATCCGAATCGACTCCCAGGATTCCCGCCGGAAGCAGGTCAACCATGTAGCGCACCACCTCGAGAGCGCGGTGCTGCAGTTGCAGATCGCGTGTACGGTCGTCGACTTTGCGCTCCAGGGACTCAGTGAAGGTTCTCAACTCGGCATTTGTCTGTTGCAGCTGACCCAGCAACTGGAGGTTTTCGCACTGAAGTCCGTAGTGCTCGATGGCCCGCTTGACGGTTGAGAGGATATCTTGATCGTTCCAGGGCTTGGCCAGGAACTTGTATACCTGGCCATCGTTGATCGCATCGACCACCGCAGTTGCATCGGCGAATCCGCTGAGAATCATGCGAATCGTTTCCGGGGATTCCTCACGCACTCTGCTAAGGAACTCCACACCGTTCATTTCGGGCATGCGATAGTCAGATATGACCACGTGGACTTCTTTCTCCCGCAGTATCTCCAAACCCTCGTTGCCGGAACCGGCGGTGAGAATAGTATAGTCGGTGTCAATGAACAGACGCCGCAACGCCTTCAGGACATTTCGTTCGTCGTCAACAATGAGTATTGTTGAATGATCACTCATCGCCTAGCCCTCCGATGGGCAGCGTGACAATAAACTCTGTGCCCACACCAACCTCACTGCGGACATCCATACTGCCGTTGTGTTTTGTCACGATGTCGTAGGCAAGGCTGAGGCCCAGGCCGGTTCCTTTGCCAACTTCCTTGGTTGTAAAGAACGGCTCGAAGATCTTGCTTAACTGTTCCGGGGGAATGCCCTTTCCGTTGTCCTTGATGGAAACCACAATGGACTCGTCTTCGGTCCAGGTCCTAATCTTGATAACTCCCGGTTCTTTGTCGATAGCGTGACTGGCGTTGATCAACAGGTTCATGAAGACCTGATTCAATTGGTTGAGACGGCAGTAGAGATCAGGCAGTTCGCCGAAATCCTTTTCGACAGTACATTTGTACTTAAGCTCGTTCCAGACGATGTTCAGCGTGGTGGCGATTCCATCGTTGATGGAAGCGTACTCCGCCTGTGATCGGTCGACGCGCGAGAATGACTTGAGGTCAGCCACAATATCCTTGACTCGTTCGGCTCCCTCTCGGGACTCGTCGACGGCGTCCTGGAAGTCCTCCATGATATCTCGAAGTATGCCGCCCTCGTAGCTCTTATCCTCGAGTTGCTTGGCCACCAACTTACTGATCTTGCCGAGGTACTTGCTCATGGTATTGAGGTTGGAGGCTATAAACCCGATCGGATTGTTGATTTCATGAGCCACACCGGCCGCAAGGGTGCCGATGGCCGCCAGTTTGTCGGCCTGCACCAGTTGCTCGCGACTACGATGAGCTTCGGTTACGTCTTGAACCAGACCAACCAGTCCGATCACTTCAGAGTCAGCATCGAATAGG
>Ga0180430_10000883_pt1 | contig 31325 bp, 29 predicted proteins | sample SS_ome_9_FD_132999 | JGI IMG/M metagenome (GOLD analysis project Ga0180430, IMG submission 132999) | Hypersaline lake sediment archaeal communities from the Salton Sea, California, USA - SS_1_S_2 metaG | ecosystem: Environmental > Aquatic > Non-marine Saline and Alkaline > Hypersaline >... | reverse complement strand
TGAGTCGTTGGAGTAACCATGCTTTGATTTGCTCCTCTGGTGCTGTACAAAAAATAAAGAATGGTTTCGCGTTGGTTTCTTGAGCAATCTTTCGTGCTGCATCTCTATATGATTTTTTTTGAAAAGTTGCATCGATGATTACGTTTTTTTTCTGCTGTAAAAGTGTTTTTGCCATATCAAGAACCGTCGTATAGGTTTTATGGGAATGCTTAGGATCATATAACCCTGTATCTGGCTCATCGAAATGACGTTCATGAAGCGGAATACCTGCTTTATGTTTTCTTATAATATCCGTGTTAAGAATCGTTGCACGGTAATCAATGGAGAGTTTTAATGCAAGGGTTGATTTACCTGTACCAGATAGCCCACTCACAATAAAAAGAAGTGGGTTTTTTTGCTGTAATTGAATTGCAACTAACATTGCATAATATTTGGATAGTTGAAAATATTCTTGTGCGGTTGTTACTATGTTCTGTCGTTCGTTTTTTGATCTAGTATCATCATGAATCTGAAACCCATAGACCTTCCCACGGACATACGCTCGATAGGATTTATAAAAATTTAGCACATGATTAAGCGTGCCATCAGCACTCATTTCTTTGTACTGTTGAATGAATGCAGCTGAGAGAAAGGGATGGTTCTGATAATCAAGATCCATTGCTAAGAAACCAATATCTGATGCGATATCAATAAATCGAAATCGTTTATTGAACTCAATACAATCAAAAATACAAATTGTATCATCCTTATTAATAACAATGTTTCCTGAATGTAGATCACCATGGCATTCATGGATAAAACCATTTTGCATTCGCTCTGTTAAAACTGATGCAGCCTGGGTAAAGAAATCAGCATTGACCTTTTTAATAAACTGATAGGTATCTTTTGAGATGGTTTGATCAATAACAGATTCTGTTTGTTGAAAATTCTCATCAATGTTCTGTTTGATCATAGAAGGTTTTCCATAGGATACGACTTCCTCATTTGGAGAGTATTGTTCATAAAAAGATACTAGTGTTTTCGTAATATTTTTTATATGATCAAATGTAACCGCTCCTTTCTTGAGTTGAGCCGCCATGATATGATTTTGTGAGAATTGCTTCATTTTCACCGCATACTCTACCAGCGGACCAGACCCATTTATCTCTAACAAATGTTCTGGTGTTTCCGTATAGCTTATAACATCAATATATAACTCAGGACATAATCGTTTATTTAACCGTAATTCCTCAGCACAAAACTGTTTTCTTTTATCTAATGTTGAGAAATCAAGAAAACCAAAATCAACTGGTTTTTTTATTTTATAAGCATATTTACCAGTAAGAATCACATAGGAAATATGGGTTTGTAGCAGTTGTATTGGTCCAGAACAACCCTTATACGTGTCCTTTTCTTGTATTTTTGTAATAAAATCTGATTGTTTCATTGCATGCATGGTATTACATTTCTTGTAAAAAACATTATTCACATTATTTGATTTTGAGTTAAAAAACGAAATAGATAAACAGCGTATGAAGACATAAAAGAATGATTGCAGCGGGTATTAGCACATAGTACATGCGAGTTGTATCCGTTTTTAAATACTCACTACTGAGCACATTACATAAATGAATAGGTGAAATAAGATATCCAACAAACCCACTAACAAAAAGAACACTTACACAACCAATGGTTGCAATGGATATTGAGGAAAAAAAAGGAGCCAGGAGTACATATGAAAGTGTGATGCCGCTTAGTAAATACCCTGTTAAAAACCCTAGTAAAAGAGGAAAAACAATAATTAGGATGATTGGCGAAATATTTCCAGATTGTAAAAGAGAGAAAATAACTGCATTCACCCCAGAAATCTCAAATATCTCTCGAAAAAACATGATGCCAATAATAACAACAGCTAGTTTCCATGTTAAAGATTGTTTTACATAACTTAAGTATGTTTTTTTTTCAACATGCATCATAAAATATAAAAGAAAAATACTAAACACAACTCCAATGATATATGCAGTGAATAGAGATATACCAAGTAAGGTAAGCAGTGAAAAAAAGATAGGAAGAATTGGTGGGATAAGATACATAAATCCATTAAATGAATGTTTCAAATTACTTTGTGTTTTTTTGTTTTTATCTGCATAATTCCGTAGAGTGAACATAAAAATAATCACGCCAATAGCAATCATTAAAAAAAATGCGGTTAGATTTGCTGTAATCAAAGCATACAACCCAATCCCTGAAAGATCAGCCATAATCAGTATTGTTGATGAAATTGGATACACCGGGAACCATATATGACGAAACCAGATATTGAAAAAGTTTTGTTTAGAAACAGACATATTGAAACGATTCCCCTCATCTTGGACGACTGGTGCAGAAAATAATGCACCACCTGGAACCGGCATCAGCCCATATATCGCAGGGATAGCAATGATTGTTCCCCCATTTGACAAAATCGATCGTAAACTTACAATAAGACGTTCAATTGCACCAGTTTTTTGCATGACAACCGCAAGCATATATATAATGGTCATAAGAACCGCAAGTTCAATGGTTTGAAATTGAAACGTCTCTGAATCAAAGTTATAAATCGTTGCTTGAATGAATGCCTTAAGAATATCAACAGGTGAAATAACAAGCAAAGAAAAAATACCAATGAGAACTGATCCAAGGATTAATGCTAATCCAAAATTCACTCGTTTTCGAATTAAAAAAATTATGGTTGCAAATGATAGAATAACCCCAATTAGACTTAACCATGAACCAGTACTTAGCATGCAGCACGTACCTCAATGAAATGTATCGCATGGAAAAGGAGTTGTTAAAATCTTTGATTTTAATTACACCGCTTTACCAAAATCTAATTAAAATAATAAAAAAAAGGTACAATATAATAGATAAAATAATTGTTTGAGAAACTATTGTTTTTTTGTATCCTCTTTAGGGAGATCATCTGACTGATGCCAATATCGATCAAATTCTTCATGTAAGGATTTCACGATTTCTTTTTCAATCGTCCAAATTCCTAATTCCTCTTCTTTCACAGGACCTGCAAGAATAAGCGCCCGGTCAGGACCTAAAATATAATTGCCCTTAATTTTCGTATTTTGTTTCGCATGAACCCCTTGCATTAGATTCCTATCTTTGTATCGATTCACTAATACCTTTGAATTTTTAGGTAGAACAACTGACCCAAGATATTCCGCCATAATCTTTGGATTTTCAATTTCATCAACACTCCACTCATCCGTTCTCCGAGAGGAAGGCATTGGTTTTGTTTTCTTCTTTGTTCCAAATTCAATAGCAATTGCAACAACAACGACACCAATAAGAAATCCAACAACTAATGAGAGTATATCCATTTCTAATCACCCCATATAAAATCTATATTTCATGAAAGCATATAAGCATTTGTATAAGTTAGTACAGTATATTGGTAATAAAAAAACTGAAAAAGCCTGATATGTACTCTAATTTTCATAGAAAAAAATAAAAGTTTGGGGAAAATAACGAACAAATCAACAAGATTTATAAATAATCAAAGAAATAATAAGATAGATATTATGAAAAATCCATATATATTTACGATATCATTAATCCTTTTCATTTTCATTAGTTTAATCTTTCTATCATTTTCTGGTTGTATTGAAAACACTTCAAAAGAATCTCAACAAAAGGATATCAAATATGCTGATAATATTATTCTTACTGGTGAAACCAATACTATCAACATTTCACAATTAACAATAGAGACCATCGCAAGAAACTATGTTGATGATGAAAACCCAGATATTGGACTAAAATCAAAAATCGTTGATGGATTTCAACCAACGCTTGACTATGATTTAGATGTTTATTATCATATCCGAGGAAAAGCAACGCTACTAACCGGTGAACGAATTGAAGATATCAATATCACGGTCATTTTCACCGATGCAAATCAAACTGATTTTAATACACAAGTCTCACGAATGATCCCTGCACTAACAAGTACTTATTCATCATTTTTTGAAATCCGTTTATATAACACAGATACTATTTTCTTTGATCAAATCGATAGTATACTCCTTGATATCTCAATTGGATAATATATATTATTCATTTACCATTATTTTTCCTATTTTATATCAGTAAACGGAAAACATATAAATGAAAAGCTACTCATGACCCGCACATCATCCCTGATAAAAAGGTGGAGGCATGAGTACTTGAAAAAGCATGTTTATCTAGACTATGGAGCTACAACACCAGTCGACCCAGAAGTTCTCAAAAGTATGCAGGAGTTTTTTACAAAAAACTTTGGTAATCCATCTTCAGTACACACCTATGGACTCAAAGCACAAGATGCCATTGAACAAAGTAGAAAACATGTTGCATCCTGTATCAATGCATCAGCTGATGAAATTATTTTTACTTCAGGTGGTACAGAAGCTGACAATCTTGGAATCAAAGGAATAGCACTCCAACATCAAGCAGACGTTGGAACTAACGGCCCTCATATTATAACATCATCCATTGAACATCCTGCTGTGCTTGAAACTTGTAAATATCTTGAGAAGCAAGGATTTGTTGTTACATATCTTCCAGTTAATGCAGATGGCATCATAAATCCAAAACAACTTCAAGAAACCATTACTAATCAAACCTTTTTAGTGAGCATCATGGCTGCAAATAATGAAATCGGTACGATCCAACCATTAAAAGAAATCGGTGCCATTACCCATAAAAACAACATCCTTTTTCATACAGATGCAGTCCAAGCCATTGGGAAAATTCCAATTGATGTTCAAAAAATGCATATTGATCTGCTGTCATTATCCTCTCATAAGATTTATGGCCCAAAAGGAATTGGTGCATTATTTGTTCGAAAAGGAGTACCTTTAACCCCATTATTTCATGGTGGCGGTCATGAACAAGGTAAACGGAGCAGCACACTTAACACTCCAGGCATCATCGCATTAGGAAAAGCCTGTGAACTAGCAAAAAAACGAATGAAAACAGATGTTTCATTGATGACAAAACTTCGTGATCAACTTATCAAAAACGTGCTTGAAATTGAAGAAACATACCTAAATGGACATTCAACAAAACGACTTGCAAATAACGCTCATTTCAGATTCACAGCCGTTGAAGGTGAATCCATTCATTTAATGCTTGATAACGCAGGTATTGCCGCTGCAACAGGATCTGCGTGTTCATCAAAAAAACTCAAACCCTCACATGTTCTTCTCGCCCTTGGACTAACCCCTGAGGAATCCCATGGATCAATACGATTCAGCCTTGGACGAATGAGCACAAAAGAAGATATTACCTATGTCATTGAAACCCTCCCAGGCATCATACAAACATTACGTGATATGTCACCCTTATGGAAAAATAAATAGGAGAAAATCATATGGATGAAAAATACACAGATATCGTCAAGGATCATTTCTTTCATCCAAGAAATGTTGGTGAAATAAAAGATGCTGATGGAATAGGAACTGTAGGCAATCCCTCATGTGGAGATGTCATGACTATTTATATCAAAGTGAAAGATGATCATATCTCTGATATAAAATTTAAAACCTATGGATGTGCTGCTGCAATCGCTAGTACAAGTATAACAACAGAAATCGTAAAAGGTATGAGCCTTTCAAAAGCACAACAACTCACCCGTGGAGATATAGCAGAAGCACTAGGTGGCCTTCCTAAATTCAAAATGCATTGTTCGAATCTAGCAACAGATGCTCTAAAAGAAGCAATTAAGGATTATTACAATAAACACAACAAGTAATGTGGTACTATGAATCAGCAATATATATCCATCAATGGATGGAAAGCAAAAATCCGATTTTCATCAGCACATGTAATACCTGAATATGAGAAATGCGGACGACTCCATGGACATACCTATGCAGTACACACAAAAATTTATGGAAAACCAGACGATAAAGGAATCATTATTGATTTTTCTCTTTTAAAACAAATATTACATGAAATCACTGATGCCCTTGATCATAAGGTTCTCATCCCTGAAAATAGTCCTTCAATAGAGCTAACGAAAGAAAAGGATCAAATCATTTTTTCATCACTTGGTAAACTATATTCGTTTCCTGCCTCAGATTGCAAGTTACTTCCTCTTGATTCTACATCTGCTGAAAATCTCTCAGTATACATTTTAACTCAATTAGAAAAAAACCTTGAATACTGTACAAATGTTGAATCAATAGAAATCGGAGTTGATGAAGGATTCGGGCAAGGCGCATACATTACAAAAACACTAAATAAATGATAAATACAATCATGTTTTATGTTTAGGTTTGAGAACATGAGCCAAAAAGCTGTCGTATTACTATCTGGTGGTCTCGACTCAAGTGTGACCGCATATATTGCACATGACATGGGATATAACCTTGCAGCCCTTTCTATAGACTATAATCAGGCACATGTACGTGAACTTGACTCCGCTCGAAAAATCGCTCAACATTTAAATGTCCTGGATCATAAAATCATTTCATTAGATCTCTCATTATTTGGCGGCTCTGCATTATTAACATCAACAAACACACAGATTCCAACAAAAATATCTATTGATTCCATTGGAAAAAAAATTCCACCAACCTATGTACCTGCAAGAAACACGATTTTTCTTTCCCTTGCCCTTGCCTATGCCGAAACCATCCAAGCAGACGCAATATTTATTGGGGTTACCGCTGCAGATTACTCTGGGTATCCTGATTGTAGACCAGCTTTTATTGAAGCATTTCAAACTCTTGCAAATATTGCTACAAAAAAAACCATTGAACATAACCTAATTTCTATCAAAACCCCGATTATCTCAGATTCAAAAAGAATCATTATCCAAAAAGGACAAGCATTACAAGTCCCTTTTCAGGACACCTGGTCCTGCTATCAAGGAAAAGAAAAAGCCTGTGGAGAGTGTGAAACCTGCCTGTTACGCTTAAAAGGATTTAATGAAGCAAGCTTACCTGATCCATTACCCTATGAAACATATCCAAAATGGTACAAAGTACACTAAGGCATTTTTTCTTCAAATTCATATTGTTTCATATGATTTTTTTTATACCAATCATACACATCAAATGAAATCGGAATTGACACAAGAACAATGATAAGAATCACCAGACAAGTAATAGAATCTGAGGGTACATTATACACGGTTGGTTCCACAGATGGATTCCAGAAACTACCACTAATGACATCATTAAAGAGAAGATTCACTGTACCAATCCAAGGCAGCTCTCCTCGTGCTTTACCCGTCACCCATTCCAGTTTAATAGGCTGTGAACAAATTCCTCCCGCTTGATCACAACGATCATTGGTCACCGGGTTATCACCCTTAGTGATATAACCTTCATTATCTGGTCGATAATTCGAAAGTCCTAACTCAGGAATCGTAATCGAATCAACATTATATTTTCCATACTCCTCAACCGTATAAGTACCATCATTGTTGATATCCACCCAACATATCGCTCGATGGATAATCTGATCTTCATCAGTACGCCCATATTTCATATAGACAATGACATCACCATAATCCCCATAGGACTGATACCCACCAGCACCTTTCGCCATCTCACCACCATAAGAACTACCCCTAACCACAATATCATCACTACTATCCACCTTTACTAAAAGAACCATATCCCCTGCATCAATAAATCCTATACGACCAAATGGTTCATCCTTATGCATCATACTCCCTGATTCAATCGCAACCATGGGTGCACCAAACCATTGCCCGGTGTATGTCCAGAGTGCTGTTAACACAATGAGTACAACGACTACTGCAACAATGACATCTCGAAGTAATGAGACTTTTTCATCATCAGATTTCCAAAAACGATAGAGTTTGTTTTTCATTTCCTTTGTGTTCATCATCGATCACATTTCTTTTTTAGAGGAGTAGTCCTTGAGCGAACATAGGAGAGTTCAGAACCACAGATTGGACAGTGTTCTATGTCTTCATGAATGATTCTTCTGCATCCTCGACAACGGCGAATCCATTTAAACCTTTTTGTTATTCCTCGTTCGAGAACCGGTTGAAACCGGATATTGAGAACATCAGCAATATTCTGCATACTATAATCATCAGTTACAAGAACAATGTTTTTCCCTGCCTCATTTGAAATATCAAGAGCAAGTGCAAGAAGATTCTTATCGGTTTCTGATAAACGAGTGTCTTCCCCATATTCTTTCGCGGTTTTTTCTACTAGTAATACCGCATCTTTTGAGGGATCTATAATTCTTAGGCCTTTCTCAAGTAAATACTCAAACCAACGGTAACTACTCCCACCAGGGCTAAATTCTTCGCTAACTTTTGAAACCGTCATCAATTCAACACGATCATCAAACTGTTTTCTTGAGAGAATCGCTGCAGTGTCTAGAATATAGATTGAGTGTTGTATGGGATTGGTTTGATTCATCTTATGGTTTTATGTATATTTACTATTATAAAAATATAGCGTGCTATTTCGGGATTTTCCGAAGAGAGGATAGCTCTTTATAGGTAAGTTCTTCCTGTGTTCCTTGTTGCATGTCCCTAAGAATTAAAAAACCTTTTTCGAATTCATCTGGACCAATAAGAAGAGCAAACCGTGCGTTTTGATTGTTTGCATATTTTAATGATTTACCAATGCCTCTCCTCATTAGGTCAACATCAACTAAAAACCCTTGGTTTCGAAGAATACGGCAGACCTTGAATGCCTGTTCACGCATCTCAGACGTGATTGGTATCACATAATAATCCAAGGAACTTTGAGGAAACAGGATGTGTTCTTCGTCCATGGCAAGAAGTGTTCTATCAAATCCTAAGGCAAACCCTGCAGTGGGAAGTGCTCTACCACCAAACAGACTAATAAGATCATATTCACCACCACCTAAGATCTGTTTTTCAGCACCAAGTGATGGTGCTTTCATTTCAAAAACAACACCGGTGTAATAATCAAGACCTCGTACGATACCAAGATTGATTCGATAGGGGAAGTCATCAAGGTGGATATCAAGAAATGAACAAATCTCCTGCATACGTGTTAGATGCTCTGAGACCTCTTTAACTGAGGAAAGAGCAGTCGTTAATATATTAATGTCCTGTATTTGAAGAACATCCAAAAACCATTGTGTTTTCGTATCATCTAATGCAAAGGAATCCAATAAGCTTCGGACTTCCTCATATTCATCTTTATCAATCAATGGAATGAGTTGACTTCTTTGATCATCATTTAAACCAAGATAATTAAAAAGCAAAGACAATAAGCGAAGATTCCCAATCTCAAGCGTGATATTTTGAAGTGAAAGCTTATGTAACAGCTGATAGGCCATACTAATTAATTCAGCAATTGCTTCTGATGAATCAGTTCCAATGAGTTCACACCCTGCCTGGGTAAACTCCCGATATCTTCCTTTTTGTGGACGATCATAGCGGTAACAATTCCCAAAATAAAACAATTTCAGGGGTTTAGCCTTCATTTGAAGATTCTCAACATACAAACGCATCACCGGAGCAGTCAATTCAGGTCGAAGTGCTAACTCACGATTACCTTTATCTGTAAAAGAATACAATTCATTAATGATTCCTTCACCAGATTTAGCTGTGAACAACTCAAGGTTCTCAAAGGTAGGGGTTTGAATCTCATGATATCCATATGATTCAAACACGAAACGAAGTTTTTTTTCAATGAATCGGCGTTTCTGCATTTCTTCCGGGAGGAAATCCCTTGTTCCCCGAGGTAATTCAAACACGAGAATGGATAATAGAAAGAATACTTAATATGATTTCTCTTCCTTGCATTTATTATTTATCAAAAAATAAACATTTTTATACATATCAGGATTCCTGGAATGGTATGAATGGAATTATAATCTTTGATTATGATGGCACGATAATAGATTCTCTTGATACATTTATGGAATTATTTTTAACAGCATGTCAAAATGAAAAGAATTGTCCTATATCAACTCCAACTGAATTTTTAGATTTATTTCAAGGAAACATGTTTGAAAAAATGATGCAAAGGGGAATGACTAAAGAGTCCATACTTCGCGTAGTTTATCAAGTAAGAGATGGATTATATGCTCATCATAGTACCCTTTCTACATTTCCTGGGATAAAAAAAGCCATTGAAGACCTTTCAAAAAAGCATAAATTATATATTATCACATCAAATGACACAAATGTTGTCAAGGATTTCCTACATATTAAAAAATTGGAATTTTTTATAGATATATATGGTTCAGATAAAGGGGCAAGTAAAGTTGATAAAATTCAGCATATAAATCAACAAATTCAGCATGGAGAGGTCTTCTATGTTGGAGATACAGTTGGTGATATCATTGAAGGGAAACAAGCTGGAGTTACAACCATTGGTGTGACCTGGGGGTGGCATTCAGATTATCAACTTAAACAATCCGCTCCAAATTATATCGTCAATACACCACAAGAACTCGTAGATATTCTTTCATCAAACAAAACATCACCTCTTTCTAAGACTAACCAGCATTAATAAAATAATATATCATTAATAGATAAAAAGTTTGATAAAGTCAAAGAAATATCTTACTTCTATTCTATTATTCAGATTTAATGAAAGTAATATAAAAATATGAAATAATCCTATCGATAAAAAAGTTTATTAATACCTCGTAAGTATAGTATTTAACGCTACCAAAACAATTTCTATGGGCGGAGTAAAAAAACATGACCAATGGCAAAAAAATCATAATAAATATACCAAAAGAAAAACTGGAACTCATGAAACAACTTGGTATTTCCCCACAAGATGTATTCTCAAAGGGATTCCAAGAGCTCTTACGACAAAAATACCAAGAATTTAGTTTAATCGATGACGATGATGAAGATGAACTAGAATATATTGAGCTTTCTGATCTGACTGCAAGTCTCTATGATGTTGAACGGTTCATGGTCAATGAAAACGACGTCTCAAATAATTAAATCGAGTTCTATTGCTGAAGGGTAGCATGTCGTTTCCGCATATTTTCTTCAGTTTCCTTCTTTCTATGAAGAAGATCGGCTATAATACCATCTAGAAGTATCCAAACACTTGCTTCAAATAAGGTACCAAGTGGTGCATATTTTTTTCGCTTTTGCTCATTGCAATCTGAAGCAATAAACAGGGTAATAGTAGCAAATGTAGCAATCTCAGAATCCTTTTTCCCAGTAATTGAAATAATCCTTGCACCAAGATTATGTGCAATTTCAGCAGTCATTACTGCGGGAATCGTTTCACCAGATCCTGATACAATGACAACCAGATCATCCTTTTGAACAGGCGCAGTAATAGATTCCCCAATAACATATGTTTGAAAACCAAGATGAACTAATCGAATCGCAAATGCCTTTGCCACAAGTCCAGATCTCCCTGCACCATACACAAAAATATTATTTGAAGAAAAAAACAAAGAAATTGCATTATCGATATGGTCTTGAGGAACCTGATCAAGAATTGCATGCACTTTCTCAATGATATATGAAGTTGAACTCGCAGCGATCGATGGTCTCCTCATGGTATCTCCGATAAATCCCGATAATCCGCTTCTTCCCCCTCAGTTCGTTTCATAATCGCTTTTTCTACCTGTAACCTTATATAAACGGCATCATGTTCAAGCAATGGAGACTCTGATATCATCGTTACATTGTAATCATTATCAATGATAGCATCAATCAATGGAGATAACGGCATATCACCTTTTTTGATGGGGAGATGATACTGTTCATTGCCATCAGTATAGAGTACACCAGTAATATGCATAAGATAATGATTAAGTTTTAACACTTTTAATTTTGTAAATATCTCTTCAAAATCATCCTGAGTTTTCAAACAACCATTTCCCCGTGCATGAATATGTCCTACATCAATCACAGGCACTAAACCAGGTACTTGATTACAGACATCAATGATTTCATCGAGACTACCAAATACTTTTTGCTTCCCCATTGTCTCAATGCCAAGATTAACCGTGAGTTTCTCATCTTTTAAGAGTTGTTGTAAATTACGTGCATTATTCACTATATGCTCAGTTGTTTGTTCTACAGATTTCTCACCATAGTAACCAGGATGAATAATAACCGTTTGTGCCCCCATTTTATGTGCCATAACTGAAGAGTTCATCACCTTTTCAATACTAAGCTCAAATTCATCATCATCTGCTAGATTAATATAATATGGAGCATGCACATGTAGTTCCACATCTTGTTCCAATGCATATTGTTTCATGAACTCTGCTTCTTCATCCTCCATCACATAAAGACCACGGACGAATTGCACCTCCATAGCATTCAAATCAAGGATTTCTCTTGTATAGATAAGACCATCTTTATTTGTTCTCCCTTTACATGATAAGGGGATTCCTGCTGGCCCAATACGAATCATATCTCTTTCTCCTTTTCAAAATATAATAATTGACATCGGTTTATCCGATACTAGCACAAAGTAATTGGTTCATAGAATATATCGTTATGCTAATTCCTCTAAACGACTCATAATATTCCAAATCAAGGTTCGACCATGTAAAGGAATATTGGGATCATTTGCTAATTCATCTAATCGAATCGTTGCCGTTGCAACCCGGACATCCATGGGATCAGATTCCTTATGAAGTAACGCTTTTACTTCTTGTGCACCTCTACGGATATTTCTCGGTATAGAGGTATCCTCATTTAACATATCTAATCCATCACAGACTTGATCAATAATATCATTGTTCATAATTCATCACCCTTAAGAGTAATGCGAACCCTGTAATAGACTTCTAGATAAAAACATTTGTGTTATTCTATCTTATATCCCTCATTGATCACCATGTATATATCATGAGCGATCTGACGACCAACTCCTTGTACTTCTTGTAATTCTTCTTCTGTAGCAGTCATCAGTGCACGAATACTGCCAAAATGATTCAGGAGTCGATGTGCCATGACTGCGGATATTTGTGGAAGACTCTCGATGATATATTGCTGTCTTTTAGAGAGATTCATCTCAGGTTTACTACCTCTTATCGCAATAGGTTTCCCATGTTCTTTTTGCTCTCTTTTTGCTATCATTGTAAGAAATAATGCTGTTTCTTGTTCATTTTGAGCAGTTAGAATAGAAACTCCATAGTCAACAATAATTGAAACAAACGCTCCAAAGATAGCATTTTGTTTCATTCGTCGTTTTGTATAAAGACCTTCTCCTTCAATTATAAGTATAGGGCGGGAATATGCATGACGTAGTCTTTGTAATTGTGAAAAAAGAGAGCCATCGATTAATGAAGAGAGAAAATCACCTACTTCCTTTCTTTCTACACCTATTCGTGAGGAGATAATATAATCCGCAACATCCAGGTGTTTAGGTTCAATGAACACATTATTCTTTTTTAATGCATGGCTTACTCCAGATCGATGCTCACGAATATCAACAATGATTCTAGGTGCATCATCTGAGGGAGAATATTCATTTAGCGTAGTTTGATCCTTTTGGTGTTTTGATGAGTTTGAAGGATCATACTTTGATGTTATGTTGGGTCCTTCTTTTTGAAGATCTGATCGTAAAAGCTCTAATTCTCTATGCATCATCTTCTCTCTTCTTTTCGAAGCCCAATAATATCCTTCATCTGTTGTTCCTTTAGTTATGAGAATGATAAGTTTCCCAGGCATTTTACGAGCGGTTCTACCCCTCCGTTGTATATTTCGTATCTCTGAGGGAATAGGCTCATAGAAAATAACTAGATCAGTTGAGGGGATATCAAGCCCCTCTTCAGCGACACTAGTTGCTATCAACACATTATATGTCCCATTTCGAAATTGATCAACAATCTCTGCTTGTTGTTTTTGAGATAAACCTTTATCGTGTGATTTTGATGCTTGGCCAATGAATCGAACAGGCTTAATTTTTGGGATTTTAGATAAACGCTCATAGACCATCATGTTTGTATCACGGAAGTGAGTGAACACAATAACTTTTGCATCAGCATTCTGCTCAACTTGTTTTTTAACGACTTCACATACCGCATCAAGTTTTGGATGTTCAACAGTAATTGTTTTCAGATAGGCAAGAAACTCTATGACATCTGGATCTTTAATCAAGTTTCTTGCTGACTTCGTCCCACTTTGTAATTGAGCATCCTGTTGCATTCTACGGAAAAACTGCCGTGTTGACTCAATACCCTGTGTTTGTAATAATTCAAGTGCATAATGAAGTTTTAATGCTTCACTTTGAATGGATGCAGCTGAAAAAAGTTCTTTTGGTGGATGAGTATTGGCTCTAATGTTTTCCCGGATTAATCGTTGTGCTTCCAAAAGTTTTGTCTTCGTAATCATCGCTACAGATGTTGAAGGTAGGACACCTATATCTTTTAATGTTTGCAATCGATTTGACAACAATTTTTTCAATATTTGTATTGGATACGAAAACTCTTGAGGGAGTATTATTTTTTTCCAGCTAATAGAAAGATCATGAACAAATGGCTTTACATCTCTATCATTTTTTGTACGTATCTCAATATGATTGATCCCTAGATTTGCACAGACTTCTTGGATTTTTTCAAGTTCATTTCCTGGTGAAGCCGTCATCGCAAGTACATATGGATGAGCTCGCTGTTGTTCGTAGAACTCATGGATCAAAACATAAGCGTATTTTCCAATTGCATGATGAGCCTCATCATACACTATTAAGCCAACATCATCTAGTCGAATACGGTTGGAGAGTAGGTCATTTTCAATAACTTGTGGTGTCGAGATAATAATATTTGAGGAATGCCAAAGATCCTTTCGTTTAGTTGGAGAGACCTCACCGGTAAAGACCGTTATATTTTCTGTATCACCCAAATGTTCCTCGATGAAAGAAGCATGTTGGAGGACTAATGGTTTTGTTGGTGCAAGAAATAAAATTTTTTCCTTTGGATTGTTTTTTCTCTTATGTTGAATCAATAGGATTGCGATGATTGTTTTTCCTAGTCCAGTTGGTAAAACCACTAATGTATTTTCTTTGAGGGCAGCTTGAGCAATATTGATTTGATAACTTCGTTGTTCTATGCTCTTTGGGATATGAAATGGTTGAGATTGCATCACAAGATAATGGTAATGGTATGTTTGTTTTTGTATATTTGTATGCAAGCAGTTTAGAAAAACAAAAGTATTATAATGAAAAAACAGTTTTTATTGTTTTGTTGGATGGTTCGGTACTATGATGGTCTTTGGTGTTGAAATTCCCTTGTGGGTGTTGATAATCCTAGGTTTACTTATCGTTTTAGTTGCTTGGAAATTTATCAAATTTGCTTTAAAGATCCTTATAGTCATCATTATTGTTTTTTTGTTTCTTTTAGGTTTAGATTATCTGGGTTTTTTCTCCCTCATCTCTCAATTTTTGACACTGTATCTTTAAAAAAAATTTCAATTATCTCTTCGATTAAATGCGATGAAATATATTTCTCTGTCTACTAATTCTAATTTATTCATCTTAAAAATATCTGTTGTTCCTTTAACATTCATTTGTTGCCTCACCCGTAATTGCACCCACATTATCCATCGATTATTTAATATTTTTCTTTTTTAAGAATTCGAAATAAACCTTCTATAAATCAAATAAATAATAAGTGTAATTATAATAACATTACATTTTAATATTGTGGAAGCTATAACTATAGTAACGCATGCCATCTAGAGAAGATTTTCCATCATTTGTTCCACATCAAAAGAAAATTCCAGAACTTACCATAAAAGCCGTTTTAGTTGGCGTGTTTCTTGCTATAATCCTTGGAGCTGCAAATGCATATCTTGGGCTCTACGCAGGCATGACCGTTTCCGCAATAATACCTGGTGCTGTCATGGCTCTTGTGTTTCTAAAACCATTTAAAGGCACGATTCTTGAGGTAAACCTTGCAACAATGGGTGCAGCAGCAGGGGAATGTATCGCTGCTGGAGTAATATTTACTATTCCCGCTCTAGTCTTACTCGGTGCGTGGACGGAGATTCATCTCCTTGAAACAAGTCTTATCTCAATTCTTGGTGGGCTTCTTGGCGTGTTTTGGATGGTGCCACTTCGACGTGCTCTTGTGGTAAAAACAGATCTCCCATTTCCAGAAGGAGTAGCCGTTGCAGCAGTTCTTACCACAACCGTTGGTGGAGAAACCGCAAATACAGATTTACAACAAATCAGTGGTAAATGGTTACTTATAGGAGCACTACTCGCAGCTGGATATAAATTCTCTGAACTCGCATTAAATATCTTTCGTGGGAGCATTGAATTCATTACCAATATTGGGTCATTTTCTATTGGAAATTCAACAAATAAAGGCTGGGTGTATGGCGGAATAACCACATCCCCAGCATTATTAGGTGTTGGTTGGATAATCGGCCCAACGATTTCCTCATATGTTCTTGTCGGTGGATTGATCGGATGGGTTATCATTACCCCATTAATTGCGCTAGCTACTGGATTACCAACCCCTGTAACACCAGCGGAATTTACTGATGCATTAAGCATGGGATATGGTAATATAGACATCGGTTCCTACATCTGGGGGTTTTACCGGATATGGGGAAACCAAATACGATATTTAGGTGTAGGTGCCATGTTAGTTGGAGGGCTTTGGGCTATTTTCTCTATTCGCAATAACCTCGTTGATAGTTTTAAAGAAGCGATTCTTGGTTTGAGAGGAGATCAAAACGCGATTGTGAAAAGAACAGAACAAGACCTCAAATATCGACTCGTGTTTACTTGTATTATTTTACTTGTCATACCTATTTTCTTTCTTTATTATTGGTTATCAAATATGATAGGTATCTCCCTACTCATGGCATTTGTCACCATAGGGTTTGCGTTTCTTGCCAGTGCACTTGCAGGATATCTAACAGGTTTAGTAGGATCATCAAATTGCCCTATATCTGGTGTGACCGTCTCAGTTCTGCTCCTCGTAAGTCTTCTCATGCTATCGTTTGGAATCACAGGTCCTGCCGGTATGGCTATTGTTATTCTCATATCCGCAGTCATTTGTATCGGTGGATCAATTTCTGGAGATTTATTACAATCAATGGCCTGTGGACAAATGCTTGGTGCAACACCAAAAAACCTTCAGATTGCCATGACCCTTGGCGTTGTCGCAATATCAGGGGTTATTGGATTAATAATTGGTGTCCTTCATGATGCATTTACCATTGGAAGTAGGCTACTACCAGCTCCTCAAGCATTTTTAATGAAAGGTATTGTGCAGGGAGTTCTTGGTGGTGATATGTTATGGCCCTATGTGATAGCAGGAATGATTCTTGCAATTGTATTAATATTAATTAATCTTCCCGTATTACCAGTTGCTATCGGCATCTACCTTCCCTTCACATTATCAGTTCCAATATTTGCTGGAGGAATAATTCGTTATTTAACAGATAAATATCTTTTAAAAACATACGGGAGCTCTGAAGAAGAGTCGGTGAGTGATTGGGAATTAGCAATAAAAGAAAAAGATATTAAACCTCAGGAAAAAACAATTCGAACAGGACTTTTATTTACCGCAGGTCTTGTTGCTGGAGAAGCATTAACTGGAGTAGTTATAGCAATGTTAATTGTTATTGGTATCAATATTTCCTTATTTGATTATGCCTTATGGTGGCCGGGTTTACTAATCTTTGGATTCATTGCACTTCTCTTATTTTACATTCCTCTTCGAGATATATTCAATAGCAAAAAAGGATAAAAACAATTTTTTTTATTATTTTATATCCATTCTTCTTTTCAATAAATAAATAAGAATCATACAACTAAAAAGAAGTGAACCAAAAAAGAATGAAAAAGTAGAGGATGTTGTATTAGATTCAGTTTTTTGAATGAAGGAATTACGCTCTAAAAAACAACTATTTTCATTTTCAAAAATATATGCATTGACAAGGGTAAAGGTAATATCTTCTTCACACCAACTATTATTTTCTTTGATATCAAAAAATACACCAATATTTAATGGCGCAGTGGCATTAACCCACTTCGTATCAGGTTTCACCCGAAGTGTCCATAAAATAGTCTTTGAATCATATAGATGAAACTTCCCCAAATCAACCATGCTACACATAGACGTTTGGCCCTCAAGAATCTCATAAGTCGATTGTTTTTCGGATTCAACTCCAGGTTCAAAGAATAATAGTGCAACCCAAACAGGATCTTTCTTTACTGAAACATATGTTTTCACATAAAATATCTCACCAGGTGAAAGATTCATTGAATCAATAGTAGTATTCAACCATGTAATCTTATCCTTACTCAACCATGCATCACATACACCATAGGAACATTCAGGATGCGGCACAGAAAAATCACTTACCGCGCTGCCTTGAAAAAAGGGAAATATGAACAAAAAGAAAACAACACATCCAATAAAAATAATATGTCTCATAATATCTCCTTTTACGTTATCATTTTCCCATCATGTTCAATCAATTCATTTGGTAATTCACCAACCATGAACCCCCATGCAGGAACAAGAGAAAATGCTACGGTATCACAGGAAACAGTAACTCGAGTATTCCATCCAAGTAATGTTTCTGCATCTGTTCTAATTGCTTCATATTTCCGTGTATAAACCACAGGTTCATAACCAAAAAGAGGATGTGGATGGCTCTCCCCATTTACATCAAATACCGTAAATTCAGCATAACTTCCCCGTATCTGTACTATCCAAAGATTAAACGTTGCCAACCAGGGAGTTGTCGGGGTAATTGGTAGTAATGGAAACCCTGTTGAACCTAAGGCGCATATGTTTTTTATTCCTAGAAAATATTCCTTTTTTCCTTCATATTCAACAGATTCAAATGGGTCAAGATATGAAGGAATATGTTTAACAGCTATTGTAATATTTTCATTCCAAGAAGTCAATTGTTGATTCGTTGATTCTAATGATATTCCTGTTCCAAGATGAAAGATAAGTTGATCTCCAATTGCCTCCTGAAAATTGGTATTAAGACTCTCATGAAGCTGATTTTTGGTTGGTCCATCAAGAGTTGATAATGAATCATTTATTTGTTCATCAATGAGCATACCAATAGTATTAAAGGCATCAGTATACTGTGTCTCAACCAGGTGCACATACCATTCTCGTATACAAAATACTGCTTTTTTTCCGAGACTAAAAAATGAATTATTTTGAATATATTGAGAATGATTCATTAAATCTGGGAGTAATGCAGTATATTGTTTCCTAATATCATCTTTAATTTTTTCTATGAGAACAACTGGGTCAGGATATTTTGATGAAGTAATTGTCTCATTTTGTGTAATTGATCCAATGCTCTTTGAAAGATTAATAATCATCATCCATGCTTCAGATTCAACCCATTCAGGTATATCCCCTGAAATATTTTGCAGATGATACTCTCCTGATGGTGCAGTGTATAATGAGGGGAGTTGTGGTTGAAAAACAGTTGTATTATATACGTCTAAGGTTTCAACAAGATTTGTATCATGTAACGAATTATTTCTATAAAAGATATCTAAAACATCATTATATCGTTCTTTATATCGACCATATTCCTTGAGAAGAATGGAGAAGGAAACATTTTTTTCAATTTTTATATCTTTAACGATGTTAGTTTCCCAGATACTCTGTGTTACATTCTGCTGCATAATCGTTTTTTTCGTAGTCCATTGATGATTTCGTTCCCATTGGATAGTATATTGCTCTGAATATAATGATACTTCTGGTGTAATGAATCCTTTATCTGGTTTTGTGTTATATCCTGTTTTTGTTATTGATGTTATCTCCCATACTGTGGTTCCATTATCAACTGGAAATCCCGAATGATCGCCGAAAAAGATTGTTGGATCTATATCCCGTTGTACATCTATTGAGAAAACTGCTGAATAGATTGTTGAACATATGTCTTGTATCAAATTTTTTGTAGTACTATTAAACGTTGGATTTCCTTTCTGTATTGTGAGAAACGTATGATCTTGCTTTTGTTTTTCTTCAATGAGTTGTGTAATAGTATCAGTAGTTGGTGAAGAAATCGTTTCTTGATACAAGGTATTATGTGTATTCTCAAAAGTAAGAATAGCCTCAGTCCAATTAAAAAGTAGTTGTTGAGCTATCTCTGTAAGATTGATATATGGGCAGGTGTCAATTGATGTATTAACTGGCTCTCCAGTATCAATGTTTGTGCATATCTCTGTGAACTCATCAAATGAGATTGAAAAATCAGTTACATCATACTTTTTGATAATATCTGATTCTAGGATTTGTTTATTTGATAGTGCTTTTTTACTGCTTGCTATTAAATGAACTAATGCATAGGGATCAACTGAACCGAAAACAAGGCCCTCCTCAAAAAGTAAGCAACCATTGATTATAGGCGCAAGGTGTGAGTTTTTCATAATGTTTTCTGGTGAACCTGACCTGTAATGTTTGTATCCGCGTGGAATGGTGTAGGTATTTGAGATAAGTGTTATTAGATTCCAAAATGGACCTAATCCATTAATGGTCTGATTATATTCATAGACAAGGTTTTCTAGAAGTGGAAGCCGGGAGGTAATTAGTGTTGAACATGAAAGCACCTCCAGGTATTCTTTTGGTCTTTCATACTTATGAATTGAGCAGATCATAACCGGTAAATCTAATGATATCTTCCAGTATACTGGAGCATTTTTCTTTTGTTCTGGACCAAGTAGAAACACTGAGAATGGTCGATGTATCTTCATAATAACAGGTTCAATTTTTATATCATCTGATGAGACAAGAAATGCTGAAGGATCGTTTTGATTGCCAATATTTAAAGCATAGGTTCCATCATTGTACATGTTATTTTTATAATTCTCCTGTAAATATATGTGAAGCTCTTCAGCGATACTACTGCGAATCCGGAGTAAATTGACCTCATGTGCATCCAAACCCGTTATTTGAGAAATAATTACAGGTTTTCTACCAATGATTCTTGCTGCATTCAAACCAGCATTATTAATTATGTTCTCAATATCTGCTGTAGCTGAAATCAAAACATTTTCATACTTTGCTTCATGTATTTCAATGAAAACCTCCGATCGCTCATTACCTAATGTTGATAAAACTACGGTGGTGGTAGAGCTACCAAGAAGGAGAAGAATACCAAGTATTGAAAATGGTATCCGTGCATTAGTGTCTTTGAATAACGACATATAATCCATTACGTTGTCCTCCAAATCGTTAGATATACATATGCAGTTGAAAATTGAAATAAATCGATAATATGCTGAAAGAGAACATCCACGAATGATACTAATGATGGAAGTGATAGAACATATTCGGTTATTGAATTTCCAAGCTCTTGAAACATGGGTCGTGTTTGTGACGAAATAAAGGTAAGTATCATGTTTTTTATTGCAATGTATGGTTCATTATCCATCGATATAGACGAATTTTGAATCAAAGAAATAAATGAAGTCATTTGATTGATAAGTTCTTGTATGAGATATGAGTAAATTGTATCTGAAGAAGCCATCTGAAGGAGATCATTATTTAATATGACATCATAACCAATGGTTTCTTCTATTTGTGCTGTTAATGAGACTTGGGCAAGATTTAAAAGCTGTAAAAAGAGACGATCTACTATATCATTAAAGAGCCCTGGGAAAAGAATAGTGCCATTGATAGTTGTAACATCAGTAAAGAAAAATTCATCAAGAAAACCAGTTATGTTTTCCTGTATTTTCTTTTTTAATAGATCTGTTTGGTTATTCGAGCCGTTAGCGTAATAACTTTGTAGAAGTTCATCAATATTATAGAGATAACGGTTGTTTTGAAACTGGATTTGATCACTGAGTTGTTTACCTGTTGTTTTTGAAAGTGTATACGATTGATTTCCCCAAGTTATCGTGGGCAAATAGGAGATTGTTAGTATTCGTTGTGCTGCATAGGTATCTGTATTTGGAATCGGTTCACCTGTGCTAAGTGTTCCACCAAAAGGTATTCCTTTCAGAGGTTGCCATATGGCGGTGAAATTAAAAGCATAGCCTTTACCAAGAATGGTTTCTAATCTCTGATTGATTCTCTCATGTAATCTTTGAGTGTATTCTTGGGTAAAACAATTTATTTGATACGATTGATTTTTTGATATACGTATTAAACATTGACTGAGTAGATTTTCACTGAGAAGTTCAGCTATGTTTTTATGTTGTTGCTCTCGAGCAAACATCCAATCTGTTGTGATAGCATATACTGTGTTATTAGTAACATTTACACCAAGTATTGATGCCAGGTAATCAAAGTAATTTCCTCCAATTCGATAGGACCAGAAATCTTCTCTTGTATACAGAAGTGTTTGTAATGAATCCGTTGCTGTTTGTTGGTGATTGACTGCAAAGGTTGTCTGCTTAATATTTACAGAATAAAGAGAGGGAGCAAGAATTGCACTTGATACTGAGAGAAGAACAAGAAAAAACAAAGTATCATACAGGAGGGAAATCCCTGTACTATTCTTACGGAATCTGTGTTTTGTATTCATAAATTTTCCCCTTAATTAATAATGTATTTTATGAAGAATAATAGTTAACGTTCCAGATTTGACTTGAACATCATTTATTTTAATTAATACAGGCGTGGTTACCGCATACCTTTCTTGAGAAAAAGTGGTACTCTGATGTGGATAGTAAAATGAATTATCATCATACGTTAGGGTCATACTGACATTATATTGGTTTCGTGTACCTGATTTGTAAATAATATTTGAGAAGAATGTTTGGGGAATGTTTTGAAAGGATTCTAAAGAAATACTTCCATCATATTGAGCGATACCATTGTTTGGATTTAAGAAGTTTTCTTGAATATATTCTATAAAATGATAATGGTTTAATGGTTCTGTTCGTTGGTTATAATTTGAGTAGGTTGCGAAGAGAATAAGGCTAAAAAGACCGATGCCGATAATAATGACTGTAAGTGTTGGTATGGCATTTAATTCTTCGGAAATCGCACTATTATTTTCAAGAATAGGGCGCCTATATTTGAGCCTTTTTGGAATATTCCGAAGGAAGAACATAATTATTCAGTTACACCGATATTAATTAAAATTATTTATATTTATTGATAATATAATAATATGGCATTCGTAATAAAATAAAGCAAGAATATAAGATAAAAAAAACTATATAATAGATGATTCAATTGTCCCCTCGATACAACCTATGGCAAAGAACTATTATAACTATGAATCTATAGAAAAAAAATGGCAAGATGAATGGTTTTCACATAAGATCTACGAAGCAAAAAAACAACATCAAAAAAAATTCTTCATCCATTTTGCTTATCCCGGTGTTTCTGGATATCTTCATGTTGGCCATATGAGAGGGTTTACTTATTGTGATATTATAGCACGATATAAAAGAATGCAAGGCTATGATGTCTGTTTTCCCGCAGGTTTTCACGCCTCAGGAATACCAACTATAGGATTTGCAAAAAAAGTTGAAAGAAATGATCCGATTACCATCAAATCATTACAAGACTATGGTGTTGATGAAAAAACAATTCAAAAATTAACAGACCCGCAAGAAGTAGTCACTTATTTTTCCCATGTATATGTTGAAGATTACTGGAAAAAATTTGGATTCCTCATTGATTACAGTCGTTTAATGAGTACGATATCACCCGGATATAAAAAATTTATTCAATGGCAATTCCATCAATTAAAAAACCATAAATTACTCATTCAAAAACCACATTTTGCTCCCTTTTGCCCAAACTGTGGACCTGTTGCAGTTGATAAATCTGAAACCGACATTCAAACAGGTGGTAATGCAGAAATCCAGGAGTTTACAATCATCAAATTTACACTAAATGATGGAACAATCCTGCCCGCAGCAACACTTCGCCCTGAAACCATTTTTGGTGTTACCAATATGTGGATAAACCCAGATGTCACCTATAAAAAAATAAAAATGCAGGATGAAACCTGGATCATTTCCTCAGAAGGCGCAGAAAAACTCAAGTATCAATCAGATAAGATCACTCTTATGTCAGAAACCATACCCGGATCATCTCTTATAGGACAAACCTGCATGGCACCTTTAATCAACAGAACAATCCCCATACTTTCAGGGCCTTTCGCAGATCCAAGTATCGCTACCGGCGTTGTCATGTCAGTTCCCGCTCATGCACCATATGATTACATCGCATTAATAGAGACAAAAGAAGATATCCAACCCATTACCATTATTGATGTTAAGGAATTTGGAGAAAACCCTGCGAAACATATTTGCGATCAACTCAATATAACCAGCCAAAAAGAAATAGAAAAACTTGATGAAGCAACAGAAATCGTCTATAAAAAAGAGTTTCATACAGGAATATTAAACAAGAACTGCCAAGACTATGCAGGTATTAAAGTAACCGACATAAAGGATCAAGTAAAACAAAAACTCATAGAACAAAATAACGCCACACTTTTTAGAGAATTCTCAGAAGAAGTTATTTGTCGCTGCGGCAAATCAGTAATCATTAAAAATATCCCCGACCAATGGTTCATCAAATATAGTGATCAAAGACTAACAGAACAAACAAAAGACCATATTCACTCAATGCAAATTTACCCTGAGGAATACCAAATAGAACTCCCCAGCATCCTAGATTGGTTCGATGACCGTGCATGTATACGAAAGGGATCCTGGTTGGGAACAGAATTTCCATTCAAAAAAGGATGGATCATTGAACCCATATCCGATTCAACACTATATCCACTCTATTACATCATCTCAAAATATATTAATGAACAATCCATAAAACCAGAAGGCCTAACAACAGAATTTTTTGATTACGTGTTCTTTGGAAAAGGAACACCGACACACCCTATTTGGCAGGACATTCGACAGGATTATCTGTATTGGTACCCCGTTGACATCAACCTTGGAGGAAAAGAACATAAAACAGTTCATTTCCCCGTGTTTTTAATGAATCATGTCGATATCTTACCACAAGAAATGCGCCCTCAAGGTATCTTTGTGCATTGGTGGGTTACGCAAAAAGGAAAAGAAAAAATCAGTAAATCCAAAGGGGGAGCAGAACATATCACTGAAGCTTCAAAGACCTATGGCATCGATGCTATGAGGCTCTATTATACTCACGTTGGTTCACCCTTTGTTGATATTGAATGGAACACTGAAACTGTTACGATATACAAACAACGCATTCATCTTATATACGCAATGATTAGAAAACTACAAACATTGAATACAAAACCAAATCAGCAACTGGATACCTGGCTTATGAGCATTCTCCAAGAACGCATACACATCATCAACACTGCTTTTCAGGAATATAATCTCCGCATTGCAGCTAATGAGATATTCTTTGAAATTCAAAAAGACCTGCAATGGTATCTTAAACGTGGAGGAGGAAATAAAACGATTCTTACAGAGTTGATTTCAATATGGTTACGTCTCATGACACCAATTACCCCACATATCGCTGAAGAACTCTGGCATCACCATGAAACCACACTTATTTCAAATGCAGCGTATCCACAACCTCAACAGCAACAAAGATCAGCAGAAGCAGAAATCGGTGAACAACTCATCTATGATCTTGTCAATGACATTCAAGAGATAATAAAAGTCACAAAAATCACTCCAAAACACATTTATCTGTATACTGCCCCAGATTGGAAATATGCTGTTATAAAAACAGCCATCACGCTCTCTGAAAAACAATCCCTTAATACCGGTGTTCTTATGAAACATATCATGAATGACCCCCTACTTAAACAACGAGCTAAAGAGGTTTCTCAGTATGCACAGAAACTTCCTTCAGAGATACAAAAACTTAGCAATTCAGATAAACAAAAACTACAAACAGATCTAAACGAACACACATATATCAAACAAGCCCAGGTATTCCTGCAAGAGTACTTTGATTGTGCATTATCTTTTTATTCAGCTGATGACCCAGATAGAGTTGATCCCGCACAGAAGGCAAAGTTTGCTGTTCCGCTTCGACCGGCCATCTATTTAGAATGATATCAATACAAATTTTAAAAAAAATTTTTTTTTATAATGCAATAATTTGTTGCGGTTCCTCAGGGATTCCATCCGGTCGTTTGCCAACAATAAACCCATTATTTGTTGTTTCAGCATAATAATATGGTATATCATTATAGTAAATCGCATCAAAATCCAGAGATGTATCAAAATGCACTCCAGAGGCTAAATGACCTGTACCATCATCAAGAACATAGAACAGTAACACCATATCATAATCAAGATTTTTCATTAGTGTCGCATACAGTATAGTACTATCCTCACAATCCCCATATTGTTCAACGAGGGTTTCCAAAGGATACCTCCAATATTCATCACGATCACAAGAAACACTATCATTCTTATATGTCACAATAGTTTGTACGAAATCTAACACAAAATTTGCTGTTTGTACGACATCAGATCCATCATTTTGAGCAATATTTGATAATTGTTGCGCAATATTTTGAATCACTTTATCACTTGGTGTCACAAAAGAAGCCATCGCTGATGATCCTGCGCTCTGAGGCCTCCGATTATATGGATTCAGTGATTTATACCACTCATATTTCTCAAATGGTATCTCGGAGGTAATCTGATAGTATTCACCATTATAATTCCATTCATATGTTTTTTCAAGGAGATACTGCTGCGGTTCAACAGCCTCTGACAAAACAACATGATACCAAAGCATTGCATCTGGTCCAGATTGTGCATCATCTGCAATAATCTGATTTTCCTCATGATGAATACGAAATCTAAATGACTCTCGCTCATTAATAATAGAAAGGTCAAGAAGATCATCAGATCCAAAAAGATCATAATCATACATAAAAATCTCAAGCGTAGTATATGCTGCCGTGGTTTCATCATCAATATCATATGAAAAATGAAGATTTACATCGGTTTCCACGTTCTTCCAAACACGATAATATGATCCTTCATCATTCCATATTGCTTTTTTCTCATCATCAATAAAAAGCTCAAAATATATCTGACCTCGAGGGAAAAAATCAACCTGTTCCACTAATTTAAATGAATCAAGGGTAAAATCAAACGAGAGATTAACATAAGGATTTTTATCTTTTTTATTTCCAACCCCATCATTATCATCGTCAGCCCATTCAGAGGAATCATATGGAAATAAATCATGGTTGTCACCAACATCATCATCATCTGAATCAATCCATTCATAGGGGTCAAATGGAAAATCATCCAGTTTGAGTACTGGATTTGACGTACTATCTAACGGACCTTTTCCAAGATTCCATTCATCTGGGTACCCATCCACATCACTATCCTTGCTTGCAGCAGGATCTAATGGAAACATATCAGAGCTATCCCCAACTCCATCATTATCCGCATCCTCATGTTCTAATGGATCAAAGGGAAATAAATCCTCATTATTCATATATCCATCATTGTCCGTATCAATAGATGATGAATCAGGGAAAAAAGCAACCCACAGACTAAAACTAATTATTGCTGCTACGGCAATGATGATGAAACTAGAGAGAAGTAATGATCGTCCCATAAATCCAATAATACTATCAGTGTTTATAATATAAATAATCTTTTCTTAAACTCATACCTAAATGCTAATTAATACAGTCACCTATTTCAGCCTCCGCTCATGACCGTCTATGATTACAAAGAATCCGTTCACACATGGAACACAATCGCACAAAGTTTTAATAAAACACGACAGAAACCCTGGAAACCTTGCCTTTCTTTTATCAACACGTTACCAAAACAAATCCTTGCTGCAGATTTTGGATGTGGAAATGGTCGTCACCTTATAACACTCTCCAAACACTGTGCAAACGTCATTGGCTTAGACATCTCAACCGAACTTTTACGTATCACACAACAAAATTTTATCAGACAACAACTCCCACCACCTCCCCTCATCCATGCATCCCTTCCCACAATTCCACTAAAAGATTCATGTATCGATGCTGCACTCTTCATAGCATCACTTCATAACATCAAAGGAAAAACACATCGAATCAAGGCATTAGAAGAAATACATCGTGTGCTTAAACCAAAAGGTACTGTATTAATCTCTGTATGGACACAAGAACAGGAAAGATTTCGGAATCATATCAATAAGCATAATGAAAAAGATACACTTGAAACCGGCGATATCTACATCAACTGGAACAAAGACTCCTTACAAATACCCCGCTACTACCATCTATATCAAAAAGAAGAATTCTCTGAAGATCTGAAATCTGCAGGATTTACAATTCGTTCAATGACTGAAGAATGCCTTGCATCAAAAAAATATCCAGATAATTATTTTACTGTAGTGCAAAAGGACCAATAACTATGTTTTATTTTTTTGTAAAACCATATAGATGTAATCACTTATAGAAGCGATTTGTTTTATTGATAAAGACTCCACCCGATTCTCCGCAAATGGGACATCTGAAGCGATATTCCAATGCATGCGCACTATTGTGCCAATTTTTTTTCTACGATATGAGAATAAAACTCGTACCATGTCATAAAAAAAGGCTTCATCAACCACATCACATATCGGTATAGACCGAGGGATTAATTCTACAATAGCCGAATCAACTAAGGGTGGTGGGTTAAAACAGTTAGATGAGAGTTTTTTTAGAATTCGGCAATGCATACGATATTGTACACCAACCGATAACCGAGAATACATTGAAGTGTTTGGTTGTGCAATCATTCGTTCCGCAAACTCCAATTGATAAATGAGTACTGCTTTATGAAAAGAAGCGTTCAATAAACGAAAAGTAAACGGAGAAGAAATCTGATATGGTAGATTTGCAACAACCTTTGTAAATGAGGGAAGCATATCAAGATCAACTTTTGCTGCATCTGCATGGATAAGAGTGACATTAGATGGAACCCATTTCTTTAACTCATCAATCAAACCAGAGTCTAACTCAATTGCAAGTACTTGTTTAGCATACTGTGCAAGTAACGCAGTAAGTACTCCTTTTCCCGGCCCAATTTCAAGCACAACATCAGATGATGAGATAGTTGCTTGTTCAATCTCAAACTTTGCAATATTTCTATCAACCAAAAAATGTTGCCCTAGGCGTGGTTTCACAGGATCACAAAAGACTATTATCGCTGATTTTTTGTCATAGGTGGTCGAGTAAATAAACGATATTTTTGATCAGGATCAGTCAGTTCAAGTTCAACTCGTTTTGAAACCAGTTTCGAAGGATCGCGGAGAAAATCAATCCGATCAACCATATCCTTAAATGAGGTAAATGGTTGTTTCCGTCGTTCATCCAAAATATCATGCATCATTTTTTTCCCAAGCCCGGGGAGTAACTCCAAAACATGATATCTCGTTGAAATTGCTGGTGCATTATTAAAGAACTGAATAAAATATGATTCCCGGTTCTTCACTACATCATAGATAACATAGGGCAATTCCCCATGTGCAGTTGAAGTAAGCTCTGTATAGGTGATGCGTCCTTTAATTTTTTTAATTTTATCTCGTTTTCTCGCATCTTTTCCCACATAGATACGATCACCTATACTTATTTGAGCGTTGTTCTTTGGAACCAGTTCTAAAACAGTGAATTGTTTTTCACCTAACCCATAGACAACCGGAGTCCGTTTATGCATCGGAGCATCTGCTCTACCGTCTGGCAAATAATCCAAAATATATACATATTCCTCCAACTGCTAACGCCCTCCTCTCATTTATTTTTATATGTTTCAACAATAGATAAAATATTCTTTATTTGTGTTTCATTAAGCGTAATTCGTTCTTTCGCAAAAATGGTCTTTATGTCATCTTCTGTACTTGGAACAAGATCAGCGATTTTATATGCATATGTATCTCTCATATAATCTAATTCCAGCAATTCTTTTATCAAATCCTTTGTGTTTTTCAAGGATAACTTCGAAAATTTCTGAGCATGATCAAGGGCAATCCGCTGCTCATATAATAATTCCTTTCGTTCCTTTTCAACCTTTTTTAATATATTTTTTACTTCAGCAAGGGAAACAAGTTGAGTATCCTCCTGTGAAGTCATCTACTATCCCCTCCGCAAATGCTCAGGTCTAACAACCAGGGTTTTTTTCTTATTTCCAACAGTAATACCTACAATGTAAGCATTTCCTTGTTTTCCTTGGACTTTCCCTGTGTATCCATGAAATCGTATATGTGGCATTCCCTTATGCACTGAAGGATCAATGACAATATTAACTGACTCACCTTCATCAAATGTCTGTAAGGACCGCGTGATAGGTGAGAGCCCTCGATCTCGTGGCCTAATTCTTAGTATATGTCGACTTTTGCTTCTTAATCCTTTTGATCGTCTAACCATTATTCATTCCCCTTGTATCTCAATTACGTCCAATGCATCGACAGAACAGGGCATGTTCAATAGTCCACTGATATTTGGTTTTGTTCTGCCATTATCGCCGGTGATGAATTCTTTTATGTAGGTTCCAGATTGAGCAGTAATTCTTAATATTGCTCTATTTATCTCTACTGATTCAACCACACAAGCAAATATCTTGCGGCATCTTATTTTGTTCGCACGTCTTTGTGCAACACGTTGTGGGGTAAATTGTTCAAGTGTTTGACCCCCTACAGTTGTAGCCACCTTTATAAGCTTTTCTTTTGAAATTTGGTGTTCTGTAGAAATACAAACTCGATATGTTTTAGGATATTCTGCTGCTTTTAATAAAGCTATCTCTGATACATTTGCACTGCGTAAACCACGAACCGCAATCCGTTCTTTCTGTTTTTGATTGATATACTTAGATATCTCTTGAAGATTCAAAGATCGTTTCTTTGGATTCTTTATTTCAAGGACAAAAGGTCGACCATTGCCAAGACAACGAACATCTATATCCTCTCGACCACATCCATGAAATAATGTATTAGAGCCTCCTGAAACGCACAGAAACCTCTGTGATATAAGTTCCTCCACATTCTCAGGATATAGTTTTCCCGAATATGAACAATACCTACATCCTTTTCCTCTGCATCTCCGGCAGAACCATTTTGTTTGGGGGAGCCCTCGTTCATATTTATTATATCTACCGTAGATGTACAAGGGCTTAATTTGAAGAGAAACAACATTAAATGTTGTATCTAGAATTATCATTATATCTGGATGTTCAAAGTCTACTAAGTGACCCTTGGTTTGTTCCAGTTGAGTACCAAGATACTCATTAATGGATTGTTTTAGGGTTTTTGCTGAAAAGTTATCAAATAATTCAATTAGAAACTGCTCTCTCTTAAGAATAGATTCATGCATATGAGTACCAATAACAAATGAAGAAAATTCATACTCTTCAAGAGCCTTTTTAATCAATGAGAGAAACATATCAAACTCGTCAGTTATACCTTCACATAACCAACATTGCACAGTT
>Ga0180430_10000882_pt1 | contig 31335 bp, 19 predicted proteins | sample SS_ome_9_FD_132999 | JGI IMG/M metagenome (GOLD analysis project Ga0180430, IMG submission 132999) | Hypersaline lake sediment archaeal communities from the Salton Sea, California, USA - SS_1_S_2 metaG | ecosystem: Environmental > Aquatic > Non-marine Saline and Alkaline > Hypersaline >... | reverse complement strand
GGGCGCGCGATGAGCGGTGCGCGCTCCGGCCGGTTGCGCTGGGTGCTGGCGATTTCCGCCTGTGTCTGCGCGCTCCTGCTCCTGCGCTGCGCGCAATTGGCGCTCGGGCGCCATGGCGAGCTCGCGGCCCAAGCGCGGCGCCAACAGACTCAGCTCGAGCCGATCCCGGCCGTCCGCGGCCCGCTGCTCGACCGCCATGGGCGGATGCTGACGCACAGCGTCACCAACCCCTCGCTCGCTTGGGAAGGGGGGGAGCGCGCCGAGCTGGTTGCCCTCGCGCGGCAGCTCGCGCAGGATCGGATCATCTGCTCGAGCCAGGCCGCCGCGCTCGGCCAGGCTGCCGCGGACCGCTTTCAGTGGATCGCGCGGGATTGGATTCCGGAACCCGTCGCCCGCGAGGTCGCGCGCTGCCACGCCGCGGTCACTCTGCGAGAGGAGATGAAGCGCTTCTATCCGCTCGGACCGGTGGCGCCGCAAGTGCTTGGTTGCGTCGGCGTCGATGGGGACGGGCTCTCCGGCCTCGAGTGGGAATGCGACGACTGGCTGGCCGGCGAGGCCGGTCTCCGCCTGCGCTACGTGACCGGCGCCGGGCGACCGCAGCAGACGCTCGCGCCGCGCGTGCTGCGTGCCCCGCGGGCGGGGGGCGGACTGCTGCTGACCCTCGATGCCCGCGTGCAGGAGATTGTTCGCCACCATCTGCGCGTCGGTCTTCGCAGTGCGGGAGCCCGTTGCGGATGGGCCCTCGTGTTGCACCCGCGGACGGGCGAGATCCTGGCGTTGTGCGAAGAGCCGGGCTTCGATCCGCTCGCCCGCGACAGCCTGCGACTGGACCGCATGCGCGTGCGGACCGTGAGCGACGTCTTCGAACCGGGCAGCACATTCAAGATCGTCGGCTTCACCGCCGCGATCGAGTCGGGTCTCGTGGCGCCCAGCGATACGATCGATTGCTGCCAGGGCCTGCGGCGCGTGCCGGGCGGCGTGGTGCGCGATCTTAAGGAGCTCGGCCGCGTAACAGCGGCCGAAGCGCTGATCTACTCGTCCAACATTGGCAACGGCGTGATCGCCGAGCGCGTCGGCTGGGAGCGCATCTATCGCACGGCGCAGGCCTACGGCTTTGGCCAGCCGACCGGCGTCCCGTTGGGCGGGGAGGCGGCCGGCGATGTGCCGCACCCGCTGCGGCCCGGGTGGTCGCAACGCTCACTGCTCACAATCGCCTACGGTCAGGAAGTCGGCGTAACGGGCCTGCAGATGGCACTCGCGTATGCGGCGATCGCCAACGACGGTTGGCTGCCGCGCCCGCTGCTCGTGCGCGCCATGCTCGACGCCGAGGGGCGGGCGACCGAGACGCATGCGGCCCAGTTCGTGCGCCGCGTCTGCACGCCAGAGACGGCGGCGACCTTGCGGGGGCTGTTGCGCCGCGTCGTCAGCGAAGGTACGGGTCGGCGCGCCGACCTGGCGGCCATGCCGCCGGCGGGCAAGACGGGGACCGCCCAGGTCTACGACCCCGAATTGGGCAGCTACTCGCCCACGCGCCACGTGCTCAGCTTCGTCGGCTTCGCCCCGTGGCACGACCCGCAGTGCCTGATCGCCATCGCGCTCGACTGCGACGGACCGCACCACTCGGGCGAAGTCGTCGCGCCGATCTTTCGCTCGATTCTGCAGGACCTGCTCTGGCTGCTCGAAGAAGGGCAGTGGCAGGCGGCGCCGCTGGCGCAGGAGAGCGAGCCGCCGGTGCTCGTGCCCGATCTGCGAGGCCTCTCGCCGCTCGTGGCCCGCCGCGCACTTCTCGATCTCGGCCTCCTGCCGGTCTTCGACGGGCTGGGGACGCGCGTGGCGGAATCGGTTCCGCAGCCGTATGCTTCGATTTCCGCCGGCGGTGTGGTCGAGCTGCGCTTGGCGGGCCGGGAGGAGAAGACGAGCGTCATCGTACCGCGGTTGGAGGGGCTCTCGCTGCGTCGCGCCGTCGCGCTCCTGGCGCGCGCCGGGCTGCGCTGCGGGATCCACGGCTCCGGATGGGTCGTGCGCCAAGAGCCCACCGCCGGAGCTGCGATCACGCCTGGCAGTCGGTGCGAGGTATGGGGGTCCGCGCGGACGTCGCGGGCGCGTGTACACGCGCTGCGGAGGGATGATCTTGCTTGCCAATCTGCAGGAGCTGCTCGAGCGCCTGCCGAGTGATCTCTGGGTCGCGCTGCCCCCGAAGACGGCGGTCGCGATCACGGGGATCAGCCTCGACAGCCGCTCGACACGCGCGGGAGAGCTCTTCTGCGCCGTGCCCGGTCGCCAGACCGACGGCAGCCGCTTCTGTCAGCAGGCCTGGGCTCGCGGTGCGGCAGCCGTGCTCGCCGCCGGTGATGCCGCGCTCGGCGAGGCACGCGGGCCCGTGCTGCGTGCGGCGCACGTGCGTCGTGCGTTGGCGCTGCTCGCCGACGCCTTCTACGGGCACCCTTCGCGCGCGCTCGCGCTGATCGGCATTACCGGCACCGACGGCAAGACGAGCACCGCCTGGTTCCTGCAGCACCTGCTGACGCGCGCAAATCGGCCGGCGGTCGCCTTGGGCACGCTCGGCGTGCGCTCTGCAGAGGGGACCCTGCGCGCCTGGTCGCGGCGCGTCCTGCCAGCGGCCGATGGTGATCCGGCCAGCAGCTGGGCGCCGACGACGCCCGAGGCGCCCGAGTTTCAGGCGACCCTGGCCGCGCTGCGCGACGCCGGCGTGCCGGCCGCCGTTGCGGAAGTCTCGTCGCATGCCCTCGCCCAGGAGCGCACGTATGGCACGCGCTTCGCCGCCGTCGCGCTGACGCAGCTCGGCACCGACCACCTCGATTACCATCGTTGCGCGGACGCCTATCGCGCAGCCAAGGCGCGCCTCTTCGATCCGGCGGCGCGCGGCGACGCACCGGCGACTCCGCCCCCCGTCGCCGTCGTGAACCTCGATGATCCCTTCGGGCGCACGCTGGCCGCGCGCCTTCCCGACGCGGTCGGCTACGGCCGGGCCCCCGAGGCGCGGGTGCGCCTCATCGCGGCGGCGGTGACGGCGGCGGGCATCACCCTCGACCTCGACTTCGCCGGCACGGCGCACCGACTGGAGGCGCCGCTGCTGGGCGCCTTTCACGTTCAGAACCTCCACTGCGCCGCGGCGGTCGCCTTCGCCCTCGGGCTGGCGCCGGCCGACATCGCCCGCGCCGCCGAGAGCCTGAGCGGCGTTCCGGGACGCTTCGAGGCGCTCGCCACCGATCGGCCGCTCTCGCTGATCGTCGACTACGCCCATACCGCGGCCGCGCTGGAGAAGGCGCTCACGGCGGCCCGCGAGTTGCGCCCCGGGCGTCTGACCGTCGTGTTCGGATGCGGCGGCGATCGCGACCGCGCGAAGCGCGAACCGATGGGGGCGATCGCCGGCCGCCTGGCCGATCGCGTCATCGTGACCACGGACAATCCGCGCTCCGAAGACCCGGAGGCGATCGCGAGCGACATCCTGCGCGGCGTGGCGCGCAGCGGCACACCGCGCGAGATGATCCTCGACCGCCGGCGCGCGATTGCGCGGGCGCTGGCGACCGCCGAGCCCGAGGAGGTCGTGCTGCTCGCTGGCCGGGGGGCCGAGACGCGCCAGGTCTTCGCCCAGCGCAGCGAACGCTTCGACGATCGCGATGTCGCTCGCCGCCTGCTGCGGCGGCGCCCGATCGCACAGCGGATGCCGGGGCCGGGTGAGGATCCCTGGTGCCTGAGCGCGATTGCGCGCCTGATGCAGGCGACGGTCGCCGGCGTCTCTCCCGAGGACTGGCGCCGCGTCTCGCGGCTGCCGGCCGCCGGCGTTGTGCTCGACAGTCGCTCGGTCGTGGGGGGCGAGATCTTCGTCGCGCTGCCCGGCAGCCGCAGCGACGGGCACGAGTACGTGGCGCGCGCCCTTGAGGCCGGGGCGAGTGCCGCGGTGGTGCGCCGTGCCTGGTGGAGTCGGCGCAAAGCAGCGCGCGCGAAGGGGATCCACTTGCTGGTCGAGGATCCGCTCGAGGCGCTGCAGGAGTGGGCCGCGGGGTTGCGCCTCGTCGTGGCCCCGCGCGTGATCGCGATCACCGGATCGAGCGGCAAGACGACGACCAAGGAGTTGCTGCGCGAGCTGCTGCATCCGGCCGGGAGCGTCGTCGGCACCCTCGGCAATCGCAACAACGAGATCGGTCTGCCCTGGACGCTGCTGCAGCTGCGTCAGGGAGATGCCTGCGCCGTGGTCGAGCTCGGCGCCAATCATCCGGGAGAAATCTCGCAGCTAACGCGGATCTGTCGGCCCGACGTCGCCTTGATCACCTGCATCGGGCGGGCGCACATGGGGCCCTTTGGCGGAATCGACGAGCTGCGAGCTGCCAAGCTGGAGATTCTCGAAGGCCTCGCTCCAGAGGGGACGGTCGTAATCCCCGATCACGATGCGCGCCTCGCCGCCGAGATCGGGCGCCGCTGGTCGGGTCGTGTGTTGCGGTTCGGCCGCACGGCGGCGGCCGACGTGCGCGCGGTTGCAATTGCGGCCGATATCGACGGGACTTGTGTGCAGCTGGCCGACCGGGAGGAGCCGCTGCACCTGCAGCTTCTCGGACCGGCGGCGGCGACCGCAGCTCTGGCAGCGATCGCCGGCGCGCGCGCGCTCGATCTGGCGCCGGTCGATCCAGGGCGACTCTCCGGCGTGCCTCCTTTGCCGGGACGCCTCGATCCGCGCCGGCACAGCGATATCCTCTGGTTGCTCGATATGTACAACGCCTCGCCGGAATCGACGCTGCACGCCCTCGGCTTCCTGCGCGAGGCGCCTGCCCCCGGCCGGCGTGTGCTCCTGTTCGGAGGCATGCGGGAGTTGGGCCCGGCCAGTGGCGCGATCCATGCCGAGGTTGGCGCGCAGGCCGGCTTCTGCGAGGCGGGCGTATTCTTCGGGCCCGAGGCGCGCCTCGCGGCCGGGCCGGCGCAGCGCGCCGGGATGCGGCAGGTGCTCTGGTGCGAAGAGGTCGGTGAGGCGGTGCGCTTCCTCGAGGAGTACCTGCGGCCGGGCGACATCGTCTTGGTCAAGGGAGCTCGGGCGAGCGGACTCGAGGCGGTCGTGCGCGCGGCGGGTGTAATCGACGCCGCCTACGGCGAGGAAAGGCCCTAGCAGGGAAGGCGCCAGCGATGTTCTACTACCTGCTCTATCCGCTCAGCGACTACTTCGGCTTCTTCAATGTCTTCCGCTACATCACCTTTCGATCGGCCTACGCCGCCGTCACTGCGCTGCTGCTCGCTTTTCTGCTCGGGCCCTGGTTGATCCGGCGCCTGCGTGAGCTGAAGGTCGGCCAGCAGGTGCGACCGGACGGTCCCCGCAGCCACCTCGTCAAGCAGGGGACACCGACGATGGGCGGCGTACTGATCGTCCTGGCGATCATTGCGCCGACGCTGCTGTGGGCCGACGTCAAGAACCCCCAGATCCAGCTCGCCTTGGGGACGACTGTCATCCTTGGCGCGCTCGGGTTCCTGGACGACTACCTGCATGTCGTGCGGGGGCGGAGCAAGGGCTTGCTCGGGCGCTACAAGCTCATCGTGCAACTCGCCGTCGGGGCGATCGTCGGCATCCTGATCCTCCACCTTTCGCTGTATGGTGAACTGACGACGCGCACCGCGGTGCCCTTTCTCAAGGAGACGTTCCTCCCGCTCGGCGCGCTGTACGTGCCTTTTGTCGCGCTCGTCGTGACCGGCTCGAGCAACGCCGTCAATCTCGCCGACGGACTCGATGGGCTAGCGATCGGCATGCTGCTGCCGCCGGCGATCGCCTTTGGCGCGCTCGCCTATCTCTCGGGCCATGCCGGCTTCAGTGATTACTTGAACATTCCGTATCTCGCCGGCGCCGGCGAGCTGACGGTCTACTGCTCGGCGGTGCTCGGCGCCGGGCTCGGCTTCCTCTGGTATAACGCGCATCCGGCCGAGGTCTTCATGGGAGACACCGGTAGCCTGCCGCTGGGGGGCGCGCTCGGTCTGATTGCCGTCCTGATCAAGCGCGAGCTGCTGCTCGTCATCGTGGGCGGTCTCTTCGTCGCCGAGGTCCTGTCGGTCGTCGTGCAGGTGCTCGCCTTCCGCCTGACCGGAAAGCGGGTCCTGCGCATGGCGCCGCTGCATCATCACTTTGAGTTGGGCAACTGGCCCGAGTCGAAGGTCGTGACGCGCTTCTGGATCGTGGCCGCGTTGCTCGCGCTCGTTACACTCTCCACGATCAAGCTGCAGTAGGCTGAGGGAGGCATGAGGCACACCGACGATCATCCCGCCGCCCGCCCCCGGGGCCCGGGCGCAGACGACGCGCGCGAGGAGCGGGTCCTGGACGCTCTGCCGGTCGCCGCCGTGCTCGGACTCGGCCGTTCGGGCCTCGGCGCCGCGCGCCTGCTGCGCGTCCAGGGGTGGGCGGTGCGCGCCCTCGATCTGGCGCCGCGCCCCGCGGCCCTGGAGCGCTGGGAGGCGCTGCGCGACGAGCAGTGCGCGCTGGTGACGGGACCTCATGCCCCCGGTGCGCTCGCCGGTTGCCGGCTGCTCGTGCGCAGTCCGGGGATCCCGGCGGATGCGCCGATCTTGCGCGCGGCCCGCCAGCAGGGCGTGCCCATCGTGGCGGAGATCGAACTGGCGGCCGCGGCGGCGCGTGGCCCGATCGTGGCGGTGACGGGGACGAACGGCAAGTCGACCACCACCGCCTGGACCGCCCACTTGTTGCAGCGGGCGGGACGGGCGGCCATCGCCTGCGGCAACATCGGTCACGCCCTCTCCGAGGCGGTCGTCGCCGAGCCGGAAGGAACGATCTTCGTGACCGAGGTCTCGAGCTTCCAGCTCGAGGAATGCCCCCGCTTCCATCCGCAGGCGGCGGTCATCTTGAACATCACGCCCGACCATCTCGATCGGCACGGGACGCTGGCGGCCTACGCGGCGGCGAAGTGGTCGATTGCGCGCGAGATGACGCCCGCCGATCGCCTGCTACTAGGCCCCGGGGTCGAGCCGCCGGCCGTAGAGGGCGCCGTGATGGACCGACCGGCGAGGCCTGACGAACCAGACGGATCTGATCGACCTGACGGACCCGACAAACCCGCGGCGCCGCGCGCAATGGCCGCCATGACGCGCATCGCCGCCGCCGATCCCGGAGGTGAAGAGGCGCTCTTCGTCGACCGGGGCCGGCTCATCTGGCGCCGCGGCCGGGAGCGCCAGGAGATCCTGGCCGCGCACGAGCTGGCCCTGCCCGGCCCGCACAACCAGATCAACGCCCTGGCCGCATTCGGGTTGGCGGTCACGCAGGTCGCGGCGGTGGCAGCGCTGCGCGCCGGACTGCGTGATTTCCCCGGCTTGGCGCACCGCCTGGAGCGCGTCGCGGAGGCCAACGGCGTGCTGTGGGTCAACGACTCGAAGGCGACCAACGTCGAATCGCTGCGTGTCGCGCTGCAGAGCTATCGGCGTCCGATCGTCCTGATCGCGGGCGGACGTGACAAGGCGGGCGACTTCGAAGCGCTCGGCGCACAGGTCGCGCGCCGGCTTCGTCATCTGATCACGATCGGCGAAGCGTCGGCGCGGCTGCGCTCCGCCTGGCCGGCGGTTTCGGCCGAGCACGCCGAGGATCTTGGCACCGCGGTGGCACGCGCTGCCGCCTGCGCGCAGCCGGGCGACGTCGTCTTGCTCAGTCCTGGCTGCGCCTCGTTCGACATGTACGCCGACTTCGCCGCCCGCGGCGATCACTTCCGCCAGCTGGTGCGGGCGCGGTTGTCCGAGGAGGGAACATGACGCGGGGCAGCTTCTGGCGTGTCCGTCCCTGGGAGCACCACTGGGGCACAGAGGTCGGCCCGCTCGACCGCTGGCTGCTCCTGGCGGTGTTGCTTCTCGCGCTCTGGGGGCTGTTGATCGTCTACTCAAGCAGCAGCGCGATGGGCGTCGTCTCGCATGGCGGCAACGACCTCTTCTATCTCGAGAGCCAGCTGGCCAAGGCGCTGTTCGGCGTTGGTCTGATGTTCGCCCTCAGCCGCCTGGGCGTGCCCGCGCTCACCGGTCGGATCGCGTGGGGCGTGTGGGGCACGGCGCTGCTGGTCTTGCTCGTCATGCTCCTGCCGTGGGGGCCAGGAGTCGAGGTGCGGGGCGCGCGCCGCTGGTTGGCCGTCGGCGGCAGCATGGTGCAGCCGGCCGAGTTCGCGCGCGTAGCGATGGTCATCGCCCTGGCCGCCTGGCTCGCCCACCATCGCACGCGCCTCGATCGCTGGAAGGGGCTCCTGCCCGCCTACGCCCTCGTGCTCGTCACCGCAGGGTTGATCGCGATGCAGCCTCACCTCAGTCTGGCGTTGCTGACGGCCGGCAGCGGCGTGCTCTTGATCTACCTCGCCGGAGCGCCGCTGGGCAAGCTGGCGCTGTTGACCGTGCCTTCCGCCGCTGTGCTGCTGTTGTTGAAACGCGGCTATCAGGTTGGCCGCCTGAGCGGTTTTCTCGCCGGGATCGACGGTGATCCCGGCTACCAGGTCCGCCAGTCGATGCTCAGCATCGGTTCCGGCGGGCTAACCGGCCTCGGCCTCGGCCAGGGGATGCAGAAGCACTTCTTCTTGCCCGACCCGCACACCGATTTCATCCTGAGCATCATCGGCGAAGAGCTGGGCTTCGTCGGCTTGGTGGCGCTCTTCCTGCTGGCGGGCTGGATTGCCTGGCGCATCTTCGCGATCGGCCGTCGGGCCAGTCTGGCGGTGGGGGAGTTCCTCGCCTATGGGGTCGGTCTGCAGTTTCTGCTCGCCTTTCTCCTGCACGCTGCCGTCTGTCTCGGCTGGGCGCCGACGACCGGCGTGCCCTTCCCGCTGGTTTCCTTTGGCGGGAGTGCTTTGATCGCCCACTTGATTGGCATCGGTCTCGTGCTCGCCGTATCCCGGCGCGCCTTGCGCGCTCGCCATGGACCCGAGGATGCCCTGTTGATGCAGGAGCCGCATTGGGGGAGGGGGGTTTCGTGAAGATTTTGATTACCGGGGGCGGAACGGGAGGACATGTCTTTCCCGCGATTGCAGTCGCCGATGCGGTGCGGCGGGCGGCCCCGGATGCGGAGCTGCTTTACGTCGGCGGGCAACGCGGCCTCGAAGCCGAGGCCGTTCCCGCGGCGCGGATTTCCTTCGCCGCGGTGCCGGCGCGCGGCTTGCTCGGCAGCCGCTGGTACCGGTGGCCGGCGATTCTCTGGACGACGGTGCGGGGACTGATCGCCGCCGGGCGCATCATGCGCCGCTTTCAGCCGGATGTCGTCTTCGCCACGGGCGGCTATGTTTCGGGCTCCGTCGCGCTGGCCGCCTGGATCGCCCGGCGGCCGATCGTGCTGCACGAGCAAAACAGCGTGCCGGGGATGACGAACCGCATGCTCTCGCGATTGGCGGTGGAGGTACATTTGAACACGCCGGCCGCCCGGCGGCACTTCCCGAAGCGCCGCCATTTGAAGCTGAGCGGGAATCCGATTCGCGAGAGCGTGCGCCGGGGCGATGCCTATCGGGCGCAGCAGGCCTTCGATCTCGATCGCGACCGGCGAACGATCTTCGTTTTCGGAGGCAGCCAGGGTGCCCGTTCGCTGAATCGCGCCGTCGTCGGCGCCGCGGGCAGACTGGGCGGCCGTGAGGATGTGCAGCTCCTGGTGCAGACCGGACGCCGCGATCTGCGCTGGGTCACGCGGCGCTTGCGCGCGGCGAAGGTCCCGGCCGTCGTGCGGCCCTTTATCGATGCGATGGGAGATGCCTACGCCGCGAGCGATCTCGTCGTCGCACGCGCGGGGGCGATGACGCTGAGCGAGATCACCGCCTGCGGCAAGGCTTCGATTCTTGTCCCCTTCCCGTACGCGACGCACAACCATCAGGAGAGCAATGCGCGGTGGCTGGTGGAAGCGGGCGCGGCGGTGATGATCGAAGACCGCGCGCTCAACGGCCGGCGCTTGGCGGCGCAAGTCCTGAAGTTGATTGACACACCGCGCAAACTGCGCGAAATGTCGAACAACGCGCTGCGCATGGCGCGGCCCCACGCGGCCGAGAAGATCGCCGCCGCCTTGTTGCGTTATGCCGCGGGAGACGGCAACGGCAATGGCGAGGAGGCCCCCGGAGCGGAGCGCCCCGCGCAGCGGCACGCGGCAACTCCCCGGACGCCCGGCGGGCGCCGAACGGAGACGGCCGGCACGCCCCGCCGCGGACCGCGAACTCGCTCACACCGCGAAGGCGCACGGGGGGCGCGTGGCGCGGGGCGCGCGGGGAGCCGGGACGAGCGCCGCCAGAGTGCGGCCGGGGCTCCGGCGCGGCCGAGTGAGGGATCCGCCACCCCGGAGGAGGACACGCGCCGCCGCTCCTCGCGTCGCGGCCGTCGCGGGGGAAGGCGCCGGAGCCGGCGGAGAAGGACGAACTGATGCAGGCCTCGATTCGCAAGGTGCACTTCATCGGAATCGGCGGCACGGGCATGTGCGGCCTGGCCGAGATCCTGCTCACGCTCGACTACGAGGTGAGCGGTTCTGATCTGGCAAGCGGGACCGAGGCGATCGAGCGCCTGCAGCGACTCGGGGCACGCGTCGCCGCGGGGCATGCGCCCGATCACGTCACGGGGAAGGACCTCGTCGTCGTCTCCTCGGCGATTCGGGAAGAGAACCTCGAGTATGCCGCGGCCCGCGATCTCGGTCTGCCGATCCTCAGGCGGGGTGAGATGCTGGCTGAGATCATGCGGCTCAAGTACGGCGTCGCAGTCTCGGGCGCCCACGGCAAGACGACGACGACCTCGCTGGCCGGGCACCTGCTCTCTGAGGCGGGTCTGGATCCGACGGTCGTCGTGGGGGGGCGCCTGCGCTCGCTCGGATCGAACGCGCGTCTCGGGGGTGGGGATGTCTTTGTCGCCGAGGCGGACGAGAGTGACGGGTCGTTCCTCAACATCCTGCCGACGATCGCGGTTGTGACAAACATCGACCGCGAACATCTTGACCACTACGGATCCTTGGCGGCGATTCGCGCCGCCTTTCTGCGCTTCATGCGCAGCGTTCCCTTCTACGGCGCGGCGATTCTCTGCGGCGACGACCCCGAAGTGCGCGCGCTTGCCCGGCAGCTGAACAAGCCGACCCTGGTCTACGGCACGGGCGACGACTGCCAGTTGCAGGCGACGGCGATCGCGGCGCGCGAGAGCGGGTCGCGCTTCGACGTGCGCTACGAGGATCGGGAGCTGGGAGCCTTCGAGCTGCCGCTGCCGGGGCGGCACAATGTCCTCAACGCGCTCGCCGCGCTCGCCGTCGGTCTCTTCCTGGGCGTGCCAAGCGACCGCTTGCGGGCCGGACTCGCCAGTTTCGGCGGCGTCGGACGTCGCTTCGAGCAGCGGGGCGAAGCGCGCGGCGTGACGTTGGTCGACGACTATGCTCATCATCCGACCGAAATCTCGGCCGTTCTCGGTGCGGCGCGCGAACTCTATGCGCGGCGCCGGCTGGTCGTGCTCTTCCAGCCGCACCGCTTCAGCCGGACTCTTGCTCTGCAGGCGGAGTTCGCCGGCGCCTTCGCCGCGGCCGACCTCGTCTGCGTGACCGATATCTACCCCGCCGGCGAAGCGCAGCCCGCCGGAGTTAGCGGGGAGCAGCTTGTGGCGCCGCTCGCGCGCGAGAGTGGCGTCGAAGTGTGCTACATGGCGGATGAAGCGAGTGTGGTGGACGAACTGCCGGCGCGGTTGCGCGCCGGAGATGTCCTGATCACAGTCGGCGCCGGGCCGGTTTGGCGCTGGGGCGACGCGGTCCTCGCACGCTGGCAAGCGCAAGAGGGGACCTCGTCATCGTCGGAGAGGGTCGCGCGGTGACCGCGAGACGGGCGTGCGGGAGGACATCAAGGGGGCGACGCGTGCGCCGCGCCGGACTCGCGCTCCTCGGCCTTGTCGCCCTGGGCGCGTTGGCGCTGGTCGTGACGCTTCCAGCGCGACTCTACGGCCGCACGCCGGTCGGCGCGCTGACGATCGAAGTTGCCGGACCGGGACAGGTCAGCGCGCGCGAGATCCGCGATGCGCTCGCGATCGCGCCGGCGACGCCGCTGCGGGCGATCGACCGCGCGACGCTCTGTGCGCGCTTGGTCAGCGAGGTGCCGCGCATCGCCGCCGCGGAATTCGCTGGGGGGTGGTGGCAACCGCCCTTCCTGCGGGTCGTGGAGCGCATTCCGGTTGCAATCTGGATCGATGCGACCGGGACGGTGGGTGAGATCGCCGCGGATGGAACGCTGCTCGCGCCGCGCGGGCAGGCGCCGGCCGACTTGCCGCTCCTGACATGGGAGCCGGAGGCGGCGGTCGCGGCGCAGCCCCCCGGTCCGGCGGCCGCCCCGGACGACGGGGCGCGGGAGGCGCCGCGGTTCGATGCGCCCGGCGCGCCCGATTTGCTGGCGGTGTTGGCCGCGCTGCAACAGTGCGTCCCCCACTTGTGGGAGGCGATCTCGGAGGCGCACCTGCATCCCGACGGCACCTACGAGTTGCTCTGGAACGATCAACCGACGGTCGCCTGGGGGCGTGGTGCCCTGTCGGCGACACGCCTTCACGCCTGGGAGGCGGTGATGGCGGATCTGCAGGCCCGCGGCGAGCGGGATGCGGTGATCGATCTTCGCTATCGAGACCAGATTCTCGTGCGACTGCCCGACGCGACGTCGGCGGGCGGCGAGAGGAGCTGACGGAGGAGCTGCACGCCATGGCCGCAGCACAGATCGCCACCGGATTGGATGTCGGCACGACCAAGGTCGTCGCGCTGATCGCTGAGGCGGATGCCGCCGGCGAGCTCGCCATCTTGGGTGTTGGCGAGCGTCCGTGCGACGGATTGCGTCAGGGGAATCTGGTTCACCTCGAAGCGACGGTCGAGGCGATCCATGCGGCTGTGGCCGACGCGGAGCGGATGGCGGGTTTCGCCGTGCGCCACCTCGTCGCCGGCATCGCCGGCGATCACCTGAGCGCGATCAACAGCCGCGGGGTGATCGCCGTCTCCGGGCGCGACAGCGAGGTGACGCCCGACGATCTGCGGCGCGTTGTCGAGGCGGCACGCGCGCTGGCGATTCCCTCCTCGCGTGCCGTGCTCCATGTCGTGCCGCAGGAGTTCATCGTCGACGATCAGACCGGCATCAAGGATCCGGTCGGGATGTCGGGGGTGCGCCTGGAGGCTGAGGTGCACATCATCACCGCCTCGGCGACGGCCGTGCGGAATCTGGAGAAGAGCATCGAACGGGCTGGATACCGTACGACGCAGGTCATCGCCGGGCCTCTGGCGAGTGCCTGGTCGGTCCTCGAGGAGGATGAGCGTCGCCTCGGGGCGATTCTGCTCGACATCGGGGCCGGCACGACCGACATGGCCGTCTACTTCGACGGCAGCGTGCAGCACACGGCGGTCATCAGCATGGGCGGCGCTCAGGTGACCAACGACATCGCCGTGGGTTTGCGCACGCCGCTCGAGCGCGCCGAGCAGATCAAGATCGAGCATGGCTGCGCTCTGGCGGCGTTGGTCGGGCCGGAGGGGACGGTCGAGATTCCGGGTGTTGGGGGGCGCGCCGCGCGCAGCGTACGGGCGAACGTGCTGGCCGAGATTATCGAGCCGCGCGTGGAAGAAATCCTCTTGCTCGCGCGTGAAGAGATTGCGCAATTGCAGGGAACCGATATGCTGGCCGCAGGCATCGTCCTGACGGGCGGTACCGCGCGGCTGGCGGGGATCGTCCCGGCGGCGGAGCGGGTGTTCGAGATGCCGGCGCGCATTGGCACCGTTCGCGGCGCGGGTGGCGACTGGGCGCGGTTGGGCGAGGATCCGCGCTATGCCGCGGTCTGCGGACACTTGATGGCCGGTCTGAGCGGCACTCGCCGCCGCACCGGCACACCCGACTGGCGTGGTGGGCCGGGCTGGCGGGATTGGCTGCGCGCCCGGGTGCCGTTTCTGGGCTGAGGCGCCCGGGTGGCGGATGCGGGCGTAGACTCGGCCGCGGCAGACGTGCAGACGATCGGGAAATGACCCGTTACCCGAGGACGGGATGGAGATAGGGGGTCGGTCGCGAAGCCCCCGCAGGCGCCGCGGGCGCCGGGAGCCGATTCTGTTGAGTCGTAGACCGCGTACGCACTCGACGGCACCGGCCGTCAGGGGGGAGGAGCAGGAATGCTCATCGATGTCACGGAAGCCAAACGTTCTCCGGCGATCCTGAAGGTCGTCGGTTTGGGTGGTGGGGGAGGCAATGCCGTCACCCGCATGCTGGCGAGCGAGATCCGCGGCGTCGAGTTTCTCGTCGCCAACACCGATGTTCAGGCCCTCGACGCTTCCGTCTGTCCCAACCGGCTGCAGATCGGGGCGGACGTCACGCATGGACTCGGCTCGGGTGGCAATCCCGAGCTCGGGCGGGCCGCCGCCGAAGAGGATCTGGAGTCGCTCGGCACCCAGCTGCGCGGCGCCGACATGGTCTTCATCGCCGCCGGCATGGGCGGCGGCACCGGCACCGGGGCCAGTCCGGTCGTGGCGCGGGCCGCACGAGAGCTTGGCGCGCTGACGGTCGCGATCGTGACCAAGCCGTTCACCTTCGAGGGCCGCCGCCGCATGAAGCAGGCCGAAGCGGGACTCGAAGAACTGCGCGATGCGGTCGACACGCTGATCGTGATCCCCAATCAGCGCTTGCTGCACGTCGTCGACAAGGCGACGCCGTTGAACGAGGCCTTGCGCGTGGCGGATGACGTCTTGACGCATGCGACCAAGGGGATTTCGGAGATCATCACCGTTCCCGGTCTGATCAATGTCGATTTTGCCGACGTGCGCAGCATCATGGCCGGCATGGGCAACGCGCTGATGGGGATGGGCTTCGGTGAAGGACCCGATCGCGCGCGACATGCGGCCGACATGGCGATCTGCAGTCCGTTGCTGGAGGATGTGGCGATCACCGGAGCGCAGGGCTTGCTCGTCAACTTCATGGGCGGGGAGGACATGACGCTGGCTGAGGTCGACGAGGCCTCGAATCTCGTGCTCGAGGCGGCCGGAGAAGAGGCGAACGTGATCTTCGGCGCTGTGATCGATCCGAGCATGCGCGACGAGATCCGCGTCACGCTGATCGCAACCGGGTTTGGGAATGGCAAACCCGCAGCGCGTCCACAGGCGGAGCCGCAGCGCGAGGTGCTTCGGCTGGCGCCGCGGCCTGGCGGCGGCGCCTCCAGGGAGCCGGTCGAGGCCGTCGCGGGGCGGTCCGCGGCGGGGAGCTCGCTGGCCGGGGCTTCCCCGGCGGTCGAGGCGCAGGGCGCACCGCCTACCCGTTCGTCAAGTCGGACAGCGGAGCCGGCCGTCCAGAGCGAGATCGCTGCCTACGATCTCGACGACGGAATCGTCGGTCCGCCGCGCCCGTTGCGACGTCCGGCCCAAGAGCCGGCGGTGGCCGAGCACGAGGCTGCGGCGGCGCAGACCGAGCGCATGGCCGCCCGCCATGACGCCGCTCCGGCGCGGGCCGAGACGGCCGCGACAGCGCGATCACGGGCTGCGGTTGCCGGCCGATCGCAGTGGGGCGAGTCGGGCGTCGTGGCGGCGGCCCAGCAGGCGGAACTGGCCCGCGGGGAGGCGCCGCACTTCGTGCCGCAGCCGGCCGAGGCAGAGCGCGTCTACGACCCGCGCAGCACGGGGTCGGCGGCAACGGAGGCCGCTGTCGTGCCCGACAACGTCGTGCCGCTCGTGTGGAAGCGCAACCTCGGCGGACGGCGCTGGTCGCCCAAGATGACGAGCCGCTGGCAGCGCGTGTTGCGTCGCGATCGGCTCGACGTCCCTTCGTTCATGCGTCGACGGCAACGGGACTAGACATGGCGGGCGTACGCGTTGCCCTCGGCTTCGCGAACCGCGCCGCCATCGCCGAGAACAACCTCGGCTTCCGCCTGACGGAAGCGTACCTGGCATCCGAACCGGATGTACGCGTCGAGCGTTTCTTTCTGACGCCCGAGCTACAGGCCGAGCATGCTGCGCGCACCGCCTCTGCCGGACGGAGGCGGGCAGCCACGCGAAGCGGGCGGGAGATGCCGCCCGCGCACGAGCGGCGCGCCCGGGGCAGTGCGCGCGCGTCTCGAGGCACAAGCGCCTATCTGGCCGCCGCCGATCTCGTGCTCTTCAGTCTCTCCTACGAAGGCGATGCCCCCCACGTGCCGCTTATGCTCGCGGCTGGCGGTATGCCGCCGGCTGCCGGTGACCGCCGGCGCGGTCACCCGCTCGTGGTCGGGGGCGGGGCCGCGGTGATGATTAACCCCGAGCCGCTGGCGCGCTTCTTCGATCTCTTTCTCGTCGGCGAGGCCGAGGCGCTCCTGAGCGGGTTCCTGGCGCGCTGGCGCGCCGTACGCGGCGCGCCGCGTGCTGAGGCGATCGGCGCGCTGGCCGGGCTGTCGGGGGCGATCGCCCCTTGGCTGCGGTACCATCGTTGCTGGCGCGAAGCCGGCGGACGGCTGTCGGCCACCGACACCGTCTTGTTGACCGACGCGGCGGCTGCCGGGGAGCGCGCGGACGGGCGGGGGGGCGCGCCACGCGTCTCGGCCACGCCTTCCTCGCCCGCGTGCGGCGGGGCAGGCGCTACGGTCGCACCCGTTCATGCCGATGCGCCGGTGACAACGGTCAGCTGGGATGCGGCCGACGCCCGCCCGCGCGCCGCCCGGCTTTCGCAGGCGACCCACTTCTCCGAGTCGCTTCTGCTCGAGCTCGGCCGCGGGTGCCCGCGGCGGTGTCGCTTCTGTGTTGCCTCGCGCATCTATGCCCCGGTGCGGATGCACCCGGCAGCGGCACTCAGCGCGCACGCGCGGGCGCACAGCGCGCCCGGAGAGACCGTGGGTTTGCTTTCACTCTCGGCCGGCGATCATCCCGGCCTGGCGCTGCTCGTTGCAGATCTGTGCCAGAGCGGGCGCCGGTTGGCGATCTCAAGCCTGCCCGCGACGTTTCGTCAGCGCGAGGCCGTGCGGGCTCTGGTCGCCAGCGGGGCGAAGACCCTTACGATCGCGCCCGAGACGGGCAGCGAGCGGTTGCGTGCGCTGGCCGGGAAGCCGCTGGCGGACGATGCGATCGTCCGCACGGTCGCTCTGCTCGGGGCGGAGGGTGTGCGGCACCTGAGAACCTACTTCATCATCGGATTGCCCTTTGAGCGCGACACTGACCGGGCGGCGATTCCCGCTCTGCTGGCAGCGATGCGCAAGCGGCTGCCCGCCACCTGTCGGCTTAGCGCCACGGTCAACATTTTCGTGCCCAAGCCACACACGCCGTTTCAGTGGGCGCCGCTCGCTCCGCTGGCGGAGCTGCGCACGGCGGGCGAGCGCCTGCGGCGCGAAACCCCCGCCGGTGTCAGTCTGAAGGTCAAGAGCGCGCGCTCGGCGCGCCTGCACACGGCGCTGACGCGGGGCGATTGCCGGTGGGGGAGCCTGCTCGAGCAGCATGCCGCGGGTGGCGGGTCCTTGATGACGCTGTTGCAGCAGACGACAGGGGGGCTCGAGCCGCTGACCGGGGAACTGGCGCCAACGGGCCGGCTGCCGTGGGGCTACCTCGAGACTGCCGCCCAGAGGCGGGCTTTGCGGGAGGAATGGGAAACGGCGGCTCGGGAGGCCGCCGTGGACTGATGCTTGTGGATCGATTCGTGCTGATTCGGTCGGGCAACCGATGCTAGGGAAAAGAGTTGACTGCTCCGAAGCAGCTGCCGCTGACGGGGTTCGCCGGATCGGACCGCTCTTGCCTCGTCGCTTCCCCCGACTTCGCCAGCCGGCTTGAGCAAGATTTGCCCAACCAGCCCTCTAGCAACGAGTTGTACTGAATCGTCGGTAGGATCCGTTCCACAACCAGCGTCGATCGGCTAGCCGGCTTGCGGTGCCCCCTGGCGGATGTTCTTCTCGACGAGACCGCGCTTGAGGCAGCGCGTGCAGACGCGAATCCGCTTTGGCTTTCCGTCGACGACGGCGCGCACGCGCTGCAGGTTCGGTTGCCAAACCCGCTTCGATAGATTGTGCGCGTGGCTCACCCGGTTGCCTCGCTGCAGGCCCTTGCCACAGATCTCGCAACGGCGCGACATGGTCTCTCTCCTTGGCCATGACTCGAAACGGGTCGCAGGCGCGACCCGCGGGGACACACAAGCCGGATGAGTCTAGCGCCTGGTCTGCCCGAGCGTCAAGTTCTGCGTTGCAGTGCGATGCGGCCGTGGCGGACGTGGCTGGACCTCGCCCTGTCCCTTGGGTTGTGGCTTGAAGATTCTGATCGATTCGTCGAACCTGCAGCCGGGCAAGGCTCTCCGTCACGATAACGCTTCTCTCGCAGTCACTTGGGGTCCGGTCAGCGGGCCGCGGCCGATCAGACGGCAGGAGCAGGTTCAAGTGTCGGATCGGGCGGATTCGGGCATTGCCGAACAGCGGGTTGTAACCTGTGCAGCGGGTTCTTCGCTCCACTAGCGGGAAGGCTGACGCGGCGGCTCGATCGAGAGGGAATCCGCTGGCTCCACGGGTTCGAGGCCCGTAGACTGGCGCGGGCAAAGAAGATGGCAACGCTTGCTGACCCACTGCGCTACCTCAAGGGAGCCGGCCCGGCGCGTGCCCGGCTGCTGGAACGGCTTGGATTGCTCACGCTCGGAGACCTGCTCGAACACTACCCGCGCGGCTATCTCGACCGCTCTCGTCTGACCCCCCTCGGGCAGTTGCAGCCCGGGCCCGAGGCGACCGCGCAGGGTCGCGTTCGCTCCGTCTCCCGGCGTCGCGCGCGCACCGGGCGATCTCAAGTGCACGCCATCGTCGAGGACGAGTCGGGTGTTGTGGAGTGCATCTGGTTCAACCAACCCTACATCGCCGGCCGCCTGCAGCGCGGCGCCGAGGTTCTCTTGGCCGGTCGGGTCGACCTCTTCCGCCGTCCGCGGTTCGTCAATCCGGAGTTCGAGACACTCGACCGCGATGGGCCGATCGCACCCGGGATCGTCCCCGTCTATCCACTGACCGCGGGGCTGACGCAGCCCACGCTGCGACGCCTGATGCGCCAAGCACTCGAAATCGCCGGCGGCGCGCTGGGGGAATTCCTGCCGGCTGAGATCCTTGCGCGCAACGGACTGATGCCCTGGCCAGAGGCGTCGGTTGCGGTTCACTTCCCGGTCACGCAACGGCAGCTCGACGCGGCCCGCCGGCGCATCGCCTTCCAAGAGCTCTTCGATCTGCAGATGCTGATCGCTTGCAGCCGAGCGACTTTCGAGCGTCCTGCCAGCGCCGAACCGCTGACAGCGCCGGGGCACCTTGCGCGGCGCTTGCGAGGCGCGCTGCCCTTCGCTTTGACGGCTGCTCAAGAGAAAGCGTTGCGCCAGATCTGTAACGACCTCGCACGTGACGTGCCGATGCACCGGCTCCTCGAGGGCGATGTTGGCAGTGGCAAGACGGTCGTTGCGGCTTTGGCCGCGCTGCATGCGGTGGAGGCAGGGCGTCAGGTGGCGGTCATGGCGCCCACTGAGATCCTGGCGGCGCAGCATGCCGCGACATTTGCTCGTCTCTGCGGTCCGCTCGGACTGGAGACCGCCTTGTTGACCGGCGGCACGCCGAATCCGGTCGCGCGTGCGGTCCGAGCCGGCATTGCGGCGGGTGATGTCGCGATCGTTCTTGGGACCCACGCGTTAATCCAGGAATCGGTGTCGTTTCGGCATCTGGGTCTGGTGATCGTCGATGAGCAGCATCGCTTCGGCGTATTGCAACGGGCCCGTCTGCTTGGAAAGGGCCCGGCACCCCACGCATTGCTGATGAGCGCGACCCCGATCCCCCGCACGCTCGCGCTGACGCTATTCGGCGACCTCGACATTGCCGTCCTCGACGAGAAGCCGCCCGGGCGTACACCGCCGCGTACGCATCGCGTCAAGCCGCGTCGCTACGGCGACATGTTGAAGTTCATTGCCGGTCAGCTTGCGGAAGGAGCGCAAGCCTACTTCGTCTGTCCCGCGATTGAGAGCTCGCAAGACGTCGACTTGAAGGCGGCCGAGGATCTCTACCAGCGCCTGCAAACGACCGGACCGCTGGCGAACATGCCGGCCGGGCTGCTGCACGGCCGGATGAAGACGGCGCAGAAGCGCAGCGTGATGGAGGCTTTCGCCCGAGGGGAGTCCAAGTACCTGGTGGCGACCACGGTGATCGAGGTCGGTCTCGACGTACCCAACGCGAATCTGATGGTGATCGAACACCCAGAGCGCTATGGCCTGAGCCAGCTGCACCAGCTCCGTGGGCGCATCGGACGCGGTCGCCAGCCGGCGCACCTGTTCTTGATTGAGCAGCCCTCCATCGGCCGCGATGCGCGGGCTCGGCTCACCGTGCTGGTGCGGGAACACGATGGCTTCCGTATCGCGGAAGAGGACCTTCGCCAGCGTGGCCCGGGCGAGTTCTTCGGCGTGCGCCAGAGTGGCTTGCCGGCGCTCAAGATGGCGGACCCCATCGCGGAACCGCAGTTGCTCGAACGGGCACGTGAGGAAGCGTTTGCCTGGATGCGCACTGCCGGGAGCGAAGCGTTGCGCTCCAGTCCGCTGTGGCACAGACTAGAGGTGCGGTTTGGGGAACGGATTGCGCTCTATGCCGTCGGCTAGACGGGGGATCCAGGGTCGTGGCGTGAGGATTCTGCCTGTTGTTCCTTATCTTCCACATCGATAAGGAATTGGGGCTGCGTTCAGGTTTGGTGCGTCGATCCGAAGGCGCGACGTTGAGCCTCCCGGTGCTTGAAGCGCAAGCGTAGAGCGCCAGCCGGTCTGGCTCTCGGAAGGACGTTTTCCGTTCTCGGACCGGGCGGGATCGTCAGAGTCTTCGATCCACAACGAGGGGGCCAGGGGTGTCGCAGGGGCGACAGCGGTGTCGGCAGTGTGGCTGGAGCTTCGATCCTCGGCCGGAGCGCCTGCCCCGGCGTGGGGTCCGGCTGCGCTGCCCGGAATGCGGTGGCCTCTTCCCCGTCCTTCGCCCGCCGTCGGACGACGCCCGGTCGCTGGAGGCGGCGCCCCCGCAGGCCGGTCGGGGTCCCGTGGCGTTGCCTCGGCTGCCGACGGCTGCGGCGCGCCTGACGGCACGACCGGCGCAAGGGGAAGCGGAGGAGATTGTCCGTCTCTGGCTGCGCGAGATCTCCCGCTCCGAAACACGGCCTCTCACTGAGCGACTGATCTACAGCGAATATGGCGCGGAGTTGGCGCGCTTGCTGTCGATGTGGCAAGCTTCGTATCCCGACGCCGATGCAATGGCGACGTTTCGCCAGGAGTTGATGTCCGCGCTCGCGCGGGTTGAGAGTGGAGACGCCCCCTAGGCGGCAGAGTCGTGCGGGCCGTGATCAGGTGCGGGGCTCGGCCGCCTCCGGCACGGCGGGAGGGGCCGGGATCGGCTCGGAATGCCGGGGCTTTGCGCTTGACGGCGTCACGGGGCGATCGCAAGGTTAGCGTTGGACCTATCCGCCGGTATGAGCTGAATTCCCAACCGAGGCCGGGCGACAGATGCCGGAACGAGACCTACAGGAATCGATCGCCACGCTCGAGCAGCAGCTGGCCGACCAACCCTCCGACCGCGCCCTGGGGCGCGAGTTGGCGGGTGTGTACCAGCTAGCTGGACGTCTCGATGCGGCGGCCGAGCTGCTCTTGCGCCTGCTGGACGAAGGCGGACCCGACTGGGAGCTCTGTCGAGCGGCGGTGGAGGTCCTGCGCGCCGCGGGCAAGATGGATGCAGCCGTTGAGACGCTCAACCAGGGGGCGCGCCACTACCGCGATCGGGCTGACTTCTGGCTGCTCCGCGGGTTGCTGCTCGAGGCAATGGGCGAATGGGAAGCTGCGCTGGGTGAGCATGAGCTTGCCCAGCAGATCGCCCCCTACATGCCAGAGGCCCATTTCCGCCGCGGCGTTGTCCTGCTGCATTTGCAGCGCCCGAACGAGGCGGAGCAAGCCTTTGAGCGTGTTCTGCAACTGAAGCCTCACCTGGCGGCTGCGAGTGTCAGCATCGGCTTGGCGCGCGAAGCGCAGGGCGACATCGATGGGGCCGTGGCCGCCTATGAACGAGCCCTGGAGTGCGATGCGCGTTGTGCCGATGCCCATGCCAACCTCGGTGCGCTGTTTGGTGAACTCGGGCGACCGGATGAGGCGCTTGCGCACAGTGAGCAAGCTCTGGCCCTCGATCCGACGCTGAGCGAGGCGGCCTACAACGCGGGTCGGGCCTACATGGCGACCGATGCGGAGCGGGCGGTACGGTTCTTTCGGCGCGCGGTGGCGAGCGATCCGCAGAACTTGGATGCCTACCATGCCCTCGGGCAGCTGGCGGAAGAGGCGGGACAGTGGGAACGCGCCGTGCGCTACTTCCGCAAGGCGGTTGCCGGAGATCCAGCGCGCGAGGAGAGTCTCTATGCCCTGGGGCTCTGCTACAGCCGGCTCGAGCGCTCGGGCGATGCGATCGACAGCTTGCGGCAGCTCCTGGATCGGAATCCGGAACACGAACGCGCATGGTTCCACTTGGGGATTGCCTGCGACAAGCAAGGCGACTACGCCGCGGCGCAGGAAGCCTATCGTCGGGCGGAGGCGTGCCGCCGCCAGGCTTCAACTTCGACTGAGGCATCCTAGACCGTGTCGTGGGCCTTAGCGTTGACCGCAGCCTCAGTGAATGACCTGCTGGCCAGCCTCTTGCTGGGCTTGATTCAGGGACTGTCCGAGTTCCTACCGATCTCGAGCTCTGGACACCTGGTGCTTGCCCAAACGCTGATGGGAGTGCCGGAGAAGGGGATCCTGCGCGAAGTGGTCTTGCATGCCGGCACACTCGGTGCCGTGCTGTGGGTGTTTCGCGCCGACCTGCGTCACATCGTTGCTGACAGCTGGGGCGCGCTTCGCGGCTGGCCGCAGGAGGGCTGGGGGGCCTGGCGGCGGGCGAGAGAGGGGGGCCTGCTCCTCTGGGCGACGCTACCGGCGGCATGCGTTGGACTTGGTTGGTCGGATGAGGTCAAGCTCGCCTTTGAGCGCCCGACGCTGGCTGCGCTGCTCTTGGTCGTCACGGGCCTGTTCTTGCTAGGGTCGCGCTGGGCGCCCGGCCGGGCGCGCTCGATCGGGTGGGGGATCGCGTTGCTGATGGGGTTGGCCCAAACCATCAGCCTTCTGCCGGGGATCTCACGCTCGGGAGCAACGATCACGGCCGGGCTGTTTGCCGGTGCGCGGCCGAGCCGGGCCGCGCGCTTCTCATTCCTGATGTCCGTCCCCGCGATTCTCGGATCGGTGGCTGTCAGCCTGCCCGACTTCATGCGTGCGGCCGACGGCGCGGTCTGGTTCGGGCTCGCGGTCGGATTCGCGACGGCTTTTCTTTCCGGTTGGGCGGCGATCCACTTGCTGTTGCGCGCCGTGGAACGCGGGCGGTTCTTCCTGTTCGGCATCTATTGCATCGGGATCGGAGTGCTCAGCTGGTTGTGGCTGACAGCGTAGGCGGGTACGGGTTCGAGGCGCCACGCCGCGGCCTGCGCCGAGCATGACGCCTCAGTGGTGGTGGCTGGTGGCGGCACGCGCAAGCGTGCCCACAAGCACAGGATGCAGAGAGCTTAGCGGCGAAGCCACCAGAACAGATCGAAGACGAGCAGCGCAGCGATTAATGCCGTCCACATAATGCCGCTCCTTTCTCCCGCCCGGTCATCCGGGCTAGCCTCCCGGTCTTCCCCTCCTCCTCCCGGTTTCTCTGCCTCTCTCTCTTCTCCTTCGGATGGCGCAGAGGCGAACTTGACATCTTGTTGTGACAATCCGACGCAATTCGTGGGCCGAGAACGACCATCGCGGATATTTCTTCAACTGATTGAATTTGAATGAGATCGGAAGTCGTGAAATCCCAAGAGTGTTGTATATGTCTTGGCGGCGGGCAGTTTCTACCCACCCCTGTGCATTCTGCATGCTGTGGATCGTGGATTCATGGCGCTGACTCCGGTGTTCTCCCTGATCCAATGGCTGTCGAGGCTGCGATGACACACGGGGCAAGGAAGCCTGGTCCAGACTCGCGAGCGCCTTCAATGAGCTCGAAGTGGGGGGGACTCCGGCAATCGTCTGGTAGGTGGGTCTTTCTCGGGGGGGTAGAAACTCCGATCCACGATCAGAGGAATTTGATGACCAGGAGAGTTGTGTCGTCGTCCAGCGGCCGCGGCGAGAACTCCCGTACCTCACCCAAGATCGACTCCTGCAGTGCCCGCGCGCTTAGCCGCCGCCCCGAGCGCAGGAGCGCCTGAAGCCGCTCGTCGCCAAAGAACTCCCCATCCCCGCCTCCCCCACGCTGGCGTTCGGTGATTCCGTCCGTGTAGAGGAGCAGCACGTCTCCCGAGGTGAGCTGCGTGCGCCCCCCTTCGTAGGCGGCGTGTGGGGCAATGCCGAGCGGCAGGCCGCCGACGCCGAGTTCCTCGATCTCGCCCGTGGTGCGCGCGAGCAGCATGCCCGGATGGCCGGCATCGCAGTAGGCGAGGGCGCCGTCGCGCGGACGGACGCGGGCAAGGCAGAAGGTGACGAAGCGCTCTGGCTTGCGCATCGCGCAGAGGCGCCGGTTGATGCTGGCAACGATCTCCCAGGGTGGGTCCGAGCGAATGCCCTCGACCCGCACCAGGCCCTGCAGGTTCGCCATCAGGATTGCGCCCGGCACGCCCTTGCCGGACGCGTCGCCGATCGCCAGGAGCAGATCTCCTTCGGGGGTTAGGAAGCAGTCGTAGTAGTCGCCGCCGACGCCGTGACACGGGATCGAGCTGGCGCTGATCTCGAGTGATTCGACGTGGGGCAGGGATTTCGGGAGCAGGCGTTCCTGCAGGTCGCGCGCCACGTCGACTTCCTGTTGCAGGCGCTCCTCCTCGAGCACGCGCTCTTGCAAGACGAGATTCTCCAACGCCATTCCGCCTTCGGAGGCCAGCATCTCGGCCAGGCGCAGATCATCGGCCGAATAGTAGCGACCGAAACTCTCCGCACCCACGAGCACCAATCCGTTCAGTCCGCTGGCGCTTCGCAGGGGTACCAGCAACTCGGCGTTCAGTCGTTCGAGGATCTCCTGATCGTCGGGGGAGAGATAGCCGTACGGCAGCTCTGTGTCCAGATCACCGCCGTCGACCGGCTGGCGCAGCCGCGCCAGTTGATCGCTCAGTCCGGGGCTGAAGCGATGTCGGTCGACATGCTCGGGCGTCGTCCCGTAGGCATAGACCATCTCGAGCGCCCCGTCGCTCGCTGTCTCGAGGTAGGCGACTTGGCGCGCGCCGAGCGCCTGGGCCAGCGAGTCGCTGATTAGCTGCACGAGGCGGTCACGGTCCAGAAGGCCTCGCAGCGAACATCCAAACTCGTAAAGCAAGTCCTCGCGCGAATGCAGAGCTCCCGTATCGCGGCTCTCGATCAGGGTGCGCAACCCACGGTGGGCTGGCCAGCTGAGGAAGGCTATGGCGAGTAGACTGAGGAGCGAGACCCACAGGGGGTTCTCTTGGGCCAACTCCGGCCAGAGCGCCGGGAAGAGCAGCTGCAGACCGAAATAGGCAATGCCCAGCAGCGCCACGAGCAAGCTGTAGGCGAGGCTGCGTCGCACGATCAACGAGGGATCGAAGATCCCGTGACGCAGGATGGCGTAGCCGAAACTGAGAGGAATCAGAATCACTGCCAGCATGGCGAATCGGTCACCCGGCAGTGTTCGCTCAGGCCAAATCAGGCGCGAGACGAGCAGCAACGCCACCGGGGCGGAACCGAGGATTGTGCCCCACAGAATGACCCGCACCTTGCGTCGCTGTGGGCCGGTCTGCGCGTGCCGATACGCGTGCACGAAGAGCGCGATGGCCGTCCCGATGCCGGCCACCCACAACAGCGTTGCGCCGGCACGGACAATGACCGGGGCCCAATGGTCCGCCAGGCTGCGGGTCGGCAGTGTTCCCGCAGCCGCGAGATGCAGCCCAAGCAGCGCCAACCCCGGGGCGTAGGCAACAAGAATGGCGTGTGGGTGGCGTTCCAGAAGAGGGTGGCGCAAAGGGAATAGCAGGAAAAGATGCACCAGCAACGCGGGCAGCATCAGCGTTGCCGCTGCGAGTAGGATTGTCTTCGCCAGCAAGAGGCCGGTCTGGAGCGGTACGAACGGTGGGTGAATCAAGAAGCCCAGCGCACAGCAGACGGAGGCGAAGAGCAGGGCCACCGGACGCGGCTTGCGCAGGAAGACGAGCACGCCGATCAGCAGGGTCAAGGACGCGACGCCGGCCAGCGCGATGCGCCACAGAAGATCGAGTTCGCCGGGCGCGCGCGGTGTATAGGCCAAGTGGAGAATGCGATTCTCGCGCAAGACAGTCAGCGTCTGCGAGACCCCGAAAGGGAGACGCTTGAGCAAGGTCAGGGCGTCGTACGCCCAGCCGACCCGCTGCTTGCCGACACCCAGAATGAGATCGCCCGGCTCGAGCCCCGCCAGGGCGGCCGGGCCGCCTGACTCGACCGCGATGACACGCGCCTCGCGGATCGCCATTGCCACGGCCGGCGCATCGCTGGCCCGCTCGACCTCGAGGACTTGCCCGGCGAGCGTTGCGGCGGCAAGTGCGGCCAGCAGGATACGGCTGACCCGCAAGAGCGTTCCTTCCATCGGAACCTCCTCAGGCGGGAACCCTCTCCGACGCTACGGCCGACGTCAGGTGGCGTCAAGCGGGGGCTGACTGTACAGGCCCCGGGGACGCCCGGCGATCGATGAGGTGCCCCAAAGCTTGTGGAGCGAGTTCTCCGCCAGGAAGCCGCCAAGGAATCTCTGGTCAACGGGTTGGTGGGCCCAACGCGGTGCAGCGAACGAGGCGAGAGGAGCGGACATCCGTTGCCCAGCCAGTCGGTCCGCATCCGACTCTGCGGGCGGGGCGTGACGGGTCAAGTAGGGTGCGGATCCGCTTCGAGTTGAGCGCACTTGTCAGAATCCTCGATCCACAAGCAACGGGAGGCGGGACGAAACCTACCGCCACCGGCAAGAAATCCCCCTCCCACCCGGCAACACTTGCCCCTCGGGCCTACCGCTCGTCACCGGCCGCCCGGGCGTGCGCCGCTGCGTCAACGCTGGGGAGAGCGGTGCTTGCGATGCGCCAACTTCCTGCCACCGAAGGAGATCTGCGTACCAGACGGACCGTCCGATCGTCCGTGCAGCGGCGCGAAAGGGCGCCCCCGCGCGCGCCACGCTGAGCGTGGAACGCCATTTGCACACCGCTTGTCGCAAGCTCCCGCCGGCCTGGCCGGTCGCCGGGGGTGCGCGCGCCCAGACGTGCGCGCGCGACTCCGATCCCGGAGCGGGGTGGCGGAGCGGGCCGCGGCGGCCCGAGCGCGCCGCGAATCGAGGAGCAGGTCCCGCACAGGAGCGCGGGACGAATCCAGGAAGGATGCGCCATGGTTCGAGGAATCTGGACCAGCGGGGCGGCGTTGCGCCCGGCGATGCTCGCCCAGTCGATTCTCGCCAACAACCTGGCCAATGCGAACACCGCCGGCTTCCATCAGGATCGGATTGCCTTCGAGCGCCTCGCCTCCGCTACGAGCGGAGAGCCGCCCGCCGGGGCGGCGCCGCGTCTTGCCGCCCGCCTCGATCGCAGCGCCGGGCCCTACGACGTCACCGACCGCCCCCTCGATCTGGCGCTGCAGGGGGACGGCTACTTCGTTGTCGAGACACCGGAAGGTCCGCGCTACACACGCGCCGGCCGCTTCGGTCTCGCCGAAGATGGAACCCTCGTGACGAGTCAGGGACATCCTGTGCTGACGACCGGCGGTCCGGTGGCGCTCGCGGGCGATGCCCGCCTGCGCGTGACCGCCGACGGAGAATTGCGCGACGGGGAGCAGCTCTATGGACGCCTACGCATCGTGCACTTCGATCCCGCTGCGCGCGATGGCTTGACGCATGCCGGCGGCGGATTGCTCGCGAGCGCCGCCGAACCCCAGGAAGCGAGCGGGGTCCAGGTTCTGCAGGGCGTGCTCGAGGGGCCGAATCTGCAGCCGTTTCAAACCCTGGGCGAGATGACGGCGCTGTTGCGCCATTTTGAGATGAACCAGCGCGCGTTACGCGCTCAGGACGAGAGCCTCGGCAGCCTGCTCGCCTGGGTGCGCGCCTAGGCACGCACCGTCGCTGGAATGAGGAGGTACACGAATGCTACGCGCGCTACGCACGGCGGCGTCCGGGATGTCGGCCCAGCAGCTCTACATCGACATCATTGCGCACAACCTGGCAAATGTGAACACGACCGGTTTTAAGCGCAGCCGCGTCGACTTCGAGGACATGCTCTACCAGACGATCCGCCCCGCCGCCGAGGGGGCGGACGGGACGCAGGTGCCGGCCCCGCTACAGGTCGGTCACGGTGCCAAGATGATCGCCGCGCCCAAGATCTTCTCACAAGGCGACACCGAGCAGACGAACAACCCGCTCGATCTGGAGATCGAAGGTGACGGCCTGTTCCAGGTGCAGATGCCCGACGGCACGACCGCCTATACGCGCGACGGAGCTCTGCGCATCGACGGCGAGGGGCGGCTGGTCACGGCCCAGGGTGATCCGGTCGTTCCCGAGCTGACCGTGCCGGAAGAGACTGAGTCGATCCTCGTCATGTCCGACGGCCGCGTCTACGTCCGCGAGGCGGGGGTCGAGGAGGCGACCGAGCTAGGCCAGCTGCTGCTGGCGCGCTTCGTGAACCCGAGCGGCCTCGAATCGCTCGGCAGCAATCTGTTGCGCATGAGTCCCGCCAGTGGCGATCCGATCATCGGCGCTCCGGGCGAGCAGGGGATCGGCATGCTGCGCCAAGGGGCGCTCGAGCGCTCCAACGTCAACGTGGTCGAAGAGATGATCAACATGATCGTTGCTCAGCGAGCCTTCGAAATCAATTCCAAGGCGGTGCGCACGGCGGAAGAGCTGATGAGCATCGTCAACGACTTGAAGCGCTAGGAGTGAGCATGGCCATCGCACGAGTCCGAGACGGGCACCGACGAAGCCAGCCGATCGCGCGCCGCGGGCACTCGTGGGCGCGGGTCGTCGCACTTTGGCTGATGTGTGGGGCGATCGGCGCAGGGGCCGCGGCCACGGGCGCCGGGGGGTCGGGGGACGCGGCGCTCTACGTCCAGGATGCCAAGCAGCTGGCTGCTGTGCTGGGGGGACGCGTGGAGCAGGCCTTTCCCGACCGCGACGTACGCTGGTCGTTGCCGCGGCCGCATCCGTTCGCCCCGGAGGATTCGACCGCGCTGCGTCTGATCGCCCCGGAGCGCCTGGAAGGCGGTCGCAACTGGTTTCACCTCGAGCCGCAGGATGCGCGCGCCGGTGCGTTTCTCTTACCGGTCGACATCGCCTGGCGCGACAGCGTGTGGGTAACTGCCCGCCCGCTCGCCAAGGGCCACGTGATCGGCGCCGGCGACGTCGAACGACGCGTGCTCTGGACCGTGGAGGCGCCGGGGGCGCTCATGCGCACCCCGCCCGAGGGCATGCGTCTGCTCGCCTCGCTGCCGGCGGGCGCCGCGCTGTGCGCGGAGCATCTCGGTGCTCCCCCCCTGCTCCGGCGCGGGGATCTCGTGCGCCTTGTCTATCGCGGCCGCGGCCTGCTCGTCACCACCCGAGGCAAGGTGCTCGAGGATGGCTGGCGTGCCGGGCAGGTGCGGGTCCAGCCGCTCGATTCACACCGCGTCTGCCAGGCGATCGTGCGCAGCGCGGAGGAAGTGGAGGTGCTGACGCCATGAGTGGACAGCAACAGCGAGACCGGGTGGGAATGACCCGGCCCGGTCGCACTGGGCGCCGGGGGGTGCCCGCCGCCGCGGCGCGCGTCCGGCGGCGGCCACGAGGCAGGGCGCTGGCGGCGCGGGTGGCGCTGGTCTCCGGGCTCTGGCTGCTGGTCGGATGGCCCGCGGCGTTGCCGGCGACGGAGGTGGCTGCGGCAGCGCAGACGGGTTCGCTCTGGGACGATGATCGGGGCGCGCTCTTCCGCAATCGAAAGGCCATGGCCGTGGGGGATGTCCTCACCGTGGTCGTCGTCGAAGATGCGTCGGCCAGCAACCAATCGCAGTCGAAGGTGACGAAGGAGAACTCGGCCGAGCTAAGCGGCCAGGGTTCGGGCAAGCTCGACTTCATCCCGCTCTTCGGCGGGGAGATGGATTACAAGAAGGAGCAACAGGGGAAGGGGCAAACGTCGCTGAGTGGCCGCATGTCGGCGCGCGTCTCGGCCGTCATTCTCGAAATCCTGCCCAACGGCAACTACCTGATCGAAGGCAGCCGCACGGTGACGATCAACGAGGAAGTCGATCGCATCACCGTACGCGGCGTCGTGCGCCCGGAAGATATCCGGGCCGACAACACCGTCCTGTCGACCTATCTGGCTGAAGCGCAGATCGCATATGTCGGATCCGGTCCCGGCAAGAACGCGGGCAAGCAAGGCATCATCGGCCGCTTGCTCGACCTTCTCTTCTAGTCCGGCCCGACACGGGAGGAACGATGCGCAGCGCAAGCAAATGCCTCCGCCGAGGAGGGGAGCAGCTCCACCGGCTCGGCGCAGGGATCCGGGGTCGGTTCATCCTCGCCGCGGCCTGCACGCTGTTCGCGATGCAGGCCGCGGCGACGCCGGGTACGCGCGTGCGCGATCTGGCCCACATTGAGGGCGTCCGCGACAACCAGTTGACGGGCTACGGGCTCGTCGTCGGCTTGACCGGTACCGGCGACAAGAGCGGGGCCGAGTTCGTATCCCATTCCGTGTCGACGATGCTCGAGGCGCTCGGGATGACGATCGATCCGGGCGATCTAAGCGTGCGCAACGTGGCCGCGGTCGTCGTCACGGCGACTCTGCCGCCCTTCGCCCGCCCCGGGGCTCGCATCGATGTGACCGTCTCTTCGCTCGGCGACGCCAAGAGCCTGAAGGGTGGCATTCTCGTGCAGACGCCCTTGCGGGGCGCGGACGGCCGGGTCTACGCCGTCGCCCAGGGACCGATCTCGCTCGGCGGGTTTGGGGTTGAGGGTGAGGGGGGTGCGCGCGAGGCGACCAATCACTTGACCGTTGGGCGGATCCCCAACGGGGCGCTCGTCGAGCGCGGCGTGCCGATGCCCTACCTGCAGGATGGACGCTTGCGGGTCGCACTCGACCAACCCGACTTCACGACGGCCCAGCGCCTCGTTTCCGCGGTCGAGGCGCGTTGGGGAGCCGGATGCGCACGGGCGCTCGATGCCGGTACGATCGAAATCAGCAGTCCCGACACGACCGCGGACGCGACGGTGCGCTTCCTGGCCCAACTAGAGGAGCTGACCGTTCAACCGGCCGATCGGGCGCGCGTCGTCATCAACGAACGCACCGGCACGATCGTTGCTGGGGGCAACGTCACGATTCGACCCGTCGCGATCGCCCACGGCAACCTGAACATTCGCGTCGGAGCGCGCACCGGCGTCTCTCAACCACCCGGCTTCTCCGCGGGCGAGACAGCGATCATCACCGAATCCGATCTGGCG
>Ga0180430_10000881_pt1 | contig 31338 bp, 25 predicted proteins | sample SS_ome_9_FD_132999 | JGI IMG/M metagenome (GOLD analysis project Ga0180430, IMG submission 132999) | Hypersaline lake sediment archaeal communities from the Salton Sea, California, USA - SS_1_S_2 metaG | ecosystem: Environmental > Aquatic > Non-marine Saline and Alkaline > Hypersaline >... | reverse complement strand
CATCCTCTCCGGGGCGCATATGACCCTGGTCCCCAAAGTACTGAAGCTTCTCAAAGAACAGGGTCTTGAAGATATCCGGCTCTTCCTGGGCGGCATCATCCCGGACGAAGACAAACCCGAACTGACGAAACAGGGAGTTACTGGAATATACGGCCCCGGCACTTCTACTCAGACCATTATTGAAGACATTCATAAGGCATGTCAGTAACAAACACGCAGGCGATCCTGATTGGGGAACGGCTGGCTTTGACCCGCGCCCTGACCCAGGTCGAGAATAATACATCAGAAGGATTAGAGATCCTGGAAGTTCTCTTTCCCCATACCGGAAAGGCACATTTGATCGGAGTTACGGGTGCGCCAGGTACAGGAAAATCGACCCTGGTGAACCAACTCGCCCTGGCCTATCGCCAGACCAGGGAAGATTCTACACCTCCCCGAGTAGCCATTGTCGCCGTAGATCCTACCAGCCCTTTCAGCGGTGGAGCTTTGCTAGGAGATCGGGTACGTATGCAAGATCTCACCGGGGATTCTGGCATATTTATTCGCTCTATGGCTTCCCGCGGCTCATTGGGCGGCCTGGCAGCTGCGACTGCTGGGCTTGTTCAAGTTTTTGATGCTGCAGGTTTTGAGATCATCATCATAGAGACCGTAGGTGCAGGGCAAGCCGAGGTTGATATCGCCAGATTAGCGCACTCAACCATTGTCATTGAGGCACCCGGATTAGGGGATGAGATCCAAACCATAAAAGCCGGCATACTTGAAATTGCTGATATTCTTGTCGTGAATAAATCCGATAAACCAGGCGCGGAAAATACTCTACGTGGACTGAGAAATATGCTATCCCTGGCCCATCCTGAGGGTGGTCATGTAAACCACCACGGCCAGGTGATGGAAATTGATCTTGAAGAAGATCGAATTTCAAACGGGTGGACTCCATCTGTATTGCCCACAGTTGCCACATCCGGGGAAGGTATCCCCGATCTGGTGGACAGCCTTTCAAACCATTATGACTATCTGAAATCCAGCGGAAAATGGCAGGAGAGAGAAGAAAAACGGTTGAAGAATCAGCTGGAAACCTTGCTGGGATCTGCCCTGCGTTCTCACTGGGAAAAGAGAATCTCACCTGATATTTATCAAGCCGCCCTGGCCCGGGTTATCAACCGGGATCTCTCACCCTGGCGAGCAGTTCAAGAATTGATCTCAGGAGCTGATTTATGATCATTGGTGAACAAATACGCTTTCGAGCAATAGAAAAGGAAGATCTTCCAAAATTCGTTAAATGGTTGAACGATCCAGAGGTCAGGCAGGGATTATCCATGATCATGCCCTTCTCTCTGGCAGAGGAAGAGAATTGGTTCGAGGAATTGAACAAGCGACCCCAATTCGAAAGACCCCTCGCGATGGAAATCCAACCTGATCCTCAATTGGATGAGTGGGTCTTTGTTGGGAACTGTGGGTTATTTAGTATTGACTGGCAAAATCGTTTCGCTGAAATTGGGATCCACATCGGTGAAAAAGGATACTGGAACCAGGGATTCGGAACCAAAGCCATTCTATTGATCCTCAAACACGGCTTTAACAATCTTAATCTGCACAGGCTTTGGCTGCGAGTCCACGAAACCAATCCTGGAGCGATCCGCTCCTATGAAAAGGCCGGGCTGACCTTAGAGGGTAAATTCCGGGAGGCCCAATATCAAGATGGAAAATATGTGGATGTTATGATTATGAGTATGTTGAAAGACGAATGGCAAGCTCTTCAGTAAAGGATTGATACATGGCATTAAAAAACTACCAGACTCAAGGTATGTATGGTGAAATCAAGCTCTTCGCCGGGACCGCAATCCCCGGAGTTGCCCAGGGAATTGCAGACTATCTTAAGATCCCGATCAGCGGTCAGGATATCATTGACTTCCCCAACGAGAATATCTGGGTCAGGCTTCAAGAAAGTGTCAGGGGACAGGATGTCTACCTGGTCCAAAACACATCCAGACCTGTCCACCGCAATTTAATGGAGCTGTTGATTTCCCTTCAAACACTTCGCCTGGATTCAGCGGGCAGGGTGACCGCAGTGATCCCCTACCTGAGCTATACCAGGTCAGATAAAAAAGATAAACCGCGAGTGCCGATCACGGCACGCCTGATCGCCGATATGATAGAAATCGCAGGTGCGGATCGCTATATGACCATGGATATGCACGCTGGGCAGATCCAGGGATTCTTCTCCATCCCCGGAGATGTCCTGACCGCCTACCACCTGCTGAAAGATCGCTTATGCAAATTACTGCCGACCATGAAAGATCCGGTTGTGCTCACTGTCGATCTGGGTTTCGCAAAAAAAGGGCGCAACCTGGCAGCAGAACTGGGTGTACCGATCGCCTTTATCGAAAAACGCCGCCAGAAGCAGACCAATTCTGCCCAGGCATTGACTTTGATCGGAGACACATCTGACAGGGACGTGATCATCGTCGATGATGAAGTCGATACAGGAGGTTCAATGGCAGAAGCAGCCGTGGTTGCTCAGAATAATGGCGCCCGGGAAATCTACTCAGTATTCGTCCACCCGGTTTTTTCCGGTCCAGCGATCGAGAAATTGGCCGCTTCACCTATCACACACCTGATCACGACAAACACCATTCCAGTAGCTTCCGAGGGCATAAAAGCTCTTAAGAAAAATCGCAAAGTAGACATTCTGGACATATCTCCTCTACTAGGCGAGGTCATTCGCAGAGCTCACGAGGGACGCAGTGTTGGCGAGATGTTCGACGAATAATCCCTATGCCAGAATTACCAGAGGTAGAGACTTTTCGCAGATATCTCTTGCAAGGAGAATCAGGATCACCCTCGATTCTTGGCAAGAAGATCAAAGACGCTGAACTGCTCTGGGAACGAACCCTGGCAGCACCTGCGCCTGAAGATTTCGTGGAGCGGGTCCAGGGGCAATTCGTGACTGGAATCGGCAGACGGGGAAAAAACCTTCTTCTGCAACTCTCCAAAGACACTTTGATCATCCATTTGCGAATGAGCGGGGAGCTGATCGTTGAAGAAAAAACCAATCCCATCGGAAAACACTACAGAGTTATCCTGAATTTTACAGATAAATATCGCTTTGTATTTAATAACATCCGGAAGTTCGGGCGCATTTGGCTCGTTGAAGATCCATATCAAGTAATCGGTCACCTTGGCCCTGAACCACTGGCTGATGATTTCACCCCGGAGCGCTTTTATCAAATCCTCCAAAATCACAACCGCCAGCTAAAATACCTTCTCCTGGACCAGGAAATGATTGCTGGACTTGGCAATATCTATACTGACGAATCTCTCTTTCGAGCAAAACTTCATCCAGCCAGGAAATCGGATTCCCTCACTTTAACCGAAAGCCATAAATTATATAAAAGCATTCAGGAGGTTCTCCGGGAAGGCATTCAAAATCAAGGGTCGAGCATTGATTGGATGTACCAGGGAGGGGATTACCAGAAATATCTCTCGGTGTATAATTTAGAAGGGAAACCGTGCAAACGTTGTAAAGCGCCCATAAAGCGGATAAAAATAGCGCAGCGCAGTACATATTTCTGCCCTACTTGCCAACCGCTTAGTGAGTGAGAAGGAGTTCCTATGCAAATAGCCTTGATGGTCTTCATCGTGATTTTCTCTCTGGCGATCGGATTCTTTCTGGGATTATTCCTGTTATCTATGAATTCGCCCCTATTAAACAAGCTCTTCCAAAAAGACGAAACAGAGACTAATGAGATTTTACCAGGGGCTGTAGGAGAAACAACAGCGGAGACCTACCCTCGTCAAATCAAGAAACCCACTCAAAACTCTAAGCTTGTTCTGCAGATTTGGAAAGAAGAAGGAAAACCGCCAATTTATGATCTCAATGGCACCTACGTTGAAAAAGAAAAACTGCCTCGAGAAATCCTGAATATCATTACTGTCCAAGAGGAATCATCTCCAGTGCCTGAACCCATCGCTCCTGTTCAACCGGCCATCGAAGATGAGGTCCCTTCACCGGAAATTCAAGCGGAGGAAGATGGGGAACCAGAAGTAAAAATGCTTAGCGTGATCGACGAGGTGAATGATATCCTCCAGAAGAAGCTTCATGGATCACCTCTGGCAGGTAAGGGTATCCACCTTATGGAGAATCATAATAATGAGATACGATTCTGGGTGGGGTTGAATTCCTACAACGACGTGAATGAAATCCCTGATCCTGAAGTGCGGCTGATCATTGACGAATCTGTGAGAGAATGGGAAGAAAGCCGGGAATAAGATCACCCCCGCTTATTGATCATTCCAGTGAATTCTTTTGAAATAACCGAACTCAGCTTGGTGCGCAGATCAGCTGGTAAAAATGCCCCTTGGGCAGCTGCAATCACCCGTTCACCCAGCACTTGCATTGGAATCCCCAAGATCTGATTTATAGTTTGATACTCACTGGACAGATTGATCCTTGATATACTGGGATCATCTGTGTTAATTGTGACATTCAATCCTTGCTGAATCATTCTTCGAACAGGATGATCTGTCACTTTTTCAATTACCCCAGAGTGGAGATTGCTGGTTACGCAGACCTCAAAAAGCGTTCCCCGCTCCCTGGCGAGGGCTACTACATCAGGATCTTCCATAACCCGGATCCCGTGGCCGATCCGCTCTGCTCCTAGCACTTCTATTGCCTGTTTCACATTAGCAGCCCCGCCCCATTCCCCTGCATGGATAGTTACCTTTAATCCGCTTTGCCGGGCAGCCTTGAACAGATCCCTGAAAGGTTCTCCGGAAAATTCCGCTTCATTGCCAGCCAGATCAACTCCAACGATACCTTGATCTTTTTTGTCCAGAGCGATCTCGATCGCTTTCTGGGCCTGGGCTACGCTTTCATGACGGTTCATACTGATCAGAAGCCGGACCAGGATATTAAAGTGCGCGGATGCTTCCCGAACACTTTCCATGACCCAATCTACAACCTGGGCCATCGGGAATCCTTCTGCCCTGCTGAGAGCAATGGGGGTGAAGCGAAGTTCAAGGTAGCGGATATTATCCCGGGCGGCATCTTCCACAGCTTCCCAGGTGATACGTTTGATAATATCCGGGGACTTATAAAAAAGGCGTAGAGTGCCAAACTTGGCCAGGAAATTTTCAAAAGTATACGGATCCTCGTGCTCCACCTGGACCAAAGGGCGCAGATATCCAGTGTTTTTAACGTCCATCTCATGAGCACGGACGATTTCCATCATGGTTTTGACGCGCAAAGAACCTTCCAAATGGCGGTGAAGCTCCACTTTGGGCAGATTCTTATAATAATCAGCAACTTCAGGAACCTGATTTTCAGCCATTGATATCTCATTCATGTATCGGAGATCGATTTCATTTATTGTACCTGAAATTTCATCCCCTAAAGAAAACAGGCCTCTCAAACTAGAGAGGCCTGTTCTGTATATAAAATCAGTAATGATAAAGCCAATCAGTCAGCACTTTTGACTGATGGAACCTCTTCAATCCCAGCCTGAATTCGGTCCAGATTGCGGGGTTGGAAGGTGAAAACACGATTAACCACGCCAACTCTCATATCTTCCATCAATTGCTGGAACATCTCAAATCCACGGTTCTTGTATTGTACTAGCGGATCCCTTTGAGCGTATGCTTCCAGGCCAATTGCTACCCGGAGAGCTTCCATCTGCGTTAGATATTCCACCCATAACTCTGAAATCACTCGCAGGAAAAGATCCCGGTAGATATTACTGACAACAGTGCGGCCTAAAATCTCCTGCACCTGTTCCTTGATGTCTTCTGGAAGAGTGCCTAAATTTTGGTGGGAATGCTTCTGATAAGTATCACCTCCAAGCTCTTCCTTTATGATCTCCCTGAGTTTCTCTTGCAGCTGGGAAAGATGAACTTCCTGCAATCGGCTAATCTCATTCAAACCCCAGGCATTCTGGACAGCAATCCGAGCGTTTTCGAGATGGCCCAATATATCATTTCTTGCAGTTTCCTGATCCATTTCCATCAGAAGCCCTGCCGCATAGAAAGTGTAACGCAAGCGCTGAGTTCGCAGCCAAATTCGCTTGTGGCTCTTCTTATCAAACGCCGCTTTCTTTCCTTCTGCCATTAACCCCAGGATCTTCACCAGTTCTGATTCCGTTATATGATCAGTCTGAACTTCTTTCATGCCAACTTCAATAGACTTTGTGACATGGGAATCCTCAGGATCATCAAAATAAGCCTTTTGCCGCTGAGCGAACTGTCCCTCTATCTGTTTGAGAATCCACTCAGTGGCAGATTCCCAGCTCGTATCTTGCGATTGGATCTGTTTGCTTTCCAGGGGTGTTCCCAGCAGGCGTTCTACACCACCGATCAAACGCTTGATTTCCAGGTCTTTTAATTGGGTTTCTACCTGAACTCTGAGATTCTCTTCCAATTCCACACCAGGGCCTTCAACCAATTCCCTGATCTGATTTGGATTCAGTTCAAATCGCGTCCGGATAAGGTCCCGCATTTCGTTTAAAACAACCTGGGGATTCAGTGGTTCTTCACTCCCCAGAGACAAACCCTCCAGGAATGTGTCCAGAGTTTCCATGCGGCTGGCCAACTGATCCTCATATCTGAATTGGCGATCAACCAGGATCCGATCCACAGCCCCCAGCATGTAATTTTCTTCAGCAGCCAGAGAATTCTTACCGATTTTGGCCAATACTGAAGCTACCTGATCTTTATTCAAACCGGGTGCTTCTGCCCGGATCTTATTTAACAACAGGCGAATAGTATAGGAAGGTACCTGCTGATTCTGGAAAACCAGGTTCGGCTGAGTCTGGGACAGCCAGGCTAGCAATCGCCAGGCACTTTCTTGATCCCCATTGTCATCCCCTTCCCAGAGCGTATTTTCCACGCGGCGCTCCACCTCAGCATTAAGCATTTCCAGGATATCTTCAGACAGATCCGCTTTCTGGAAGACCAGATCCCGCTGACCATAAATTTTCTCTCGTTGGGTATTCAACACATCATCATATTCAAGTAGATGTTTACGAACATCAAAGTTCGCGCCTTCAACCCGGTTTTGGGATTGTTCTACAACTCGATCTACCAGCGGATTTGCAATTGGCATGGATTCATCAACCTGGAGCCGCGTCATTAGCGCTTCCATCTGCTGGCCGCCAAAACGGGCCATCAGGTCATCTTCCATAGAGAGGTAAAACCGGGATGATCCTGGATCCCCCTGGCGAGCCGCTCGACCACGGAGCTGATTGTCGATCCGCCGAGCCTCGTGTCTCTCTGAACCAACCACATGCAATCCGCCCAGAGCTTTTACCTGCTCCTGATTCCTCATATGCTGCAGGAAGAAGTTGATCTCAGTTTCATAAATGCCGTAATCTTCCTTATCCAACTGTTTGACCAGTTTCTCCTGCTCCTGGAAAGATAGTTCAAAGGGATCCTCATAACCTGCCCGGGTTAAGACCCGGACTACATCCGTGGTGATCTCTTCTGCAAGTTCACCACCCAATTTGATATCCACACCACGGCCGGCCATGCTGGTGGCGATCATAACTGCTCCAAACGCTCCGGCTCCAGCGATCAATTGGCTTTCCTCGGTATGTTTGCGCGCATTAAGCACATTATGCTCGACTCCTCTCTTCAGGACCTGTGCCAAGCGGTCCACATGGGAAGAGTTCAGGTTCAGGATATCCAGCAGCAGCTGCATATTTTCCGGCGCATTAACATTGAGCTCAAGATCCAGATCCAAATCCTTGATCAGATTCCTGAGATTTCCCAATTTCAAAGTATTCAAGGGGACATTCAACGGCTGCAGTTCAGGAATCCGCCTGCCATCAGGGAAACGGTCATGCTTCCGCATCCAGCTCTCCCGGATCATAAGAATAAAAGCCAGATTTCGAATGGAAGGGCCATCCAGTCGGTTTGATAAAGTCTCCGAGTTCTCGACCGATGTAGTTCCAACCAGCAATGGCCTGCCTACCACATGGAAAGTCAGGATCTCTTCTGTTATCGCCCGTAATTTGGCTTCTTCGCTGATATAGATCAGATCGGAATAATCCTTCCTTTTCCAGTACAGCGGTGTGCTCCCGGAGTCATCTTTATCTGCATAAAAAGTGTACTCAAAACCGCTATCTGGTTCCTTATCGATCAGTGTCACCAGGGAAGTTTCCTCTTGAGCTGCGGCATAATCAAGGTTAGTCGGGATAGCAATCGGATCCAGGCCATAAATCTCATTGAACTCTTCAGATTCCGTCACCGCCGTTCCAGTCATACCGGAGAGCTTTTCGTACATCCTGAAATAGTTCTGAATTGTGATTGTTGCATAGGTGACATTTTCACCCTGGACTTTGACATTTTCCTTGGCTTCCACTGCCTGATGCAATCCATCAGACCAGCGTCGTCCTGGCATCAGCCGGCCGGTGAAATCATCAATGATCACAACCTTTCCAGCCTGAACCAGATAATCCTTATTCTTCTTGAATATGAACTCAGCCCGCAAAGCCTGTTCCAGGTAACCTAACAACCGGGCCTGTTCTTGTGTGATGTCCTCTGGCCTGTCCGGGTCTCCCAATGGTTGACCCAGAAGCTCTTCTACATGCATTTCCCCCAGGGGCGTCAGAGTGATATTTCGGTCGCGAATGCTGATCTCATAATCTTCTGGTTTGAGCCTCTTAACAACTGTAGCCATACGCCGGTACCACTCCGGATCATCGTGGGAAGGTCCAGAAATGATCAACGGGGTTCTGGCCTCATCGATCAACACATTATCTACCTCATCAATAATGGCATAATGATGGCCTCGCTGGACACGGCTGTCAAGAATCATGGCCATATTATCGCGCAGGTAATCAAAACCGTATTCATTATTGGTTCCATAAACGATATCAGCGCTATAGGCTTTTTTCCTCAGCACCATATCCAGCTGATTTCGATCTTCCTGAGGTGATTTATTCTCCAGATTGACAAGGAATGCTTTTTTCCCGTGTTCCGTCCTGGCTGCCATTTGCAGCACGCCAACATTTAGACCGAGGAAATAGTAAATTGGGGACATCCAGCGGGCGTCACGTCGGGCCAGGTAATCATTCACCGTCACCAGGTGAACACCTCGACCGACAGGCTGGTCATCCAGGGGGATGAACTGCCAGGAATCCGGATCTTCTCCCCATTTATTCTGTGCTTTTTTAATCCAGCCCGGGGAGAGGCTAAGAGCATTGAGATAAAGTGGCAATGTGGCGCCAAGGGTTTTGCCTTCGCCTGTGCGCATTTCAGCTACAAAACAGCGGTGCATAGCGATCCCACCGATCATCTGGACATCATAATGCCGCTGACCGATCATTCTTTTGCTGGTTTCGCGTACAGTAGCAAAAGCCTCTGTTAGGATATCATCCAGGGTTTCCCCCTTTGCCAGGCGCAGGCGGAATGAATTTGTTTTCCCCTTTAGCTCCTCTTCACTTAACCCTTCATATTCAGTCTCAAGGGCATTAATCGCCTCTACTTCGACTGCGAGACCTTCCAGTATCTTCTTATGGGGATCTCCACCCACCAAGCGGACAATTTTTCCTAGCATCAGCTCACCTTATTATTTTGCTTTTATTCTGCTGGTTCTGGAGCGATTATAGCATAAGGGTATATACAATATCTTAGAAGCAAGCCAGTTAGCAGGAAGAAGAAGGGAAGGGGTGATGATATAATCCAAGATTGTGAAGAATCCATCCGAAACCCCTGCTTTTCCCTCAGCGAATAGCCAAATCGCCCGCGCAGCAAGCCTGGTTACAGCTGCTTACGTGCTCAGCAATATTGCTGGCCTTATCCGCCAGATCCTGGTTGCCAATGCCTTTGGAACATCGGCTCCAATGGAAGCATTCATTGCTGCCAACCGGATATCTGAAACGCTATTTAACCTGATTGCCGGCGGGGCTCTTGGCTCCGCTTTTATTCCCACTTTTACCAGCCTACTGGCCAAAGAAAAACGCCAGGAAGCCTGGAAGCTGGCATCATCCATATTCAACCTGATCCTGATCATCCTCACTGCGCTGGCAGCTCTGGCGGCGATTTTTGCCCCCCAGCTTGTGCGTTATGTGCTCGCTCCAGGTTATGCCATAGATCCAGCCAAGGAAGCCCTGACGATCACTCTGACACGGCTGATGCTGCCTTCGGTAGTATTATTCGGTTTGAGCGGGCTGGTGATGGGCGTTCTAAACTCCCACCAAAAATTCTTTGTGCCGGCGCTAACCCCAGCCATGTACCAGATCGGGATGATCTTTGGCGTCACAGTTCTATCTCCAAGTATGGGGATTTTCGGGCTGGCCTGGGGTGTTCTGATCGGAGCGGCGCTGCACCTTTTCTTGCAGCTGCCTTTGTTATTTAAGCAAAAAGTCACCTATTCCCCATCATTGGGCCTTGAGTCTCCAGATGTCAGGGAAGTTGCCCGTTTAATGGGACCTCGTGTATTGGGTGTTGCCGTGGTGCAGTTGAACTTCTGGATCAATGTCCGCCTGGCTTCTGGTATGCCAGAAGGAAGTGTGGCCGCTGTTCAGATTGCTTTTACACTGATGATGATGCCCCTGGCAGCTATCGCCCAATCCATTGCAACAGCTGCCCTTCCCACTTTTTCTGCCCAAGTAGCGAAAAATGAATTGGGCGAGATGAGGAACTCCCTCTCAGCAACTCTGCGGGGTATTTTGCTGCTTTCGATTCCCGCCAGCCTGGGTTTGGTTATCCTGCGCCTTCCAATTGTCACTTTGGTCTATCAACGGGGAATGTTTGATGCCCACTCAACGAAATTGGTGGCCTGGGCTTTATTATTTTATGGAATTGGGTTGGTAGGCCATGCCATGGTCGAAATACTCGCTCGAGCATTTTATGCTCTCCATGACACGAAAACACCCGTTTTGATCGGCATTGCCGCAATGTCACTCAATGTTCTATTCAGTTATTTATTTTCTGCCCTATTCTTCCGACAGGGTTGGATGCCGCATGGCGGTCTGGCTCTGGCAAATACGCTGGCCACAGGATTGGAAATGGTCGGACTGATAATCATTATGCGAAAACGCCTAGGGGGTCTGAATGGAAAACAGATCGGATCAGGCCTGGTCAAGTCCCTTGCTGCTGGAGCAATAATGGCAGCCGCCATCCTGGGTTGGATCAGCCTGGCAGGCGATTATTCTGTTTGGCTCCTGGGCCTGGGAGGAATTCTTATCGGGATTTTTGTTTATGCAGCAAGCCTGGGGATCTTTCAAACAAGGGAACTGAAACAGCTCGTCAGGTCGCTGAAATCCCGACTACGCTGATCATTCCTTCATTTGGTCAGGGGCTGACCAGAACTTCCACGCTGATCAGATGCTGAATGCCGGAAAATTTCCCATCCCGCGCGATCACCTGAACCCGAATCCATGAAGAAGAACTCACTGTAAAGGGGATCTCTCCGTGAAACGGGCGAAACCCATTCCCTAAATCCTCGTCATCTACTGGCAGGACCGCTGATCCCACTTGATTCCCCTCTCGATTGATCAACTCTACCAAAAGCTCGTCATCTAGTGCAAAACGAGTTATTCCCTGGACGATAAGCGCATCGCCCTGGATTAATGTGCTTGGAATCGGCTGTTGGATGATCAGGCTGGCATAAAGATCCAGGATGGATTTAATTTCCGGAATCCCATCTGCTAGCAGGATCACGTCCGTACTGTCCAGAGATGTTACCCGATTATATTGATCCACAGCGCTGACTTCCAAACGGGCAGTTTCTGCTTCTCCCCAGATACTGAAATCAAAATCCATGACCAGATGAGAACTTCCACTTAGTTCATCTTCCTGGGAAATGATCTCTCTCTCTAAAATCTGACCATCCTCGTCATAGAGGGAAATCATAATGGAAGATTTTTCTTCCTGTTCGCTATGAGGTAGAGCCAGGTAAACATGCAATTTGAAAGGGGAGATAACCCGAGATAACCTGCCCGGATTGATGATCTGGATCTCTGCCTGGGGAAGAGGATCAGGCATAGTTAATGGTTCAGGTGTTCCCATGATCACGTCCAATGTAGGTGTTGGAGTATCCCCGGGAGTTGGTGTGATCGTAGGCGTTTCAGTGATAGTCGGTGAGGGAGTTATTTCTGCAGGATCTGGAGAAGGAGGAGTAACCAATCCCTGCTCAACCAGGGCCTGGGCTGTCAATTCAATCAAGGTTGGAATATGTTCTTCGGGGATAAACGTTGGAGCAGGTTTTAAGGGCAAACCATTACAGCCTGAAGCAAATATGATAAGGAACACTGATAAGGTCAGGAATCGGCGGATTGGCATGCTGTAAGTATGGAGCCCAAATCAGGCAGAAGGCTTCTATTCCCCTTGAAATTTATCTATTACGGAATATAGGTCAGACAGGGCTACCGGCTTTTCAAGGAAAAGCTGGGCCCCGGCTTTAAGAACATCATCAACCAGGCTATTTTCCGGCATAGCGGAAATCACGATCACTGGCGTTTCCTTTAGATCTTTATCCTTTTTCATCTGCTTCAGGAATTCGTAGCCGGAAACCCCTGGGATATTTAAATCCACAAAGATCAGATCATATTTTTTTTCCTTGATCAAATCCCAGCCTTCATTCACACTGGAAGCAATATCTGCCTGATGGTTGGCGAGTGATACTGCCCTGACATACATCGCCAGGGAATCAGTATCATCATCAATAAAAAGGATTTGTCCCACAGCCTCTCCTTAGAGACATTTTCAATCTTGATTTACAGCTCGTAAATCGCTCCGAATTTTTCGTTCAGATATTCCAAATAAGCATCTGGTGAGATCTTTGATCCGACAATACGTTTCACCAGGTGCTGTGGTTTGAATTTCGCGCCATGGCGGTGCACATTCTCCCGCAGCCAGGCCAATAATTCCGCGAAGTTTCCATTTTGGATCTGGGAGGATAATCCAGGAATATCCTGATTGATCTTCTCCCAGAGCTGATTGGAAACCAGGTTTCCAAGAGCATAAGTGGGGAAATAACCCAGAATGCCGGCTGACCAGTGTACATCCTGCAGTACGCCGTCTGCATCGTTGGATGGAACAACGCCGAGGTAATCCTCCATACGGTCATTCCAGGCCTGCGGTAAATCTGCAACCTCCAATTTGCCTTCCATCAATTCGATTTCCAGCTCCAACCGCAGCATGATATGCAGATTATAGGTAGCTTCGTCCGCTTCAACACGGACCAACGAAGGTTCAACTTTATTAATGCCTTTGTAGAATGTATCAAGATCCACATTCCCCAGTTGGGTTTTAAATCGATCCTGCAGTGATGGATAAAAATGGACCCAGAAGTCATAGGATCGGCCCAGCAGGTTCTCATACATCCGTGACTGGGATTCATGAATTGCCAGGGAAGCTCCGGAGCCAAGGGGTGTACGATCCAACTCTTCAGCTACACCCTGCTCATAGATAGCATGGCCGGCTTCGTGGAGGGTGCCAAACAAGGCAGTGTTGAGGAAATTCTCATCAACACGCGTAGTAATACGGATATCTCCCAAACCAAAACCAGTCGTAAAAGGATGGGCAGCTTTATCCTGCCGACCGCGGTTCCAGTCATAGCCATATTTGGTGATGGCTTCTTCACCAAAGGCCCATTGATCCGGGTCTGCGTAGTGCAAATGCAAGAAACTGTCATCCACCTGGGGTTTTTCGCTGATGGCCTTGATGAGTTCTACCTGCTTGGGGCGCATTGCTGTAAAGATTTCCTGCACTTCTGCTGTGGTCATACCCGGCTCAAAATCATCCAGAAGCGGGTCATAAACATGAGAATATGGTTTGAAGAAATCAGCATACTGACGCCTCATTTCAACGATCTTCTCAAGATGGGGTTGGAAATGAGAGAAATCATCATTGCCCCGGGCTTCTTCCCAGGCACCGTGGGCTACTGCAGTAACCCTTGACCACTCTGCTACATATTCATTGGGAACATTGACAGATTTCTTATAATCTCGGTCAGTTACCTCGATCAAACAAGCGTCATCACTTTCCGGATCAAGCGTTTCAGCATAGGGTTTCAATTCATCAAGGAGTGATCCGACCTCATCTGATACGAATTTGGAATGCGCCAGGCTGCTCAGCGTACCGAGCTGATTACCACGGCCTACAACGCCTCCCGGAGGCATATAACACTGCTGGTCCCAGCCCAATAAGGCCGCTGCGCTGTTTAAATCCGATACGACCGCCAAAATTGATTTTAATTGATCTAATTTTTCCTGCATGACTTCCTCTCCATACAATCATATTGAATTGACAAGCATCAAAAACCCCTATCACAACTCTTCTGAAAGGGATTTTCAAAAATTCTGTTGGAATTTTACCGTCTTTCCTATCAATTTATCATACCATGACTTGCAGGACAAAAATCCCTTGAGGTACAAATAGTCGCCGAGGAATACCAGGTATGAAGGCCAGTCTTTTTCACTCCTCGCCTGTCACATTCATCACCCACTCCAAGTAGTTCTCTTCTCCATCCACGATCGGAAGGGCAATGATCTCCGGCAGGTCATAAGGGTGGTTTTCCTGGATGATGGGGATCAGCTGATCGTCAAGGTGTTCTGTCCTGGTTTTAATCAGCAGCAGCACCTCTGTATCTTCCTGGATCTTCCCTTCCCAACGATAGATCGAGTTCCAGTTGGGGGAGATATTTACACAAGCTGCAATCTTTCTATCAACCAGGACTGTAGCGATTTCTCGGGCGATAGAGATGTCTGGCGCCATTACCAACACAAGCATCAATTCTTTTGATTCACTCATAAAACACCCCATTACTGACCCCAGGAATTTTATAGGCCCAACCGGCCAAATGAGATCCGGAAAAGTAAATAATCACCCGTATTCCCCAGTAAATTTCCCATCCAGATCATGCGCAACACCATGCTGATGGATTGGAAGCTTTCATCACCGTACCATTCCCGGACCTGATCAAGGTAGTCTTCGTCCGGATCACGGTTGTTCTCCGCCCAGTGCTGAGCGTAGCAAACCGCTAGTTTTTGTTCCTCAGGGATATCTTCTGGGATCGCCCCAAGCAAGTAGATATTGATCTCATCCTGGGAGATCCCAGCTTCCCGGGCCTGCTCCATATGGAATGTTCTGCAGTAACGGCAGCCATTGACCTCAGTCACCGCCATCATCAACCGTTCTCGAAAGGCTGAATCGATCTTTGGATCACGCATGGCGATCTTGATCTGATCACGATTTGTGATAAGAAACCTAAAATCATTCCAAAAACTGGAAATTTTTGTGTAATAGCGCTTTTGGAAGCCTTGTTTCGGTAATGGGTGGGTTTCTCCGCGTGAATTCATAGCCATTCAGGTCCTCTAATAATCACCTACTAATAATCCCCTATATGATATCAGGATTATAACCAGGCAACTTATGACAAGTTACATAAAAAATTATGACTAACAGATAGGGATAAAAGATATAATCAAAGTGTGCCAAAATCGGAATATTCAACTCTGACTGGATTCCAGGAGTAGCCTATGTACAAAATTGTCAAAAAACAGATACTCGCTCCAAATATTACCCGTTTCAGTGTCGAAGCTCCAGAAATCGCCCGATCCAGAAAACCCGGTCAATTTGTGGTCATCCGCGCCGATGAGACCAGCGAACGGGTTCCTTTAACGATCGTCGATTCAGATCCTGAAAAAGGAACTATCGACCTGATCATCCAGCAAGCCGGATTCAGCACCACTTGTCTGGTCTGTTATGAGGTTGGAGACGGTTTCCTGGACGTTCTGGGCCCTCTCGGCAGGCCTACCGACATGGAAAAATTCGGCACCGTAGTTTGTGTCGGAGGTGGTGTTGGCACCGCCGTTCTATATCCCATCGTCAAAGGCTTGAAAGAAGAAGGGAATGAAGTCATCACAATAAACGGTGCCAGAAACAAGGAACTGCTCATCCTGGAAGATGAGCTGGCGGCAGTAAGTGATGAGTTGATCATCACCACAGATGACGGGAGTTATGGGATCAAGGGATTCGGATCAACCGTTCTGCAGGGATTGATCGATGATAATAGAAAAATCGATCTGGTCGTTGCCATTGGACCGACCATGATGATGAAAGCAGTTGCTGAAGTCACCCGACCCTATAAGATCCACACCATCGCTAGTTTGAATGCGATCATGATCGATGGAACTGGCATGTGCGGAGGATGTCGGGTCACTGTTGGCGACGAAGTGAAATTCGCCTGCGTAGATGGGCCTGAATTCGATGCTCATTTGGTCGATTTTGATGAACAGATCGCCAAACACCATTATTATGATAATGAACAAAAATGCCAGATGGATACCATGATAGACAAAGCGGAAGAGGAGAGAGCCTAATGGCCGAAGAAAAACGCACCCGCCCTCCCCGGAAAAAACCGGAACGTATACCCCGCCAGGAAATGCCTGTTCGCCCCCCAGAAGTGCGTAACAAGGATTTCAATGAGGTCGCAACGGGATTTACAGCCGAACTGGCATTAATCGAAGCCAAACGGTGTTTACAATGCCCCAAACAACCTTGCGTAGATGGCTGCCCAGTATCGGTTGATATCACCGGGTTCATTCACCTGGTAGCTGAAGGCGACTTCATCGGAGCGGCTCAGAAGATCAAGGAAACCAATCTTCTGCCAGCTGTTTGCGGTCGGGTTTGCCCTCAGGAAGAACAGTGTGAACAGGTCTGTGTGGTCGCGAAAATTGATAAACCGGTTGCCATCGGCAGATTGGAAAGGTTTGTAGCGGATTATGAACGGGAACAAGGTGCTGTAGAACTTCCCAAAGTCGCTCCCTCGACCGGTAAAAAAGTCGCCGTGGTTGGCTCTGGCCCAGCAGGGATCACCGTATCCTATGAATTACTGAAAGCCGGCCATCATGTGACAATATTTGAAGCTCTTCACGAGCTGGGTGGTGTGCTGGTTTACGGTATTCCGGAATTCCGTTTACCAAAAGCAATAGTAGCCGCGGAGATCGATACCATCAAGAAAATGGGCGCGGAGATCAAGTTGAATATGTTGATCGGCAAGACCAGGACCATTGACGCATTGCTTGATGAAGACGGTTTTGATGCAGTCTTCATTGGCACCGGAGCCGGCCTGCCGATGTTCCTCAACCTACCGGGTGAAAATTTGAACGGAATCTCTTCTGCCAATGAATTCCTCACTCGTGTGAACCTGATGAAAGCCTACAAGGAAGAATACACCACTCCCATCAAAGTAGGTAAAAAAGTGGCCGTGATCGGGGCAGGGAACGTTGCTATGGATGCCGCTAGGTCAGCAAAACGAGTTGGCGGAGATGACATTGAGGTGAGCATTATCTACCGCAGAGCTCGGGATCAAATGCCTGCCCGAGCCGAAGAACTCCATCACGCGGAAGAGGAAGGCATAATTTTCAACTTACTGACCAATCCTGTTCGCTTCATCGCTGGAGAAAACAACCAGGTGGTAGCAACAGAATGTGTAAAGATGGAGCTGGGAGAACCGGATGACTCAGGCAGAAGGCGGCCGATCCCCATTGAAGGATCTGAACATACCGTCGAAACAGATACGGTGATCGTAGCCCTGGGTACCACGCCACGTAAATTCATCTCTGAGACTACTCCTGATCTAAAAACCAGCAAATGGGGTACATTCCTGGTCGATGAAGAGACCGGAGAAACCTCGAAAAAAGGCGTTTTTGCGGGTGGAGATATCGTAACCGGCTCTGCTACTGTGATCAAAGCCATGGGGGCAGGACGGGTGGCAGCCAAAGCCATCAACGAATACCTGACAAATCTCTAATTCCCCTTAGAAAATCCTTGAAAAACCCCGGAAAACCGGGGTTTTTTGCTTAAAATTTGTCCTCAAAAAGAGGCCTTCCCGGAGGGTCCTGGACGGGATTTCAGAGGCCCGAGTGGTATAATTAAGACGTGTGTGCTTCCCTTCTCGCAGCACTCATTTTCATTAATATGTTTTGAAAAAAACAAGGGTTAAATTATGGATATTGGTGTCGTTCAATCGATCAATATTGATCAAGAAATGCGCTCTTCTTACCTCGATTACGCCATGAGCGTGATCGTTGCCAGAGCGCTGCCGGATGCCAGGGATGGGCTGAAACCAGTTCATCGAAGAATTTTGTATTCCATGCATGATATGGGCATCCGCTCCAACAGTTCCTATAAGAAATCCGCCCGAATCGTGGGCGATGTATTGGGTAAATATCACCCCCACGGTGACAGCGCAGTTTACGACTCCATGGTACGCATGGCACAACCCTTTTCCATGCGCTACCCGATGGTTGATGGGCAGGGTAACTTCGGATCCATTGATGGTGATGAGCCTGCCGCCATGCGATATACCGAAGCCCGTATGGACTCCATTGCGGAAGAAATGCTGGCGGATATTGACAAGGACACAATCGATTTTGTTGACAATTTTGACGGCTCTCTTCAAGAACCGAGCACCCTGCCTGCCCGGCTTCCAAATCTGCTCCTGAACGGAGCGGCTGGAATCGCGGTCGGTATGGCAACCAATATCCCGCCCCACAACCTGAACGAGCTGGCAGCTGGGATCAATCACCTGATCGATAATTATGACAAGATCGACAAGGTCACTATCGAAGACCTGATCAAATTCATCCCCGGCCCGGATTTCCCAACTGGTGGGATCATCATTGGCGATGAAGGCATTCGCCAGGCCTACGTGACAGGACGGGGCAGGATCATCCTGCGGGGCCGAGCCCATATCGAAGAGATGGATAAACCCGGCCGATTTAGGATCGTCATCACAGAGATCCCATACCAACTGAAAAAGACCACTTTGATCGAACGCATTGCTAGCCTGGTTCGTGAAGAAAAAATCAAGGAGATATCGGATCTGCGCGATGAATCAGACCGCGAAGGCATGAGCATCGTAATTGAGCTGAAACGATCCGCCCAACCCCGCAAGGTTCTATTCCAGCTGTATAAATATTCAGCGCTGCAAACAACCTTTGGGGCCCAGATGCTGGCTCTGATCGATGAAGAGCCAGTTCTGCTATCTCTCAAACAAGCCCTGACCATCTACATCGATCACCGCCTTGATATCATCCAGCGCAGGACGAAATACGAACTCAACAAAGCCGAAGCAAGGGCGCATATCCTGGATGGGTTATTGATTGCCCTGGCGGATATTGACGCTGTGATCAATACCATCCGCAAATCTCCTGATACAGAGACTGCCAGAACCCAGCTGATGGAAAAATTCAGACTCACCGAGATCCAGGCCCAGGCTATCCTAGATATGCAGCTTAAGAGATTGGCTGCCCTGGAACGCCAAAAGATTGAGGATGAGCACAAAGAATTGGTCAAGAAGATCAAAAAACTCAAGAGCTTGCTGCGCAGCCAGAAACAGCAGTTGAAGATCGTCAAAGATGATCTGGCTGATCTAGTGGAAAAATACGGCGATGAACGCCGCACTGATATCTCTCCCGATGCAGAACAGGAAATTGACGAAGAGGATCTGGTTCAAGATCAGGCAATTCTGATCAGCATCACAGAAAGAGGGTACATCAAACGCGTTATGGCCGGCACTTATAAATCCCAGAAGCGGGGCGGAATCGGCGTTAAGGGTCACAGCATGCGGGAAGAGGATGAGGTGATGGCGCTCATTCCTGCCCGCACGTTGAACACTGTGCTATTCTTTTCTGATCGCGGCAAGGTATATTCCTCAAAAGCTTACCGCATCCCGGAAGCCAGCAGGACCAGCAGGGGATTACCGATTGTTAACGTGTTGAACATCGATCCCAATGAGAAGATCACTGCTATTGTGCCTGTGGCTGATTTCAAAGAGGCCAAGTACTGCACGATAGTCACGCAAAACGGATTGATCAAACGCGTGGATCTCAAGGAATTTGAATCGGTCAGGCCATCTGGTTTGATCGCGATGAACCTGAAAGAGGATGACCGACTGGGTTGGGTCCAGCTCACCAGCGGAAAGAACGATCTGATACTGGTCACGCGGAATGGTTACGCCTTACGCTTTGAGGAAAAAGAAGTTCGTCCCATGAATCGTCCAGCTATGGGCGTGATTGGCATCCGTCTTCGGGAAAAAGACCAGGTTGTCAGCATGGATATTGTCAAAAAAGGCGCTGATTTGTTAGTGATCACTGAAAAAGGATTTGGAAAACGAACTTCCCTGGACGGATATCCCCGTCGCGGACGGGCCACAATGGGTGTATTGACCGTAGACAAAAAAGCACTGGGAACCATCGGTACGATTGCCGCGGCTCGAGTTGTAAAACCCAAAGGTGATCAGATCACCGTTATCTCTGCAGAAGGAACAGTAATGCGCACAAAGGCAGAGACCATCTCACAGTACAATCGGGTTGCGCGGGGTGTATCGATCATGCAAATGCGGGAAGATGATGTGGTCGTCGCGATCGCCCGTTTTTCTGAGCAGGATATAGAACCCACTGAACCAGAAAAACCTGCTGTGACCCCAAAAGAAACGAAATCGAAATAACAGGATTCCACATCGTTAATTACAAAAAGGTTTCCAGTTTTTTTGGAAACCTTTTTTTTATTCACTGATTGATTCTCTATAATGGCAAGGCGATCCTTCCCGTTACAACCAGGCAAAAAGCTGCCAGGATAGTCGCTGTCAGGAACAGCAGGAATGCCAGCACAAAACGCTGTCCCGGGGTCATTCCCAGGAACTCTTTTTTAGGGGCTACAACTGGATCTCCCCACACATCATCCTCAGAGAAATCGAAATCATCTTCAAATTCATTGCGAATATTATCTAAGGACATAGGAATTCTCCCTTGGAAATACAATCCTTTTCCTAGTGTAGCTTATTTTCAGGATATGTCAACCAAACGCAGTTGGATCTCCCCAGAGTGAAATTCAGTTTCCTGACCAGTTTCTGAAATCAGGATCAGTGACCCATCATCACTAATTCCTGCCAATCTCCCCTCTCCCTTAACTCCCTTATCAGTGGTCAATCTAACCCGCTGCCCTTTGAATGCCAGCATTCCATCCCAGGCTTGAATGAATGAGGGTTCCATCAGCCTGGAATACCATTTTAGTAGGCGTTCCATAACATGGACCAGCAGATCCAGACGGAGAATCTCTTTTCCAGCTGCCTCCTCGAGGGAAATGGCTGGGAAATTCAATATATCTGATTGAGGAACAGAGCCCTTTGCAACATTCACTCCAATTCCCAGGACGACATCCGCTATATCGCATCCATCCCAGCGCACATCCACAAGGACACCGGCAACTTTTTTACCCTCCACCAACACATCATTAGGCCATTTGATATCAGCCTTAAGACCATATATTTCCCGCAGGACTTCTGCAAGAGCCACCGGACCCAAACCACTTACCATTCCCAGAGTTTCCGGCTGAAGTCGACCCGGTTCCGGGTAGAGTATCCAGCTCAGCGCCAGAGCTTTTCCAGCCTGGGTGATCCAGGTTCTCCCCAAACGGCCCTTCCCTTCGGTTTGGGAATCTGCAATAATTAAAGAAAATGGTGAGGTGCCTGCTTTGATCTTCTCCACCGCAACCAGATTTGTAGAATCCACCTCAGGATAGAGATGAATATCTCCCAAGGGTAGTTTTGCAAGGCGTTCTTTCCAAAGTGGGATATCCATAAGTTAATTTTACTGTAATAACAAGGGATGAGAGGTGCTTCCTTTGAATAGGAACTAGAACACCAAGAAAGGTTTTCTCCTCCATTTCTTTCAACGCAGATCAAGGCTGGGCTGCAATTTCCTTAGTAGATATATTGATTGCCAATCCCCCCAATCCACTAACCTGTCATCCTGAACCCGAGCCCTGTGAGGGTGAAGGATCCATATGCAGATCGCTTTCCCAGGCCAGCGCTCATTTCGTTTGAACCTGGTATGGATTCTTCCATCTCGCCTTCGCTCGCTGTCAGAATGACAGTTAATTTAAAGGTACAACACAAAACTGACGCCTTTGGAATTCAGACGTCAGTTTGTATGATTTGCCCACGAGAGTATCTTTATTTATTTGTCCACCTTATCGGGTGCACTCCATTGAATGGTGGGTTTTGTTTTCCGAATATAAGGATTGAGTCTCTCCTGAGGGATTCAATCCTTTATGCGTTATTGGGTTTGATTGTAAAAGTTATAAATTGCAGCTGAAAGCTGACCAACCAGGGATGAACCGGTATCCCAGATCAATTGTTCCGGATGGTAAAGGAAGACCACCAGAATGTAGTCACCACCCGGAGAGAAAATAATCCCTGCATCCCCTAATGTTTTCATAATGCCCTGATAAGTAACCCAGCCATGCTTATGAGCCACTTCGGTGACATCCGGTACACCAGCTTCAAGCAGGGAAGGCATCTTGTTTTGGGAGAGGTAGTCGATCATGATCTGACATTCGGTTTGAGTGATCTCATCCCCAAAAACAGCCTTGAAAGTACCCTGGCCGTTATCAGCGCAAAGATAGATATCTTCGAGCAGCATGCCGATATCAGAAGGCGTGCTCTGGTTGTATTGATCGGGATCGGTGGAAACATCCAGGCGCTGGTTTGCGGGTGTATTATAGACCCTCAAGAGGGGAGAACCCAATCCGAACTCACCCGCCAGGAAGGTGTTTTCCAATCCCAGCATTTTCATATCTTCTGTAATTTCCAGCGGTGCAAGACTGGTATGGATCACACGTTCCATTACCCAATCGGCCGGGTCATTTCCGGACTCGATGATCATCTTCTGCAGCAGGTTGAGGGCTTCTGGGTCCTCATCTTCATTGATACGGCGGAAGATGGATGTCATGATAGGTATTTTTACGATGCTCGCTGTGGTGAATGCAATATCTGGATTGGTGCTGATATCGTAGCCATCCTGGTATGCAAAATGAACCTCTTCCAGCGTGCTGACATTAAGCAGATATAAGCCGGTAAGGCCATCAAATCCTGCCAGGTCAATGGTTTGCTTCAAAAGCGTTTCCAAATTTTGCAGGGATGGCCGGGGAGGACTGGACTGCTTGCGGGGCAGATTAACAGTTCTGCTGTTGATAGATTGCATGGCGGAGTCAATTAGCAATACCGCAGTATCCAAATCCAGTTCGGTGCCATATGTGCCCGCGGTGAAATTCACCGTTCCAGGTTGGGGGATAGCAGGGGAAGGTGGTTTATCGTAGCGGGAGGCGATCTCATCTACCAGGTAGGTTCTCAAACGGGTTTCAGAGTATGTTGCCCGAAGAGGAATGGAGAGGCTCGAGATCTGTCGGCCCCAGAGATAATCCCAGAATCCGACCCAAAAGGATTGCTTTGTTCTCTCCAGATCTGCTGCTGCCAGCATGCTTTCCAGATCAAGGTCAAAACCGCAGATGGAAGGCTCAAATAGAATAGCCTGATCATCATAGTAGAGTTCAACGGGCAGGGAATAGGCTTCCAGAAGGCGTTGGGCGGCTTCCTGTCGATCCAATCCGCCAACAGCCACCTCGGCTATTGTCATACCTCCTGGATAGGTCGTGCGAAGACGGCTGAATCGCACAAATTGCAGGATAGAAAAGAATACTGCAGCGATCAGGAAAAAAACAGCCAGCCAACTTAATGCAGATAATCTGGGACGTCTTCTCACGAAATAGCTCCTATACAGAAAAGGTCTTACTGCTGGGGTAGTTTATCACAGGAAATCCTGGATGCCAAATCGGGATTGGCACAACAGGAAAGAAATCCGCCCTGGAATAACCAGGACGGATATTGTTATTACTTTGTGGGTTAATGTATATGCTGTGTTTTAGGCTTCAGGGAGTTCAACGACACAATTATCTTTCCCAAAATCTCCCAGAATATATTCGTCCGCTTCCCATTCGTTGTACCATTTCTTATTATTCAACAGATACCGGAACTCATATTTCTTGCCCGGTTCAAGTTCAACTGTGGTCTTAAAATCCCCATTCTTGAGGGATTCCATGGGCATGTTTGTAAAACTCCAGTCATTAAAATCAGCTACCAAATGAGCGGAAGTTACAGGATACTCCGGCTGTTCATGCTTTGCGAGACGAAAGGTGACTTTGTAAATATTTCGACTCTTAACGTATTGTTTTTTTAGCATTTCACGTCCTTATATATGACATTCGTCCAAATTTCACGTTAATTTTATCATATTTTATTTCAAGATCATTCAATCTTTGGGATATATTTTCAATGAAAACGGGCAATTCTTATCACAGGGTGATGACCATAACGTTCCTTCAATCTCTGACATTCTGCGCCCTATTGGAGTAAATTTGACATGGGAAAATAGACTCTTAATGGGTAGGATTTAAGTAGCCTGAGTGGTTGAATGTCCGAGAGGATTTGTTTAATGTTGAAATTGATCTTAATCTATTTATCTCAAGCTAACTGGGCCAGGAGCATAGTCCAGAAGTGGAGCTTTGCCAGGAAGATAGCTTCAAGGTTCGTGGCTGGAGAAAAGTTGGACGAAGCGATCACCGTCATCAAAGATCTCAACAATCGGGGGATATTCACAACGCTGGACCACCTGGGTGAGAACGTCTCATCACGAGAAGAAGCGATCCAGGCTGCGGATGAGGTTATTACGATCATGGATCGGTTGGTTGACGAAAAGGTCCCTTCTGGAATTTCAATCAAGCTCAGTCAGATAGGCCTGATCATAGATCCGGATATCTGCCAGGAAAATCTGATCAGGATCCTGGAGAAGGCGAAAGGTAAGAATATCTTCATCCGGATTGATATGGAAGACTCGTCTTTGACTCAGGTAACCCTGGATCTTTTCGAGTCAGCCAGAAAGGATGGATATGAGGCATATACAGGTATTGTTATCCAATCCAGTCTTTTACGCAGCAGGGATGATGTTAAAAGATTGATGTCAAAATCATGCAGGGTGAGGATCTGTAAGGGAGCTTATAAAGAACCTCGTTCTGTGGCATTCACGAAAAAATCAGCTGTAGATGAAAATTTCGACAAGATCACAGAACTGCTCTTGGACCAATCCCTAGAAATTGAATCCAGCGTTACCCTGGATGGGGCTTTCCCACCTATCCCGGCAATTGCTACTCATGATCAAACCAGGGTGGATCATGCCCTGCAATATGCCGATAGGATCGGGCTCGGTAAACGTGGGCTGGAATTCCAGATGCTGTATGGGATTCGGGAGGATATTCAGGAGAATTTGATCGAGAGAGGATATCCTGTGCGGGTTTATGTGCCTTATGGCAGTGAATGGTATCCTTATTTTGTGCGCCGCCTGGCCGAACGGCCAGCAAACTTGTGGTTCTTCATCTCAAACCTGTTCCGCTAGGATCAATGAGCTGACCAGGTGATCTGACGAAATTCTTACAATCCCAGAAAAGCTAGATATAATCAGAGGCAGATGAAAGAGACGAGAAAATTGGACCTGGTCCAGCATATTCGCCCCTTGCACTTGATGACACTGATCGTTCTATACAGTCTGGGTGTGGGATTTGTCCGATATCTGGGTCATAGAGTTGATCCGACTTCATTCTTGATCGCTCTATTCTGGATGCTGACACTGTCAACGGGTTTGAACTTCCTGGGTGATTATTTCCAGTCGCCTTTTGACAGCGGGCTGCCCAGAAAACAGCACAAAGAAAATGACCCCACCGACAATAAAAAAGATGAGGCCCTTATCTATATATCAGCTGCCAGCCTGGCTGTCAGCGCGGTTCTGACTGTGATCCTGGGTATCTCAGGATCATTATCGTTTTCCAGCGCTTTGATAATGGGCAGTTTCTTCCTTATTTACAGCCTGCTTGTTATCCCAGGAATATCGCTTGATCAATCCGGAGTAGGGGAATTCTTTATTTCAATCGTACTGGTCGTGTTGCCGCCAGCACTCGGATATACCCTGCAGACCGGTGAATTTCACAGATTTCTATATCTGGGGATCTTTCCTGTATTTCCTCTTCATCTGGCGCTGATCCTGATCCTGCGATTGAAAACATATCCGGAAGATATCCGGAAAGATTTGAAAACAATGCTTGTCCGGTTGGGTTGGATCCGGGGAGTGTTCCTGCATAACCTGATGGTGCTGAGTGGTTTTTTGTTATTTGGTGTGGCGTTAGCTTTCGGCATGCCGTATCGTTTAATCCTGCCTGTATTCTTGACCCTTCCAGCTGCTGGGTACCTGGTCTGGTACCTGGGCAGTTTGCAGGATGGAGCTCCAGTCCGCTGGCCGTTGATCACACTCTTATCCCTGGTTATTTTCTTTTTGCCTGTTTATTTGATTACATTTACAGTCTGGATCCGGTAATCCCGGTTATTCAAACCTATGCCTGAATTTTTATCTTTGATCTCACCAGAAGACGCCTTGGCCCTGCTGCTAAGCCACCTTGATCCAGTTCTCAGTTCAGAAGACACAGCGACGGAACAAGCCTTGGGGAAGGTTACAGCAGAAGATATTTGTTCTCAACAGGATTTGCCTGAATTCAGGCGTTCTACGGTAGATGGTTATGCACTGATAGCACGTGACAGCCATGGAGCGAGTGAGTCTCTTCCAGCTTATTTGGAACTGGCTGGAGAAGTGCTGATGGGGAATACGCCTGATTTCGATCTGGGTGAGAAAGAATGTGCCCTGATCCATACTGGGGGAATGCTTCCCAACCATGCGAACGCTGTCGTAATGCTTGAGGATACCCAGGTGCTGGAAGCCGGCGTGATCGAGATTTATCGTTCAACAGCTCCAGGCGAAAATATGATCGAGATCGGTGAGGATATTCCTGAAGGTGGTATTGTGATCCCAAAAGGAACTCGCTTGAGGCCAGCTGAAATTGGCGGCTTAATGGCGCTGGGAATCACAGAGATCAAGACGATCACACCACCAAAAATTGGGATCATTTCCAGTGGTGACGAAGTCATCCCACCGGATAGAAAACCCAGGCCGGGTGAGGTGAGAGATATCAATTCCTACACCCTGGGAGCTTTGATCAGTGAGTTAGGCGCCGAGGTGGTCCATTATGGTATCATTCCAGATAATCGGCATGATTTAAAGGAAATCCTTCAAATTGGACTGAAAGAGTGCGATCACCTGATCGTAACAGCCGGATCATCAGCCAGCTCGAGGGATTTGACAGCCGATATGATGAATGAGCTCGGCGATCCAGGCGTGCTGGTTCACGGAGTGAGCATCAAGCCTGGAAAACCAACTATTTTTGCGTTGGCGGATGATAAAGTGATGATCGGCTTGCCGGGAAATCCAGTGAGCGCGTTAGTGATCGCTTATATCCTGGTGAGACCTATTGTCGAGCTTTATCTGGGATTGGGGACCAGGAAGTTCTATCCCTCTATCCCGGCCAAGCTCACAATGAATGTCCCATCCCAGGCGGGACGGGAGGATTGGATCCCGGTTAGGTTGATTAAAGGAAAAGATGGGGTATTTCAAGCGAATCCGATCTTTGGACGAAGCAACTTGATCTTTTTGCTGGCAAAAGCTGACGGTTTGGTTAGAATTCCACCTCCTACCACCGGATTAGAAGCAGGAACAACAGTGACTGTGCGCTTAATCTAAAGAAGAGCTAAGAATATGAATTTCACTCTGACCATCCCCGCAATTTTCTATATATGTCTATCTGTATATTGCACCAGTCTGATAGTCAATGCTATCCGTAAATTGCGTATATACAAAATCGCGGATTATTTGCTGGTATTTATGCTGGGTTTGTTCTTGTTGATCACTGTGATCCTGTTCGGCTCAGAACTCAATTGGTGGGAGTTCCTGGGTCAGGGAGTGCGGACGCGATTGCCCTGGTATGCCATGTTGCTTTTCAGCGGTGTGATATTTGGATTGACTTCTGCAGTGTTTAGAACTGAGAGTCCGGGTTGGGTCTGGTTGATCATTTCTCTGGTTGTTATTTGTATTTCGGCAGCAGCGGATTCTCTGGTGGTCTTTCCCGGAAACATCAATTGGGGCCACCAGCAAGAGGGCTATTCTCATTCGATCCTGTCCTCTGTTATCCTGGCTGTGGGATGGGGTTTCTTTGTGATCCTTTCCAGCATACAGGTGCTCCAAGAATACCGGATCACAGATCGATCAGTTGTCAAACAGCGGGCTATCTACTGGACCTCTGCGTTAATTCTTTATATTGGCAGTACAGTATTGATGATGCTAGGACATGAATTAGTTGCCAGCCTGCTGCTCTTATTCTCAACCATTATCCTCAATTTTCTTGTCCTGACGTACCGTTTGCCTGATTTGAAATTCCTGGCATTCCGGGGCGCTGGATATACTTTATCCGGAATTATTATCATTTTGATCTATGCCCTGGGTTTCCTGATCCTTGAGGGTTATTTTGTGGAGCTGGATTGGTATAAGCCAGTCTATAACGGGGTTTTCTTCTCCCTGGTTGTACTGATATTCTTCCTGCCGATCAATCGCCTGGTCAACTCTATACTGGATCGTTTGCTTTCCAGCGAGAGGGCCAGAACCCTGGAGATCCGCAGCTACAGCAAAACCCTCAGCAGTATCCTGGATATTGAACTGCTTTCCAAAGTTACCATTGAGATGATCTGTGAATCCCTGGACCTAAGAAATGGTACGCTTTTCCTGGTTGACCGGCTTGAGCCTGAGAGGGACCCACCCAATTGGCGTCTAAAAGCAGTCCAGGGCACCTCTATCATTCTCCCTGACCTGGATTTCTTGCCAGCTCACAGTCCAATCACGAAGGTCCTGGCAGATGAAAAACGGCCTTTGACGCAATCGGAATTGGAATTCATTCCCAAGTTCCAGACAATCCCGGAAAATGTGCTGAATTGGATCAAGGCCCTGGACGTGGAAGCCCTGGTTCCTATACACACTGAAGATGAGTGGATCGGTCTATTCGCCCTGGCACAGAAACGATCCGGCGCTTCTTTCTTGGATGAAGAGCTGGAATTGCTGTCTTCTCTGGCTGATCAGACATCCGTAGCACTCCAGAACGCCCGATTGGTACAGAGCCTGACCAAGATAGACAGCCAGCTTAGAAGGGCGAAGGCTTCTCAGAATACCGCCCTGGATAAGATCGAACAGATCAAGAAATCATCATCCGATATCATCAGCATCAAAGCCCATGAATTGCGCTCTCCATTAACAGTAGTTAGCGGATATTCTCAATTATTGGCGAATGACGAGAAGTTGATGGAAGACGATTATTATAACGAGCTGATCAAAGGGATCGTGTCTGGTTCTGATCGATTACAAACCATCATTGAAAATATGATAGATACGGCCAATATTCAGCCCAAGAACCTGAATATCGATACCACCCCGCTCTCGCTTTACACATTGGTGGATACAGTGTGCAGAGATCTGGGAGGACAGGTTCGAGCCCGCAAGATCACTCTTTCTCATGACAACCTGGGTGAGATTCCGCCTGTTTATGGAGATAGCAGTGCCCTTAAGAAGGTCTTTGAAATTCTGATCAATTACGCCATGACACACACACCGAGTGGGGGGAAGATCACCATCACCGGTCGGCACATTCCGCCAAGATCCGAGGTCCTAAAATGGGAGGGAGCAGAGATCGTAGTCACGGATACCGGGATCGGCATCGATTCTGAAGCCAAGGATCGATTCTTCCAGGAACGGATGAATCCGATGATGGCAGATTTTTCACTTCTGGATGAATTGGCCGCAGGTGAGGAAAAGCCCGGAGAGGAATTGGCTATCGTACGCAGCATCATTGAAGCGCATAACGGGCGAGTCTGGGTAGAGCGCCTGGAAAAGGATGCTGAACACCTGCCGGGAAGCGAGTTCCATGTGGTGCTTCCGCTGGAACAGCAATCCTATCCGACACAACCAGACCAATCAAATTAATTCTAAGATGGGGGAAATTCAGGCTCAATCTTCCGGATAGATCCGTGGGACACGGGCACCTATCCCGCAAGTGACTTCGTAATTGATCGTCTGCCATACTCGGGCCAGGTCATTGGCGCTGATCACCTCATCACCTTGCTTCCCGATCAGAACGACCTCGTCGCCAATTTGGGGGTTGGGGACGTTATCCAATTTCACCATGAATTGATCCATACAGACTGTGCCAACAATGGGTGCCTTAACGCCGTTGATCAGGACTGAATTACCTGGACCCCGGCGGTAGCCATCTGCATAACCAACTGGAATCACGCCGATCAATTCTTTTTTGGTCGTTACATAAGTATGCCCGTAACTGACTCCATGATTGGGCGGCAGTTCCTTAATGCTAGCGAGCACGGATTTCCAGCTCAGGATGGGTTCTATGCCATTGGGCAGTTGGACTTCTGGGGAAGGGGATAGTCCATATATGATCAGGCCGGGCCGAGCCAGCTGAAAACGTGTTTCAGGATGGGCAATTGTGCCTGCGGAATTGGCCATGTGGATGATTCCGGGAAGTAGTTTTTCCTGATCGAGGACGTTAATGGCTTGATGGAATATCTGTTCTTGTTTCTGGGTTGGTTCTGGATCAGCTTCATCCGCTTTGGCAAGATGGGAAAACAACCCTTCCAGTTCAACTCGGTCCGTTTTAGCGATCAATTTGGCAAGCTTCAAGGTATCTTCGGGATGGCAGCCCAGGCGTCCCATTCCGCTGTCTACCAACAGGTGGACCCGGGCAATTCCCTGGCAGTAGCCGGCAGCTTTTGCAACCAGATCGATATGTTCTGCTGTCCATACAGTGAGAGAGACATTCAGGCAGATCATTTGTTCAATCCGTTCCGGAGCGATATACCCCAGCACGAGGATATTGCTTTTGATCCCTTCTTCTCTCATTTTGAGGGCCATCCGCGGTCGGGCAACGCCAAACCAATCCACACCAGCTTCTTCAGCAATCCTGGCGATTGGCATATAACCGTGACCATAACCGTTGGCTTTTACCACAGCCATCAGTCGTACGCCGGTATCTTTGCGAATGATCTTGATATTGTTCTTAAGGGCCTTGAGATCCACTTCCACCCAGGTGGCAAAGGATTGTTCTGCTTTCATAGGGTTTTATATTCCCGAGGGGATGATTTCTGACATACAGGGCTATTCTACCAGAGAAAAGGAAAGGGGGAAGGAGTGAAAATCAGGCCTTGACAAAGTAGAACAAATGTTCTATACTGTGATCGATAACTGATTTATCCCTAATATTTCCTCAACACGGGAGGTACATCATGTCCGCCAACAGCATTCCATTTATTCCCGAACGGGTACAGGTCAAGAAAGGCGTTGTATTTGGCCTTTTGATCATCACAGCTTTGGTCTCCTTCGAAATCTTCAACTACAGCACAACAGATTTCGCGCTGACAGACCTGCTTGGTGACCTGCGCTTCTGGGGTGTGCGCTGGGCAACCATCCTGGCCATCGCTTTCTGCGGGATCGACTTTGCTGGTATTGCCCGCTTATTCACTCCTGAAGGAAAGATCGGGGAGCAGACCGAAAGCTGGTACCTGTT
>Ga0180430_10000880_pt1 | contig 31359 bp, 19 predicted proteins | sample SS_ome_9_FD_132999 | JGI IMG/M metagenome (GOLD analysis project Ga0180430, IMG submission 132999) | Hypersaline lake sediment archaeal communities from the Salton Sea, California, USA - SS_1_S_2 metaG | ecosystem: Environmental > Aquatic > Non-marine Saline and Alkaline > Hypersaline >... | reverse complement strand
GCACCGGCCCGTTCCGCCGCGGCTTTCAGCATCGGACCGTTGCTGTTGTAGAGTTCTCCCGGCGCCAGGGGTAAGCCCGGTTCGACGAGTTCGTCCCCGGTGCTGACGACATTGACCAGGGGACGCCAGAAGACGGGCACCTCCGCAATGCCCTGGGAAGCCAACAACCCGATTCGCGCAGGCGTCACCGGATCGCCGGCTCCGAGCAAGAGCTGACCCGCGCACACATCCCCCCCCCGCCTCCTGATGTTCTCTCCCGCCTTCACGCCCTCCACGACCCGGATCGCCCCGCCCGAGCGGCTGACATCTTCCTGCATGACCACGGCATCCGCTCCCTCGGGAATGGCCGCACCGGTGAAAATCCGGATCGCCTGTCCGGTCTGCAGGACAAGCCGGCGATCGATCCCGGCAGGTTGCGACTCGTCCGGCACTTGCAGTTCCGCCCCGGTCACGCACTCGGAGGCTCGCACCGCGTAGCCGTCCATCGAGGAATTGTCGAATCCGGGCAAGTCCACGGCGGCCCGGATCGCTTGCGCCAGCACCAGACCACTCGCCAGATCGAGTGGTGTCCAGACGACCGGCCCGGGGGAGACCGCCTCGAGGATCCGTTCCCTCGCCTCGCTTTCCTCGAGCATGTGCAAGTCTGGCAGGCTTTCTGAATCGATCAAATCCTCCCGGCGAGCAGTTCGCGCTGGAAGATCAGTTCCTTCGGCAGGTGATCGTAGAGATCGAGATAGAGGTCCACCTCCGAGAGCAGTTCCTGCCGAAACTCATCGTGACTCACCCGCATCAACCGGTCGAATTGTTCCGAGGTGAAGTCGAGGCCCTCGAAATTCAGTTCGTCGTAGCGCGGCACCCAGCCGAGCTGCGATTCGTGGCCCTTACCCCGACCACGAACCCGGTCGAAGATCCACTCGAGCACCCGCATGTTCTCCCGGAAGCCGGGCCAGAGGAAATTCCCCTCGTCGTCCTTGCGGAACCAGTTCACGTGGAAGATGCGCGGGAGGTCGGGAATGCGTTTCCGCATGCCCAGCCAATGCGCGAAATAGTCACCCATGTTGTAGCCGCAGAAGGGGCGCATCGCGAAAGGATCGTGGCGGATCCTGCCCACGGCGCCCTCTGCCGCTGCGGTGGTCTCGGATCCGAGATTGGCTCCAAGAAACACACCGTGCACCCAGTTGAAGGCCTGGAACACCAACGGCATCGTCGTGGCACGGCGCCCCCCGAAGATGATCGCGTCGATCGGAACACCTTCGGGGTTCTCCCACTCGGGATCGATCGCGGGACATTGCGAAGCGGGAGCGGTGAACCGGGAATTGGGATGGGCCGCCGGTGTCCCGGACTCCGGCGACCAGGCGTTCCCGCGCCAGTCCGTCAATCCCTCGGGCGGCTCGGGGGACATGCCCTCCCACCAGACGTCCCCATCGGCGGTGAGAGCGACATTCGTGAAAATCGTGTTCCTCGCGACCGAGGCCATCGCATTGGGATTCGAATCGACCGATGTCCCGGGCGCGACGCCGAAATAGCCGGCCTCGGGATTGATCGCGTGGAGCTTTCCCGTCCTGCCCGGAGCGAGCCACGCGATGTCGTCGCCCACCGTGGTGACCTTCCATCCCGCGTCGCGATAGACCGGAGGCGGGATCAGCATGGCGAAATTCGTTTTGCCACACGCGCTCGGAAACGCGGCCGCGACGTAGCGCTTCTCGCCATCAGGGGATTCGACACCACTGATGAGCATGTGCTCCGCCATCCACCCCTCGTCGCGGGCGATGGCGCTGGCGATGCGCAGGGCGAGGCACTTCTTGCCGAGAAGAGCATTGCCCCCATAGCCGCTCCCGTAGGACCAGATCTCGCGATCCTCGGGGAAATGAACGATGTACTTCGTCTCGTTGCACGGCCAGGAGACGTCCTCCTGACCCGGCTCGAGAGGGGCCCCCACGGAATGCACGCAGGGAACGAAGGCACCGTCTTCCCCGAGAGCATCGAGCGCCCCGGTGCCCATCCGGGTCATCAGTTTCATGTTCACCGCGACGTAGGCGGAGTCGCTGATCTCCACTCCAATCAGGGAAAGCGGAGATCCGAGCGGACCCATGCAGAAGGGAATCACGTACATCGTTCTTCCCCGCATGCATCCGGTGAACAGACCGCGCAAGGTGTCGCGCATCTCGCCGGGTTTGATCCAGTTGTTCGATGGACCGGCATCCTCCGCCCGACGGCTGCAAATGAAGGTGCGGTCCTCCACGCGCGCGACATCTCCGGGATCGGACCAGGCGAGGTAGCTGTCCGGCCGCTTCTCGGGATCCAGTCGCCGAAACGTTCCGCCCTCGACCAGTTCCCCACAGAGGCGCTCCCACTCCTCATCCGAACCGTCGCACCACACGATCTCCTCCGGCTGGCAGAGGGAGCGCATTTCTTCAATCCAGGCGAGCAGGCCGGCGTGGGACGTGGGAGAGTCGGACATGGTGAGACGGTTGAACGGCGGGAAGGAGACGATCCGCCTCCCCTCTCTACTCAAGAGCAGGCGAAAGAGGGATCAACCGGTGTTTCGCGGTTTCCCGTCGGGATTCGACTCCCAACGCTACTGGAAACCCGGCCAATTTCGCCGATCTATTCCCTTCCATGTTCACCCTGCTGAAGACCGACACCGCCACCGCCGCCAGGCGAGGACGCCTCTCTCTCGCACACGGCGAAGTCGAAACGCCGGCCTTCATGCCGGTGGGTACCCGCGGCACGGTGAAGTCGGTGCATCCCGCGGAACTCCGTGAACCGGAGTTGGACTGCCGGATCATCCTGGGAAACACCTATCATCTCTACCTTCGACCGGGCACCGAGGTTCTCGACACCTACGGAGGCCTGCACAACTTCATGCAGTGGGACCGCCCCATCCTCACCGACTCGGGGGGATATCAGGTCTTTTCCCTCTCGAAACTCCGGCAAATCACCGAGGACGGCGTGCGCTTCCAGAGTCACCTCGATGGATCTCCCCTCTTCCTGACACCGGAGTCGGTTCTCGAGATCCAGCGCTCGATCGGTAGCGACATCTGCATGATTCTCGACGAATGCCCACCCTATCCGTGCGAACGCACCTACGCCGAAAACTCTCTCGCCCTCACCCAGCGATGGGCCGCGCGGGCCCGGGACTGGATCGAGGCCCACCGTCCCGCGGATCAGCGGCACTTCGGCATCGTTCAGGGATCGAGCTTTCCGGACCTTCGGGAAAAGGCCGCCCGCGATCTCGTCGATCTCGATTTCGACGGCTATGCGATCGGCGGACTCTCGGTGGGCGAGCCGCTGCCCGAGATGCTCCGAGCCGTCGAAACCGCCGCGCCAATTCTCCCCGCAACGAAACCCCGCTACGCCATGGGCCTGGGCCAACCCGACCAACTCGTCGAACTCGTCGCGCGGGGTGTCGACATGTTCGACTGCGTGCTTCCCACCCGGGTCGCCCGCAACGGGACCGCCTACACCCCGGACGGAACCATCAACCTCAAGAATGCCCGTTGGGAGACCTCCCGGGAACCGCTCGGCGACCCCGGGGCGACCCACCCTCTCTGCGAAGGCTTCACCCGGGGCTATATCCGCCACCTGATCAAGAGCGACGAAATCCTCGGACTCCGCCTTCTCACTCTCCACAACGTCTGGTTCTATCTCGACTTGATGAAGCAGGTGCGGCGTGCTATGGACTCCGGCACGTTTGCCGACTTCCGCTCAGCCTTCGTCTCCCGCTATCGCGGCGGAAAAGCCGAAGGCTGAACCGGTTTCGCGGTGTACCCTGACATTTTTGCTTTCTCGCACGACTCATTTCCTTCATGACGACAATTCTCTTATCTCTACTCGCCGCCGAGGGTGCCCCAGCCGGAGGAGGTGGCGGGGGATTCGGCATGTTCGTGCCGATGATCATCATCATGGTGCTCTTCTACTTCGTGCTCATCCGTCCTCAGCGGCAGCAGCAGAAGCGCCAGGAGGAAATGCGGCAGACCCTCTCGGTCGGAGACAAGGTCGTGACGATCGGTGGTATCCACGGACTGATCACCGGGATGACCGACAGGACCGTTTCGGTCAAGGTCGCCGATGGAATCAGCATCAAATTCGATCGCAGCTCGATCGCCTCTTCGGAAAGCAAGGGCAAGGGCTCGGAAGATTCCGAGGCCGGCAAAGAGGAGTCCGGCGACGACAAGTAATCGATCGCGCGTCCGTCGATCACGCACCCCATACCGCACCGAACCACCCGGTCAGCGGCCAACCCCCGAACACCTTCCATGCAGAACAACGCCGACTCCCCGGAAGTCCCTCCCGTCATCGAGATCGAAACGCCCGCCGCCGACGCATCGTCCGGCAGTGCCGCAGGGGCGGACTCTCCTGCCGCCGGTGACACGACCGGTGATGCTCCCGTGATTCGCGACGAGGGTGCCCCGGCCTCCGAACCCGCGGCCAATCCCGAAGACAACGTGGCGCAGTCCCTGCAGGATGCCGCCGACGGTGCGGCCGAGCAGGTAGGCGAGGTCGCGCAGAGTGTCGCCGACGCAGCGGGCGCCTCGCCCCAGCTGATTTTCGTTCTCGGCCTCGGCCTTCTCGTTCTCTTCGTCTGGTACTTCGCGTCCGAGGCGGCGCGCTGGAAGCGGATGATCGGTTCGATCCTGGCCGTCGCCGTCACCGCCCTGAGCGTCTGGTTCTTCACCTCCCTCGGAATGGAGAAGGGAATCGAGTTGCAAGGGGGTGTCTCGATGGAGATCGAGATCGTTCCAGCCCAGGAACGGGAGGTCGATGCGACGACCCAGCAGCAGGTGATCGACGTTCTCGCCAAGCGCCTCAATTCCCTGGGAACCAAGGATGTCGTGCTCGCACCGTCCGGGCAGTCGGGCATCTTCCTCCAAATCCCCGGCGTCGGTCAGGAAACCCTGAAAGAGATCGAGGGCACCCTGGAGCAGGTGGCGAAGCTGGAGTTCTCCATTCTTCATCCCCAGAGCGCGATGCTGGCCCAGCGTGTCGCGCAGGGCGCCGAGGTCGTCCCCGGCTACGAGGCCCTTCCCTACCTGCCGGAAACCGAGGAAGAGGAAGCCCTTCCCGTCAACCTCCGCCGCCACGATCTCGTCAAGATCAAGCGCGACATGTCCGGCAAATACGTCCGCAGCGCCAGTTACTTCTACGGGCAGGAGGGACACTCGATCAGCGTCGACTTCACCAACGAGGGGGCCTCCATCATGGGACCACTCACGCGGGAAAACCAGGGACAACAGCTCGCCATCATCATGGATGACGAGATCATCTCCGCTCCCGTGATTCGCGAGCCCTTCGCGGCGGGATGTTCCATCACCGGGAACTTTTCGCAGGAGGAGGCCATGGCCCTCGCCTCGTCCCTGGAGAATCCGCTCGAGAATCCGATCGAGGTGGCCTACTCCAACTACATCTCCCCCACCATGGGAGCCGCCACCGTGAAGCAGGGAATCACCGCGGGAATTTCGGGACTCGCCCTCACCCTGCTGTTCATTCTCGTCTACTACCGGTCGGCCGGGATCATCGCCCTGACCGGCCTCTGCATGAACATCGCGATCATCTTCGGAGCGATGTCCCTCTTCCAATTCACCCTGACCATGCCGGGAATCGCGGGAATCATCCTGACCATCGGGGTCGCGATCGATGCCAACGTTCTCATCTATGAACGACTCCGGGAGGAACTGGCCGGGGGCAAATCCCTGAAGCACGCGATCGATACGGCCTACGACAAGGCCTTTTCCGCGATCTTCGATGCGAACATCACGACACTGATCACCGCGATCATCCTCTATGCCGTCGCCGCCGGTACGGTGAAGGGTTTTGCGATCACCCTCATCATCGGTATCCTCGCCACCCTCTTCTCCGCGCTCATCGTGACGCGGGTACTCTTCAGCTGGCTCCTCGACGGCAAGCTGGTCAAGAAACTGAGCTTTCTCAACATCGTCCCCGACAAGGTGATCGACTTCCTCGGCAAGCGGAAGGCCTTCGCGATCGCATCGGTCGCCCTGCTTCTCGTTTCGCTCGTCATCGTGCCCGTGATGGATCCTCGCGGGGTCGAACTGAAGGGGGGCGACGCCATCACGATCCGGTCGGCCGACGGACTCACCAAGGACGCGATCATCGATTCTCTCGCCGACGCGGACCTGGCCTCCACCCCCATCGTCCAGAAGCAGAATCCCGTCGGCGACGAGGGCGAGTTCTTCCTCGTGCGTTCAGGCGACGACACCGCGGACATCGTCCTCGCGGAGATCCGGAAAGATACCGGGGCCAGCCTCGAGGATACCACCGTCAGTTCGGTGGGTTCCGCCGTGGGCCAATCCATGCTGATCTCCTCCGGCATCGCCCTTCTGGTCGGATTGGGAGCGATCATGCTCTACGTCACCTTCCGTTTCGAGTTCGCCTTCGCCCTGGGCGCCATCGCTGCCCTCTTCCACGACCTCATCATCGTCGGTGGGATCACCACCCTGCTCGGCCAGGAAATGACCCTGATCACGGTCGGCGCATTCCTCACCATCGCGGGCTACTCGATCAACGATACCATCGTCGTCTTCGACCGCGTCCGCGAGGGACTCGCCCTGAAGCGCGGCGACGTGAAGGACATCATGAATTACTGCCTCAACAAGACGCTGTCGCGAACCTTGCTGACCAGTTTGACCACCTTGCTCACGGTGACCGTGCTTTTTCTCTTCGGCGGCCCGGGATTGCGCAATTTCTCGCTGACTCTCATCATCGGCGTGCTGGTGGGAACCTACTCATCGATCTTCATCGCCTCCCCCATCGTGCTCTGGTGGTCGCGTAAGACGGGAACCAACCTGCGGCGCGAGGTGCTGGACACCGAGCAATCGAAGATCGACGCAATGGCGAGTTCGTGAACGGGACGCCTCGCTCGTCTTGCACTCTTTCCCCGCCCCCTCTCCCGAATCGGCAGGGACCTGCAGCCTCGCAGGTCCCGTTTTCCCCGCGGCTCGCTGTCAGCGAACCCCTGTTTCTCACGGCACCGCCCAGGGGATCGCCCCGGCCCGGAGGAGGGCCAGAAGGACGGTCACCACGAATGCGGCGAGCAGGGTCGAGTAGAACACCGCCGCCGAAGCGAAAGGCTCATCGGCGTCGAATTCGTGTGCCAGGAGCGCCGTATTTACCGCCGTCGGCGAGGCCGCTCCCAGGATGAGAATGGCGGCCAGTTCGCCGCGGAATCCGAACAGCAGCACGAGACCCGCCGCCACCACGGGGCCGCCGAGAAGGCGGATACCGAGCGCCCACGAGAGACGTCCCACGAGGCGGGGCGGACGCGTTTGCGAAAGCTGCACCCCGAGCGTGAGAAGGGCGAATCCGACGAGTCCTTCGGAAAGCCAGGTGAGGGGTTGCCAGACGAAATCGACGCTCTCCAGGGGATTGCCCCAGACGCGAAAGGTGAGCGCGAGGAGGATGGCGTAGATCGAGGGAAGGCGGAGCACGGGAAGGAGTGATCGCCAGCCATCCGCCGCGCTCTCGCCGCTCTGGCTGGCGAGAAACACTCCCAGCGAAAAACCGGCGAAATTCATCGTCGCGAGCACGAACAGCTGGATGACCGGGCCGTCCCCGGGGAAGGCCAGCGCCATGAGCGGAATGCCCCAGTTCCCCGAGTTGTAGATCATCGTCGACAGTTGCAGGGCCGCCCTCCGGGATCGCCCATCGCCCCGCAACCGGGACACGGCCCAACTCGCCGCGGCCATCGATGCGATCACGCAGAAGGTGAATGCCACGACGAGGGCGCCCGTCCGTCCTCCCAGGGTCGAGCCGGAGAGGTTCACGAGAATGAAGGCAGGCACGAACAGGTAGATGTTCAGTTTCACCAGGGTGCGCAGGTCGAAACCGAAGCCACGATCGAGCGCCCATCCGATCCCGGCCACGGCGAGGATCGGGAAGCAGACCTGGATGAAAATCGCTGCCAGTTCGATCATGATCTCGTTGCCCCTCCCTACGGTGCGGGGTGCAGGCGCGCGAGGGAAAAAAACACTCCCGTCGGGTTTCCCGACATCAAACCGGGGCCCCGGTCTGACCGCGGTCAGGCCCTTCGCCAATCTTGCCAACGGGTCCGGTTCTCCGCTATGCTCCCCACCCATGAAACCCTGCCCCGCTCTTTTCTGCTGCCTGCTTCTTCCGCTATCGCTCGCTGCGGGCGACTGGGAGTGGCAGACCGTTTCCCCGCGGCCCGAAATCGCCCCCGACTTCGAAAGGGAGGATGGTGCGCTGATCCTGCGCGCACCCGACCGGGAAGGTGTGAACGGGTGGTTCGAGGCTCGGCTGCCCGTCGAGGGAGGTGCCCACTACCGCTTCACCGCCACGAGAATGGCAAAGCGGATCGCGCACCCCCGGCGAAGCTGTGTCGCCCGCATCGAGTGGCAGGGACCCGATGGCCGGGCCGTCACGAGTCCGCACCCGGTGAACCCGCGCTACTTCGGCTCGCCAAACACCACCGCGCGCCCCGAATTTCCCCGCGACGTGGAGACACGCGAGGATGGCAGTGTCCTGCTTTCCCACGAGACGACGGCCCCGGCGGAAGCCGTCACTGCGGTCCTTCAGTTTCACCTGCGATGGGCGCCGGGTGGTGCGGTCCGGTGGACCGAGATCGCCTTCGATCCGATCGAGACACTCACCCGGCGGAAAGTTACTCTCGCCGCCATCCATCACGATCTCTCCGGGAGCGGACGGAATTCCGAACAGAATCGCGAGCTGCTCGCTCCGCTGGTCGCCGAGGCAGCCGACCAGGGCGCGGATCTGGTCGTTCTCCCCGAGTTCCTCACCTGCAAGGGCGTCACATCGGACTACGCCGCCGTGGCGGAGCCAGTGCCCGGTCCGACGACCGAGTTCTTCGGGAAACTCGCGAAGCAACACGACTGTTACCTCACCGGGAGCATCCCGGAACGCGATCGCCACCTCGTCTACAACACCGCCTTTCTCGTCGGGCCCGACGGTGCCCTCGTCGGGAAGTATCGCAAGGTCACGCTTCCCCGCGAGGAGAGCCAGCGCGGCATTTCGCCCGGGCACGAGTACCCGGTATTCGAAACGCGCTTCGGCCGGGTCGGCCTCATGATCTGCTACGACGTCTTCTTTCCCGAGGTCGCCCGCGAACTGACCGCCGCCGGGGCCGAGATCATTGCCTTACCGATCTGGGGCGGAAATCCCCGGCTCGCCGCCGCCCGCTGCGCCGAAAACGGAGTGTATCTCGTCACGTCGACCTACACGAACCACGATCACGACTGGATGAAGACCGCGATCTGGAACCGGGAGGGTGACCGGATCACCGAAGCCACGGAATGGGGCACCGTGGTGACGGCCACCGTCGACCTCGCCCGTCCGGCGGTCTGGTACGGACTCGGTGACTTCGCATCGCGCGTCGCCCGCGAGGCACCGGTACGGCGGGCCGAACGGGCGGATGACACTCGAACGGATCACCCGCCGGCGGCGAGATAGGCGAGCAGGTGCGCCATTTCTTCCACCGTGATGACGGCCTCCAATCCATCCGGCATGAGGGAACGTCCCACCGCTGACATCGACGCCACCTCTCGGCGTGGAAACGTTTTCACGATCCCGCCCGGCATCCGGAGCGTCACTCGCACGGTATCCTCCGCTTCGATCAGGCCCGCGTAGCTCTCGCCGCTCATCAGGGTGAAGGTGTAGGCCTGGTACTGCGGGGCCACTTCCTTGTTGGGATCGAGAATGTTGCCGATCAGGCTGTCTCCGCCCGCGTCGCGAAACGTCTCGATCGCAGGGCCCACCAGGTCACCCTCCCCCTCGTGGGTGCGGTGACAGGTCAGGCAGGCTTTACGGAAGACCGACAGGCCGCGATCCGGATCCCCTTCGATCTCCAGCGCGGGGCGGTAGCGGGTGACGACATCGCCGCGATCCGCCTCCTCCGGAAACACCTCGCCCGCCTTTGCCGCCACGTCCTTGTCCGGATGATGGCGCAGACCTTGCGTCGTCTCGGGCCGGAGGGAGGAGAACGAAACCACACCGCCGGAGACCGAATCGAGCAAAGCCAGCGCCCCTGCCTTGTCGCGAACGAGTCGTTCCTCCGCCACCGACCGGGATTCGCCGGCCCACCCTCCGAGGTGCTTCAGCAGGAAAGAAGGATCCCGGATCCCCCGGATCGCCTCGGCCTGCACATCACGGGGCACTTCCTCTTCCAAGGCGACGGTCCGGCTCACCCGCGCCGAGCGCGTGGCATCCGAGGAGCGCAACAAACGCAGGGCCGAAACCCGGTCGCCTTCCCCGCCGGCCGTGCTCGCCATCCGTTCGGCCGCGGCGAGAAGTTCGTCCCATCCCTCCGGAGCTCGCGCCCCTTCCTCCACTTCCTTCGCGACGCTCAACCCTTTGCGCCAAGCGAGGATCATCTCGACCCCTCGGAAATCCAGTGGCCCGCTTCGCGCCGAAGCGACAACCGCTGCGGAGGCGGCGGCATCGCCCGATCGCCCGGACATCTCGGCCAGGGAAACGGCGAATGCCCGCGACCCGGACGTGTCGGGATGATTCCAGGCGGCCAACAGATCTCCGGGGGTTCGCAACGAATTGAGAATCGCAGCCTCCTTCCACGGATCCCCCCGCCATTCCTCGAGCAGGTGGAGCAGCGATTCTTCACTGGCCAGGGCAGCGGGAAAAGGAGCGGGTGACTCGATCGCCGGTTCCGGATTTCCCCTCTCGTAGAGAAGCCGGCGCGCCGTCGTCCGGTGCCAGTCGTTCGCATGACCGAGCAGGGCGCGCAATTCTCCGTCGCTCGACTGCGAGAGCCGGGGAGTGACCGGACGATCGAAACCCGTGGGCTCGACCCGGTAGATTCGTCCACGGTCGTTGCCGCTGTTCAGGTCGAGGTGCTTCTTGATTCCCTCCGGCAGGGACCACGGATGTTCGATCACCTCGCGATACATGTCGGCGATGTAGAGGCACCCGTCGGGACCCGTCGCAAAACTCGCCGGACGAAACCAGTTGTCCCGGCTGCGGAGAAACTCCGTTTCCCCCTCATCGCTCGCACGGGTGGCGACGGGCTCCACCCGCCCGGCCGGGGCACGCAAGATCTTGCGATGGACGAGATTGCTCCCCACGTCCCCGACGAAAACCTGGTCGCGCCAATCCGGGCCGAACGCGTCTCCCCAGTAGGCATGAATGCCGGTCGCCGAGGTGAAATACCCCGAGACGCGGCCTCCCCCCTCGACCATGCCCTTGACCACCCCGGCGACGCGCCAGCGCGTCCTCACCACGCGCCACGGTTCATCTTCGCTGATGCGGTAGACCGGTGCGGCGGCTCCGTCGTCGGGAATGTCGACAAGCGGTCTCGGGGGATCATACCAGGGGTTGGGACGAAGATGGGCCTGCTCCCACGCCACCCAGATGGCGTGGCGGGAGTTGCTGCAGACGAAACGGCGTCCCCGCGAGTCGAAGGTCATCCCGTACTGCGCGGTCCCGTTCTCGGCTCGCAGATCGAGTTTTTCGGGATCGAACGAGAAGTCGCGCCCGCGAAGTGCAATCGCCTCGTCCTCCCCCTGATCCGGACGGCGGGCCGTGCCCCCGTTCGCTGCGGTGGCTCCCCAGATCCGATTGTCCGGTCCCCAGCGAAAGCTGTTGAAGAGAGCCTGCATGTTCAGCCTCGGATTTCCGTGTCCGAAACCGGTAAAGATGTGCCGTTCCTCGTCGGCGACACCGTCCCCATCGGTGTCGCGAAAATAGAATACATCCGGACTGGCCCCGACGAAGACGCCTCCCCGGTAGCACGCCAGCGCCGTCGGCCATTTCAATCCGTCGCGGTAGACGGTGGATTGGTCGAAAGTCCCGTCTCCATCGCTGTCAGTGAGTAGGCGAACGCGTCCCAGCGCGTCGTCGCGCCTCTCGGAGTAACCACGCATCTCCAACACGTAGAGGCGGCCCTCTTCATCGAAAGCCATCGCAATGGGATCGACCACCTCCGGTTCATGGGCCGCGAGTCGCAGCGCGAAGCCCGGCCGCACCTCGAAGGTCGCGAGGGCCTCCTCCGGACCGGTCGGCGCGAGGCGGGGGAGATCGGCGGCATCGGCCTCGGGTTCCTCCCCGGGCAGTGCGGCGGTGAAGACGAGGGCAGAGGCGAAGAGCAGTCCGGCTGATTTCATACTGGCGGAAGCGGTGGGGTGAGAAGTAACCTCCTCGCGAGGATGATGTCATCCTGAGCATTCCATGAACCGGAGGCAATTCTCGAAGACGGCAACGGCGGGCGCATTCACGTTCCCCGGATGGACCGCCACCCCCTCGCTCCTCGGATCGCCCGGTTGGGCCGAAGGGCAACCACCCGCCGTGATCGCCCACCGCGGCGCGTCGGCCCGGGCACCGGAAAACACACTGGTTGCGATCCGGCAGGCGATCCGTGAAGGCGCTCCGGTCGTGGAATTCGATGTCCGGGTCACCCGCGACGGAGCCCTGTTCCTCTTTCACGACGACACGCTCGAGAAAGTCTGCGGCGACGGGCGATCCTTCGCCACGCTGACCGAGGCCGAGGTGCGACTCCTCGATGCCGGGGCCTGGTTCGGCGACGGTTCCTTCGCAGGCGAGTCCATCCCGCCGCTCGACGAGGCGATTCGGCTCTGCATCGAACAGGGCGTCACTCCCCTGATCGAACGCAAGACCGGATCGGCCGTCTCCTACGCCGCTCGCATTCGGGATCTCGATGTCGTCGGCGACGTGATCGTCCAGGCATTCGACTGGAATTTCCTCGGCGAACTGAAACGGGAATTGCCCGGCCTTCGGCTGGGAGCCCTCGGAAGCGGCGAACTCGATGAACCCCGGCTCGAGAGACTGCGACAGCTTCGCCCCACGTGGATCGGTTGGCGACACGACGACCTCCCGGGAGGAAGGATCGCCCCCTTGACGAAGGAGGGATTCCGCATCGCGCTCTGGACGGTGAACGACATGAGCCGGGTGCGCGAGCTCGCACGGGACGGAGCGAGCGCGATCATCACTGACAGGCCTCGGGAAGCCATCGAGACCCTTCACGGAATGAGCGAGTAGACGATCAGTTCGTGTCGCCGTCCGGGTAGTCGTCTCCTCGCCTGCTTCGCTCGACCGACTCCCGCCACTCTGCGAAATCGGCACTCATCGCCTCGACCCGTTGCGGCTGCCTGTCCGCGAGATCATTCTTCTCCGATGGATCTTCGGCGAGATCATAGAGCTGCCAATCCTGGCCCGGTTTGTCGCGGTAGAGCTTGAACCGCTGTTCCGTCCAGGCCGCTCGACTCCGGTAGAGAAAACCCATCGGGGCGGGGCGAACTGACGCCCCCTCCTCGATCACGGATCGCAGCGAAATTCCGTCGATGGGACGGTCGTCCGGATAGGTGAGACCGAGAAAGTCGACGATGGTCGGCAGGTAGTCGCTCGTGAAAGCGGCGAAACTCGTGACGGATCCGGCCTCCACCCTGCGCGGCCATTCGAGAATTCCGGGCACGCGGATTCCACCCTCGTAGAGATCCCTCTTCCGTCCGCGCAGGATCGCGGCCGAACCTGGCGCGCTGCCCGCCTTCCCTTCGGGACCGTTGTCGGAGCAGAACCAGACCATCGTATCTTCGGCCACACCCCATTCGCGCAGGTTCGCCCGGATTCTACCCACCTCGCGGTCGAGGGCGGAGATACAACCGAAATAGTTCCGCTCGTAGAGGTCGGTGCCGGGATAGAGTGCCTGGTCGTCCGCACCGGCGACCACCGGCAGATGAGGCGCGTGAAACCACACCACGGCGAGGAACGGAAGCCCTTCGGTGACCGCCCGCTCCATGAAGGGCAGGGCCCGGTCGACGATGATGCGCGAATCGTCCCCCTCGAGATTGCCGGTCACCTCCCTGCCCTCGATATCCCAGTAGCGGGTGCCGTAGGCGACTGTCTCCTCTCCTTCCGTCAGCGGATCCCAGGCTGTCCGGGGCGCCTTCGGTGGTGCGACCATCGGATCGTAGGTCGGAACCTTGCTCTCGGTCACGAACGCGTCGTCGTAGCCATGAGCGGAGGGCGGTGCGTAGAACCTCGTTTCTCCGGGCCGTCCCCGGTTTGCATCACGCACCTCCGTGGTGAGCGTGCCGAGATGCCACTTCCCGAAGTGCCCCGTGGTGTATCCGGCATCCCGCAACAACTCGGGGAGGGTGATCTCCTCCTCCGGAAGACGTCCCGAGTTGGCACCGGGTATGTTCACGCGGAAGGGATTCCGACCCGTGAGACAACTCGCCCGGGTCGGGCTGCATACCGACGACGCCGAGTAGAAGCGCGTGAAGGTCAGCCCGGCCTCTGCCATGGCATCGAGATGCGGTGTCTCGACCGGACTTTTCGGATTGTTGCCGCGCCAATCCCCCCAACCGAGATCGTCGCACATGATCAGGACGATGTTCGGACGGTCGACCTCGCCGCTCACATGGACGGGAGCGGCAACCAGCACGGCGATCGCGGTGAACAGCAGACTACGGGCGCCAGGCTTCATTCTCTTTCCTCGCCGCAACACGGGATGCAGGCTACTCCCGCGAAGTGGGTATCGTCTCGGCCGGGGATGGCGTTCCGTCCTCCGCGCCCTTCCCCGCCGCTGGTCGCACAGAAGCCCGGACGACGATGGCGGTTTCCCCCTCCTTCGGATCCTCTCCGCCGAGAAAGTGCCGGTTGAACTCCGGACTCGCTCCGGCGAAACCGTTCACCCGGCCGACCTGGTTGTTTCCCACGTTCACGGTGGTGCGGAACTGTCTCAAATCGATCTGCTGGTCTTCCACGCCCTCTTCGTCCACCTCGACAGTGAGACGCGGCATCAGGTCGAGCGACACCGTCCCCGTCTGGACACGAGGACGAATCACGACGGAAGTCGAGATCCGGGTCGTCCGGACGATGGGCATCAGGATGGCTCCGGCGTTGACGAAGGGATCGAAGAAGAGGGGATCACCGACGCGATTCGACACGGGAACCGTTCCGATCGTTCCCGCCGGAAGAATGGCGGAGCCGTAGTTGATGAATCCCTCGAACTCGGTCGACTCCGTGTTGATGTCCATCGTGATCGATCCATCCGGGTTGAGTCTCGTGTTCGTTTCGCTCGTGACCCCGAACTGACGGCGCACGAATTGAGTCGGGGTAGACGGTATCTCGCCGTAGGGACGGCCGTTCGGCCCCACCAGGATCGTGGGCGGACTGTAGGCGGCGGGAAGCGGAACCTCCTGACCGACGACGATCTTCGTCTTCCGGGACGGAAGCCCACTCCGGAACTCGAAATCGAGCGCCACCTCGGGGACCGGAAGCTCAGCCTGCCCCAGCGCACTCTCCGCAGCCAGGATGCCCTCGCGGGTGTCGATGACCATCACGCTTCCATCGCCGGGCAGCATGACGAAGCGTCCCTGGGGCGACAGCACCCGCTCGAGCACGGGCCGGACCGCCTCGATCGGGGCGAAGCCGGTGTCGATTTTCTTCTTCACGGTCGACTGGGCGCGGGCGGACGGAAGGCCGCACGCGAGAAGAACCGTGGCCGCAAGGAGGAGGAAACGGGCCGGTTTCAATCCGCCAGTATGCCCGAAGACCCTCGGACGGAAAAGGCAATTCGCCGCCATCGACAACACGAAAAAGGGGTGACCGTGTGGCCACCCCTTCCGCAAAAACGAATCAGTCTCGAACCGTCGATCACTTGTCGGCCGCGCCCTCGACGCCGCCGGTGAACTTCTTGTCTTCGGCCGCGTGCCCTGTCAACACTTCGGCCTTGTAGCCGCCGCGGGCCTTGAAGTAGAAAATCAGGATCAGGTAGCAGAGAAGCATCGCCGCCGGGAAGACCGTCACCTTGGCGAGAGCGCCCTGCTTGGCGTCCTTCGTCAGTTCGGCGATCTCGGTCTGCTCCTCCTCGGGCAGTTCTGCGAGCTTGTCGGCCGCGATGGCCTCGTATTCGCCAAGCACCCACGACTTCTTCTGGGAGATCTCGGCGTAGGTGCCTTCCTTAATCTCCTCGATCGCGTCGCGCGCCGAGTTTTCCTGCATGCTGCCGATGATGGGCGAGCCGAGCACGCCGACCGTGAGCATCCCGATGCCGGCGATCGCGTTCAGCGTGAGCGCACCGCCCTTGGGACACTGCTCGGAGACAACGCCAAGCATGGTCGGCCAGAAGTAGGTCTTGCCGAAGCCGTAGAGCGTGGCGGCCGCGAAGATCACGAGCATGCCCGCGGCCATCGAGAGCCAGAAGAGACCGACAATCGCGATCGCGGCGGCGGTGGCGAGAAGGCCGAGCGGGGAGAGCCAGTGCACGACCGGCCCGGCGAAGAAGCGGAGCACCATCATGATGAGGGAGGTGTAGATCAGCACCCAGAGGGGATTCCAGCCCGCCGCCTTCATCGGCTCCTCCATGATGCCGGTGATGGCCCCATCGGTGCCCAACTCGGTGATCGCGAGCGGCATCATGATGAGACAGAGGAAAATGAGGATGGGCCGCCCGAGCGAGCGGCAGTAGATCCCGTAGCCAATCACACAGACCGCGATGAGCGCGATCACCAGCCAGAGCGGCCATGAGAAGACGTCGCCGACCTGGAGAAAGATCAGGCCGAACGCGATGAGCGCTCCGAAGACGCCGAATTCCGCCAGCATCTCACGGTAGGTCGTGCCACTGGCCACCCGCTCGTTGACGGGGAATTTCACGAAAAGCAACATCAGGAGATAGATGAAAGCCGGCAGGGCGATCAGATAGATGAGGATGCGCCAGTCCTCCGAAGCCCTGTCGGCGAGGAAGATGGTAAGGAGACCACCCACGACCAGTCCGCCCGGCCATCCGGCGTGCAGGATATTGAGCCATTTCGTCTTCTCCTTACTGAACATCGTGGCCACAACGGGGTTGATGAACGCCTCGACCGTTCCATTACCGAGTGCGCAGATCACCGACCCGGCGTAGAGGAACTTGTAGGCGAGAGCGCGTGCCGCCTCCAGTTCTTCGCCTTCGAGGCCCTCCTTCTTCACGATGGCGTAAGCAGTGAGCGCGAGAGCCGTGTAGCCGGCGTAGCACACGAAACTGAAGACCATCGCGAAGCGGTATCCGATCTTGTCGATGATCAAGCTGAACAGGATGATGCTGATCGCGAAGGGCCAGATCCCCGCCCCAAAGAGCTGTCCGGCCTGCACCGGGTCGAGGCCGAAATCGGAGGGCCAGAGATCGGGCATGTTCACCATGAACGCCCGGGTGATGAACGCAAAGGAAGTGGTGATCAGCGCAATGAAGCAGCCCCAGAACAGGACCATCGAGGGTTTTTCGTCACTCATTATGGAATGGATTCGTTAGGTGTGTGGCCCCGATACGGGTCTCTTGGACGGCGGGGCGAGATCGCGTTTCATAACAAACCCCCCACGATCCACAAGAACAAATCGCGTCACGATTACGGGAGCGATCGCGCCGATTTTCCCGCACGAAAGGAGAAAAACACCGCAAACTTTCTCACTCTTCTTGTGGAGTGAGGTTTTTCGTTCTCAAAAATATAAAAAATTTGCAATTTTGGGGCGCAGATCTAATAATTCGGAGGTTCTCATTTTGCCTCGGATGCACGACATGTCCCAGACCACCACCGCCATGGTCAACCCTTTCCTCGACGACGTCTTTGTCGCGGGCCGCACTCCCCTGCCCGGATCGCCCGATATCCATCAACCGGTCCTGTCGCGTTGCATCTCCATCCTCGAGTCCCTCACGCGCGACGCGGAGAGCAAAACCTGGAATCACATGGGACGAACCGTGTTGATCTCGGCGCCGCGTGCCGGATTCGGAAAGAGCCATCTCATGGGACGGCTTCGCTCGACGACAGAGAGCGTTCTCACGGGAATCGATCTGCCCTTCGACCCCTCCCGCAGTATCACGTGGCCGGTGATCCTCGCCTCGGTCCTGCGCCAGTATCGCGACTACCCCAGTCCCCGCGACCGGGGTTGCTCGTTGCTTGAGGAGACGACGCGCTTCTTCCTCGCCCATGTCGTGCGAGCGGCACTCGCTTCCGATGAGATCGCGGAAAAATCCTGTCCCGAGAACGAGGTCAGCCTGGCCGCCAGCTATCGCCAGATCTTCGATCGCTCGTCCAAATCGAAAATCCTTGCGTGGACGGCGAAACGCTCCACCGAACTGGCCGATGCCGCCGCCCCGAGATTTCGTTCCCGGTGGGGACTCGGCCCGTCCGAAGTCGCATTCTGGACCAGGCTCTCTCTTGCTTGCAACGAAGGGGAGACTTCGGCGTTGGACAGCCTTCGAGGACTCTCCAACGGCGAGGCGAGGCAGCGAACGTTGCAATTCCTCCGCATCGCCTCGGAGTGTCGTCCGGTCGTTCTGGTCGCTGACCACCTCGACGGTTTCTACGGGTCCGAGAGCGCGGGAATGGCGATCGCCGAAATCCTGACCTCGATTCGGTCGGAAGTGACGAAGTGCGTCACCCTTCTCTGCCTCAACGAAGACCTCTGGAAGTCCGTCTTCGAGCACAGGCTTCCGACGGCATGGCTCGACCGCCTCACGGGCGAAACGGCCGCACTCTGTCCCGTCGATCCGGCCGCGGCGCACGAAATCGTCGTATCCCGGCTGGACAACCACCCCATCCGGCCCGAAAGCGCCCAGGCCTTTGCTTCTTTCGTCGCGCGGGAGAACGGCTGGCACGAGAACGACGTGGCGCTCTACCCGCGCGAAGTGATCCGGCAGGCTCGGGAGGTGTGGGACAGGTGCGGTTTTCGGTTCATCGACGCCGCCGAACGGGGCACTCCCGCCGAGCCGGTCGAGGACTCTCCGGCGACGCCCCCGGTCTCGTCTCCACCGCCGCTTCCCGCGAATCTGGAGAGGGACGAGCCCTCCCCGGCCGAACGCGGGGGAAACCCTCGACACGATTCCCGCGAGGGTGACACGCGCGGGACCTACCCCGACCGGGAATCGCCTCCTCCCTCGATCACCCCCCCTGCGGCGACGTTCACCCCACCGATCGGAACGCCATTCGACGCGGATCGCCCCCGTAGCGCACCAGCCGACCCCGCCGAGATCGACTCGATCATCGACGACATCCGGGGCTCCGGCAGTTCCGTTTTCAGCGAGCCCCATGCCGACACTGCCGCCTCCCCTCCTCCCCCGGGAGAGACGGCTCCATCCGGACCCGGAAACGAAACCGTCGAGCCGGCACCCTCTCTCTCCGGTCCGCCGGCGAATGGCGAGGGATGGCAGGCCGGAGACATCCGCGTGCGCCCCTTGAAGGACCAGTCCGAACCGGCCACCGATTGCCCCCCGGATTTCGCCCTGCCGAAAGCCCCTCCCGAATCCCCGCGCACCTCTCTGGAGAGTCGGCTCCGCGAGCACGAGGCCCTCTACTGCGCTCCCGGACGAGCCGTTCCTCTCGATCTCAAGACCCTCGAGCGATTCGTCCGACGGGTCGGGATGTATCACACCGTCCTCGGGCAGAGCGAGGAGTCGTTCGCGGGCGCCGGGACCACCTGCCTCCGCTGGCGGGTGCACGACCATCCGGTCTTCCTCGGATTCGAACCCCCTCGCAACGTCTACTTCTGGAACAGCCTTCTCCGTCATGCCCTGGACGAGCCGGAACGAGGCAAGGTGGCGGGATTCTCCCACCGCTCGATCCCGTTCAATCCCGAGCTGTTCGACGGCTTCGGATTTCCGCGTGACGTGGTGTTGCGCCATGTCGACATCATCGAGTTGAACGACCGTGAGCTCGGCATGATCTACGCGGCCGCGACGCTGGTCGACGAAGCGCGGGATGTCGGGGAAGCCGACGCCGCCCTCAACCTGATCACGCGGAGACTCGACCCGCTCTGGCGCCGGATCGGACAGCCGATGCACGCGCGGTGAGTGGCCTGCGATCGAAACCGCCTGGTTCCGGTTTTTCGACGGGACGGCCTCTTGACGGCATCGCATCACCCTCCATCGTGCCGTGATGAACCGTGATTCGATCCGTCAACTCGTGCGGCCCTTTTTCTGCGCCGCCGGAGTTTCTGTCACGTTGCTGGTCACTTCGTGCTCCGAGCCGAAGTTGGCCTCCGAAGAGGAGGCACCCCCGCCACCTCGGGAAACCGTCGAACGGATCGAACCGGTCTACACCCTCCCCATCAGCCGAACGCTTCGCGACAAGAGCGGGCGGGATCTCGCCTCGACGATCATCGGCAAGGGTAAGAGGACGATCACGATCGTTCGCAAGTTGGACGGCAGGCGGTTCGACATCGCGATCGCCGACCTCTCGCCCGAGGATCGCGAGTTTGTTTCCCGCCTTCCTCTGCACCTGGCCGAGCCCGAGCAGGAGCCACCCGGACCAGCCATCGAGGAAGTCCAAACGCCTCCCTACATCGCGAGCCGGGAGAAGGACATCGGACGGCTGCGGGAGAAACAGGAGGAACTCGGCCGGGAGATCAGCGAGAGCTCGGGGAATCGAATCACGGTGAGGTCACTCACTCGCGACCGCGACCTGCTGCAACAGGAGATCGATCGTTTGCAACGGCAGATCGACGAGTATCGACCGTCCAACTCGAACTGAGCCACTTCGGGCAGGAAGAACGACACCAGCGTTTCCCCACGTCGGGGAAAGGGCATCGCCCCGCGATCACGGGATTGTCGCTCCAGCACGCTCTCATCACGGTGGCGGGGAGAACGCCCGACACTTTTCGTGACTTCCCCATCCCAACCCCCGCCGGAACGCCGTTCGCTCCAATCGGAGCGATTGCTCTCGCTCGACGTCTACCGAGGCGCCGTCATGTTGCTGCTCGCCTCGTCCGGTCTCGGAATTGCGAAGGCGACCGCAGGCGCAGAAAACCCGTTCGCCCAATGGCTCCACTTTCACGGAACTCATCCGGAGTGGTCGAGTCAGTTCGGCGTGATCGGATTTTCGCTCTGGGACATGATCCAACCCGCCTTCATGTTCATCGTCGGAGTGTCGATGCCCTTCTCCTACGCGAAGCGAGCCGAGCGGGGTGAGTCCTACTGGCACAGGCTGCGCCACGCCTGGCTCCGTGCCTTCTTTCTCGTGCTTCTCGGTGTGTTCCTGCAATCCCTCCGCAGTGGCCAAACCAATTGGCTCTTCACCAACGTCCTCAGCCAGATCGGCCTCGGATACGGCCTGCTCTTCTTTCTCGTGGGACGCGATGCGCGGCTGCAGATCGTTGCCGGCTCCCTCGTCCTCGCCGGTTATTGGCTCGCCATGATCGTTTTTCCCCGTGGCCTCGACGGTCTCGCGGCCCACTTTCAGCCGATGGCGACGATGCCGCAGCAGTTCGATCTCTGGTTTCTCAATCTCTTTCCAAGAGAGAAACCGTTCGAGGGGCACGCCTACGCCACCCTCAACTTCGTCCCCTCGATCGTGACGATGCTCATGGGACTGATGTGTGGTCAGGTCCTCCGACGGAACGACCTCGCGGCCGGAGCGAAGCTGCGTCGCATGGGGATCGCCGCCGCCGCCTGTCTCATCGTGTCGATCGTCGCAGGGGCCACCATCTGCCCGGTGGTGAAGAAACTGTGGACCCCTTCCTGGGTCCTGTTCAGCGGCGCCTACGTGATGTCTGCACTGGCCGCCGCCTACTGGATCATCGATGTGAAAAAGTGGAACCGCTGGGTGTTTCCCTTCGTCGTCGTCGGTCTCAATCCCCTGACGATGTATCTCCTCGGGATGATCTGCAAAGGGTGGTTTCGAAAGAATCTCCATACCCATTTGCCCGGCTTTCTCTTCGAACCCCCGCACGGCCCCATCGTCGAGGCCTGTCTCATCGTCACCCTGTTCTGGCTCATCCTGCTGTGGATGTACCGCAACCGGATCTTCCTCCGGCTCTGACCCCTCTACCATGATTCGTCGAATCGATCTCGCTGTCCTTTTTCTCTTCGTGGTTTCCCTGCCGGTCGATGCGGCACCGCAGCGGAACGTCCTTCTCCTCATCTCGGACAATCACTCATGGTACGACTGCGGCTGCTACGGAAATCCCGTCGTGAGAACGCCGCATCTCGACCAGCTGGCCGCCGATGGCGTCCGGTTCCGGGAGGGCTTTGCCACCACCGCTTCCTGCGGCCCGAGCCGGGCCGTGATGTACACCGGCCTGTTGACCCACGCCAACGGCCAGTACGCCCATCCGCACCGCGAGCACAACCAGCAGCTCCGCGAGGATGTCGTGACCATCTTCTCGATGGTGAAAGAGAATGGCTACCGCACCGGGCTCATCGGAAAGGACCACATCAAACCTCTCGAAAAGTATCCCCTCGACGTGCACGACCGGCGGGGTTCGCGCGACGTGGTCGCGATGGGGGAGAAAGTCGACGCCTTCCTCGCCGGCGCCGATACGCCCTTCTTTCTCGTCGTCTCGTTTCACGATCCGCATCCCACCTCGATCGACGGGGCAGGCTGGGGCATCACCAAGCCCACGCCGGGTTATGAGCCGGTGACGTACCCTCCACGTGATGTGATCGTCCCGCCGTTCCTTCCCGACAATCCGGAAGTTCGGGAGGGAATCGCAGGCTACTACCAACAGATTTCCCGCATGGACACCGGCGTGGGAAACACGCTGAAAGCCCTCGAGGCAAACGGGCATCGCGATGACACCCTGGTCATCTTCATCGCAGACCATGGAACCTCGGAGCCGGGGGCGATGGGAACGCACTACGAGCCCGGAGTACGCGTGCCCTTCATCGTCCGGAAACCCGGCATGAGCAATCCGGGCCTCGTCAACGAGGCGCTCGTCACTTTCGCCGACCTCACACCGACGATACTGGACTGGACCGAAACCCCCTTCGACGGCTACCGGCTGCACGGCAGGAGTTTTCTTCCGATACTCGACGCCCCCGATGCGCCGGGATGGGATACCGCCCTCCTCAGCCACGTGGCACACGACGTGTTTGCCTACTACCCGATGCGCACCCTGCGCACGAAACGCTACAAGCTCATCTGGAACGTCAACTGGCGCTCCGAGTACCCGCTCCCGATCGATGCCGTGCAGCGTCGCACTTGGGTCGCAAACCGGGAGAGTGGCGCGGAGACGATAGGACTGCGCACGATCGAGGACTTCCTCCATCGTCCCCGGCTTGAACTCTACGACCTCGAGAACGATCCCTGGGAGGCCACCAACCTCGCCGAGGATCCGAAGCACGCCGAACGCGCCCGCTCGATGGCGGAGGAGCTGGCAACGCGCCTGGAGGAGCAGGGTGATCCCTGGATGCGCAAATTTCACCCGTGGAAGCGGGAACAGTGAGTTTCCCATCGACGTGCGGTGACTCGACACGGCCTATCGCCTCGATCGAATCACGGGACTGTCGGCCGGCGTTCCATGCCACGTGAATCCGATTCGAGTGAAGCCGCCCCCGTCCTCCGAAGGATTTGATTGCCCGCCACCCGTGTTCCTTGATCCTCGCGTTTTCCCGTAGTGGTGCGGCGCTGCGGGAAATGCGAATATTGAATAATGCGTGATTTCTTTTCGCGAGCCGGATCGGCCGTCCTTCTCCTTCCCGGGTTCGCGCTCGCGGAAACGATCGATTTCGATCACCAGGTCGTGCCGATCCTGAAGGAACACTGCGCCGCGTGCCACGGGGGCGAGGAGGCAGAAGGCGGTTTCTCGATCAACACCCGCGACCTCTTTCTCGACGACGACATGGCCGAACCGGGCAATCCGGAAGATAGCTATTTCCTGCAACTGATCACCGATCCCGACCCGGACTACCGGATGCCGCCGGAGGAGAAGAGCCCGGTACCTGCCGAGCAGGTCGCGATCCTCGAAAAATGGGTCGCCGAAGACATGCCGTGGACGCCCGGATTCACCTTCGCGGAGCAAACCTACGAGCCGCCGCTCCGGCCCCACCGGCCCGAACTTCCCCCCGTGACCGAGGGCCGCGATCACCCGGTCGACCGGATCGTCGATGCCTACTTCGCCGGGCACGAGATCGAACGCCCCGGCCCGGTCTCCGACCATGCCTTCCTCCGTCGCGTTTCCCTGGACCTGACCGGCCTGCCGCCGACCCCGGACGAGATCCGCGCTTTCGTCGGCGACAAGCGCCCCGACAAGCGCTCCCGCAAGATCGACGAACTGCTCGCCGACGACATCGCCTACACCGAGCACTGGCTCACCTTCTGGAACGACCTCCTGCGCAACGACTACACGGGGACGGGATTCATCACCGGCGGACGGAAGCAGATCAGCACCTGGCTCTACGAGTCGTTGGTGCACAACAAGCCCTTCGACCAGTTCACGCGAGAGCTGATTGCCCCGCCGTCCCAGGACAGTGCCGGATTCATCGACGGCATCGAGTGGCGCGGCAACGTCAGCGCAGGGCAGACGCTCCCGATCCAGTTCTCGCAGAGTGTCTCGCAGTCGTTCCTCGGCATCAACATGAAGTGCGCCTCGTGCCACGACAGCTTTCTCGACAGGTGGACCCTCGACGACGCCTACGGCCTCGCCGCGATCTACTCCGGCGAGTCGCTCGACATCCACCGCTGCGACAAGAAGACGGGCGAGACGGCACAGGCCTCGTGGGTCTTTCCCGAACTCGGCGACGTGGATGCCGAGGCACCGCGCGAGCAGAGGCTCGAGCAGCTCGCGTCACTCATGACCCACGAGGACAACGGGCGCTGGGCACGCACCATCGTGAACCGGCTCTGGGGCCAGATGATGGGCCGCGGCATCGTCCATCCGCTCGATGCGATGCAGACCGAACCGTGGAACGAGGATCTCCTCGACTGGCTCGCGAGCGACTTCCAGGAAAGCGGCTACGACCTCAGGCACACCCTCCACCGAATCGCGACCTCCGAGATCTACCAGGCGGAGACCGAGCACGTCGGCGACGCGGGTGAGGGTGACTACCTGTTCCGGGGACCGCGACCGAAACGTCTCACAGCCGAGCAGTTCGTCGACGCCGTCTGGCAGGTCACCGGCACGGCTCCGACCTCGTACGACGCACCGGTCGTGCGCGGCAAGGTCGATCCTGCGGAAACCGAAGCGTTCGCTTTCGATCCCGTCTGGATCTGGGGCGAGCCGGCGAAAACCGGCGGCCCCCCGCCCGCCGGGGAAAGGCTCCTCTTCCGCCACGACTTCGTCCTCGAGAAGGAGGTGCGTTCCGCGGGGCTCGTCGCCACCGCCGACAATAGTTTCACCCTCTACGTGAACGGTCACGAGGTCGCCTCGGGGCAGAACTGGACCGAACTGCGGCGCGGGGTGGTGAAAAACCACCTGCGCAAGGACAACCGGATCCTCATCGCCGCCACGAATGGCGGCAACGGCCCCAACGCGGCGGGCGCCTTCGCGGCGCTGCGCGTCGTCTTTACCGACGGGAGCGAGCGCACCATCGCGACCGGCCCCGGCTGGACCTACAGCGAGAAGGTGCCGGGCGGCAAGGCGAATCGATGGAAGCTCGACCAACTCGAGTGGAAGCCGGCCACCGAGGTGTCGGTCGGTGCCTGGGAAGCCGCGATCGATCCGCGTGCGGGCCGCGAGCTCCTCGCCAGTTCGGCCGCCTCGGAGCGCATGGTGCGAGCCTCCATCCTGAAGAGCGATTTCCTCATGCGCACTCTCGGCCGTCCCAACCGCGACCAGATCGTGACCTCGCGACCCTCGGAACTGACGACGCTCGAGGCGCTGGAACTCTCCAACAATGCCGACCTGGCACGGCGCTTCGAGCAGGGCGCTTCCCGCTTCGGCGGCACCAACTGGCTCGAGGATGTCTACCTCGCCACCCTTTCCCGCACGCCCACCGGACCCGAGCGTAACGCCGTCCTCGCGGCCCTCGGTGACGCCCCCTCCCCGGGTGACCGGGCCGACCTGCTCTGGTCGCTCTGCATGAGCCCCGAATTCTTTCTCGTCCGCTGACGCTCCCCCCTTCCTGTCTCTCCTTCCTCGTTTTCCCATGAACATCGATCCGAAACCGCCCGAACACATCGTCCGCCGGGACTTTCTCAAGAAGCTTTCCGCGGCGGGCGCCGCGGCCTGGATGTCGGGTGAACCCCAACTCGTCTTCGGCGCGGAACACGAGCAGCCCGAGGCGAGGGCCGACGCCTGCATCCTCCTCTGGATGGCCGGCGGCATGGCGGCGCCCGAAACCTTCGATCCCAAGCGATACGCTCCCTTCGAGAAGGGCATGCCGGTGAACTCCGTTCTCAGTACCTTCCCGGCCAAACCGACTGCGGTCGACGGCCTCGCCTTCTGCGAGGGCCTGGAACGTATCGGCTCGGTCATGGACCGCGGCACGATCATCCGGTCGCACATTCAGCCCGACCTCGGCAGCATCCTCCACTCTCGCCACCAGTATCACTGGCACACCGGATACGTGCCCCCGCAGACGGTGGCAGCGCCGCATCTCGGTTCCTGGATGGCGAAGGTGCTCGGCCCGAACAACCCGGTCATGCCGCCCTTCGTCAATATCGGCCAGCGCCTCGAGGGAGTCGGGGAAAAGGAGGAGCTCAAGGCGTTCACCACCGCGGGATTCTTCGGCAGCGAATACGGCCCGATGAACCTGCCCTTCCCCGAGGAGGCGGCCCAGTCGGTCCAACCGCCCGAGGGCATGACCGCGAGCCGGTTCTCGAACCGCAACCGGCTCTTCCGGAAGATCGTCGAGAGCAGTCCGCACCGCGAGTATGCGAGCGACTACCAGCAGGAATCCCTCCTCCGCTCGATGGACAACGCCTACCGGCTCCTCGAGTCCGACGAACGCAAGGCCTTCGACATCCTCGAGGAACCGGAAGCGTCCCGCAAGATCTACGACACGGGACGCTTCGGCCGCGGTTGCCTCCTCGCGCGCCGACTCGTCGAGAACGGGGCGCGCTTCGTCGAGGTGACGACGGAATATGTCCCTTTCCTGCACTGGGACACCCACAAGGACGGGCACACAACCGCAGCGCGACTGCACCAGGAGATCGATGCCCCGATCTCGCAACTGGTCCTCGACCTCGAGGAGCGCGGTCTCCTCGATCGCACCCTCGTCATCGTCGCCTCGGAGTTCAGCCGCGATGCGATCATGGAGGGCAAGCCGGGTTCGAACGCGCGCGACCAGGCGACTCACAAGGTCGACACGATCCAGGAGATGGCCCACTACGGACTGCACCGCCACTTCACCGGCGGCAGCAGCGTGTTGCTGTTCGGTGGCGGGGTGAAAAAAGGTCACGTGCACGGCAGGACCGCTGACGAACGCCCGCTCGTCGCGGTCGAGGATCCCGTGACCGTGACCGACCTCCACGCCACGATCATGACCCTGATGGGCATCAGCCCGAAGACCGAGTTCACGATCGAGGGCCGTCCCTTCTACGTCACGATCGACGGCACCGGCAAGCCGGTCACCGAAGTGATGGCGTGACGTCGGTTCAGACCTACGCGTCGCCGTCCCCCTCCATCCCCGATTCCGGGTCAGGTGTGGCCGGCGTTCCCGCCGCCTCTTCCCCATCGGCAGCCGGGCTCGCCGCTTTCCCTTTGCCCGTGGGATTGGCCTCCTTCGACTTGCCCTTTCGAGGGCCGCTGCGGTTGGGACGAGGATTCTCGACATCGGAGGCGATCCGGAATCCCGTCCAGAAATTTCGCTCCTCCGGACTCTCCGCCGCGCGGCGCGTCGTCACCTCGAATCCCTCCTTCGTCGCGAAAGAGGCACCGCGCTTGATCGGAACCTTTTTGTCCGGGCTGTCGGGATCCGTGTCGAAACTCGCGGTCCATTCGCTCACGTTCCCCGCCAGCCCACGCACACCGTATCGGCTCTCGTCGGAAATCAGGGCATCCACAGGATTCCATGCGCGATACCCGTCGATCGATCCGGGCGCCTGATCACCCTCACTACTCTGATCGACACCGCTGTTGAACCGGGACGAATCCAACTCGCCGCCCCACGGATAGACCGATCCGGCGCGGCCCCGGGCCGCTTTCTCCCACTCCTGCTCGGTCGGCAGACGGGCCCCCTTCCAGGTCGCGTAGGCATAGGCGTCCCACCAGTCCACGCCGATGACCGGACAGTTCGGATCGATCGGGGCACCGGCAAATCGCCCTCCCCGCATCGCCGCATCCCGCATGTCGCTCCAGCGATCGGGAGCATACGACTTCTTCGATTCCGGCTGATCGGGATGGCGGACCATGCTCCGTTTACCCGGATGAGCCGCGAGATCCTCGAGAAAAGCCGCATAGTCGCCGATCGTCACCTCGTACTGGCCGATCCAGTATTCGGGAAGTTCCACCTGCTCGCCCTCCTGGTAGGGAAAGACCCCCTCGGGAATCTTCGCCAGGTCATCGAGGTCGCGGACGACCGGTTTGCCTCCGTAGACGAGAAGAGCGATCACTCCCGCGGCCACGATCAGAAGCCCGATCACGGTTCCCGTCACGATCGCGGTCCGGTTCGTCTCCTGCTCGTTCAACTTGGCGATCTCGGCATCGGACAAGGCACTCTTCGGATCACTCGTATCGAGCGCCCTGGCGAGACCATCAATGGTCCGGATTCCATCGACCCGGCTTGATCCGAGCCGGTCCACCAACGAGAACAGTTCGGGATCCGAGACCGATTTCACGAGGAATGGCGCAATGGCCTCGCCCAGGAGCCCCATCTGCTTGGCCTCGTCTTCGACGGTCAGGGGATCCCCCCGCCCTTTCACCGGGTTCGCGATCCGGACGTGTTCCTCGTTGAGAAGCAGGATCGTCTGGGCGGAGACGAGACGGTGGTCCATGCCGCTGTCCCGGAGATAGGCAAGAGCGCTCGACACGGACTCGAGCACACCCCAGAGCACGTGATCCTCGAGCCGCGCGCGGCGCCTCGCAAGGTCGCTCAAACTCGGGGCATCGACCAGCTCGAGGGTGTAGAAGTTCACTCCCGTTTCCTGGTCGCACTCGTACACGAGCGAGATTGATGGATGGTTGATGGAAGCCCGCGTGCTGGCCTCCTCCACGAAGGCGCGCACCCACTCGATCTCGGTGCGGTGTTTCCGATAGAGAATCTTCAGCGCCACCTTGCGACCAATTGACGTCTGCTCGGCCTCGTAGAGAGCGAAGTTGTCGTCCTGCTGAATCACCCGAAGCAGCTTGTAGTCGCCCAGCCGGGTTCCGACCGCCAACGCTTCATCCGGAAGATCGACCGCGTTTGAGGCGGGTGGCGAGGCAGCGGGCGACGCCGCGGGGGACTCCGGAACGGGTGAACTCTGCACAGGGGGCATGATCGGCTGCGTGCGATCGTCGACCGCGGGAGCCGGGGCCTCGCCGCCGAGTACCCGGTCTTCGCCACCGGCCGACCCGGATGAGGACGCCTCTCCCTCGTTCATCCATCCCGTCAGGGTAGCGACATCGACTGGCTTGAAGAAGAGCCGCTCGCCCTCCTGGACCCTCCCGTAGAATGGGGACATGTCCTCGCTGCTGCAGAACGCGCACCGCACGCGGGGGAACTTGCTCTTTAGGTGATCCCGGAGATCGAATACCTCGTTTCCGTTTTCCGTGGTGAAAGCGGCGATGAGGAACGCGAGCCCCTCGAGTGATTGGGAGAAAGCGAAAGCCTCCTCCACAGTGGCGAAGGAGTGAAACGGTCCGGCCACGCCGGCGAGACCGGCGGCCAGTGCCTCACGCTCGTACTCGGAGCTCTCGATGATTAGGACGGTGCGTTGGGATTCCATGGATCACGCTCAGGGACTGGGGCTTCCCGGAAACAAGGCATTTTCCGGTCCGGGCGATCCCGGAGGGGCGGGAGATTGATTCAGTTCTTCTCGCCGTTTCGCATGAAGCGATTCCGGCATCGCCACCGTGTCCTGAAGTTGGTCGCGATAATAGAGCTCGATCACGTATCCGTGGTAGGTGCGGGTGCCCAGCTCCCGCTCCTGTTCCTCGGTGAAAGGAGGCTGATAGTAGATCACTTCGATCTCCTCCGTTCCCCCGTCCTGCCAGTCGTAGGGTTCGGTCGGATACTTGTTTTGCGTGTCCGCCGTGGACGAATCGACCCTCTCTCCCTCGACGAGATCGTAGAAGTAGACCAACATCGCCATCTCTCCACCAGAAGGCCGCATCCGGGGGTCCCCCTCGATCAGGACACGAAGCGAGACCCTCTGCCCCCCTTCCTGGCCCGGAGGCAATTCGTCGACATCGATCGAGCCCAGGCGAAGAACTCGCGAGGAGGAAGTCTCCACGGGGGCCGTCTCTCCGCTCAGGAACCGGTGAGCCATTGCGAAATAATCACCGGCCCGGTCGGGTCCCAAACCATCGACGCGCTCCCAGTATCCCCGCGCCTTTTCATCGAGCCCCATCTGTTCGAACGTAACCGCCAGCTCACTCAGCACCACGGGGTGATCGGGCAGGGCCGTCTCCGCCTGGCGCAGCGCTTTCAGCGCCCCCTGCATGTTGCCCCCGGCGCGCAACTCCCGGCCGGTGGTGACGAGAAGTCCGAGCAGCGGATCCTCGATTCCCGCGACGGACTCCTCTGCACCGGCGGGGATCGGGTCTTCAACCGGAATGCCGGCGGAACGGCTCCCCACCCGGCTGTCGATCGATTCTCCTCCCGGCCCGACGAAGCCCGGGGCGAGTGTCGCTCCGTTCCCGCCTTCCGGCTGATTTCCTGCCAGTTCTCCGGGGACCGGCGCACCCGGTTCCTGGTCCTGCGAAGTGGAATCCGGCCGGAGAGCGACCCCGCTCCGCTGGTCGACAGGTAGTGGCGCGAGGACTCCAGGGGATCCTCCCCCTGTCGCGGTCTCTCCCGCGACCACCGGACCACCCATGCCGGGTTCGCTCGGGACAGCTTGCGGGGAAAACGAGGGCGAAACTCCCGTGTTCAATGCCTGCGGCACCCCCACGGCCATCGAATACTGCGGTGTGGGCAAGGGCTCCCGGATCAGCACCGCCAGACCCATCGCAACCACCTGAACGACGGCAATGGCGCCCACGGTCCACATCGCCAATTGAAACGATGTGCCGAAGCGTGCATTCGCCGGCAGCCACTCTTGCGTCATCAATGTTCGTTGAAGGGTGGGCCGCACCGAAGTTGCTGGGGGACAGCGCAACATACGGAAAGCCCGTTGCTTGCAATAGTCGGCGATCCGGCAAAGCCGTCAACCCGCGACAACCTCGCGAGCCGTCTTCTTTTCCCGGTGATTTTTTTTAAAAAAACCTGACCGTCAGCATAAATTACGCTACACTCCTCCCACTCGTGCCGAGGTGAGAACCATCCGTCACGCAGAAAACCAACCATCCGAACCACACCAGTACCGTGAGCAGTCATCTTTCCAGCGACATCCAGATCGAGGGCGACCTCAACTGTTCCACCGATCTCATCTTCGACGGATCGATCCAGGGCAACATCACTTCGAAGGGTTCCCTGACGATCGGACAGAACGCCACCGTCACCGGCGACCTCAAGGCCGAAAAGGCCGTCATCGAGGGCAAGGTCAACGGCAACGGCGACTTCACCCAGTGCCAGCTGGCCCCGACATCCGTCATCACCGGCTCCGTCAGTACCGTGAGCCT